>Ga0181533_1003237_pt1 | contig 17927 bp, 16 predicted proteins | sample PEATcosm2014_Bin_45_FD_119772 | JGI IMG/M metagenome (GOLD analysis project Ga0181533, IMG submission 119772) | Peatland microbial communities from MTU Mesocosm Facility, Houghton, MI, USA - PEATcosm2014_Bin11_60_metaG | ecosystem: Environmental > Terrestrial > Soil > Wetlands > Peat | place... | reverse complement strand
CGGGAATGCCGATCCGGCGGTTGTGGTGTACTTTGCCTCAACCTGCCATTCTCTCGCCTCGTTGAGCGCCGCTATGAAAGCGGCCTTTCCGCGCGCGGCCAGCATCGGTTGCACCACCGCGGGCGAGATTTCGTCGGGCAAGATGGCGACGTGTTCCATGGTTGCCATGGCGCTTCCCCCCGAGATTGTCAGCGCCGCCGCCACGGCGGTGGTGGAGGATCTCAACAGTCCGCTGGCCGTCTCCGCCGCTCTGGAAAGCCTGTCCGCTCAGATGGGCGGTCCGCTTTCCGACCTCGACCTGGACACACACGTGGGGCTGATCGTTGCCGACGGCCTGTCGGGCGCCGAGGAGGCGATCCTGGAACGGATTCGCGATTTGACTGATATCCCCTTCGTTGGTGGATCGGCCGGTGACGACCTGGCGTTTCGCGCGACCCTGGTTGCCGCCAATGGCCGCACGTTTGAACATGCCGCCGTTCTCGCGCTGTTGCGCGTGCCGGCCGGCTACAGGATCATCAAGACCCAGAGCTTCCGCTTGCTCGGAAAGACGCTGACCGCCACTGAAGTGGATGAGGCCGCTCGCACCGTGCGCCGCTTCAATGGCGTACCCGCCGTGGAGGCGTACGCGCAGGCGCTAGGAATCGACGGTGACAGCCCGGCCTCCTACTTCATGAGCAACCCCGTAGGCCTGATGGTGGGCGGCGAACTGTTCGTACGCAGCCCGCAGCGCGTTCTCGAAGACGGTAGCATCGTATTCTACAGCCGGATTCGGGAAGGCGCGGAGCTGGAACTGCTCGAATCCACCGATATCATCGCAGACACGTGCAGGGCGCTGGAGGGTTCCCAGCGCGCTCTGATCGTGTTCAACTGTATTTGGCGGACGCTGCAACTTCAGGACGAGGGCCAGTGCGAGGCCTATGGTGCCCTGTTCGCAAATACCCCCTCGGTGGGCTTCAGTACGTACGGCGAGGCGTACATGGGACACGTCAACCAGACCGCGACGATGCTCGCGTTCCGCTGAGGGCTAGCTACGGTGCCCAGTCGTCGAGCGCAATCCCCTCGGTCGCCGCGAAGCGGGATATTCGGCTACGCGACTTCCTCCAGAGCCTCCAATGCGATTTCACGGCATAGATGGTGGATCAGCAGATCCGGCTTGAGCGCCTTGATGGGATGTTCCGAAACCGCTACGTCCACCTGGCGATAGGTGCCGACCAACATCAGTTTGGCCGGCGTCCGGCTGCGCGCAATGGCGGAGATCAGATCCACCGTGCAGGGATCCGCCCACTGGAGATCCTCCAACACCAGCAGCAGCGGACTTCCCGACGCGATCGTGTTCAGCGCGTCGCCGATTTCGCGCAGCATGCGTTGACGAGTGGCGCCCAGGATTTCCTGTTGCAGCGTTTCGCGGTGTTCGGGTTTCACCAGCGCGGGAAACTGAACTAGCCAGGTGGGCGCTTGCTCGGCTAAAGTTCGGACCACCGAGTTTTCTCCAAAACCGCGGCACAACTGACCCAGCGCTTCCAGCACCGGGTAGTAGGCTTCCTTGCTGCCATAGCCCTCCACGCATTGTCCGCGCGCGGCGCGAAGGCCCGGCACGTTCGCGGCAGCCTGATGCTGAAATTCGTGGGCCACGGTAGCCTTTCCGTTACCCGGCTCCGTCGCGATAAACACGATCTGCCGCTCGCCGTGGAACGACTTCCGCAGGCAATCCCACAACTCGCCCAGCGCGCCACCGCTTCCCGTCACAAAGCTTGCCTCCGGTTCGGCGGCCGCGCCGTCGTGGACGGCGGCGATGAACTGGTACCCGCGCCGGGGCAGGGTCTCGATGAAAAGAGGATTCTTTGGGTCGTCTCCCAGCTTGCTCCGGATGTCGGCAATCTGATATTTGAGAACCTCCGGTTGGACGAACGTGTCGGGCCAGACCGCGTCCAGCAGTTCCTCCTGCGTGACCAGTCGGCCGGCATGTTCCACTAGGTGACGCAGGACGGCGAACGCTTTGGGAGTCAACAGGACGCGCTCTTCCTCACCCGCCTCCCCGCGGCGCCACAGGCACTGGTTGATAGTGTCCAGGCGGAATGGCGGAAACAGCTTCGTATTGGCGCCTGTCAAAACGTCGCGGCCAGCCGCCGGGCTCGGGCGTTTGATCCGATCCCCGATGCCGGGCTGGAAACCCTGAACGGATTTTGCGCACTGCCGGACGGCATTCAACAGTTCTTCATCGTCGAAAGGCTTGGTCAGGAAGTTTGCCGCGCCTGCTTTGAGTGCGCGAACGGTCATGGGGATGTCGCCGTGGCCTGTGAGGAATATGATGGGGACCTGGACACCGGATTTTGCAAGCTCCCGTTGCAGTTCGAGTCCGTTCAGCCCAGGGAGATTCACATCCAGCACCAGACAACTCGGCATTTTGGGTCGTGGGGCAGCCAGGAACTCCTCCCCCGACGCAAACGTCTTGGCCATCAGTCCGGCGGAGCGAATCAGTCCTGCTACTCCTTCGCGCGCGGACGCATCGTCATCGACTACGTAAACCAAAGCTCCTGTGTCCCTCATGGGATCTCCTTGGTTTGTCTGTCTTGGTTTAGCCGTTCGGCGGTTTCCATTTCAAAGCCGCGTTGACGGCATCAAGCAATTCATCCTCACTGAATGGTTTGGTCAAGTAGGCAACCGTCCAATCCGAGGCCGCTTTCGACCTCGCACGGTCGTCGGATGCATGTGCCGTAATGAAAACAACCGGCACTTTATAATTGCGGGCCACTAGGTGACGGTGGAGCTCGATTCCGCTCATCCCCGGCAGGCGCACGTCTAGGACGAGGCAATCCGGCTCGCGAGAGCGCGGTGGGTCCAAGAACTCTTCCGCGGAGGCGAACACTCTCGCCTCCAGGCCTGTGGACCGGATCAAGCTCTCCAGCGATTCCCGGACCGAAATGTCATCGTCGACCACTGCAACCAAGGGGGCCATTGGTATTTAAATAGCAGTGGGGGGAAAAGAAATCTATTACACCTTGGTGCTAGATCTGGTCGGATCGCTTAAGCGAGCGGATCCCCAGGTTCTCCGCCATCCGCACCAGATCCGCCACAGAATCGGCACGCATTTTTCGCATGACGTGTCCGCGATGAATCTTGACCGTGAACTCGGTTATGTTCAGTTCGGCCGCAATCTGCTTATTGAGAAGGCCGGACACCACCTGCTGCATGACTTGCTGCTCGCGCGCGGTCAACGATTCGTACCGGCCCCGCAACTCACGCATGTCTTCATGCTGCTGTCGGGTGCGCCGGTCGCGTTCGATGGCCTCTTGAATCGCCTGTAACAGCTCCTGTTCATCGAACGGCTTAGTCAGGAATTCAACCGCCCCCGCTTTCATGGCCTGCACGGAGGCTGGGATATTGCCGTGGCCGGTAAGGAAAACGATGGGGATCTCCAGCCCGGCCTCGGCCATTCGCCTCTGCAGGTCGAGCCCGCTGAGCCCCGGCAGTTGCAGGTCCAGCACCAGGCAACCTGGCGCTTGGGTGCCAGGACGGGCCAGGAATTCCTGCGCGGACGCGAAGACTTCGACCTGTAAACCCGCGGACCGAATCAAGCTGCTTAGTCCCTCCCGCGCCGAGAGGTCGTCGTCCACAACCGCGATGACCGCGTCAGATTCCCGCGACTTCGGCATTTGATCCTTCTTCGTGGTATTTCGGAAGCGTAAAGTGGAAGATTGTGCCCCGGCCGTCACTGGCCATAGTCCATATCCGGCCTCCATGCGCCTGAAGGATGGAACGGCAAATGGAAAGTCCCATGCCCATGCCGCCGGGCTTCGTCGTGTAGAAAGAATCGAAGATCCTGTCTATGGTCTGGGGGTCAATACCTGTCCCCGAGTCTTGAACCGTTACTTGCACCTGGCCGGGGTCGATGCTGCGCGTGCTGATCGCCAGTTCTCGTGCCCGCTCATCGATAACGCTCATCGCTTCGATAGCATTCATAACGAGATTCAGCACAACCTGCTGCAACTGAACCCGGTCGCCTGAAACAGGCGAAAGGTCATCCGCAAACTGCGTTCGGACGATCACGCTCTTCCTTCTCGCTTCGTCCCCGATAAGCGCCAGGACTTCGCCAATTGTTTCATTCAAATCCAGCTTCTCTGTAGGCGTCGCAGCCTTTCTCGTCAGCGCCCGAATTCGGGCGATCACTTCGCCGGCCCGCTTCCCGTCGCGGACGATGCGGCGGAGACCTTCCCGCGCCTCCTCCAGATTAGGCACATCTCCGGCCAGCCAGCGCAGGCCGGCGCTGGCGTTGCTTACGACGCCCGACAGCGGCTGGTTGACTTCATGCGCGACCGAGGCGGCCAGTTCCCCCATCATGCTCACCCGGTTGATGTGCGCGAGATCTGCCTCGAGCTGGCGCAGCCTGTCGCGCTGTTCTTCGGCCCGCAAGCGGTCACTGATGTCCCGGGAAATCTTCAGCAGCAAGCGGCGCCCGCGATGCCAGAAGAGGCTGGTCTGCACTTCGACCGGGAACAGCGACCCGTCCTTTCGCCGATGCCAGTGTCTGTCGAACAACACCGTCTCGCCCGCCGCCGCCCGCTCCGCGACGGAATCGAGGATGGCTCGATCCAGATCCAGATCGAAGGACATCGGGTTCATCCCGATCAGTTCCTCCCGGGCATAGCCAAGGCTCTCGCAGGCGCACCGGTTCACATCAATAATGGTCCCTTGCTCGAAATCCAGCATGAAAAAGGCATCCGCCGCGTGGTCCACAAATGTGCGGAACCTCGTCTCGCTCTCGCGCAACTCTTCCTCGGCGCGCTTGCGTTCGGTGATGTCGCGAGCGGCGGCAAATACACCCGAGACTTGGTCCGATTCGTCCCGATAGACCGAGGCATTGTACAACACCGACATCACACGCCCGTCCCGATGCCGCAGCTCCAAGGGATAATCTCGCACCAGACCTTCCCGGAACGCCTGCTCGTAACCGGCACGCGCTTGTGCAGGCCCGGTGAAGTAATCGCAGAAATCGGTCCCGATGAGTTCGCTGCGTGAGCGACCCGTGGCCGCCTCGGTCGCGGCATTGACATCGGTGACCTTCCCATCCGGCCCGATCGTCACCAACGGATCGAGGCTAGTTTCAATGAGGCTGCGGTTATAGGCGTTGGACAGCCGCAAGGCCTCTTCAGCGCGCTTGCGTTCCGTCATATCGATCACGGTACCCACCAGCTCAACGACGTCTCCCGCATCATTCATGACAGGGTGCCGGATCGCCTGAATATGTTTGACCGTTCCGCTGGGCAGCACGATCCTGAACTCGGTCGAGGTATCCACTCTTTCGCGGAGGGACCCCTCAAAGCTCTCCCGCACCCGGTCCCAATCCTCTGGGTGGATATGTCGGGAAACCGCTTCCCTATTCGGTAGACCCTCTTGTGCATCCATTTCAAAAATTCGGAAGCATTCCTCCGAAACGTAGATGTACTTGTTGCTGGCCGAATCGAAAGCCCAAGTGCCTGTGTGGCTCAGCCGTTGCGTTTCCGCCAGGTACTCCTCGCTCTGCCGCAGAGCTTGCTCGCTTTCACGCAGGCTGCGGAACATCAGCAGGCCGGTGAGCGAGTCCGTCACCCGCCGCGCGATCTCCTCCAGCAGCTTCTTTTCGTCTGGCGTCCAGACGCGCGGGTAGGAGTACTGGTGCATCGCCAGCACCCACGGCTTGCCGGTTTTCGGATATAAGGCGATCCCCATTGAGGACTTGTGGCCGAAGCGCTTCACGAAGTCCCCTATCAGGGGGTGGTCGCACCCGGGACCGAATGTTACAACGCCCCTTGACGCGCGGAGGATTTGAAAGCCCCTGGCCGTATCCGGAGTCATGGGAATCACGCCTCTGGCTCCCGGATACTCCGGTCGGGTCCGATCCATGACCACCTCAAATGAAGGGGCATTCGGATCGCACGGGTAGTACAGAAAGGCCCGTTCGCTATCGAAAATGGACAGCATCGCCTCGATGACATTGCCTGTCATCTGCTCGAGGTCATTCGTCCCCTGCATGGCCCGGTTGATCCTGTCCATGCTTTCCAGGAACCAGACCTGCGCCTGGCGCTCCTCCTCGGCTCGCTTGCGGTCTTCTATATCGGTCGCCGTGAGATACCAGCGCATGACGCGTCCCTGTTCGTCGCGCAGGGGATTATCGCGGAACAAGAACCATCGATACACTCCATCCCTTCTCCGCAGGCGTGCTTCGAATTCGTGCGGAACGTCGCTAGTGGGTCCGGTGTACACATCTCTCGCTACGCGTTCCCGGTCATCCGGATGAAAGAACCAGAAACGATCGGGGATACTCTGCCATTCCTCAAGGCTTACACCGAAGTAATCGAGGGAGGGCCGGTTGGCATAGAGACGCTTCCTGTCGGTCCCGAACACTGCGACCAACTGCGGCGTAATATCCAGGATCTGCTGCAGCTCGATCTGCTGCTGCTGGATTCTCTCTTCGGCCCGCTTGCGCTCAGTGATGTCGTTGCTGGTCTCCAGGATGGCGGCTGGTGCACCCCGCCCGCCTCGCTGCAAAGCCCAGCGGCTCGCCACCACCACCTGGGTTCCGTCTTTTTTTGTGTGCAGAATCTCGCCTTCCCAGCGGCCGGTACGCGTCACCTTCGCTTTGATCTCCTCAAGCGGCGCGGGGAGGACTGTCTTGAGCAGGTCGTGAACACCTCTGCCCAGCGCTTGCTCCGCGGTCCAGCCGTACTGTTCCTCGGCGCCACGATTCCAGTACTTGATAACCCCCTCCAGATCCATCACAAAAACCGTGTCGTGCGTGAGATTGAGGAGAGCTGCCTGCTCGCGCAGATCTGCCTCGACGCGACGCCGGATCGCGCCGAACCAAGACAGCAGCGCAGCGAAGGATATAAAAGTGATGAGGTACGGGATCTCGGACGGGTAGATGTGGATGGTGCGAACCGGCTCCACGAAATACCAGTAGAAGGCGATTATGGACAGGAGCGCCGCCAACACGGCAGGTCCTCGCCCTCCACGCCAGGAACTCAGGGCCACTGCAAACAGCAGCAGAAGTGCCGAAGGGACGCGGAAGTGGAAATGCTCGAGGAGTAACCCCACCCCCAATGCAATGCCGACGGAAAGAACCGCAAGCCCATAGCGTTGAAAATGGGTCAAGCGCAGCGGCCTCCATGATAGATAGGCCGCGGACTCGTTCGGATCGAGAGCCGGCGCCTTCATCTGGGTCCTCCGGGCAACGATTTTAGCCGGGATTTCCTTTTTGCTCTTCCGGTTGAGAACCAGGATACATCAAAATCACCTGTCCAGGTTGTATTCTCTCGAAATTCCTCGTTCCCGGCGGCTCCAAGAGGCCTTGGGGTGGCTGCGGGCGTCGCTCGCAAATGGTTCCGTCCCAATCCTGTAGGAGCGCGTTGACGGAGTATTGGGCGAGCGCCTGGTAACGCGTGAGCCGGCCGTTCTTCCAGCTCGGCAGACCGTCCAGGGTTCCGATGCAGAGGGTTCCGTCGCGCCCGGCGAGGAGGGCCGAGACAGGGGTGCTCGGAAGTTGCTGCCCGGGTAACAGAGCCAACGGCGCCGCTCGAACGCCGTCGAAGCGAACGACACCGGACTGGGTGCCCAGCCACAGGTAGCCATCCGGCGTCTGGGCGAATGCGGAAACTGTCCCATTCAAGAGTCCCTCGCGAAAGGGCCACGCCGTGTGGGTGTACTGCCTGAGATCCAGCGATGGGTTTAAAGCAGACGCACAGCGGCAGTATGCCAGGAGGATGATGGCGGCGCAGGCTTTAGCCTGTGTGCTGCTGGTGGCCCTTTTCTCCATGCATGCAATTATCTCCTACTCATACAGTTTGCGGGCAATCTCGCCCTCGATCCCTTTTTTGGTGGTAACAGTTCGGCTGAAAATTGGGGCCGGCCCGGTCGGCTACCGCTCAGAATTTCAGCTTCAGACCCAGTTGCGCCGCGCTCGGCGGTATTGTCGCCGGTGTTCATGCCGCCGGCGCTGCAACCCTTCTTTCCACCAAAACCTGACCGCAAACTCACGACTACGATCCCCAATTCCCGTAATCTCGCTTCAGGAGAAGAAAAACACCATGTCACAAACTACCTACAATCCACTCATTGCCGGCATCGACGAGATCCGCGGGTCCTGGGGCTGGTTCCTGTTCCTTGGGATCTTGTTCATTGCTCTTGGCGCGGCTTGCATTGCATTTAACATAACCGCGACCTTCACTACCGTGTTGGTTTTCGGCTGGTTGCTTCTGATCGGCGGCGTCGTCGCGTTGATCCAATCGTTCACTACGGGGACCTGGGGCGGATTCTTCCTGAATCTGCTCACTGCCCTATTACGGGGATTCACCGGATATTTGCTCGTTCGATATCCGCTTATGGGAGCCGAGACCCTCACCGTGGTGCTGGCTTCGTTCTTCATTGTGGGCGGACTGTTCCGCGCCATCGGCTCGGGAATGGCGAAATTCCCAAGCTGGGGCTGGGCGGTCTTCTCCGGGGTCGTCTCAGTCGCATTGGGGGTCATGGTGCTTTGGCAGATGCCGATTACGGGCCTCTTTTTCATCGGACTGGCCATCGGTGTTGACCTCATCGTAGACGGTGTAGCGATGACCTTTTTCGCGTCCGCGATACACCATTTGCCCAAAGGGACCGTTTTCGAAGCCGCGTAAAACTCGGCAAATAACTTCATCAGAAAGAGGCATCTCAATGGAAAAAATGCTAGTTGTGGTCTTTAACGACGAACCGAAAACCTATGAGGGATCGCATGCCCTCAAGCAACTCGATACGGAAGGCAGCATCACGATTCACGCGGAAGCGGTGATCAAGAAGAACGCGGATGGCACGGTCACGGTCAAGCAGTCGGATGACGACTTCCCCATTCGCACCGCCGGAGGAACGGCGATTGGCAGCCTGATCGGCCTGCTTGAGGGACCGGTTGGCTTGGCGGTCGGCGCCACGGCCGGCTTCCTGGCCGGCAGCATCGGCGACTTGGCCGTGGCTGGAGTGGACGCGGACTTCCTCGACGAAGTCGCTGCCGCCCTCACGCCCGGCAAATGCGCGCTGATCGCGGACGTCAGCGAGGAATGGATTACTCCGGTGGATACCCGAATGGAAGCCTTGGGCGGCACCGTATTCCGCAAAGCCAAAAAGAGCTTTGTGGACGAGCAATGGGCTGCGGATGTGGCCGCGCTGCGGACGGAAATCGATCAATTGAAGGCCGAGCACGCTCGCGCCCGGGGCGAACGCAAGGCTAAGCTCCAGGCCAAGATCGACAAGCTCAACGCCAAGCTCGAAGCCAAGTTGGATCGGGCCAAACAGAGGTCGGAGCAACTTAAGAAGGAAACCGACGCCAAGGTGCAGGCCCTCCAGAAAAAGGCCGAAAAAACCCAGGGTGAGATCAAGGCCACCTTCGATGCGCGCGTGAAACGCATCCGCGACGACTATGAACAGTCGCAGACGAAGCTGAAGCACTTGCTCGCCGGGCAATTGAAGGATGCGGCCGCGCGGCTGGAGAAGTAAGGCCGCCGCGCGCCCTGGCAATGAAGGAAGGGATTCAACGATGTCACAACTGATTGTGGTTGGATTCAAACAGGATATGTACCGGGCTTCGGAAGTTCTCAACAAGCTCTGTGCCATGGATGATGATTGGGTGGTCGATCTTCGCGACGCCGTGGCAGTCTATCGGGACTATAGCGGCAAGCTGAGGGTGGATCAAAGCTACCAACTGACCACCGGCGAAGGCGCCGGGTGGGGTCTCTTTTGGGGTTCCTTGATTGGAGCGCTGATTGCGATTCCGTTCACCGCCGGGGCCAGCGGCGCGGTCCTGGCCGGCACGCTGGCGGCCGGCGCCGTGGGCGGCGGCGCCCTCGGCGCAACGGGTGGTGCGCTGGACGCCAGTTGGTGGAAGGACGAGTTCGGCATCCCGGACGCCTTCGTAAAAGGCACCGGAGCGATGGTCCAGCCTGGCGACTCCGCGGTCCTCGCGATGCTGCGCACGGTCGACCCCGTAAAGGTGGCCGAGCAGTTCCGCGGTTACGGAGGCACCGTCCTCCAGACGACGCTCACCAAGGAGCAGTCCGCCAAGGTGCAGGCCGTTCTGGATGGCAGCGACCGCCGGTTCTTCGCGAAGGCGAGTTAGTGTTCTTCCGCTGGTGACGAACGGTGCCCAAGTGCCTGGCGATATCCAAGCCGCAAGCGGAGGTTCAGGGGCGGGGGATAAGGTTGCGGTCCACGGCCGGGTCACCATCGCAACCTCGGGCGAGATGCGCAGAATGCTGTCTGACGCCCTGCGTGCAAAGCCGGCCAACGTGTCCGTCGATCTGTCGGATGTCTCGTACATCGACACCTCCGGATTAGCCACGCTGCTGGAGGCGCTCCGGATTGCACACAAGCAAGGTACGCGGCTGATCCTGGGTGGAATCCACGATCAGCCGCGCTACCTTTTCGAGATCACCCATCTCGATCGCCTGTTCGATATGGCTAAACAGGAGGCCAGCACGTGAACGTATTGGAAGCCACCGGCGATGCCGCCATCCGCGGACTTGGCTACATTGGCGGACTTACCATTCAGTTCTGGTCGGGTCTGTGCGCCTCTCCCCGCGTGCTGCCGATCATAGGCAAGCATGGGCGCTGGCGAGCGGCGGTCCGCCAGATGGCGGTTATCGGAGTGGATGCGCTGCCCATGGTCGGAATCATGTCCGTATGCGCCGGATTCATCCTGGCGATGCAAACCGGCGCTGAACTGCGGAGGTTCGGCGCGCTGCAGTATGTCATGGACGTCATAGCGGTCGGCTTCACACGGGAACTGGGCCCGCTGTTGACGGCCTTCGTCGTGGGCGGCCGGTCGGGGTCGGCGTTCTCAGCCGAAATCGGAACCATGGTGGTCACGAGCGAGATCGACGCGCTCCGGACCATGGCTCTCGATCCCATCGAGTTTGTGCTGGCCCCGAAGTACGTCGCCACTATGATCACGGTCCCTTGCCTGACCATCATGAGCAACGCCTTTGGCATTTTGGCCGGCGCCGGGTTCATGTACATCAGCACCAAGATCACGCCCGCCATGTACCTGCGATATATCTTCAACTCGATGGAACTGCGCGACGTTGTCACCGGGATGCTGAAGAGCCTGGTGTTCGCGGCCATTATCGTCAACGTCGGCTGCCTGGAAGGTTTCAGAACGCGAGGGGGACCGGATGCAGTGGGGCGGTCGGCCACTTCCGCCGTGGTCTGGTCCACCTTCCTCGTGATCCTGGCGGACGTGTTTTTCACGGCGATTTTCTATCTGCTGCACCAGGTGTAGCGTATGGCGGACCCCATGATCTCAATCGATAGTTTGACCGTCCAATATGGGGACCATCGTGTGCTGGATGGCGTGAGCCTGGACGTCCAGCCGGGCGAAGTGATGGCGTTGCTGGGCGGCAGCGGCTCCGGCAAAACCACCATGCTGCGGCATATCATCGGGCTGGAGCGGCCCACCTCCGGGACGGTGCGGATCAGGGGCGTCGATATCAATCGCTGCTCGCCGAAAGAGCTTAAGGACATCCGCTGCACCATGGGCGTAGCTTTCCAGGAGTGTGCGTTATTCAATTCGATGTCCATCGAGGAAAACGTCAGCCTGCCCCTGCGCGAATTGACGACTTTGGCCGACCCCGTCATTGAGATCATGACATACATGAAACTCGTCGCCGTGGGTTTGGGTCAAGCCGCCAAACAGATGCCCCAGGAATTGTCCGGGGGCATGAAAAAACGCGCGGCCGTCGCCCGGGCTACCGCACTCGACCCCGAAATTTTGGTCTTCGATGAACCGTCGGCGGGCCTGGATCCCATTGTCGCGGCCGGGTTGGACGAAGTGATCCTGGCATTGAAGCGCGCCTTCCACATGACCATCCTGGTCGTGACCCATGAGTTGGCGAGTGCCTTCCGCGTCGCCGACCGATTGGCCATGCTGTACAAGGGATCGCTCATCGCCGTGGACAGCAAAGATGCGTTCCAGAAGAGCACTCATCTACGCATCCGGCAATTCCTGGACCGTGTTCCCGATCCCATTGCGGAAAGCACGGCCGTGCGCGACCGGTTTCTAGAATTGGCGGGGATGGCAGGAGGGCGAAAATGAAAACGGAAGCCAAAGTCGGCGCCTTTGTTTTAATCTGCGCGGCGATATTCCTCATAACCATCTATCAAGTGAGCAATGCGGCGATGAAGGGCGCACGCGTTTCCTACAGGACATACTTGCGGTATGCGGGCGGGTTGGAGCCGGGAGCGGACGTCCTGTTTGGCGGCATCAAGGTGGGCGCCGTGACGGCCGTGCGGCCCGACCCGCAGGACCCCACCCGGATTGAGATTCTGTTGGATGTGAAGCAGGGCACGCCGCTGAACGCCAAGTCCGTGGCTAAGCTTGGATCGGTGACAGTGATCACCAGCCCGGTCATCTCTATCAGCATGGGATCGAATGACGCGCCCCGGTTGCCGCCGAATAGCGTGATCCCATCGCTCGAAACCATCAGCCTGGACGATGACGAGCGCAAAATCGTGGGCGTCGCCGATTCCGCTCAGACACTGCTCGAGGCGGTGCATACGGACGTAAACGAGGTCACGGGCGATGCCCGGCAACTGATCGCCAATCTGAACGAGATCTCGGGCAAGCCGAATCAGCAGCGTGTGTCGGAGATTCTGACCAACGCGGATGCCATGATAACGCGCATCTCGCCGAAGATCGACCAGATCAGCGATCAGCTTGTCAAGCTGACCGATGACGCGAACGGCTTGGTGGCGAAAGTGAGTCCCGCCGTGGACAATATGAACGCAACCGTGTCCAACGCGAACCAGACCATCACTGCGGTCCGCGATCCCTTGCAGACGGACCTTGCCGAAGCGCAGAAGACGCTCGATCAGGCGCGGAGCCTGATCGCCGATCTGCAGGCGGCGATGCGGGCCAAGGATCAAGGCATTACCGACACGCTCGAAAACGTCCGCACCGCTACCGACAACCTGAACGATCTGACCGAGTCCGTGAAGGAGCGTCCATGGAGTCTGATACGCATCAAACAGCCGAAGGACCGGAAGGTTCCCCAAAACCCATGACGAAGATTCTGGCGAGTGCGAGCGCCTGCGTGGTAACGCTGCTGATGGCCGGTTGCGGAGGCAAGATCCTCTATCCGCAATACTACGCGCTGGATATTCCTCCGGCGCCGAGACAGCCAGTGAGCGCTACGCGCCTGCCGGCCACGCTGGCGGTGCGCCGGTTCGAAACTCCGCCGTACCTGCGGCAAGGGCGGGTTGTGTACCGTCAAGCTCCGGCGGAAATTGGTTTTTACGAATATCATCGGTGGGCCGCCGATCCCGCTGTTACGGTAACGACGGCCGTAATCGATGCACTCCGCTCCTCGCGGCTATTCGCGTTCGTAAAGCCATACGACGGTCAGAGCCAGCAAGACTACCTGTTGAGTGGCCGGCTCGAACGGCTGGAGGAGATGGATTACGGTGGCAGTGTCCGTGTGGAAGCGAAGCTATCGGCCGAGCTGGTTAATGTGCGAACCGGCGACACCGTGTGGACTGGCGATGCAGAAGAGACTTTGGGAGTTGAAACACGTAATGTAAGCTCGGTTGTCGTGGAGATGAGTCATGCTGTCCAAAAGAGCGTTGATCGGCTCATGGCCAGCTTGGACCAGCAACTCCGTGCGCAGTGAGAGGTAACGGGTGAACGTTCAGAATGAGACCCAGGCCGCTGCCCAGGTGGTGAGTTCTTTAGCGGCGGTCAACGGATTGACATCCCAAGAAGCCGAGGCACGGCTCAAACAGTTTGGCCCCAATGACCCCGCCCCTCCCCAGCGCTATTCCGCGGTTCTCGACTTTCTGCGCCTTTTCCTGAATCCACTGGTCTTGATATTGCTGATCGCGGCCGTCGTCTCCGCCTTTCTCGGCGAAGCGGCGGACGCGGCGATCATCGCCATCATCGTACTGCTCAGCACCGCGCTCGACTTCACCCAAAACTACAAGTCGCAGCGAGCCATCGAACAGTTGCGGCAACAGGTCGCACCCACCGCCACCGTGCTGCGCGATGGGAAGTGGCGGGAACTTCAGCGAGGCGATGTTGTCCCCGGTGACGTTGTGCGCCTGTCGGCTGGAGACCTGGTCCCGGCGGATGCGCGCCTTCTGGAATCGCGCGATCTTTTCATTCTGCAAGCGTCCTTGACGGGCGAATCGCTGCCGGTCGAAAAGCAGGCGAGTGGCGAGGAGGTCTCCACCAAGCCCGATGCCGGGAACATGGTCTTCATGGGCACCTCCGTGGTCAGCGGAACGGCGAGCGCCCTGGTCGTAGCCACCGGCGCCAAGACCGCTTTCGGCGACATCGCCACCCGCCTCGCCGGGCGGCCCGAGATGACCGCGTTCGACCGGGGCCTGAAGGATTTCAGCCTGCTCCTCACCCGCACCGTGCTTTTCCTGGTCATCTTTCTGGTCGTGGTCAGTTGGGCCAAGCATCGGGATCCTTTTCAGTCCCTCCTGTTCGCAGTCTCATTGGCGGTCGGCCTGACCCCGGAGTTTCTTCCCATGATCGTCTCCGTGACCCTCTCCAAGGGCGCGAGGGCCATGGCCCGGAAGAAGGTGATCGTCAAACGCCTCTCCGCGATCCAGAATTTCGGCAGCATTGACATCCTGTGCAGTGACAAGACCGGGACGCTCACCAGCGGCAACATGAGCCTTGACCGGTCCCTCGATCCCGTCGGAAATGCGTCTCATCGGGTATTCGCGCTGGCCTATCTCAACAGCCAGTTCGAGACGGGAATCCGGAGTCCGCTCGACATGGCCATTCTGCAAAGCGCCGAGCCGGAGGAGGCAAAGGGCTACGAAAAGCGGGACGAGATCCCATACGATTTCGAGCGCCGCCGGCTCTCCATCGTGGTGGAGCGGCAATCACGACGGCTCTTGATCACGAAAGGGGCGCCTGAGGGAATCTTCGCGCGCTCGGTCTCTTATGAATCCGACGGCTGCACTGCCCCTTTGGATGCGGCCACGCTGGAGCGCTGCCGGAAGACATACGATGAATTGAGCCGGCAGGGATTTCGCGCACTCGCGGTGGCCTACACCGAGGTCGAAGCTCGCCCCAACTACTCGGCTGACGACGAACGGAGTCTCATCCTGGCAGGTTTTCTAGCCTTTTCCGACCCGCCTTTGCCGGACGCCGCCGCGGCCCTGGCCGCGCTGCGGCGGGACGGAGTGGAAGTGAAGATCATCACGGGCGACGGGGACCTCGTCGCAGCTCACGTTTGCAGCCAGGTTGGCCTCGAACCAGGCAAGATCGTGCTCGGTGATGAACTTGAGCGGATGAGCGATGTCGCGTTGATGCACGTCGCCGAGGTGACCACAGTTTTCGCGCGAGTGTCGCCGGCGCAGAAGAACCGTATCATCCTGGCGCTCAAACATCGCAGCCACGTCGTCGGATTCATGGGCGATGGAATCAATGATGCTCCGTCGCTTCACGCCGCCGACGTGGGCATCTCCGTTTCGACGGCTGTGGACGTTGCCCGCGAAGCCGCTGACATCATTCTCCTTGAGCCCGGCCTCGATGTTCTCGCCAGCGGCATCGTAGAAGGGCGCAAGGCCTTCGGGAACGTAATGAAGTACCTGCTGATGGGCACCAGCTCGAACTTCGGCAATATGTTCAGCATGGCGGGCGCTTCGCTCATCCTGCCGTTTCTCCCCATGCTGCCCACCCAAATCCTGCTGAACAACTTCATGTACGACCTGTCGCAGCTCACCATCCCGACCGACAATGTCGACGACGAATATCTCCGAAAGCCGCAGCACTGGGATATTAGCCTGATCCGGAACTTCATGGTATTCATCGGACCGATCAGCTCGATCTTCGATTTCCTGACCTTCTACGTATTGCTGCATTTCTTCCATGCCGGTCAGGTGCTTTTCCACACGGGCTGGTTTGTAGAGTCGCTGGCGACGCAGACGCTGGTGCTTTTCGTCATTCGCACCTCACAGAATCCACTGCGGAGCCGGCCCAGCCGGCCCCTGATGGCAACCGTACTAATCATTGTGGCGGCCGGCACGCTGCTGCCGTTCAGTCCGCTCGCGGGTCCACTCGGCTTCGCACCGCTGCCGGGAAGTTACTTCGTCTATCTGGCGGTAGCGACATTCGTGTATCTGGTGCTCGTAGAATTAGGCAAGCGTCTCCTCCTCAGTCGCACGCCAGGGGGGACCAATTGAGCGACGAAATGCCACGGAACCGAAGCGCACGGGTCGCACCTTGCCGGGCCAGAGTTGCCTACGCGTCTTCCATGGATGGAGGGTCCTTATGAAAGTTTTTGAATTGATGGGTCCAAAGGTCGTCACAATAGGCCCGAAGAGGCCGCTGCGCGAGATTCTGCAGCTTATGCTCCGCTACCATCTGAATGATATTCTGATCGTAGACAGTGAGCAAAGGCTCGCCGGGATTGTCACATACCCCGATCTATGTCGCAAGTTGCTCCCAAATGAGAAAGACTTGATGGAGCACGAAGAATACCTTACAACTCCTCAGTTGATGGAAGATCGCGTTAGAGACATCGCGAGTATTCCAGTCGACGAGATCATGACGAGGAGCGTCATTACCGTATCCCCGGATCTTGAGGCGCTCAAGGCCGGGGCGATAATGCTTGGCCACTGCGTCAAACAATTGCCGGTTGTCCGAGACGATAAGGTAATCGGAATCGTCAGCCATACAGACATTGGTTGGGGTCTGATGATGCAATACGCTGAATGTATGAAGGGTTGAGGGTGCATCAGCTTCTTCGGCCATATTGCACACGGCTGGCACGGGAAGCGATTCTGTAATGGACCCCAAAATTCGGACACAAAAATGGCCTTTTCTTAGTTCTACTGTGTGATTAAAAGAGAAGGAACTCGATCGAGTGCCCGGCCTCGGTCCCACGGTGCTGACGAAATTGACCCGGCAGGAGGTCCAGCACTATCTGAACGAGAAGCTGAAAGCTGGCAACTCCCCGTCGCTCGTACGCTATCTCCGAACGGTCATGCGGATCGGGCTCAACCAAGCACTGAGGGACGAGTTAATTGCCCGCAACCCCGCAGCACTGGCGAAGCCGCCGCGCGTCGAGAAGCGTGAGGTTCTTCCGTTCAATCCCGAGCAGGCCGGCCGTTTTCTGAAAGCCGCCCAGGACCATCGGCTTGAGGCTCCGTTCACGGTTGGATTGGCGGTCGGCCTCCGATCCGGTGAATGCAGCGCGCTGCGGTGGAAGGAGGATGTAGATGTGGCGGCCGGCACGATCACCGTCCATCACACGCTCCAGCGGCAGAAGGGAGACGGGCTCGTCCTGGTGCCGCCGAAGTCGGACAAATCCCGGCGGACCATCGAACTTCCCACAGTTTGCGTGACGGCGTTGAAGAAGCACCAGAAGCGCCAGGAGGGCGAGCGCCAATGGACCGGAACCAGATGGCACGATACCGGCCACGTCTTCACCACCACTATCGGAACTCCGATCGACGACCGCAAGATCCTCCGCGAATTTGATGCTCTCGTGAAAGCGGCGGGCCTGCCCAAGCAGCGGTTCCATGATCTGCGCCACGCCGCGATTACGCTGCTCGGCGCGCAGGGCGTGCCCCTGAAGGTGATCGCCGAGATTGTCGGGCACAGTGACATCCGGCTCACGCAGAAGGTCTACCAGCACGTGTTCCAGCCTGCCAAGCGTGAGGCCGCCGACAAGATGAATGCGTTGCTGGAGGACGCATTGGCAAAAGCACCTGCGGAAAACGGTTTTGCCACCAATATTGCCACCAAACCGGCAGCAACCACTCTGAATTAGCCTGTAAGTATTTGAAAAATTTGGAGCCACCCGCCGGGGTTGAACCGGCGACCTGCTGATTACGAATCAGCCGCTCTACCAACTGAGCTAGGGTGGCGTTCCGGGGTGGTTGGGAGCGCGGCACGTGCCGCGCGGCATGCTCCT
>Ga0181533_1003231_pt1 | contig 17947 bp, 12 predicted proteins | sample PEATcosm2014_Bin_45_FD_119772 | JGI IMG/M metagenome (GOLD analysis project Ga0181533, IMG submission 119772) | Peatland microbial communities from MTU Mesocosm Facility, Houghton, MI, USA - PEATcosm2014_Bin11_60_metaG | ecosystem: Environmental > Terrestrial > Soil > Wetlands > Peat | place... | reverse complement strand
GGGTCCTGGCGCAGGATCGCCTTGAGGCCGTTGGCGAAGGTGGTCCCGGCCAGCCGGTTGATCTGGACCTGGTTGATGTTCTCGAAGCGGTACTCGACCGGGTCCTCGATGGTGGTGATGTTGCGGGACGCGCTGTCCAGCTCACTGAGGGCGGCGTACAGGGTGGTGGTCTTGCCCGCGCCGGTGGGGCCGGCCACCACCAGCATCCCGTACGGTGAGTCGATGAGGCGGCGCATCCGCTCGCGATCCGCGTTCTGCAGCCCCAGGGCGGGCAGCGCCACCAGGGAGCGGGTGCGGTCGAGCAGGCGCAGCACCACCTTCTCGCCCCAGATCGTCTCCATGGTCGATACCCGCACGTCCACCGGGCGCGAATCGATGGTCATCTCGAGCTGGCCGTCCTGGCTGCGGTGACGGTCGACGATGTCCATCTGGGCCAGGATCTTCAGCCGCGATGCGATCGGGCCGACCAGCGAGGTGGGCAGGGAGTTGACGTCATGGAGCGCGCCGTCGATGCGGAAGCGGATGCGGAGGCGATCCGCCTGGGGCTCGATGTGGATGTCGGAGGCACGGTCGCGGAGGGCCTGGGTGAGCAGCAGGTCGACGATCTGGACCACCGGGGCGTCGGCACGGAGCGGGATGGCCAGGGCGGCGGTGGGGGCTTCCTGGCGGTCGACGACGGCGCGCTGGACCGCGTGGTCGACCCGGTGGAGCACGGTGTAGTGGCGATCCAGGGCGCGGTCCAGCGAGCGCCGGCCCGCCAGCCGGGGGAACACCGGCTGAGAGATGGCCCTCCCCACCGCCGCGACCTGGTCGGCGTCCGCGGGGTTGGCGATCGCGCAGTGGACCATCCCCAGCTCGTCGATGAGGAAGGGGAGAGCGCCCAGGCTGCGGGCCGTCTCCCCGTCCAGCAGGTAGAGGGCGTCGTCCTCGGGGACCACCTGGTCGAGATCCACCGGGTTGTAACCCAGCTGCTCCGCCAGGGCTCCGGCCACATCCCCCTCGGGGACCCCGGCGTCGACCAGCAGCTCGCCGATCGGCCGTCGATCCCGGCGCTGGCGCCGCAGCGCGGAGCGGACCGCCCCTGAGGTGGTCGCCCCACGATCGATCAGCAGCTCACCGAGTGGACGTTGGGAAGTTGCCGCAGGCGCTGCGGCGTGTCCCAGCCCGCTCCAACGGCCGGTGATCACCGGCACCCCCATCCGCGGATGCTCTCCACGTGCCCTGCCTCCCACCACAGCGTGTGTGGGTTGCGCCTGCGGCCGAACGTTGTCAGCCGCAGGCTTCCCCGGTCTGTCCCCCCCGTCCTCGGGACGCCCTGACGCCGTGGTCACGTGTGGCCTCCCCGAGGCCGGTTGTACTTCCCCGTGACCAACGACTCTGGTCAGGGCACCACTCCAAACCCTCGCGGTGAGGGCCGGCGGTTCGCACCGCCTGGTTTAGGCTAGGCGGCGACAGCAGAGAGTGCCAGCCCCCACGTGGGGCGCTCGCCACGCCGAATTTGGGTGGTAGCCGCTGTCGGTGCGCAGTCCGACAATTGACGGGGAAGGATGAGGGACGAGTCTGCTCCCGAGGAGCTCGCGGCGCGGCTGGCCGAGCTCGAGCGTCAGCACGCTGACGGGTCGATCTCTGAGATCGCCTTCAACCTGCGCCGGAATCTGCTCATCACCCGATCAGACGAGCTCGCCCGACGTCGCTCGGCCGCCACCGCCAAGGCCAGGATTCCCACGGTGGCTCCGCCGGCCCGGCGGACCCGGCGAGGACTGGAGGCGGCGACTCCCGACCGGCGGTCCGAGGCTCCGCGAGCATGGTCGCCACCGCCACCGTCCGCCGCCGGACCGCCATTGCCGCCGTCAGGAGAGCCACTGTCTCCACCCTCCCAGCCGTCGCCATCGCAGCCGGCGCCGGCGGAGCAGGTCGCGCCGGGCCCGGTCGGGGCGTCTGTGTCCGCGCCCCGGGCCCGTTCAACGGCGCCGCCTGGCCGTCGGGCCGCACGGCTGGCGCGAGCTCCGGAAGCACCCGGCCCACCGGTGGAGACAAAGCCGCCCGCCGGCGCCCCGGGGCGGCGTCGGGGGCGCGCCGCGGCGCTGGGGCTGGCAGCGGTGGCCGTCGTCGCCGGCGCCCTGGTGGTGGCCCTGGTCATGGTGGGCGGGCACCACCCGTCGGGGACGGCCGACAAGGCGCCGGTGACCCCCGGTGCCACCGCCAGTCCCGGCGTCCACGCCCCGTCGCCCTCCCCCTCGGCGGGGACCCTGCTCGGCGAGACCCGGACCACCTCGGACGGTGCCGCCATCACCGTGGTCGAGTTCGATGGTGACCTCACCTCGATGCCGGGCGTTGATCCGCCCACGCCACCCGCCACCGGCTTTGCGGCCGTCGAGCTGCGGATCTGCGCCGGCAACTTGAATCCGACCTCGGTGACCCCGTACGACTTCGTCCTGGTCGGGCCCGGGAGCAGCCACGTCGACACCCTCAACGGGCCCGGGGTGGGCCGGGACCCGGAGCTGCCCCTGACCGAGGTCGCGCCCGGGCAGTGTGTGAGCGGCTGGCTGAGCTACCAGGTGCTGGGGCCGCCGGCCTCGCTCAGCGACACCGCCGACAGCCTGAGCTGGCCCCTCGGGTAGTCCGGCACCCCGGAGGCGGGAAGCCGGGTGAGTCACTCCGGCGCCCCGGGAGCGGGAAGCCGCTTCTGGGCGGCGGCACTTCAGTTGTAACCGGGGATCGGTGGTCGCCCCGAACGCCGCTCCTCCAGGGCCTCGACCACCAGCGCCAGCAGGTCGTGCGCCGGGATCGGCTTGAGGCCGAAACGATCGCAGCCCGCGTCCATCGCCCGTTCCGCGGTGTCGCCGATCCGGTCGGCGGAGAGCGCCACGATGGCGATCGGCCGGTCCACCGCCGACCGGAGGGCGTCGACGATCTCCAGGCCGCTGCCGTCGGGGAGCTGCACGTCAAGCACCACGATGTCGGCCGGCGACTTCGCCATCGCCGCCAGGGCGTCGGCGCGCGAGCCGACGGAGCGCATCCGGTAGCCGACCGCCGAGAGCACGTCGCCGATGGACTGACGGTTGACCGGGTCGTCCTCGACCAGGAGCACGGCCGCCGGGCGCCCGTCGGTTCCGGTCACCACGGTGGCCCCCCCGGGGGCGCGCAGCAGTCGCGGGGGAAGCGGCTCACGCGAGCGACGCAGGCTGAACCAGAAGCGGCTCCCCACCTCCAGCTCGCTGCTGACCTCGATGTGGCCGCCGTGCAGCTCCACGATGTGGCGGCAGATGGCCAGCCCCAGCCCGACGCCGGGCACCTCGGAGTCCCCGCCGCGAGCAAACGGGGTGAAGATCCTCTCCATCTCCGCCGCCGGGATCCCCCTCCCGGTGTCGCAGACGGTGAGGCGGACGGCGTCCGGAGCGGTGTCGAGCTCCAGCCACACCCGCCCCCCCGGCCGGGTGAACTTCACCGCGTTGGTGAGGAGGTTGACCAGGACCTGGCGGAGGCGGATCGGGTCGGCCAGGACCCGGGGCAGCCCTGCGGTCCCCGGCCACTCGACCGTCACCTGAGCGGGGCCGGCGAGGGGCGAGATCACCCCTGCCACGTCGTCGAGCACGGTGGGCAGGTCGACCGGCTGGAGGCGGACGTCGAGACGCCCGGCCTCCAGGCGTCCGAGATCGAGAAGGTTGTCGACCAGGGCGAGGAGGTTGCCGGCCACGCCGTGGATGCGGCCCCCCAGGGCGCGAAGCTGGTTCTCGTCCAGGTCGCCGAAGGACCGGTCGGCGAGCAGCTCGGACGAGACCATGATCCCGCTGATCGATCCCCGCAGCTCGTGCGAGAGGCTGCTCAGGAAGTGGCGGGTGGCCTCCATCTCGCGGCGGAGGGCGCTGGTGGCGGCCGTGATGCGGTCGACCAGCTCGGGGGGCGGCGCATCGGAGCTGAGCCCGGGGGAGCGTCCCACCTCCGCGGCCACCCTGGCCACGAAGCGCTCATCGAGGCTGGTGAACTCCGCCGCCCGTCTCTTGTTGGCTGCATAGACGAGCCCGACGACCTCGCGGTGGCGAAGGATCGGGGCGGAGACGAAGGACGTGTACTGGGGATGGCCCTCCGGGTAGCCGCGATGCGCCGCGTGCTGGCGCAGGTCCCCCAGCCGCAGCGGGCGGCCCGCGCGCATCGCCACGTCCAGGACCCCGGTGGCCTCGCATTGCACCCCATCGATGCCACTGCGGGCGCCCTGGGCGATGCCCGAGTAGACGAAGCTGCCCACCTTGCCGTCCGGCTCGTCGAGCAGGAAGATCGCCGCGCCCTGGGCGTCGACCACGGTGCGCACGTCGTTGACCACCCACTGCAGCACACCGGTGGGGCGGAGCTGGCGGACCAGGGCCAGGTTGGCGCGGACCAGCCGCTGGTTCTGGGAGCGGAGGACGGCCAGCTGCTGGTCGTCCGCGAGGTCGGGAGCGGCGGCTTCACCGCCCAGATGGAGCCCGGGATGCTCAGGGTCCCTCTTCGGGGGCTCCGGTCCCGCCCATCCGTGGGGGGCGGGCCTGCTCAGACCCTCCGGGCGCGGGGCGGGCGAGACGCCGCTTGGGGATGCCTCGCCTCCAGCCTCGGCGGTGGCCGATGCTCCGGCCCCGGGCGCGACCCCGGGCACCTCATCCGCCTGATCCGCTCCGTCCCCCCGCCCCTGCCTCCACGGACGCCGCATCAACCGTGGCCTTCTCGCACCAGGCCGAGACGCATGGCCTTGACCACCGCCTCGAGCTGGCTGTGGGCCTGGAGCTTGGCCAGGATGCTCTTGACGTGGCCCCTGCACGTATGGACGCTGATCCCGAGCCGGCGGGCGATCGTCTGGGGGTCGAGCCCCTGGCTGAGCCAGCGGAGCACCTCGGACTCCCGATCGGTCAGGGTGACCGTCGGCGGTGACATCGCCGGGTGGTCGGGATGCACCCGGTTCAGCAGAGCGCTGAGGACACTGCCCTCGACCGTCATTTCCCCCTCGCCGGCCCGGCGCACGGCGGTCAGGACGGAGCTGATGCTGCTCTCCTTGGGGAGGATGCCGCAGGCTCCGATCGCAGCCGCCCGGGCCATGACGTCCACGTCCGCGTAGGCGGTGAGCACCAGGATGCGCAGGTCGGGGTTGAGCTCGGTGAACCGCCGAGCGGCCTCGACACCGTCCCCGTCGGGAAGCCGGACGTCGGTCAGGAGCACGTCGGGCGCTCCGGTGAGGAAGACCGCCCGCGCCTCGGCCAGGGTGGACGCGACCCCCACGCAGCGCATGTCCGAGCGGAGGTCGATGGCCATCCCGATCGCCTCGGCGACGGCGCGGTGATCGTCGACCACCAGGACGCGGAGGCGCTCGCGGGCGAACTCAGCCAACGCAACCCGGCGTCAGGCCGCCTCCGGGGGCTGTCGGCATCGGCGTGCAGGTAGCCACGGCGGCCCCCTACGGTACCACCCACCGGAACGCGTCGTGCCATCGCGCCGACCGGGAGCCCGATTCGAGACGCTCCGGGCCCGCCGGCCGGCTCAGGCCACGTTCTCAGTTGCCTCGCGCAGCAGCGCCGCCACCTCGGGACGCGAGAACTCCACCGGCAGCGGCTCACCGCGGGCCAGCAGCTCGCGCACCCTGGTGCCGCTCAGCACCGCGTGCTCGGAGCTCGGGTGGGGGCACGTGCGGGTCGAGGCCATCCCGCCGCAGGCGCGGCAGTAGAAGGCGTGCTCGAAGCGGAGGATCTCGATCCCCAGCTCATCGGCCCCGTACTCGTCGAAGATGCGATGGGCGGCGTAGGTGTCGTAGTAGCTACCCACCCCGGCGTGGTCGCGGCCCACGATGAAGTGGGTGCAGCCGTAGTTGCGCCGGATCAGGGCGTGGAAGACCGCCTCCTTGGGGCCCGCGTACCGCATCCACGCCGGGTTGGTGGCCAGCAGGACGCGCTGCTTGGGGTAGTAACCCTCGAGCAGGGCCTCGTAGCAGGCCATCCGCACGTCGGCGGGGATGTCGTCGCTCTTGGTCTCCCCGACCAGCGGGTGGAGGAGCAGGCCGTCGATGTTCTCGAGGGCCACCTTCTGGAGGTACTCGTGGGCGCGGTGCACCGGGTTCCGGGTCTGGAAGCCCACGGTGGTGCGCCAGCCGCGCTTGGCGATGAGGCGCCGGACCTCGAGTGGGGTCAGGTCGTACTCGTCGAAGCCGGTCGAGGGTCGGGCGAGCGCGGTCACCGGGCCGCCGATCGCCCACTGGCCTCCGCTCCGGAGCAGGCGGACCCCGGGGTGGGCCACGTCGTCGGTTCCGTAGACGCTCGCCGCCTCCACGGCGGGGTCGGTGCGGAAGATCTCGGCCACCTCGAGGACGGCGATCGGCTTGCCCGCCGAGCGGAGCGCCACCTGGGAGGCTCCGCGGAGCCGCTCGACGTCGTCGTCGTGAACCCGCAGCACCACCGGGATCGTGAATGGCTGGCCTCCCTGAAGCCGGCCGCTGGCGAGCACCGCGGCGTAGTCGGCGGCACCCATGAAGGCCTGGAGCGGAGCCAGCGCACCGACCCCGAGCATGCCCGCGTCGGACACCTGACGGGGATCCAGATCGAAGCTCGGGAGGGCCCGTGCGACTTCGCGGAGCCGCTCGAGCTCCTCACCGGTGGCCAGGTGCTCCCGAACCCCCCGGCCGATGTGCCCGAGTACCTCGAGGCGGTCCAGGATGCGCTCCGTCGACTCCTCCACCGTCTCTGCCCCGCTGTCGACCACGATCTCCGGGTGGAGCGGCTCCTCGTAGGGGTCGCTGATCCCGGTGAAGTGGGGGATCTCGCCGGCCAGAGCCTTGGCGTAGAGGCCCTTGACGTCGCGCCGGGTGAGCTCCTCGATGGAGCAGCGGACGTACACCTCCACGAAGTTGGGCGTCTTCTCCCGGATCTCGTCACGGATCTCGCGGTACGGTGAGATCGCGGCCGTGATCGCCACCCCGCCGCTTCGGGCCACCAGGCCGGCCACGTAGCCGATCCTGCGGATGTTGGTGTCCCGGTCCTCCTTCGAGAAACCCAGGCCCTTGGAGAGATGGGTCCGGACCTCGTCACCGTCCAGCACCTCGACGTGCCGTCCCAACCGGTCGAGCTCCTGGACCAGGCGTGCCGCAATGGTCGACTTCCCCGCCCCGGACAGCCCGGTGAGCCAGATCACGAATCCCTTGGCCATCGTGTCCCCCTCAGCGGTCGTCCGCCGGTTCGGTTGGTGGTGCTGGTTCCGTCGTGGTTGGGGCCGCCCCGGAGGGGGCGGTCCCGATGCGGAAGGTCGTGGCTCGTCACGCCGGCCCCCGCGCCCACCTCACCGGTCCCGAGGATCGATGCAGGCATGACAGCGAGTGAATGCCACTCCGCGCATCAGGTTACCCTCTTCGAGGGTGGTGAGGCCATCCCCAGATTGGGGGATCGCATCGCCCACCTGGGGTGCGCAGCCGCATCATCCGGGACGCGCGCCCGACGCGCGGCGAAGGCGCAGGCTCCGAGCCGCGCGCGGCCAACTTCGCCCGTGAGAGAATCGTGGCTCGGTGAGCGATCATCTGCCATCCACCACGTTCATCCTCGGTGCCGCTCGCTCCGGAACCAGCCTCCTCTACAAGGCGCTATGCCTGCATCCGGAGAGCGCGTACTTCAACAACTGGATGCGCCGGATGCCAGGGCGGCCGGAGCTGAGCCTTCCCAACCGGGTGGCCCGGCACACCCCGCGCATGCGCAACCGAGTCTGGTTCGGCACCGACTCCAACGCCTACGTGTACGCGCGCTCGCGTAGTCTCCCGGAGCGGCTCTACCCCATGCCGGTGGAGGGCGAGCCCATCTTCGCCCGCTGCGGCGTCGATGAGCGCGGGGGAGCGCCGACACCGGGCCAGGTCTGCGCTCTGCGGCGGGCCGTCCGCGGCGCGGTCCGCTGGGGTGGCGGCAGCCACTTCGTCAACAAGCGGGTGGCCAACAACCGGCGCGTCGCCCTGCTGGCCGAGGCCTTCCCCGGGGCGCGTTTCGTGGATCTGACCCGGGATGGGAGGGCGGTGGCCCTCTCCCTCTCGCGCGTGGACTGGTGGGAGGACAGCGTCGTCTGGTGGTACGGGGATACTCCCCAGGCCTGGCGCGACGGGGGAGGAGACCCGTGGGAGCTCTGTGCGCGCAACTGGGTGGAGGAGGTGCGGGCCATCGACGACGGCCTGGGCGCGATCGCCGGTGAGCGCGTGCTGCACCTGCGCTACGAGGAGTTCGTCGCCGAGCCGCGCGAGACGGCGCGGGAGATCGCGGCCTTCATGGGCCTGGGTGAGGATCCGAGATGGCTGGATGCCGTCGGAGCCCTGAGCCTTCCCGATCGCAACCGGACCTGGCAGAGCCGGCTGAGCTCGGGCCAGGTGGCGGTCATCGAGGGGGTGCAGGCTCAGGAGCTGGGCCGGCTCGGGTACCGGTGAACGGAGTTCCTCGGTCCTGAACGGTCATCGGAAGATGGCCTGACGAGGTTCGTCTGGTCGTAGAATCGCGCCGGTCGTTGGCCACGGCACCCGCGGCCCGTTGGCCGCGGCACCCGCCGTTACTCAGTACGAGCCGCGGGCGCTGACCAGGGCCGGGACCGTCTTGGCCAGGATGTAGAGGTCGAGGGTCAGCGACCAGTTGGTGACGTAGAAGAGGTCGTAGCGGACGTAGTCGTCGAAGCCGAGGTCGTGACGCCCGTTCACCTGCCAGAGCCCGGTCAACCCTGGCTTCACGCGCAGCCGGTCGCGCCAGCGATCGTCGTACTGAGCCGTCTCCTCGGGAAGCGCGGGACGCGGCCCCACCATGCTCATGTCGCTCTTCAGCACGTTGATCAGCTGGGGGAGCTCGTCGGCGGCGAGGTGGCGAAGCACCCGGCCGAGCGGGGTCACGCGGGGGTCGCGACGCATCTTGAAGAGGACGCCCTCCGCCTCGTTCTGGACCTGGAGCGTGCCCTGCAGGTGCTCGGCGCCGTCCACCATGGTGCGGAACTTGTAGATGATGAAGGTCTTGCCGCCTGCCCCGACCCGGCGCTGGCGGAAGAGGATCGGGCCCGGACTGGTCACGCGGATCAGCATGGCGATCACGAGCATGGCCGGCAGCGACACGACCAGCAGGCCGGAGGCCACCGTGATGTCGAGTGCTCGCTTCATGGCTCGCTGGCGGCGGGAGAAGCGTTGCCGGCGCAGCGAGAAGAGGGCCATCCCGTCGACCGGCTCCACGATGACCCGTGACGCCCCGAGGTTCGGCAGGCCGGGGGAGACCCGGACCGTGACCTCGGTGTCGGCGAGCGCGGTGTCGAGCTGCTGCAGGGAGCCCGCGCCCACCGCGCTGCCCGCCACCACGACGCTGGCGATGCCGTGCTCCCGGACGGTGGTCAGCACCTCGTCGAGACCACCCACGACCGGCAGCCCGTCGATCGAGGTCTGCCCGGTGTTGCCCACGTCGACGAAGCCGCGGATGTCGAAGCCCATCCAGGGGCGCCGGCGGAAGGTCCTCGCCAGGGTGCGCGCCTCCTCGTTGCAGCCGGCGATCAGGGTCGGCTGGGCGGTGACCCCGCGCGAGTTGAGGGTGTGCGAGACGCGCCGGACGAAGAGTCGCCCCATCGCGGTGGTCGCCAGGCCGAAGACGAGCAGCGAGACGATGAAGCTCCGCGAGACGTCGATGCGCGCCGCGAAGGCGATCAATGCCACCACCAGGACGCTGGTGACCACCGCCTGGAAGAGGCGCTGCAGCTCGGCGGTGATGTGCGTGGGCCGGCGCAGGTCGTACAGCCCGTAGACGGCGAAGATGACCGGCCAGATCAGGGCGGTCGCGAAGATGGCCGTATCCACCTGGCGCAGCAGCGCCGGTCCGATGTCGAGGTCGCCGTCGCGGAACACCTTGGCCAGGAAGTAGCCGAGGCCGATGGCGGCGATGTCGACAACCAGCGCGAGGACCGCGGTGAGCACCGCCCAGCGGCGGCGGTACCTGGCCCCCGACACGGACGGCCTCACCGGGGCGGCGAGGACTCCCGCGGCGACGAAGGCGTGGCGCTGACCGATCAGCGTCACCTCGGTGAGGTCGACCTCGGCGGCGTCGTCGCCCGACGGGCCCATCCCGGCGCGCGTCACCTGCTGCACGCTGTTCCCCCTCCATGAACCGCATCGGCGGTCCTGGGCTGCTGGATCGTCCGATCGGCGCCTTCGCGCTGAATCCACTCTAGATGGCCGGCTCGGCCACTGACAGCCCCCATATTGGTCGCAGTCGAGAGCCCGTACCCCAAAGATTGGGGGCTCCACCAACCACTGCGGGGTGATTGGAAAGCCGTCCAATCCCCAATGCGCACCGTGCAGACAATCGGGCATGGTTCTCGGGCGCTCGAAATACGGTGGATCGCGCCATCCGGCCCGTTTGACAGCCTGGTGGGGCTCGTGCATGCTTGGACACGTCACCGCCGCCCCGAGGAATGTCGAGACCATGGTGGCCGCGAAACTCCAGCCGGCGGAGACCAGTTGGTCCGCTCGAGGGGGAACAATGTTCCGTTCCGCTCCCGGCACGGCCACCCTTGCGGGGTTGTCCGCTGTCGCGATGCTGCTGCTGGCCGCTTGCGGCGGGGCCGAGAACGGCCCGGTGATCGGCACTCCGGCGCAGGCCGCGCCCTCGGCACCGGGCGCCTCGGCAAGCCTGACCCTCGCCGTGCTCCAGCAGCAGCTCTCCGGTCAGCTCAGCGCCGCCGGCCAGACCGGCAGCGACCCCGAGTTCGCACAGTTCACATCAGAGGTGGAGGCGCTCCTCAATGACCAGAGCCTGCTCTCGTCGGAGCGCATCAGCGGCCTCCAGCAGCTGGGCAGCACCGAGGCGACCAAGCTGGAGGGCCAGCTCAGCAGCCTGATCGGCCAGGTCGAGAGCGACTCCGCGCTGACCTCGGAGCAGCGATTCGACATCGAGGAGGTCATCCGCTCGGTCGAGGATGAGCTCCAGGCCCTCGGCGCCAAGATCGCCGCGGACACGCTGGTCGACGTGCTGCGCCCCGACGTGATCAACGTGGACAGCTCCACGCGGGTGGACGCCGTGGTCCAGCCGGTGGTCCACATCGCGATCGGAGCCGGCGACGTGCTCAGCGAGGCGTACCTGATCTCCAATCAGGCGCATAACCTGGGCAGCCAGATCTCCTCCACGGCGACCAACCAGGCGACGGAGAGTCAGCTCCTCAGCAGCATCCAGAGCGACGTCGCGGCCATGAACTCGACCGGGAGCACGGTGTTCACCCAGGTGCTCGAGCTCACCCCGGCGGGCTATCCCGGGAACCAGGCAACCCTCAACACGCTCAAGACAGATCTGACCAACGTCGAGAACGGGGCGGCGGCATCGGCGCACAACGACGTCTCCGCGCTCAGCACCTGCCTCGACGACGACGCGGACCAGCAGACGTGCCAACCATGATCACGCCGAAAGCGGCAGTGAACTCCGCCACCTTGAACTTCACCCACAGCGAACCCATCGCAGGAGAGGTCGAGCGACAGCCATGAAGATCACCCACCAGAAGTCAACGCTGCTGCGCGGTGCCGGGGGGCTGGCGGCCGCTATCGGCGCCACCAGCATCGCGTTCGGGGCCTTCGCCACCTCGGCGGCGGCGGGCGGCAATCCCAACTTCGAGGGGATCCTCTCGGCGGCCGCGCCCACTGGGTTCATGTCCAGCCCGCTGGCCTACGACGTCTCCGGCGGTCCGGTCACGGTCGACTTCGACGTCGTGGTCACCAACCTCACCGCGGTGACCCAGTCCATCGGGCTCAACTTCTCCGCCGACCACATCCTGACCTACAACGGCGTGGACGTCTCCGACGGCCAGCCGGGACAGCCCGGGATCACCTTCACCGGCCCTTCGGGGACGACCCAGGTGGCGATGCCGGATACCCAGTCGTTCACCACCACCTGGAGCGGCGACCAGGTCGTCAACCTGGATCTGCAGTACAGCCTGGACAGCTGCGGGTACTACCAGCTCGACATCTGGGCACCGACGAGCGGCGGCTCCGACGGCTCGGGCCAGCGCGACCGGGCGACTCTCGCCTCCGGATTCATCAGGGTGCTCGGGTGCAGCGGCGGCGGCTCGGGGAGCCCCACGCCCTCGCCGACCGAAACGCCCAGCCCGAGCGGCTCCGTCCAGCCGACGTCCACCGCCAGCCCGACGCCGTCGCCTGACGGCGGGGTGCTGGCCGCCAGCACTCCGGGCACCGGTGCCGGCGGAAGCGGCGCCGGCCTCGGCATCGGCCTGCTCCTGCTGGGGATTGGCGCGGCCCTGGTGATCGCCGGCCGCCTCCGCCGCGCGGCCGGGGCCGGGCTGCCGCCCAGCGACCTCTGAGGTTCGAGTCGAGATGGAGATCCGAGACTACCTGCGGGCGATCCGGCGCTGGCTCTGGCTGCCCATCGTGGTCCCGCTCCTGGCCGGTCTGATCACCGGGGGCCTGCTCGAGCTGCAGCCGTCCAAGTACCAGGCCAACGCCACCGTGATCGTCCCGGCGGTGACCGCCAAGGGCTTCTCCACCAGCGCGGCTGCGCAGTATGCGGTCACCTTCGAGGATGTCCTGGTCAGCAGCCCGGTGGTCGACAAGGTGGCCTCCAAGTACCACGTCCCGACCCGGGACCTGGTCGGCGGGCTGAGCGCCAGCACCGCCACCGCGTCCAGCAACATCATCCACGTCGTCTACCTCGGCTACCGGGGCCAGAACACCACCGGGATCGTCGACGACGCCACGGTGGTTGCCCTCGACGCCATCGCCGAGCCCCAGCTGGTCCAGGCGCAGAACGCGGTCAGCGCCGCCCAGGTCCAGCTCGAGCAGGCCAACGCGGCCATCAACAACTTCGACGCGACCACCGGCAACCTCCTGCCCCAGCAGCAGTTCGATAGCGAGCAGCAGGAGCTGGACACCCTGGACCTCGAGCTGCAGCAGGCGAACATCGCCGGGGACACTGCCCACGCGACCGCCCTGGAGGGCCTGATCTCGCAGCGCGAGCAGCAGCTGGCCACCCTGGCCGGGCAGCTCAGCCAGTACACGACCCTCGACGACGCGCGCCAGGCGGCGATCGCGGTCAGCGATCACGCCGCCCAATCCCTGAACGACGTGGAGTCGCTGATCGCGGCCGACCACGCCTCCGGGACGGTCACGGTGCAGAAGATCGGCCGGATCTCGAAGCTCGCCGACAGCCTGAAGTTCGCGGCGATCGCCTTCGCCGTGGCCCTGGCACTGGCCCTCGGTCTCATCCTCCTGATGGAGCTGATGCGCAAGCCCGGACAGAGCGCGGCCGTCGAGGCTCCGGCCGGCGATGGCGAGGGTGACGTCGACGGCGAGAGCGCAGCCGGTGGCGCCCTGGTCGAGGGCCGCTTCGGGCGGCAGGAGATGACCACCGCCGGACGCCCGTTCGGCAGCGGGGTCGAGCTCGACCCGGATGACGAGCGGTCCCGGATGACCGCCCGGTCCGAGGGGTGAGCCGGTGGGGTCGACGTCAGCCTGAGCTGAGGGGTGCGAGCCGGTGACGACGGTTCTGTACATCGCCGGGACGGGGCGGAGCGGAAGCACCGTGCTCGCCGCGGTCCTGGGCGAGGTCGAGGGCGTCTTTGCAGCGGGCGAGGTCCGCTACCTCTGGCAGCGCGGACTGGTGGAGGGTCGCCTCTGCGGCTGCGGGGTGCCGGTCGCCGAGTGCCCGCTCTGGAGCGCGGTTCTCGCCACCGTCGACGCGTCCGGTCCCACCCTCCCACCTGCGGCCATGGCGGAGGTTCTCCGCCGCGGCGGCCGGGTTAGACACCTACCTCGTGCCCTCGCCGGCCAGGGGCGGCATCTGGGCGGCTCCGTGGCGACCCCGGTCGAGGCCGCGCTCAGCAGGCTCTACCCGGCCATCGCCGCAGCCACCGCCAGCCGGGTCGTGGTCGACTCCTCCAAGCTGCCGTCCTACGCCCATCTCATCGCCGGGCTGCCCGGCATCGATCTCCGGGTCGTCCATCTGATCCGTGACCCGCGGGGTGCGGCCCACTCCTGGTCGAGCCGCAAGGCCCTCGCCGATGGCGCCCGGCGACCTCACATGGAGCAGATGGGCCCGCTGAAGAGCGCGGCGCTCTGGGATGTCTGGAACCTGGCCGCTGCTCGGCTGCTCGGCGGCAGGAGGCGGTACCTCCGCCTCCGCTACGAGGACTTCGTCGCCGACCCCGCGGCGGCGGTTCGACGGATCCTCTCCCTGGTCGGGATGGACGGCGCTCGGCCGCCCTTCGATGCCGGGGGGGCGGTCAACCTGAGCCCGAACCACATGGTCGCCGGCAACCCCGACCGGCTCCGGAGCGGCCCGATACAGCTCCGGGTCGACGCCCGGTGGCGGTCGGCGATGCCCGCGCGCGACCGTTGGGTGGTCAGCGCGGTCAGCGCTCCGCTGCTCGTCGCCTATGGCTACCCATTCCGGACGCGCACGGCGGGCGGCCTGGAGTCCACGGTGCTGGACCGGGTCCCGGTGAACCAGGGCGGCGCCGCTCGCTTCGCGCGCCGGGTGCGCCGGCACCTCCACTGGGCCCGGAGCGAGGGCGTGGGCCGGCTGGTCGAGGAGGACGAGCTCAACCCTGCGACCAAGCTCCGGGTCGCGCTGGAGAAGCGGCGCTGGCGCCGTGCCCACCCCCGGCCCGCGGGCACAGCCATGCCCGTGTACGTGGTCGGGCTGCAGCGCTCCGGGACCAACATGCTCACCCGCGGCCTCGACCGAGCCCCGGAGTTCGAGGTGCACAGCGAGAACGACCGCGTCGCCTTCGACCGGTTCCTGCTGCGCTCGGACCAGACCGTCGCCCGGATCATCGCCCGCAGCCGGCATCGCTTCGTCCTCTTCAAGCCGCTCTGCGACTCGCATCGCGTCGATGCTCTGCTCGATCACGTCCCCAGCCGGACGCCGGGTCGTGCCATCTGGGTCTATCGAGACGTGGACGGACGCGTCCGGTCCGCCCTCTCCAAGTTCGGACGCAACAACCTGCTGGTCCTCGCCGACATCGCGGCCGGCCGCGGCGCCGGGACGTGGCAGGCACAGCGGCTGCCGGCGGCGGCCATGAAGGAGATCTCCGGCTTCGACTACCGGACCATGACCCCCGAGACCGCGGCCGCCCTCTTCTGGTGGGTGCGCAACTCGCTCTACTTCGAGCTGGGTCTGGACCGGCGGCCGGACGTCATGCTCGCCTCCTATGACGATCTCCTGAGCGACCCGCGGGCAGGGATGCGGGCGATCTGCTCGTTCCTGGGGCTCGCCTTCCGCCCCGAGCTGGTTGCGCACATCGCCCCCCGGGCGGCGAAGCGCGCGGGTCTGGATCTCGATCCACGGGTGCGCCAGCTCTGCGATCAGCTCCAGGACCGGCTGGACACCACTCTCCGGGCCCAGCGTCAGGGGCGGGCCGCCTAGATGAGCGCACCCCCGGCCTCCAGCCGAAGCTCCGACCGGGCCGTGGTCCGCCAATCCGGGCTGACCGGGTTGGCCGCCGGGATCAGCGTGATCTTCGGGCTGTTGCTCGACATCAGCATCGCCGCGCGTTTCGGCGCCGGCCGCGCCACCGACTCCTTCTTCGTCTCGGCCCGCATCCCGCTGGCCCTCACCGCGATCGTGATGGTGGTCGCCAACCAGGCCCTGGTCCCGGCCTTCCGCACCTCGCTGACCAAGCGGGGGGCGGCCGCGACCCATCGCCTAATCTCGATGATCGTGGTCGTCGTGCTGGCCACCGGCGCGGTGATGCTGCTCGGGATCTGGCTGCTCGCCGACCCGCTGATGCGCATCACCGCACCGGGGATCTCTGCCTCCGAGGCGGCGACCGCAGCCTCGATGGCACCGGTCGTCTTCGCCATCGTGCCGCTGGTGGCGGTCTCCGAGGTGATGCGCGCCTACCTCAACTCCCGCTACCGGTTCGTCGTTCCCGCACTGATGAGCGGCATCCTGACCGCGGTGGCCGCGTCGGTGGTGCTGATCGGCCCGATCCTCGGCTGGCGGCACGACATCCACATCGTCGCCTTCGCCTACCTAGCCGGGGCGGTGCTCCAGGTCGTCGTGATGCTGGTGATCGCGACCTACCGCGGCCTCCGGCTGCGGCCCGCGCTCCAGCTGCGCGACCCGCACCTGCGCAGCATCGGGAAGCTGGTGGTGCGCCCGACCACCGGGGCGGGGCTCAATCCGGTCGCCCGGCTCGCCGAGCAGATCCTGGTCTCCTTCCTCCCGCCCGGTTCGATCACCATCCTCAACTACGGCTACCGCCTGATCTCGGCGATCGGTGGCACGGTGTTCTTCCGCTCGGTGATCGTCGCGCTCATCCCCCGGCTGACCGAGGCGCACAACCACGACGATCAGGTGACCGTCCGACGGCTGACCGGGGTGGGGATGCGCATCATGCTGGGGATCAGCCTGCCCCTCACCGCGTTCATGGCGGTGCTCTCCCAGCCCGGTGCCATCGCGGTATTCCATCGGGGCAGCCTGACCCGGGCCAGCGCGGCGCTGCTCGGAGTGGTGCTGGCCGTGTACTCGATCAGCCTGGTGGGCTCGGCGGTGCAGCGTGCCCTGCTGGCGCCCTTCATGGCCCGACTGGACACCCGCACCGTTCTGCGGAACACCATCTACGGGGTCGTCGCCAACCTGGTGCTGCTGCCGCTGCTGACCCTCCCCATCGGGTTCGGCAACCAGCACGCCATCCTGGGCGTGGCCCTCGCTTACTCCCTCGCCCAGTACGTCAACGTCGGACACGCCTGGTACCGGTTGCGGCGGACGGTCGGCTGGCGCCCGGACGGGCTGGCGATCTTCACCGTCAAGCTTGCCGTCGCCTCCCTGCTGACGGGCGCCGCCATGCTGGCCGCCACGCTGACCTTTCGCCTCGACCACATCAACGATCGCTTCACCCTGATCGCCCTCACATTGGCGGTGGGGGTGGGCGGCTGCGCCGTCCTGGCGGCCGCCCTCCACTTCCTCACCGGCGGGGATCTCACCTCCGCGTGGCGCTCGCTGCGCCGGCGTGACCGGCAGGCCCCGGGTGGCCGCGGGGCGGCGCTGGCAACCACGCAGGCGGTGGCCGGCGCGCCGGACCCCGCTGGCGAGACCGAGGAGCAGGGGGAGCCGGCGATGACCGGGGGGGCCGCCTGATGGCGACGATGGACGCCACCCTGGCTGCGGCCGGCTCCGGCGCAGATCCTTCGTCGGCGCGCCGCCGGACCTGGCTGATGCTGCTCTTCGCGGTGGTCATCCTCGCCGTCTCGGTCGACGCCGGCGTGGAGGCCGCGCTCGGCGGCAACAAGCTGCTGCTGGTCGTCCCCATCGGAGGTCTCGCCGGGATCGGGCTGGTGGCGCTGGGGCTGGTCAACTTCGAGAACTTCGTCCTCTTCACCGTCGCCCTGCGCGCCAGCCTCGACATCACCAAGCCCTCCAGCGGCAACACCGGCGCGGCCGGGGTCAGCTCGGCGAGCTCCACCTCCGGTCTGGACCCGGCGGGGGCGCTCGCCATCGTCTTCATCCTGATGGCGTTCTTCTGGTTCATGACCCGCCATTGGGCGGGGCGGAAGTCGCCACCGGCGTCCATCCACCGCATCTGCCTGATCATCTTCTGTGTCGCCGGATTCCTGAGCGTCATCGACTCGGCGGACATCACCTTCAGCATCCTGACCGCGACCAAGGTGGCGGCGGTGGTGGCGATGCTCGCCGTGCTCGAGGTGATGCTGATCAGCCGCGCCGCCATCGAGCGGATGATCGCGGCCATCTACCTCTCCGCGGTGGTCCCCGTCGGCTACACGCTGGTGCTCATCGCCACCCACCACTCGCAGTTCACCAGCGGCGGCTTTGCGCGTTTCGAGGGGACCTTCGCCCAGCCCAACCCGTTCGCGATCTACCTGACCATGCTGATCGTGATGGGGGTGGCGATCTTCCCCCACCTGCGGCGGCGCAACCAGATCCTGATGACGGCCCTGCTCTTCGGCTGCGTGATCGCGCTCTACTCGACCTTCACCCGC
>Ga0181533_1003230_pt1 | contig 17949 bp, 23 predicted proteins | sample PEATcosm2014_Bin_45_FD_119772 | JGI IMG/M metagenome (GOLD analysis project Ga0181533, IMG submission 119772) | Peatland microbial communities from MTU Mesocosm Facility, Houghton, MI, USA - PEATcosm2014_Bin11_60_metaG | ecosystem: Environmental > Terrestrial > Soil > Wetlands > Peat | place... | reverse complement strand
TCCGCGCATCCGGCCATGCTGCCGAGATTTTGCTGATTCGTCGAGAGACTTGTGATTTTTCGCGGGAATTACCGGCGCGCCTGCGCTTTATCCGACACGGGGCAGGGCGCGCGTCATGAATGGAAGCCTGAACACTTCACACCCAAGCGTCTGGCCTGATGAGATCGACCAGACCGGCACGGGGCAGGGGGCTTGCGAATTGCGATGCCGCCAGATCGCTCACGCTGATGCGGCGGATGAAACTGGAAACGCGGCTCAATTCGGGATTGGGATTGCTCACGGGGGACAAAAGCCCCACGGGTTTGCCCAAAACTTGCGTGGCAATGCGCATGGGCTCCACCAAATCGCTGTCATTCGACAAGACGGCGGCCACGTCGAATTTGTCCTGAAAGGCGTCCAGCAAAAGATGACAGGCAAGATTCACGTCGCTGCCCTTCTCCTCGACCTTCAAAACCTTCACCACATCCGGCCACGGCTGGGGCAGGGTGAGAACAGGTCGGAAGGTCGGCGGATGCACAAGCCCTGCGAATTTCTCGGAGCTGAGAAACGTGCCCATATGAACGGAGATTTCCGGCACGGTCGCGAGGGCGTCGAGATAAAGTTGCTGCCGCCCCGGCCCGTGGGGGCTGAGACGACCGGAAACGCGCGCGGTGTAATATCTGATCGCGACAACCTGATTGGTTGGGCGAAGAACGCGCTCGGCCAAAGCCTTGACGTTTAGCCACTTCAAAGCCGGACGCTTTTGCAGCAGCCGGAAATACAGGTTGAACCCGTCAACATAGACAATGGTGCGCATGGAAACCGGATAGCACAAAAAAAGCAAAGGCTGCGTCGGATTGCTCCTTCGCAGCCCTTGAGCCTACAGCACGCTGTAGGCGGGTAAGGCTCATTATATACATTATTTCGGCTGAGATTTCAACGAAAATTGAGTTTGCAGGGGTTTGCAGCGTTCTGCCGGTGTCATTCGGCATAACCCCGCCGCCTCTTGCGATCGGCCTGACGCTGCAAGGCGTCGGCGGCAAGACCCTCGCTGTCGAAACGTTCGGCCATGATGCGCCCCCGCGCGCCGATGCGTCCCCATTCCTTCATGAGCAACACGCCGCCGAAAAGATCGGGCTGCATGTCGAGCCGATAGAAGCGGCGCATGTTGCGCGCCGGATCAATCCGGCGAAGATGCAAAGCCTTCATGGTCGGATTCTAGCCGCAGCGATCCTGCTTTGCACGCGCAAACCCCACGGATTCGGGGAAGCGCCATTATGGAACGCCATTTTACAGAATGGCGCTTATGCGGCTTTCTTAGGAAATGTCGATATCGGCTAATCGATCGACTATTACCGCTGCGCTCTTGAAAGCGTCACTCGCTTTCTGGAAATCACCCGCGTGGCCTGCTTCGAGAAACCAACCCAATACGCCGCCCGAATCCGTGGACGAGGTGTCAGCTATCAATGTGCCTTCCGTCCCCGCCTTGGCAGCGCTCATTTTCTTAGAAACCTCCGCTGCGGATGCGACAGGTATATCCAACTTCCTTACATTACCCGATGGCGTTTCGACGCCGAGTTCGTTCAATTTGCTCCGTGCTGCACAGAAATCGGTGTGAAGCACCTTGTTGCGAAGCTGGCGGCACAAGCGCAGGGTTTGCTTCTCTTCGTCGGACAAGGAGTTCCCAAAGTGCTTTGCTAAGTCCGCCTCAATATCTTCAAGCCTATTTTGATGGGCATACTCCTGTAAAGCTGGAATCTTCGCCGCGAGCATGCGCAGTTTCAGTTCCACAACCGCCCCATCCGCAGCGGCGGCTTTGAACGGTTCCAAAAACATCATCATCGATATCGATTGCACAGGGATGTATCCTCCGTCGTGATAATAGCCGGTTCCGGCAACGTCCGCATGCGGCAAAGCGAGGATGTGACTTGATGTGCAGACGTGAAAATTTCCGTGATAGGGCATCATTCTCAGGAAATGAGCCTTATCGTGCGTTTAACGTGTCCGCATGGTTCATCTGGTAAAAGTCCAACCTAGTCGCGTCGAGCAGAAAGGTTTGCCCGCAATGTTTAGAAGCATTATAGTAGGTGTATTAGCTGCATCAATTGCGGGTAGCGCCTCTGCAAGAACGGTTACCGTCGAAAGTTATTCGAAAGACAAAGATTACTTCAAGATATTCGATGAAGCGTGGTTGGACGGCGCTTATAATGGCCTTGAAGCCGCGAACGTTGCGCTTATGGCTTCTAAGCAAGCGCCGTTATTTTGCCCACCTCTAAAAATGGCCATGACAGAATCTCAGGTCAAATCCATACTTGATCGCTTCATTGCCGCCCACAAAGACAAAGTAGGCATGTCCGACTCAATTGATGCGCTACTTTTAATTGCACTCGAAGAAACGTTCCCTTGTCCTTGATGGGCGGGTGTACCGGTATTTTGAAAACTTCGATCATGTCGCCAGCCTCGAAATCGTGCTGTGCGAAACATTGAACATGCGCGCAATCTCGCGCGTCGGCTCGCCCGCGTCGCGGCGTTTAAGCGCCTCCTTCTTCTGGTGCTTAGTGAGTTTCGGCGGTCGCCCCATGTGAACGCCCCGCGCCTTGGCGCGTTCGCGGCCTTCGCCGGTGCGGGCGCGGATTAACTCGCGCTCGAACTCGGCAAGCCCGCCCAACACTGTGAGCATGAGCCGCCCGTGCGGTGTCGTCGTGTCCGCCCATGCGTCGCCAAGCGAGCGAAAGCCAGCGCCCTTCTCGGCGATCTGCGCCAGCGTGTTCAAGAGGTCGCGCGTCGAACGCGCCAGACGATCAAGGCGCGTCACAAGCAAGGTGTCGCCGTCGTCAAGACGGCGGAGCGCGCGCGCCAGTTCGGCGCGTTCGGTCTTCGCCCCGCTGGCCGTCTCCTTGAACATCTTCTCCGCTCCGGCGGCGCGCAATTGCTTCACCTGCGCGTCAACGCTCTGGCCGTCCGTCGATACCCGTGCATATCCGAAAATCATGGGTTGATTCTGCACCAGACTTTCGCAACGGAAAAGCCCTTTTTTATCAATGGGCTGGTTTTGGAACGAAAGTCTTAAGTTTTGCACGTCTGGCGGCATGTCGGCTTTCCAAGGGCCTGCGGGCGAGACGCGCGACAGGGCGTCATCGTCCGCCCGTGACCCATCTGAGACATTGGCTTGCAGAATGAAGGCGGCCAAACATCGAAGCGCGCGTGCACTGCACTAAACCGTTCGGTTGAGGAGATTAGGGAACTCCCCTCTGATTGGCCTTCACGGTTGCGATGTGTTAACAATTCAATTCTGCCGCCGAGATGGGGGTTTGAATTATTAGGGAGGGCATATGACGCGATTTCTGCAATCCTTTTTGGCATTTCTGTTGCTGTCTACTCTAGCCACCACGACTAAGCCGGCGTTGGCCGACGATTTTCTCGGCGGTCCAGGCGGGTCCGATTTCGCTCCCGTCAACTGTGCGCCCGACAAGGTGGTGATCGGGCTAGTCGGCCGAGCGGGCGCGGTCATCGACACCATGCAAGTGCTTTGCGGCCAGGCTAACGGCAACGACAATGACCAACCTATTCCCACGCCGTCCATTGGTCCGTCGAACGGCGGCGGTGCAGCGTCGGCGGTGTGTCCGCCTTTAACGGCCGCGATTGCGATTCAGGTCAACAAGAAGATGTGGCGGGGTCATTACGCGGTCAGCCAAATTAAGCTGACGTGCGTTCTTCCGGGTGACGGCTCCGTCCAAAGCTTCCCGGTGTTCGGGCACGACGACGGCATCGGCAGCATACCTGTAGGTAATAAGTCCTGCCCGGAACACCAGCTTATTGGCGGCATTAGCGGCCGTTACGGCACCTGGATTGACGCGGTGGGAACCAAATGCGTTCCCGTATCGGTGCTGCAAGACAGAGACAAGAAGTAATCATCAAAGCAAGATGAGGCCAAATGTTTTTTGGGGGCGTGTGATGCTGACGAAAATGTTAGGTGCCGTTTCTGGAGTTGCGTTCCTCGCTGTGCTCTCGGCCGGCCTCGCGGGAGCGGCGTCATCCGCGTTCGCAGCGGAAAAGGACGGGGGCGGGTCATCCGACCCGAACGCGGATTGCAGGGCTGCGAACGCAGCCTGCATGAATCAGTGCGTAAATAGTGGAACCATAGACGAGAATTGCGGGGTCAGATGCCGCGACCGCTATGAAATCTGCAAGAACGTCGTAATCGAAAGCATCCCCAAAGGAGCCGCCAAGGGAGCTATGCCAAACAAGCCCCCTGCCGCAGTGAAATAGACCCGCCAACCTTCGGCGGTTAGGAAGTGGGAAAACTAATCCTCGGGTCACGCGAGGAGGGTGTGTTCATTTCTTTTTGTTGCCGCCCTCGCCTCCGATCGGCGCAGCGTCGCAGGCAGCGCCCTTGCATTTCGCTGGCGGCCCTGCGGGCAGCGGGGCATTCTCTATACATTGCCCGTTGCGCTCCACGCCTCCGGGGCAATGCGGTGTAGGATTCGTCCCCACGGGAGTTCCCACACATTTTGCCTGGTCAGCAGAGCAGCTTGAGTTGCAGGTGAGCCATTCTGAATATGTTGAAATCTTCGTATCAGTTCCAAAATTTGGATTGAGACCGCAATCATTCTTGCATTGAAAATACTTAGTTGCGCAATTCGTCGGGTTCGGCGAGATTCCCTCAGCTGCCGCTCCTTGCAAGAAGATCATCACTAGTGCCTCGAGGGCTGCAACTGCGATAAGCACCGCATTAATGCGGGAATCCAAGAATCTGCGCATTGAAGCCCCCTATGCATTAAAAAGTTTATGCTTTTAAAAACCGCAGTCAAGGCGCTTCCTCTTTGTGTTCTTCGAGGTCAAGCATGCGGGAAAATTAGGCGCGGCCTCAATGCTGCTACGCACCATACTCTAGCGCATCATGCTGGCAGTTGAGGGGCTCGGCTGCCACGATCTGTTTGCGTCATGCGACGCAACAATCATGGTTCACTGTGTCGATTGCTCGTTAGCATGAAATCCCCTTCTGGCGCATTGCGAACGTCGAGCACCCGCCAAAAAGCCCTTCTGTGGCGTCCGGATTTTGGGCATCGCGACTACGCGATGCCCGCGATTGGTTCAACCCGTCTCTCATGCCCCAAGCTGCAATGCGCGTCCAGCAACTCTCTGGACCGCGCTATTCCTTCTTCATCGTGCCCGGCACCATTTCCCTACCGGGAAGGCGCGAAACAGGCGGCCGGGCTTGGCCCTTCATGTTGGGGTAAAGGACATCGCAGACGTCCAGCCCATGATCAATACAGGCCTTATACTGCGCGTCGCCATAGTTTTTGCCAGGATATTTTGTATTACACTCTTGGGTAACTTGATTATAACATTCCGGACCGCTGCCTCCGCTCGTTCCGCCGCCGCCCTTCTGCTCCGCGAGTGCTGATCCGCTCAACGCAATCGTCGTAACGATGATCGCTGCGCCGATATTTTTAATTCCGATAATCGGTGCCGGAAGCCATAGCTTACCCATTGGTTTTCTCCCTGGTTTTCGCTGAACACAGCCCGCCGTGCGAAGTTGAAAGAGTTGCAACAATCCTTCACAGACTGACACAAGGAAGCATGGGCTACTTCCAATGAACGGCGCATGACCAATGGATAAATAGCGCGCCTCACAAAATTTCGACCCCACGCCATGACAGACGGCGGCCGAGTCTAGCGCGGCCGCGTCGCGCCGCCCGCCTGGATTTTCCCCGCCGTTGACACATCTAATTCAGAGCGGCGCAAACACAGACATAGCGGGGGCTAAAATGTTTTCCTTGAAATGCAACCTTTTGTATTGGGCGGGTTTTGGGGTGGTGGCCTCGGTCTTTCTGTTTTCGAGCGGGCTTTTCAAAGCTGAGGCGGAAGGAGTTAACACAAACGACCCGAGAACCTCCTGCATCCAGGAGTTTCAAAAATGCACCGAGGGTTGCAAGAACTCGCCTGCGAAATTAGTGTCGGAGTTGGAAGTGGCTTGCCAAACAAAATGTCTGAACGCGAGCGCCGCATGCACGAATGGCACCCCCACCGTTGTTCCAAAAGGTTCATCGCCAAGCGGAGCGGTGCCGAGAAAGGAGTAGATAAAGTCGTTAAGATGGCCACACGTGGATCGTGAAGCCGCTGGCGTTGGTGCACGCAACTGCGCTCATATCTGACTGTGACAGCTACTCGTGTGGCGGTTCTCGTGCGCGCGGTCGATTAGTGGGCCTGTTAAGGCCGTCAGCGCAAAGAGAGTTATTTGGAATCCGGCGCAAGCCGCGCATTTCTTTTTGAGCGTCAAAAGCCGAATTTCGTTCGATTTTTCCGGCGATTCCGCGTGGTGCGATTTTCTTGATTAATGCACGACACCAGTGGTCTAGATTATCGAATGGTGTCTGTTGCGCCTATTTCCTTGGGACGTTTGTCTTGTCCAGCCCGGCTCGCATGGCTTCGGCAAGCTTCACGGCGTCATCGTTCGCCCAAAAATGGACGAAGAAGCTGCGAGGCTCCTCGTCGAGCATGTGACTATGGATCGCGGTCACTTCGATGCCGGATGCGCGCAGGACGGAAATGAGAGGAACCACCTCCGAGGCCAGAACCGTGAAGTCGCCCGTGATCGCAGCCTTACCGCCGCCCGTCGGCTGAAAATTGATGACGGTCGCCGATCCGAGCGCGGGGGGTATGACCATCTCTCGATCAGTGATCTTGTCGGCGCGCGCGATTGCGAATTGATACACCCCGCCGTTTACACGGCCTTTTGCTCCCAAAGCCTCGTCGATTTTTGCTGTGTCGATCTCGATATTGCCCGCTGCGGCAGCCGGAGACGGCGTTAAAGGCGTCTTCGTCAATTCAAGCGCGGCGCGAATGGCTGTCGCTATCTTTTCAGGATCGCCCTGTCCGCCAATATGCATGTAGAAAGGCGGCGGCGTCGCCCGCAGCAGGTGATTGTGGAGCGCCGTCACCTCCACGCCGTTCGCCAGCAGTTTTGCCATGACGGGCGCGATCTCGCTTTCAGTGAGAACGAGGTCGCCCATGACCATCACCTTGCCGTCCATCCCCTTAAAACCAACCCACCCGCCAAGCGCAAAACTCGGTTTGATCGTCACGCCGTCCACGGTGACACTAAGATCGGAGCGCGGAAATCCGTAACGATACACACCATCGCTCTGGGCTGGGGTTCTTGCGAAAATCGCATCGACTTTTTTCATATCGAGGTCGGCCGCCGCCACGGTGGTCGCAAGACATAGCGATAGAGCCGACGCTTTGATGAGCGAGGAAATGGTCATGGATTTTCTCCAATTGATGATGCCGCCGAGGTAAAGCGCGATCTCTGCCGTCGGGAGGCGGCAAAGCCCTCTGAGGCTCGAACGTCGCAAAGACCCGACACGCGTTGCGTGCCGTTCAAGTGGACGAGATTATCAGAAGGAGCATTGTTTACAGATGACATGCCGCATCCTTCGCTTCGTGAGCGTGGACGCGATGCTTGGGCATGTCGCCTCGTTGGGGAGATCGCGATCCCCATTCCGGCAATGTCGGGCTATCGATGCCGCCTGTCAACCCGATGACTCAACAGGTCAACGACCAAGAAGCCATCTGAATTCCGCGCGGGCGGTCAAAAGTCGCATAAAGGCCATTACGTCAAATCGCCGCGTCATACGCCAAAAGAACGAAGTGGCACCGCGCCGATAACCGGCGCGACCTCTCCTTCGATCAACCCCTATGCGACCCCCTGCATCGCGTCGGCGGTCGCGCCGACGGCCTCGGTTAGACCGTAGGTTTCGGCTCCAACCCAGGCTCCGAAAATCCGTCTTTGTCCCCAACGCCACCAATTTGAGGTTTATCTGAAACAATCTGATTAACACCAGATTGCGGTTCCTGAGGAACTGCGCCGTTCCCAGTTTGCGGGCTAACCAATTTGTACTCACTAAGCTTCTTGTCATCGGAAAGGCGATAGCCGTCCTCATACAACGAGGCTCCGATTCTTATGGCCTTCTCAAAAAAAGGCTTATCTGTTGATAATGGTGGATCAAAGCAAATACGAAAATCCCTAAACATGACGTATTCGTCTTGCGCCATACCATAATTAGCCGAAGCATCTTGCGAGTTACCAAATTCCTTTTCTTCGTATGTTGGATCACATCTCGCCAAATGCATGAGATAAGCGACAGCTTTACCTCTTCCTATTCCATTAGAAATCATCAATCTACGAATAATAGCATCCATTTTCTTAGGAACTTTTGTGCCGAGCTTAGGCATGCCTGCGCCTCCGAAACCGCGATTTTTTTGAATTATACAGAAATTTTGGAAAGTTTAAATTGCTCGGCGACATTGAATTTTTTGGCTTCCTTAGAAAGTGGCGACTCCCGATCATCCGCAGTTTTCCTAAATTGCTTTTCCAACAAAAATCCGTTACATTCGTTATCCTCACCGCATATCTGAAGGATAAAAGAAATGCCCAAACGTAAAAAAGAGCCAGAAGCAGGCGAAACAGAAAAAGTAATTGCCGGTGAACTGCGTTTATTCTCAGACTCTGTTGATGTATTAGTATCCTTATCTGACGCAAACGCTTCCGAAGCGCGTCGTAACAGACAGAGGATCGAACGTGCATTACGAATTCGTCCGCCTCTCAAGTTGGTTCCATGAGATCGCAAACGACCTCCCCGGAATCTTTTTCTCGGGAGTTTGGCCATTCGTTATCGCGGCATCGCTATGGCTTGCCGTTCGGCTGATCAGCGCTGTTATCGGCGAATATGCGAAAAGGTTTTGGTTTCGCCGCGCTTGGAAGGACGAAGTTCATAAGGCGAAAGCAAAGGTGCAAGAACTACAGTCCGCCATTGACAGTGAACGAGCCGAATATGTCTCGTTTCGGGGGATGATGGAAACGCTCATCGAGAAAGTTGATCGACTGCAGTCAGAAAACATTAGGCTGAAATTCCAGTTGAATAGCAAAAACGATTTCACGACCTGTCAAAATTATAACTCGCTGCTTTGTAGCGCCAGTTGCCGGTATGTAAACGCACCAAAAGCCGCGTAAGCCCATGTCGTTAAATCGCAAAAGGCCGCCCCCGTGAGAGGCGGCCTCGCGCCGGTCAGTATTCCTCGGCCAGCATGATCGTCAGAACGCGCGTTGTCTGCGCGGGGTCGGCGGGGTCTCCCGCGCCGAAGCCGTGAGATTCACGCAAGCGAAGGCCAAACAATCCCTGTGCATAAGGCGCGCGGCGAATTGCCCCCCGCCGCCGCGAGTCCTAGCCTCGCGTCATTGTGCTTTGCTGATTGCTGCGCGCCGTTGTTGAGCGTCGTTCGCAGGGTCGAAACCGGACGCCGCCCCATGAACGTGCAACCCAAGACGCCCCCGCGCCGTCAACCGCCGCCGCAAAAGACGCGCTTTCAACTGCCGCCATTTGCCCTGCCGGGGCGCGTCTCGTCGCGCTTCGGGCTCTTCCTGCTGCTGGCCTATGGCGGCTACCTGCTTGCCACGGGCGGCGGGGCGGTGAGCAATTTCACCAAGCTCTTCGCCCGCATGGTGCCGCCGCAAGCAATCGGCGGCTTCCCCCTCGATCTCTGGGGATTCGCGGCGGGGCTGCTTTTCGCCTTCGTCGCGCTTAACCCCTTCGCATGGCTCAACGGCAAAAGGCTGGTCGTCGGTAGCACGGCGCTCGCCATGATGCTCGGCTGCGTCGCGCTGAACGTGACCAGCGGCCTTGTCCTCGATCTGGCGACGCTGTTCGAGTCGAATGGCTTCGGCATGATCCCGGCGCGGTCGCCCGCTTATTTCCTCGGCATCATCGCGTCGCTGCTGTTGATGCCGGTCGTGATGATCTTCGCGGGGTCGGTCGTCATCGCCACCCTGTTCGCCATTGTCTCGGGCTTCTTCACCTTCTTCATCGGCGTGCCGGTAATGCTGTTTAAGCAGATACTGGAATTCGACCACGCGCTGCACATTTACCGCTATCAGGCGCGCGGCCTCGCCGCTTACATCGTCCGTTTCGTCTTCTGGCTGCGCAACGAGACGCAGCCCAATGTCCCCGACGATACCAAGGGCGCGCGCTTCGCTACCCCCGAAGAAATCGCCCGCCTGCACGATGAGCGCGGCATGGGCTTCGGCCATGTCGACGGCAAGCTGCTCCAGCTGCACACTGAAAAGCATGTGCTGATTATGGCGTCCACGCGCTCCGGCAAGGGCGTGACGCTCATCATTCCGCATCTGCTGCGCTATCGCGGCTCGGCCTTCGTCCTCGATCCCAAGGGCGAAAACGCCAAGGCCACGGGGCGGCAACGCGAGGCGCTTAATCGACAAGTCTATTATCTCGATCCCTTCGGCATTTCCGGCAAGAAGCAGGCGCGCTTCAATCCCCTGTCGCGCTTCACGCCCGAAAACATGGAAGCCGAAAGCAAGGCGCTGGCCGCCGCGCTGTTCGTCACCAAAGACGACAAGCGCGACCATTGGACAGAAGCCGGTCAACAACTGCTGGCCGCCCTTATTCTCTTTGTCTATGTGTCGCCGCAAATTCCCCCGAACAAGAAAGACTTGCCGACGGTGCGGCGGCGCTTGCTCGGCGACCTCAAGCCGACGCTCGAAACCATGCTGGAAATGGATGATGCCGACGGGCTGTTGCACGACCTGGCCTTTTCCTTCCTCGAAACACCGGCAAAAGAATTCGGCTCCATCGTTTCGACGGCGCAGCGCCAGACCGACATTCTCGACAATCCCGCGATGATCGCCTGCCTTTCGGCCTCCGGCGCCGGGCAGGAAGTGGATTTCAAGGAATGGCGCCGGGGAACCATGACGGTCTATCTCTGCCTGTCCGCGCCCAAATTCCCCGTCTTCAATCGCTGGCTGCGCCTCGTCGTCACCTCCGCGCTCGATGAGATGACCGACACGCTCAACCCGCCGCCGCTGCCGGTCTGCTTCATGTTGGACGAGCTGGCGACGCTCGGCCATGTTCAACCCGTGGAAAACGCGATTGGACTGGCGGCGGGCTATGGCGTGCAATTGCTCTGCGTGTTTCAGGACGTGGCGCAAATGCGCGACCTCTACAAAGGCCGCTGGGCGTCCTTTATCGGCAACGCGGGCGTGCGCGCCCTGTTCAATCTCGACGATTACGACACGGCAAAATACTGGTCGGATTTTATCGGCGGGCGGATTGTCGCGACGCACAGCACGCAACAGAACAATTACGGACTGAGCCAAGGCCAGAATGTCGGCGAAACCATGCGCCCGCTGCTCTCCCCTGACGAAATCATGCTGCAATTCGGGGCGGGCAAAATGCTCGTCCTGCCGCAAGGCGAACGCCCAATCGTGGCGCAACGCTTCGCCTACTGGCAAGACCCCGCCCTCAACGGCCTTTGGGACGATCCGCGCAAGGGCGGGCCGCGACGCGTCGCGGCGGGCGAAGCCAAGGCCAGCGCCAAGCTCGGCGGCCTCAACGCCCCCCCGCCCGCGCCGCCGCCGGAGCCGCCGACGCCGACGGGCGGGGGTGGGCCGCGCCCGAATCCCCCGCAACCGCCACGGCCCGCCCCTGCGTCTCGGTGGGCACATGCGACAGAAGCCACTGCCACGCCCTTCGCGCCGCATGGCAGCGGGTTCAAAGCGCAGAGCGTAAAAGTCGATATGCCCGCGCCGCCTGCCGCCGCGCAACCGGAGCCAGAAGAGCCGCACGAGGTCGACCGCCATGTCGCTGGCGACATCACCTATGTGATGTTTTCCGACGGCGCGGTTGAGGTGCGCACGGCTAACGGCGGCGCGCAACGCTTTGCGTCGATCCAAGCCTTGCGAGAAGCGGCGGCGGCGGAAGGGAAATGACGCTTACGAAGGCCGCGCCGTGGGCGGAAAACCCGCTGGCGCGCGCCGCGTGATTTCCCGCGCGGCGAAGCGTTCGCCCTGCTTCTTGTCGCGCAGCGCCTGCAACGCGACGGCGCGGTCGTTTTTCAGCGCACGGATGGCGGCGGGAATCTCCCATTTTGGAAGCCGCCTCCGCAATCCATCAAGCTTTCGCGCGAACTCGGCGGAAATCGCATCCGCCTCCGCGCCGTAAGAGCCGGACTCGCCGCCCCGCGACGCTAGGCCGGTTCCCTCGGCTGAAACTTGTTGCAATCCGTCATCTCCGCCAGAACGGGCTCCCGGTCTACCAAGCAAACCGTTAGTTTGCCCCCCTCTTTCCCTGTGCGAACCCACCCCGCCTTGCACTGGGTGCAGTGGCTGGCGGCGTAACCCGTCGGCGTTCCCCAGGACGGTTTTTGTTGTGTTGAAAGCATGGTTTTTGGCCTCCTTTGCTGGTTGATAAACTCTCCCTCTCGCGCCCGGGCGCTTCTTGTCCTCGGCAAGCCAGCGCTCCAAATTGTTCAACGGGTCGTGGCATAGGCTCAAATAATCCGCCGCGATCTCTCCCGCCGTGAATCCCCCGCCCTTGCCGTCGCCGCCGCTCTTGACCCGCTTGCGCGGCTTCGGCGCGGGCGGGTCGCCCCGTGTCACGCTCCGCGCCGTCTGCCGAAAACTTGCGACGGCTGCGGCTCGTTCCTCAATCCGGTTGCGACCGGCGTCGCCCCGAAACGGGCGAAAACAGTTTCCGGCGTCCTCGTCGCTCCGGCTCCCGTCGCGCCGGATGACGCGGGAGCCTTCAATCAGTCCCGCTCTCGCCCGCCGTCCCGCTCTTTGCGCTTGTGCAAATCCTCCACAAGCTGCCGCATGCCGTCATCGCCAAAGTGAAGCAGCGTCATTTGATGCGCGGGCGTCAGATTCTGAACGTCCGATGCCGACAGGGAGCGCCCCTGTTTCATGTCGTCTTCCATGCGTTCCAGAGCCTTGTCAGCTTCGCGCTCGGCCTTCACCGCCGCATAGCGCGCCAGCTGCTGCTCTTTGCGCAATTTGGGGTCGTCATGGATGATGCCGCCGACGCCTCCCTTGTCATGCTCCGGCGCGGGCTTCTCCGTATGCCCTGAAACCAGAGTGCTCAAATAGTCGGCGAGGCCCATGACCGCCCCCGTCGCCTTGTCCGCGACCTGCAAGCCTCTCTCGCCCGTCTTCGCCACGTCCGGCGTCGCAACCCCCGGCTTCTGCTCGTCCATCCGCTTTTTCCATGTGAGCTGATCCGCCAGCCCCTTCTCGTCGCGGCGCTCCTGCCGGACTTCCTGCGCCTGCAACCACGCCTCGACGCCATAATCACGCGCCACGGGCTTCCGCAATGCCTTTTCGTCGGCCTTGGCCGCTTGCTCAAGCCGTGCCAGCGCCGCCTGCCGTTCAAGCCCCGCCGCCTCGCGGTCGAGCGCTTTCATTTCCAGCCGGATGTCGTTGCGCTCGATAACCTCTTTCACCCGCCCCAGACGCTCATTCGACGCGCCAAGCCGCCGTTCGACCGCCGTCGTTTTAGCGCCCTTGTGCATGGTCGGTTCGCGGCTCCCAAGGCTCTCCGCGAACTCCTTGTCGCCGCGTTCCAGCGCCGCCGCCCGCTGCTCGCCAAGCGTCTTATGTCCCTGCCGCCAGCGCTCCGCCTCGACCGGATAGCCCGCCCGATGCAGCGCCTTCGCGCCACGCTCCGCCCATTGCTCCCGCCACTCCGCCAGCTGCTCCTTGCTGTTCCAGTGGCGGCACTGCTTTTTGGTTTTCGCGAATTCGTCGCCGTCCAGATTGCGCATCGTCAGCAAAATATGCGCGTGATAATTCCGCTCGTCGCCCTTCGCGTCGGGGGCGTGCATCGCCACGTCGGCGATCATCCCCTTCCGCGCGAACGCCTCGCGCGCGAAATCCTTCACCAGCCATTCGCGCTGCTGCTGGTTCAGTTCATGCGGAAACGCCACGATCATATTGCGCGCCGGTTGCCCGTTCGCTTTTTGCCGTTCCGCCGCTTCGGCGCGGTTCCACAATTCCTGCCGGTCTTGCGTCCATTCCGGCGCGCCGTCTGGCGCGAAGATGCCCTTGAACAGAACCTCGCCCTCATGGCGGCTATAGTCCCGCGTCTTGCGGTCTTCGCGCTCCTGATGCAGCTGCTCCCGCGCGTTATACGCCGCCGTATGCACCGCGCTTTGACCCTTGCCAAAGCTCACGGGTTTCGCCGTGCAGTGATAGCCGCAGGTAACGCCGCGCGTCATGAACTGCCTTCTTGCTGCTCCGTGCCGGATGGCGCGGCTTTTTGGCTTCTCGAACGACAGACTTGCGCCGGATGGCGCGGGGTGGTTGGCAGGAAGGGAAGCAAAAACGCACACAGTCAGAATGACTGTATAAGTGCGCCCTCACTTACTTCGGGTTCCTTATTCTGATGCTACCGCGCTCGTCTTGATTCGCAACAAGAAAATGCAATAATCAAATAACTCGCATGATTTTTTAGGAATGCCGCCCATGCCCAAGGATTACAGCGACCGCATCGCTAAGCTCAAACAGCAACGCGCAAAAATCGAAGCCCGCCTCAACACCCTCGACCAAAAGGCCAAGGACGAAAGCCGCAAACGCGAAACGCGCCAGAAAATCATTATCGGCGGCGCTGTCGTCGCTGAAATGGAAAAAGACGACGATTTCGCCGCCTCGATCCGTGTCCTTCTCTCCCGCTATGTCGGCAGGCCACGCGACAAGGAAACGCTCGGCGATATTCTCCGTTCCCCCAAAGACCCGCCCGAAGCTTCTCTTTCCGAAGTCGGCGGTGAAATGTCGCGCCTGCTCGATCATCCCGCCGAATGAAATGGGGCGCACCTGAGCGGGGGGCCTTTGAGAACCTGCCCTGCCCCGCGCTCCATATCGCTGTCCGCGCAAGGGAGCGCCGGAGCGCGAAGACGCGCAATCTTTTTATGCGAGAGGCTCTGCCTCTCGCGCTCTCCGGGATATTTAAACGCAAGATGATGGGTGCGAGGGTTTGCAGGAAAGGCTGTCGTCACAAGACTCAATCGGCGCATTTCGCTCTGGGGTAGGCGGAAAGAAACAGCCGTAAGACATAGAACACGTCCGCAGCCCGCTCCTCGGCTCCGAGCTCCATCAAATTCCAGAAATCGTCGATCATCATCTGGCACACCGCATGCTCGCCCCGTTTAATGTTAAACAGGTAGCTCGCAAGCAGTGATTTATGTCTGGCGGACGGAACAGCGCATAAAGCCAGCTCGTGCGGCGAAACCCCTGCCACATCCGCGCATTCTCGCATGGTGATCATGACGTTTTCTCCACGCAATGCCCGATGAAATAGCCTAGCACGTCTCGGCTTTATTTTTATGACGGCTTGAGCAACGTTACAAAGAGTTAACATTGCTGCAATGCACGCTATTTGTATTGCGTCACGGCATTCTATACGTTGAAAACGTGGCGCGAGCGTGGCGGTAACGATTAAGGCGGGCAGGTGGTCGGTTAAAAAGCCCCTGCGCGCCCATAACGCCCCGCTGGTGAGCTGCGGATTAATTTCCTTGCCCTACCCTGCCGCCGCGCTAGAATCCGCCTCACGGTACAGGCTGGGAAGCCGATGACCGTGCAAGGTGATGGGGCTGGCGGGTTCCGAAACTACCCCGCTAGCCCTTTTCAATTCTGCACATGTTCACAAGTTCAAGAATTCAATCTTGATCTATCACAGGGACATTGTGCGCCCGAAACAGGTCATTCAGCGCCTTGGCGATCAGCGATTGCACGTCCTCGCCGGTCTGCGCCTGCACAAGGCGAAGGCTACGCTTGAAGTCGGGATGCAGATAAGCCCCGATGTGGGTCTTGCCCTCGCGGCTGGGAGATTTGTAGGCCGCTGGCGTAACCATGACAGTATTGGCGGCGACGGGTAGCGGCGACGCCTTAACCGGCGCAACGACTGCCTTGCGTCCGCCAGCCTCTTCAAGCTGTCGCTGAATGGCCGAGAATTTCGACGTCATTTTCCCCTCGCGTGTTCACAAATTCACAAACGAACTCGAAAAGCCGATTGAGCTCGTCGCCCGCCTTCCCGTCTGGGTCAACCTCTTGCGGCACTCTGCCGCTTGTCATGGCTTCGGCGTAGGCGTTGCGTTGGCATAGATGCACGGGGCAAACGGTAAGGCCGAAAAGTGAGCGAATAGCATCATGAACATCAGCAACCGAGGCGCGGCCTGCGGTCGGGTGAATGCCGTTCAAAAGAACGAACGCGGGCGGGTTCCCTGCCAAGCGCAACAGGTCGCGAACCTGCGGCAGGGTTTCCACTTCAACGATGTTCGGGCGGCTGGGTATCAGCACAAGATCGGCGGCGCGCGCGGCGCTCAACGCGCTATCATCGCTCCGCCCTGCGGTGTCGATAAAGGCATATTCGACCCCCCCGGCGCGCGCCGCGTCGAGCGTCTGTTTCAAGCGGCTGGCCTGCGCCGACACTACCGGCGGGTTTTCGTCTTGGCGTCGATCTTTCCAATTCGCAGCGGTCGCCTGCGGGTCGATGTCGATCACCGCCACGTCATGCCCCGCGCGCGCGGCGGCAACGGCAAGGCCTAAGACCGTCGTCGTCTTGCCTGTCCCGCCCTTCTGGCCGACAAGTGAGATTGTGAACATGTGAAGTCCTGAGCCTGTGAAGAGTTGAAATCCTGAACTTCTGGCCGATTCGCGTCAAGGATAAAGCGAACAAGTTCACTTTTTCATTAACTCACACGCGAACTCGTGAACATGTGAACTTGTGACCTATTTCAAAATTTCACTGGAACGCTGCCCAGCCCTTTGTTCGACCCGCCGGAGGCGAGGTCGAAACCGCGCGCTAGCGCGGGCAAGGACGCCCTTCGTCCCGACGCGACCCGAATATCACGGCGGAGAGGGCAAATTGCATAAGCGCTAGCGTTGCAATAGGCGGTTTTTCCGCCTTCGGAAAAATGCGCCGCAGGCGCAAGCCGGTTGCCCGCGCCGTGATAGGCTTGGCGCGACGGGAAAGAAGCCCACACGGCCTTAGTCGGTAAAGCGCAATCTCGCCGCCGTCATTTCTTCCTCGCATAGCCTCTTACGACGCGCGAAGCGCGTCGGTGCGCCCGCGCCCCGAAGGGGCGCAGGTGGCGCACGCAGAAAAGGCCGCGAAGCGGCTCCGCATTCTTCCTAAATGAAGCCTTTGGCCTTTCCGAAGGACAAGAGGGCGGCTGCAAGCTCTGGTTCCATGTCGAAAATGGGTAGGGGAGGGGGCGCTATAGAGGGAATAGAATCTTGAATCGTATTTCCTGCCGGAATTTCGGACTTAGAAGCATTGCCCTGTATTCCCGCAACCTTATGGCCTCGCGCCGCCAGCGGGTCGAACAGCTGATAGCCGTTGCTGGTGCGCAAAACCCGCCAGCGCGGCACCCAATGGCCGAACAGGTCGAGGGCGCTGTCTTTCACGCGCACAATGCGGTTGACCCATGACAGCAGACCGGCGTCCTCAAGGGCTTTAATCGCCAGAGTGACCGTCGAGCGCGCGACTTTGGCCTTCTCGGCGATCTTCTCCAGCGACGGGAAGCAAAGCCCGCTGCGCGCATTGTGGAAGCTCCACAACAGCGCCTCCAGCACGTCGAGGCATTTGGCCGTTAGCTGGCCGTAATGCTTGCCCTTTTCGGTGCGCTGCTTGAGGGCGCGGGCGCGCGTCATGATCCGCAACTTGGCCTCGCGGTCGAGCGGCTGCGGTCGCCCGTCGCCAAAAACTTTCTCGCGGCGGCGGCGCAGATGATTCGGAATTGTTCGAGCAAAAGACATGGCCTCTCCTTCGGTTTGATCGCTCAAACCGCCTCGGAAAGGGGCTAGAAACCGGCACAAAAAGGCTCATTAGCGGAAACGCTGTTTCCGCTTGACTTAGGTCTGATTTTCGGGAAAATTCGAGTTGCTGAGACAAGAATTTTTCCCGCTTGCCGGGACACCGACCCCGCCTCCTAGGCGGGTTTTGTGTTTCTAGGGTCTGTTTCTCCCAAAAGATTGCGGATACGCGCAGCGCAAATCATTCCGCGCATCCGGCCATGCTGCCGAGATTTTGCTGATTCGTCGAGAGACTTGTGATTTTTCGCGGGAATTACCGGCGCGCCTGCGCTTTATCCGACACGGGGCAGGGCGCGCGTCATGAATGG
>Ga0181533_1003225_pt1 | contig 17960 bp, 13 predicted proteins | sample PEATcosm2014_Bin_45_FD_119772 | JGI IMG/M metagenome (GOLD analysis project Ga0181533, IMG submission 119772) | Peatland microbial communities from MTU Mesocosm Facility, Houghton, MI, USA - PEATcosm2014_Bin11_60_metaG | ecosystem: Environmental > Terrestrial > Soil > Wetlands > Peat | place... | reverse complement strand
GAGCAGTCTGGTAGCTCGTTGGGCTCATAACCCAAAGGTCGCTGGTTCAAATCCAGCCCCCGCAACCACACCTTTCATAACGGCTTCTGGCAAACGGTAGCTGATCTTCACCACAAGATCCACAGGGTCAAGCACAATCTTTTGAACCCAAACCCGCGAGAGCCGCTTTCGCTCAGCGGGTTGGTCGGACACCATGAGCTTTTCAGTTTGATGGCAGTATGCCATCACGGCCTTGGAATCGAGTTGAGGCGGCTCCGGCGCCCGCAGCGATTCGGATAATGTCTCTCGCTCAGCCCTTAGCTCGCGAAGCCGCTCATTCGCCCACAAAATATCATCATAGCCTTTCTGAATGGCAACCCTAACGTATTCAATGTTCTTGTCAACATCCGCAATCCGCTTTCGAGCTTCCACGCTCTCCGCGTAGCCAGTTGACTTCTTCCACATCTGGCGCAGTTCTGCGTTGACTTGTCGAGCTAAGCCATCAGGGTTACCGAATTGGTCCAATATCTGATTGAGACCCTCGAAGACTTCCGCCTCAACTGCCCGACGAGGAACGTATACGCCTGGCCTTCCGCGTCCCCTTCCTCGTCGATATGGTTGGCTCCCGCAGACGTAGTATTTTCCTCCAAGGCCAGTCATCGAGCTACCGCAGCGCCCGCACTGAAATGCCCCTCCGCTCAAAATGTAAGGAGAAGTCAGACTTCGACCTTTATTGGTTGGGATCGTTACTGTTTGTTTTGCCACGTTGCGCGCCGCGAGGATTCTTTCGGCTTCCTCTTCAGTAATCAGCGCCTGATGGGCCTTCTCTACTTTGACCCATTGAGAAGAAGGTTTTTCCCGTCCCTTTTTATCCCGGACGTTCCATACGCCGTAACCACAGTACTGAAGGATGACGCTCGGCTGCAGTATTGCGTTCCATGTTGAAAGCCCCCAAAAACTCTTCCGGCGACCGGGGATACCCTTGTCATTACAGAAATCTCGCAACTCGGCTAAGGAGGCCCCCGCAGCGGCCATTTCTACCAAGCAGTGCCGGGCCCATTCATTTGCGGGTCTGCCAGCGACGATTGTGTCATCGAGAACCCAAATAACTTTGATGATGTCCCGACCTCTCGAATCCTGACCCCGTCTCAATTGCTCCGCGCGATAGCCCCAAGGCGGCTGCCGTGATCGGAGTTTCTCCTGTTATGGAGCGCTCGAACGTGATCTTTTTCTTAACCGACTTGCTGTGAAGGTGCTGAGCAAGGTCGCGCACTGGACCTCTTACGGGTCAAATACGGTTGCACCTTGCTGTGCTCAAGTGGTGTAACTGTGTTTGGAAGGAATTTCCTGGCTTGGAACGCCACAGTTTCCCCGGCAGCAAGGCCGCAGCTCAGACCCTAGCGATGCGCCCAGCCAAACCACTGTGGCGACTTGGGCAATGATCGAAGAACTTTACGCGGCCATTCGCTTTGGCTATGGCCCGTTTTCTCCTGTGCAGTCGGCGTCGCCTGGTTGCCCAAACCGCCGAGAAAGAGGCTGCCATCCAAGCGGAAATCAGGAAAAATCTGTTATAGTGCGTGTGGACCGACCTGGGGAATATCGCCTGTAGCGAGGATTTTTCAAATCAAGGGTCATCGTGGCTGTTAACAAACCTTCATTCGGGGATTGAAACTATGGTGGACACGAAGGCATTGGGAATACTCACGATCGACGATCTGCGCGCTCGCGTGGACATTTCCGAAATCGACACGGTTCTCTTGACTTTCACGGATATGTACGGCCGTCAACTCGGCAAGCGGATGGACGCCCGTTTCTTTCTGGAGAGTGCGGAAGAGCACGGCACGCACGTCTGTGACTACCTCCTCACCGTCGACATGAACATGGATCCGGTGCCGGGCTACCGGCTGGCAAGTTGGGAGCACGGTTACGGTGACTTCCACGTCGTGCCCGACCTCGAAACACTCCGCGTCGCCAGTTGGCTGGAGAAGACTGCTCTGGTGGTTGGCGATGTGGTCCAACGGGACTCGCATGCACTGGTGGAGCAGGCGCCACGCTCAATTTTGCGGCGGCAGGTACAGCGGGCCCGAGAGATGGGATTCGAGGCGATGGCCGGTTCGGAACTGGAATACTACATCTTCAACAATTCCTACCGTCAGGCCGCCGTCTCGGGCTATGCGGGGCTTGAGTCCGCCGGGTGGTACATCGAGGACTATCACGTTGTGCAGGGCACGCGCGAGGAAACGCTGAACGGAGCCGTTCGGCGCCACCTCACCCAATCGGGGATTCCCGTGGAATGTTCCAAAGGAGAATGGGGAAAGGGACAGCACGAATTGAACTTGCGTTACAGCAACGCCTTGACGATGGCCGACCGCCACGTGCTTTTCAAGCAATGTTGCAAAGAAGTCGCCGAGCGGTTGGGCATCAGCGTTACCTTCATGGCCAAGTACGATGCCGCCCAGGCTGGGTCAAGTTGCCACTTGCACCTTAGCCTGTGGCGGGATGGCCGCAGCATGATGGAGGGCGAGCGAGAACTGGCACCCATCCGCTGTAGCGATGTCTTCCGCTGGTTTCTCGGTGGTTGGATCGCTCACGTACCTGAGGTCATGGTGTTTTACGCACCCACGGTCAACTCCTACAAGCGTTACCGATCCGGCTCCTGGGCGCCGACCCGCCTTGCCTGGAGCTACGATAATCGAACGGCCAGCTTCCGCGTGGTCGGACAAGGGTCCCGCCTCAGAATCGAGTGCCGCATCCCGGGGGCCGATTGTAATCCTTACCTCTGCTTCGCGGCTGCACTAGCCTCTGGCTTGGACGGGATTGCTCGCAAGATCGTACCTCCGCCGGTCTTTGCAGGCGATGTTTACATGGCCAAGGCCTTGCCGACAATCCCCGCGACGCTGAGGCAGGCTACGGCTCTCTTCGAGTCCAGCGAGTTCGCACGTGAAGCACTCGGCTCCCCGGTAGTCGAGCACTACGCGCATTTCTTCCACGTTGAGCAGGACGCATACGACACCGCCGTCACCGACTGGGAGCGCGGGCGCTATTTCGAACAAATCTAGCCATCAGTTGCCTGTGCGCGTCCTGACGTGGAAACTCTTCGGACGCGTCAGGTACAGAAAACCGAGGTGGGACAGCGTGCAGCCGTGGCCGCTGTCCTTGATGCCGACCCAGGCAAGCTCGGGGTCCAGATAGTCACAACGATTGACATAGACCGTGCCCGCGTGCGTCCGGTGCGCCAGCACCTCCCCCCGGGCGATGTCCTCTGTCCAAATGGATGCGGTGAGACCGTACGGGCTGTCGTTCATCATCCGGACGGCCTCATCCTCGGTATCGACAGGCATGATTCCGATGACGGGCCCGAAGCTTTCCTGCATCATCACGCTCATGGTGTGATCGACATCCACGAGGACGGTGGGCTGGAAGTAGTAGCCGCACCCCGGGCGGCGACGCCCTCCGGTCAAGACCTTGGCGCCCTGGTCGACGGCCTGGCCAACCTGGAATTCCATGAATTCCACAGCCTTGCGCGTGGACAGTGGTCCCACGGTCGTCATCTCGTCCTCGGGGTCGCCCACTTTATATTTTTCCACTTCGCTGACGTAGGCATCGACGAATCTGGAGAAAAGGGAGCGCATGACGTAGATCCGCTCGATCGCGCAGCAACTCTGCCCCGTGTTGTAGAACGCTCCGTCCACCAGGTTTTCCACGGCGAAGGCGAAATTGGCGTCCTCGCGCACGAAGGCCGGGTCTTTACCGCCGAGCTCGAGGCCCATGTCGAGCAACTGGGTTGAGGCTGCCTGGTAGACCTCACGTCCACCTTCCACCGAGCCGGTAAATGAGATGAAATCGACGGCGCGTGCATCGATGAGCTTGCGGATGGTGCTGTGGCTGACGTGAATCGATGCCACCAAGTCCGGAGGAAGGCTCGTTTTGCGAAAGGCCTCCACGAAAGCGTCGCCGCAAAGCGGCGTCAGGCGGGCGTGCTTGATAAGGACGGCGTCCCCGGCCAGGAGGGCCGGGACAATGACGTTGACGGCGATGAGAAGCGGGTAGTTCCAGGCGGGAATATTGAGCACGATCCCGAGCGGCTCGTGCCGGATGAACCGGTGGAATCTTTCCCTGGGCGGTAGGACATCGTCCTGGAGCGCGCCGGGCGCCAAACGGACCATCGTCTGGGCACGGTCGAGCATCCCGTCCACCTCCCGGCGCGCCTGGACGATGGGCTTCCCCATCTGGCGCGTGATGTCCAGGGCGACCTGCTCCTTCATGGCCCGAAAGGCATTGATAAACTGGCAGCAGATGTCCATGCGTTGCTCGACCGGGACGTCGCGCCACTGTTGCTGCGCCCCGCGCATTCTGGAAAGGACGGATTCGATCTCCGACTCCGAAGTCGGCTCGATCGTGCGAAAGAGCTGTTCAGAGGCGGGATTGATGAGGTTCCAGCTCGAGGTTTCACTCATAATGATTTCTCCTCCTTGGCCGTATTAGCTTGGCAGGGCTTGCGGGGCCTAGGTCGAATTCTCGCTCAAAGGATGTATATTACAAAGACTGTGTATTACAAACGTTACCGTTACCAACTCTCCTGATAGAGCTGCAAGAGATCGCCCTGCGTGCAGGGACGGATATTGGTTCTGTGGCAGGGGTCTTCGAAGGCCTTCACCGAGAGGGAGTCAAGGCTCTCCGAGGGGACTCCGTGGTGGCGCAGGCCACGAGTTATGCCGAGGCGCTCGATCATGGACTCGACTTCCCTCACCGACCTCGCCGCGGCCTCGCTCGGCGTCATATTCTGCGTGGGCACACCGAAGAGGGTTGCCAAACGCGCGTAGTGACTCTCTGCCTCCTTTAGGTTGAACCGCATGACCGCAGGAAGGCACAGAGCATTCGCTAGACCGTGATTCAGGCCGAATTCGGTCGAAAGGGGGTGGGCCAGTGAGTGCGCGGCGCCTAGATCTTTCTGGAAGGAGATCGCTCCCATGGTGGCCGCCACCTGCATATACCCTCGCGCCTCGATGTCTTTGCCGTTGCGTGTCGCCCGTTCGAGATAACGGATGATGACTTCCAGCCCGTAGATCGCGATGGCATCGCACAGCGGATTGAATACGGGGCACGTCAGGGACTCGAGACAGTGCGTGAAGGCATCCATTCCGGTTGCCGCGGTCAGGAACGGCGGTAGCCCCACCGTCAGCTCCGGATCAAGAATGGCGCGCTTGGGCATCAGCCACGGGCTGAAGATAATGATCTTCCGGCCCAGCGTGTGAGACGTGACCACCGAGGACCGCCCGACCTCGCTGCCGGTTCCCGCCGTGGTGGGTATGGCGATGATCGGGTCATAGGGTCCGGCCGCCATCCGGTCCACGCCGCCGGCTTGTGCGTCGAGTTCGCCCAGCGCACCCTTATGCCGTGCCATGACCACGACAGCCTTGGAAACGTCGAGGGCGCTGCCACCGCCAAGGCCGATTGCCCCGTCGCAGCCAGCGGTCCGGTAAAGCTCGGCCGATTCGAGCACATCTTCTTCGACCGGGTTAGCGTGGACTTTATCGAAAACCTCGTGGGGCAGGTCAGCCTTCCTGAGCACAGAGACGACCGCGTCGACGACGGGAGTGGCGCGCAGCCCGGGATCGGTGACGATGAGAGGCTTGTGAATCCCAGTTTCCTCGAGACACGACGGGAGGCGCCTGATGGCGCCGCAGCCGAAAATGATCCTGGTGGGGAATGAAAAAGTGCTGATCTCGTCGAACATGATTGTATCAACCTCCAGCCGCCCGTGGCAGCACGAGCTTATTTATCCAATTACGGAATTCCACTTGGCGCACTTGGTCCGACAGCACGTCGTCGTCGATGTCGAGCTGCCAGCGCAGGTCTTTGCGGTTCGGGTTCTGGTGGAGCGTCTCGAGCTTCTCGACGTACTGGACCAGATCCTCGTGACTCTGGAAAAAGCCTTCCGCTACCAGCTTCTGCGCCCGCGCCGTGATCAGACGCGCCATTTCGTGCAGATCGTACTCCGGGTGATAGGCCAAGCCCCAAAATGTCCCCTTCCCGTGTTTCACTGCTATCGCCTGGACGTGGGTGAAATCGTTGGTAGCCAGCAACACACCGCCGGGAGGAAGCTGCGTTATCTCATCGAGATGGCTGCTGAAGCCGTTGTACACGGGCGGCTTGCCCTCGTACATGGGATGCTCAAGCCCCGCGGCGGTAAGCCAGATCTTGCGCCCCATTCCCATTTCGCGTCCCCGCGGGTTCGCCCGCACCTCTCCGCCCGCCGCGACCGCTGCCATTTGGATGCCCCAGCAGGTGCCAAAGGCGGGGGTTCCAACCTCGTAGCTCTTCCTGGCAAACTCGACCTGGCGGGTCACGCGGATATCGTCCCGATGATAGATTGTCAGGTTGCAGCCGGGCCAGAGTATCCCCGCGTAGTGCTCCGGCCCCAGCCCATCCGGGGGAGCAGGATTGTCGCTCGGAAGCCAGAGGCTATACTCTGCCTCGGGCAGATACTTTTTCAGCATCTCCGCATAGAGGAGCCAAGCGTATTTCATCCCCACCACGTCGAACTCATCACGGCTTGGTTTAGGGTACCCGTCAATAATCAAGAAACGAAGTGTCGATGGCATAGGTTTGTTGGTCAACTCCTGTCCAGAGAATCAATAATAGCGGGGAGCTGGCTGAAGTCCCGGCACACGGCGTCGGCACGGGTGTTGGTGCTGCCCCGGTCAATCGCCGCCGTCAGGAGCACGGCTTGAGATCCCACGTCTTTCGCGCCCGCAATGTCGTTGTGCTCGCGGTCGCCGACGTGAACGATTTCGTCGAGACGGCACCCCGCGAGTTCGGCGGCCCGGCGAAACGTTTCCGGCGCGGGCTTCGAGCAACCGGCCTCATCAGAGAATACGAAGGCCGAAAAAAGGTCCAGCAGCCCGTAACCTGCCAGCAGTTCGCGGAGCCCGCGACCCGGCGTGAAAATGGCGTCCGAGACCACCACCAAAGTGAAGCGCTGGCTGAGCGCCCTCAGAGCAGCCTCGGCTCCGGGTACGAGATCGGGCCGGATGCGCAGCTCCATGTCTTCATGGAGCCGCACTAATTCCTGGAGTTCTGCTTCCGGCAGCTCGCGCTTCAGGCCGGCCAATAGGACCCGCAGCCTCGTCTCCACAGGCCAGGTTACGTGCTGGTGGTGCCAGACCTGCCGGAAGGCCGAATCCGCAGTGTCGTAAGCGCAGTTGACGAGGGCCCGATCGATGGAAGCGTGCCGTGACAGGGAGCGGTGAACCAGATCCCTACGTTCGACCGATTTTGGGGCCAAACCCTGCTGACGTCGCTTGGGTTCATCAGAATCATCAATAAAGACGGTATCCCACAGATCGAAAGACACCACCCGGACTCGCACCATTGCACCTACCTGCACAGCAGGGTTTGAACAAACGCGCGGCATTCTAGCACATGGGAGAAAATCACAAAGGCTGCACGGTTCCAGCCGCGAGACTTCGTCTTATGACCCAGCCGAAGTCGGATTCCGGCAGCCGCCTCCTCTGTGCGCTAGAGGTTGGCCTTGCCTTGTCGTGCCCTCATCCAGAGAAGAAAGGCCACGACGGTACTGATGGCGGCCATGCCCACGAGCATGGCCAGAATGGGAAAGAGCCGCTGGCCCGAGGTCTTATACATCCAGCCGATGACCTCCTCCTGAAAGGTGGCGCCGAGCGATCCCATTCCATCGATAATCCCCGCCGCGGCGACGGCTCCGCGCTTTGAGCCCACGTCGATCGCTCCCACCCCACACACTAGCGAATCGGGGCCGAAGAGCATGAAGCCCGCCAGCCCCAACGACAGCGTGAAAAAGAAAAGGCCCTTCGCACCGAGAGTCGCCATGAGGGTGAAGGAGAGGGTCATCATCGCCAGCATAGCGAAGGTAAGGAAGGCGCGGCGCCCGTGGAAGAGTTTGTCGGAAGCCACACCCGTGGCCATTACACCGACGAATCCGCAAAGCTCGAATACGGTCGACAGGTAGCCTGCCCTTTCTCCTGAGAGCCCGAAATTCTGGTGCAAGAACAAAGGGACCCAGCTCCAGAGCGCATAGCGCAAGTACTTGATGGTAAAGTAAAGGACACCCATGATGAGGATGTTGATGACCACCTCTCGCGTCCAGCCGAGCCCCTGCTTGTTCTCGCTCCTTGCCAACTCCGCCGTCTGTTTCGGCGGGTCCGCAGCATTCTTCCCGCCGTCCTCTTCCTCAATGGGCGGCAGCCCGACCGCTTCCGGCCGGTTCGGGTGCAACAGAAGCACGACCGCCCACGCGCCGAGAAGGACAAGTGAGCATCCGAAGTAGGACCACCGCCATCCTGCCAGCCCCAGCAGGTAGGCGGCAAATGCGGTTGAGATCAACGAGCCCAGTTGGTAGCAGGTGCACCAAAACCCGAGGATGCTTCCCCTCTGCTCCCGCCGGAACCAGAAAGCGAGGCTTCCGATGCAGCCCGGCCAGCCGGTCCCTTGCGCGATACCGTTGATTGCCAGGAAGAGCAGGAGAGTCCAGAAACCGTTCGAGATGCCGAAAATGAAGTTGCAGGCGGCCGAGACCCCCATGCCCAGGAGCAGGAGGAGCTTCGGCCCCAGTTTTCTCCCAAAGTAGGCGCTCGAGAACTGTCCGATGGCATAGCCGGCGAGGTAGGCGGTTCCCAGGTGGCCCAGTTGTATGGAGGATAATCCGAACGACCGGCCCATGTCAGCTTTGACCACGTAGAAGGCTTTTCGACAGAAGTAGAGGCCTGCGTAGGCAAGCCAGGTGGCGATGAAAATGCGGATCTGCCAGGGCCGGTAGGCTCGTGCCTCGCTCTTGCCTTTCGTACTGGCGGTGAGAGATGAACTCTCGTCCAGTTTCGTCATCTCGTCTCCTCGAATCGCGGGAATCTTACCACAATCGCTCCAGGGAGAAGCACCATAAGAGAGGAGAACTCCGCCCCCTGTACACAACAATTCTCATATCGAATCCACGAACTCTAGTCGTCGTCCTTTCCCTCACTCTCGCGCATCTCGCGGCGGATCGTCGCGGGATCGTCGAGAGGCGCACTGGGCCGGGCATGCAATTCGAGGCCAGGTTCGCGGACTTGCACAGGGTCGAAAATCCGCGTGTCAGGGGGAAGTGCCTGGTAGGGCGTGAAATCGGGCTGCTCAGTGAACATATCAGCGAGGTCCGTGGCCGCCGCGTCGTACTGATTCAGATAGGGCAAGCCGAGAATCAGGTCAAATGTCTTGAGGATGCTCGCCATGCTGGTGTGGACATGTGAGACGCCACGCCGGGCGTAAGGACTCATCACCATCAACAGGCTGCGGTGCGCGTCCACGTGGTCGCGGCCGTTCTGGGCGTCGTCCTCGGTCACGAAGATTGCCATGTCTTTCCAGAAAGGGCTGTGGGAGAAAAGTTCAAGCAGCTTGCCCAGCGCCAGATCGTTATCCGCGACGTAAGAAGCGCGATACGCATACCCATCCTCAGGCCGCGGTTTCGCCGTGTGGTCGTTGGGCAGCCAGATGTAAATGAACTGCGGCAGCGGCTCCTTCCCGCTGGCATAGCGGATGGTAAATTCGCGCTCGAATTGTCCAAACCGGTACTGATCGGAGATATTGGTGTTAAACGTTGCGTAATCGCGCGAGGTGTTCTCAAACAGGACTTGGGGTAACGGCATGTTGACCGCCTCGCGAATCCCGGTCGGCATCTGGCCAATTCCTTCGTCGTAGCCAGCCAGTTCAAGGCCCTCTCCGTAGTTGCGAAAGCTGATGTGGTGCCGCGCCAGGTGCTCCCACAAGGAACCCGCTTGTAGGTATTCCTCCGGCGAGGGCTCGCAGTTGCCGAGGGCCAGCCGGCCGGGCGCGTCGGGATCAGGGCGGAACTTAAGCTGCCCGCCGTAAGCTGCGGGCCAGGTCGTCTCCACTACTTCGTTGGGGTAATTCCCCACCAGCCAGTGATGGCCGTCCACCGACACGTCGGAATCCACGTAGAAGTTGTCGCTGATCGCGAACTGCCGCGCCAGCGCATGATGATTGGGCGTCACATGGGCATCCGCAATCGTAGGCGTGTTCTTCTCCCTTGCCGCTGCGGTCTCACCCCAACGGGCGAGCGCGGGGTCACCCGTGAAGTTGGCGCCTGGGGGGTATAGGTCGCCGAAGACCTCGTCGAAAGTGCGATTCTCTTTCGTAATGTAGACCACGTGCTTGATCTTCGCGCTGACCTGACCCGGCGGGGGAATGGGAGAATCAGCACGGCGTGAAGCACTTAACGGTTCTGTTCTGAAACCGTTATTCTCGATGACCTGAGTGGTGAGCCGCTTCAACTCACGATTTTCGGGGGCCGCCATAACGGAAACCACACCCTTCGTGATATCGCCGATGTAGGCTCCCTCCGGCCCCTCATGAAAATTCGGGCCGGCATTGGGTCCCGCACCGAATCCTTTGCCGTTGACCACATAGAGGGTTTTGTTGTCGAGACTGACGGCCACACGATCCGGGAACCACGCGGTGGGAAAATACCCCAGGACTTTCCCGTTGTGCGCGTTCAACACGGCAACGGCGTTGATCCCGGAGCATGCCACGTAGAGCCGCTTTTCGTCGGGGCTGATCGCCATGCCGAAGGGCAGCACGCCGCGCAAACCTTTGACGGATTCCGCCGGTTCAAGCACGATGGTCTTCTTCACTTTGTTTGTTCGTGCGTCCAGGACGGTGATGCTGTCCTGGCTGGCGTTCGAGACGAACACTTCCTTTCTCCCGACTACCACCGCTCCGGGACTCGAACCGCCGACAGATTGATCCCCGATGGGGAGCCCGGTCTTGATCTTTCCGACCACATGGGGTTTCGCCGGATCTTGAATGTCGATCACAAAAACCGAATTCGATTCGGGGACGTTAGGATCACCCAAGCCCGCAATCTGCTTCCCTTCAACGGTCGCCCCCTGCACTGCTTCGGTGGAGGGAACGCCAAAGGGTGGAAAATCCAACCCTGTGTGCCTGGCGTCTTTCGGGTTGTATCCGGGAACCAGCGAGTACTGGAATACCCCGACATTCGAAACGTAGGCGCGCTTTCCATCCGGAGAAACCCCCAGGCCATAGGGCATGCGGCCCACAGGAATGCTGGATAGGATCTGCTTCGACTGTGTATCCACGATGACCAGCCGAAAATGCGCGAGGTCGAGCGCGAGCAGGCACCGGCCGGCCGGGGTGAGCGCGAGGGTGCCGGTCAGGCTGTTGTTATAAGTCGTGCCGAGATATGTCCCATCGAGGCTGAGCGAAGCGAGCCGCTGGTGCGTTACCAGGTTGAAGATCCCGATTTTGCCGTTGTTGCCTTCAGAGACGTAGACGGTGCGATTGTCCGGCGCAATGGCCGCGCCCAGAAAGACGCTTTCAGGATCGGCATCCGCGGACTTGAAACCGGGTGGAATCTGCGCGACCTGCGGCTCCTGGCTATCGAGCTCAGTGAGGATCGAGATCGAAAACGGGTGCGTGCCGCTGTTGACCGTGACCAGCGTTTTGCCGTCGGGGCTAAGCGCCAGGCCGTAAGGGTGCGGCGCGACCTTGACCTGCTTGCCAAGCGGTGTGATCAGCCGCCCGTTGGGCAGAATCGTTTCGCCCTCCGGGTGGATCTCGACGGGACGATTGCCCGCCGGCGCCTGAAGCTCTGCTGCTGTAGAAGAAACACCGCGTTGCGCCGGCGCAGGCTGAGAAATCAGAACCAAGCTAACAATGGCGATGAATGCTGGATACGATAATCGGGAACGCAAATGTGTGGCCTCCATGAGGGGGGAATGCGCTGGGGGGTACTCCACCACCGCGGCTTTCGGCGTTCTGAACCGCGTTGCTCAAACCAGCGTTCGTGCGTCGATGGTTCATTGGGCAGGAGAACAGAGCGGAAGGCAAAGCCTTCCGCTCTGTTGGAGTTAGGTGGACACACAGACCGGCTTACACGCACGTACCTAGAAGTCGATGCGTGCGGTGACCTGACCCTGGCGGGCGCCTGCGAACGAGAACAAGCCCTGCGCTGACGTAATGCACCCGAAACCGCACTGTCCAGTGGCGGGGTTATTGGCACTGGTGACGGTCATGCTCGGATTCCCCAGGTTGAGGTGGTTCATGACGTTGACAAAGGAAAACTCAAACCGCAACCTGGCACGTTCGGTAAGGTGGAAGCCCTTGGAGATCCCGGCGTCCCAGTCGAGAGTGCCCGGGCCCCTTAGGATGCCGACCCCGGCCGTCCCGAAGCGGCCGATGGGAGGATTCGCTGCCGACGTACCTGCTTTGGTGCAACTCGTGATAGGCAAAGGCTCAGCACTAGGAGTAGGGCACGCGAAGCCCGACGCGAGGAACCATTGGCTTGAGTTCTTTTGGGTAGGATTAGCGGGGCCGACACGGTCAGGATGCTGCGCCAGCCCGTCAGGCCCTGCGCCCGTTCCGGAGGGGTCCCCAGTACCGAAGGTGGGCGAGAGCCAGGGGCCGGAATGAAGCCTGAAAACGTTGTTCGTTTGCCATCCGCCAATCACGCCATTGAGGATCTTGTTGTCGGTATTGCCAAAGCGTCTCCCCCTCCCGACGGGAAACTGGTAGACGACCGTGGCGATCCAGTTGTGGGTGTAAGGGGCGAAGGTGTTGCCTTTTTCACTGCGCCGATCATAATAGGCCCCCGTTCTGTTACAAGCTGTCTCTCCGCACAAGCTTCCCTCCGAAGGCCCCTGGTTGTCCGCCAGGCTTCTGGCCCAAGTGTAAGTGCTATCGACGGTCACCCCACCCCCGACCCGGTGGGTGACTTCGGCCTGGAACTGATTACTTTCAGCGGTCGCGCCGGTAGCCCGTACATACACCCTTTGCCAATTGGGGAAGGGCCGACTGCTGAGGGGTTGCAAGCTATAGGGAGTGGTTGAAGGAAGCGATTGGTTATAGTTGGGCGCCCAGACGAGGTTGGTAGTCCTCATGCCGATGTAAGAGAGGCGCAGCCCGGTGGCGAACCCCAGGTCGCGCTCCAGAGAGAGGTTCCACTGGACGGAATAGGGTTCTTTCCAGTTGATGGTGTTGGCCGTGCCGAAGTAGGCGGTGCCGTATCCAGGTACGCCCTTTACTTCGCTGCCCATGGTCGCTGGCCAGACGAAGTTGGGGGTGCTTCCCGAGGCTGTCGTTTGTAGGAAATTGAAGTAAGTGTTCGTTTGCGCCTGGAGGGTTCCGGTGAGTGAGTAGTAGACGGATCCCATGGTCGAGGCTTGGTAAGCACCCAGGCCACCGCGCACCACGGTCTTACCATCGTCGGTGAGCTTGTAGGCGAAGCCAAAGCGCGGCATGAAGCGTTTCGACGTGTTACGGAGCCCCTCATTGAGACCCGCCTGAGATGCGGTCTGCACGGGGGTGCAGGGGGCGCCGTTTTGCGTAAGGGGATCGTTGGCGGTTGCGGGGACGGCCGCGAGCGGGCAGGCGTCGAACGACTCCAGGAACGTCGGCGCCAGGAGCTTGGCAGCTCCATCGGGGTAGACTACCGCGCCCGAGAGGGGAATATCTTCGTTGAAGTTTCCAATCTGGCCACTGGCGTCGGTGTAGCCGGGGTGATCCTCCCAACGGATACCGTACTCCACGGTCAGGCGGCGCGTGACGCGAAAGCTATCCTCAGCGAAGAGGCCCAGTCTGTGGTTTTGGCCATTGTTGTCCAACTCGACGTTGTCCTGGTCCGACTCGTAGGGGGCACCGATCAGGAAATCGCCGAAATCGTTACCGGTGAAGAGGGGGTCGAAAGTGTAACCGCCGTAGTTGTCAGAGCCGAAGAAGCCCAAAGCGCTAATGGCGGACATTTTCTCGAAGGTCATCCCGAACTTGAAGGTGTGGCGGCCCTTGACCCAGCTCAGGTTGTCAGCAAACTCGTAGGTGTGAGAGGTGCTGGTACTATTCATTCGGTCAACATTGAGACTTGAGGTGATGCCGGCAAAAGAGACCTGTGGAAGACCGTTCCACCACAAGTTGTTGATGCCTTCAAAATTAAGAGCCTGGGTGAAGGCCATGCCGGGGTAAGGATTAGCCTTCCCCGAATTATCAACGGTCATCCCGAAACGGGCCTCGTTCAGCAGCGTGGGCCTGAACGTATACGTCCCCGAGGCGACGAGCATGCGCACGTGCTCGAAAGTCGTACTGGAAGGAATTGTCAGTTCGTTGGGCGATAAGCTGGGAATGTTCTTGTAGGTGTACCGTCCGCTGACGGAGAGCTTCGAACCGAAATACTGGTCTCCCCGGACGTCAAATGCATTGGAAGTCAAGTTCGCCGGAAGATTCGTGCGGTAGTTGGCGCTGGTAAAGGTGCTTCCATAGTTGGGCAGAGGATACAACCCCAGGAACGCCGTTGAAGCCGAATTGATCCCCGTAATCACGTCGTTCGCGTAAGGGGCTCCGGTGTAAGGACTGTAGAGCTGGTCGGCCGCGATGCTGCAGACGCCGGCGCTGAAAGTGCCTCCTGGTTGGGTGCAAAGATAACCCAAATCGCCTGTCCGCATGGCGGCGGTGGGAACGGTGTTCTGGATCGCGCTGGTGCGCGGCAGCCGGAAGCCTTCGTAGTCACCGTAGAAGAAGCTCTTGTTCCTCCCGTTGTAGAGGTGGGGGATAACCACCGGCCCGCCCACACTGCCACCAAAGTCGTTGGCGATTTCGGCGGGCTTGGTTTTGGAGCCGAAGGGAAGGGCGTTGAGAGCGGCATTCTGGTGGTACCAGAACGTGGAGCCGTGCACTGTGTTCGAGCCGCTCTTGGTGGTGGTGGTCACGTCACCGGGATTCTGAAACTCCGCCGGGCTTCCTACGCCTTGCACCTTCATTTCGGCAAGGGATTCCGCGGAAGGGAAAGCGTTGGTGAGCGGAGAGTTGCCCCCCGCATTGGTGATGGAAATCCCGTCCACGCTAAACTGCGACTGCGATACCAGGGCGCCTTGAATGGAAATATTGCCGCTCTGGTCGGTCTGTGTGCCCGGGAGGATTTCGAGGAGATAATAGGGGCTGTTGCCATTCCCGGACGCCCGGTAGTTGGTAGGAAGGCTGGTGATCTCCAGGGTGTTGTAAGCCGAGGAAACCGTCTGTGTTTCCGTAGTGATGACGCCGACACTTTCGCCCTTGACTTCCATCTGTTGGGTGATCACTCCTACGGTCAGCGCGACGTCCACACGCAACGTCTGGCGCGCGGTCAGTTCTACGCCACCAACTCGCGTGGTCTTGAAGCCAGCGTTGGTGACTTCCACCGAGTAGTGCCCCGCCTTGATGTCGACGGCCTCGTAGTTGCCGCTGGCATTCGTCGTCAAGGTTCGGGACGTATTTTCATCGAGGTTGGTTATCTTCACCGTGGCGTTGGGGACAACAGCGCCGCTCTGATCCGTTACCGTACCCAGAATCGTCCCGAGCGTAGATTGGGCCATAGCAACGCCTGAACTAAAACCAAGCGCGATTGCCATAAGAATCCACACAAACTTACGTTTCATACAGTACCTCCATCGAAGATTAACTAGCAGGTGTTCCCCTTCGCCGCTCCGAGCCTCGTGTGATCTCGGCGACAGCTCTGGCCTTACACGCCACACCGCCACTCTGGTCCTCTATCGTGCTCAGCAGCATTCCGCAAGCCGGCCCAAAACCGCTACACTTCGCGTGAAAACGGCACGTGCGGCTTACAGCACCCCGCCCGCCCATGCCCTCCTGCCGCTCGACCCAACTAGTACTCAGTTGCACGCTTTCCGGAACCAATTGCCTCTCGCAACGCATGGGCGATTCGATCTGGCAGGCTCTCTCGTTGCATGACCGCTGCCGGTACGGGCAAAAGCCTCAAATTCTTCTTCTGCTGCTTCCACCATTTCGAATCTCGGGCTGCGATGTACCTTCTAGCTCGTAATTAGCGGCTTGTCAAGAGAAATTTGAACCGATTCCATATAGTGCGAAATTATCCGAGCTAAAAGCAATTTGTTTTGATCTAACTCAATGTAACACAATAATATACATCGAATTCTGGCAATTTATTACGTAGCCTGTGGGGTATGTGAACCGATTTGCGACAATCGATTTGTGGATACTTGCGGCATGGACCATTTTGTGATATTACATAGTTCGATTCAGTTCGTGCTGAGAGAACAAAGAGAGGATGCGCCAGAGATGGCGACGATTCGAGATGTGGCTAAACTTGCCGGTGTTTCTGCGGCCTCAGTCTCCGCGGTCACCAACGGTAGGAGGGGAGTCAGTCCCCAGTTAGCAGAGCGCGTGCAGAAGGCGGTCGAAGCTCTGGATTATCACCCTGACAGCGTGGCACGGAGTCTGAGGGTTCGTCGGACCCATATCATCGGGATGATCGTCCCCCACATAGCGACCCCTTTTTTTGCCGAAGTATTGCGGGGAGCAGAAGACGAGGCAAGGCAGAAGGACTACTCGATACTGATCTGTGATTCCGTCGAAAATGCGGATCTTGAGCAACGCCTGCTCAACACCCTCGTGGCAAGAAGAGTGGATGGAATATTGTTGGCGTCGGCCGATCCATACTTCTCCGCTCACAAGTTGTCGCGAAGAAGAATTCCCGTGGTTTTTTTCGACCGCATGCCGGCGGGCTGTCAAGAGCCAGCCGTCATGGTCAACAACGCAGAAGGAGCTTTCGAAGCGACTCGTCACCTTATCAATCTTGGGCATCGCCAAATTGCGATTATCAGTGGGCCGCTGGCTTTCTCAACTAATGCCGAGCGCGTTGAAGGCTTCCGGAATGCGATGGGAGCCGCTGGGCTGCCAGTGCCCGAGGAGCATCTCAGGTGCAGCGAGCTTCGCCTAGAGGGAGGTTACCGGTGCGCACTGGAGATGATGAAGCTTTCCCCTCGCCCCACGGCCTTGTTCTCGACGAACTATGAAATGACTTTGGGTTCGTTGAGGGCTCTCCGGGAATTGGGGATCAAGTGTCCTGAGGAAGTGAGCGTTGTAGGCTTCGACGATCTGGTTATAGGCGCGGACGGCTTCAACTGGGCAACAATGATTTCGCCCCAGCCCACCACCGTGGCACAACCCGGTCAGGAAATCGGCAGAGAGGCTGTCAAGCTCCTTATGGATAGAATCGAAAAACCCGACGGTGCACAACCCAATGGCGTACCGAGCGTTTTGCGGCTACGCGTAGAATTACATCTAAGAGAATCTAGTGGCCCGCCACCCTGACCCGACTTGGTGAATTTGCTCAAAGCAGCAGGTAGATTCTCTGTTCGGTTGTGACCTTTTTGCCGCGATGGTCCTTGCCCTCCTTGAGGAACTCCGTCTTCTTGGCTTCGCGGGTGCGGTTATAGAACATCCAGAAGTCCCGTGCGGCTGCCTGATGAACATGGTGGATGATGCGACGGGGACGACGCTGTGTCGGCTCGGGGAGGAGGAGACGATCTGGGCGGCGGTGGGGGTGCTGAAGGCCTGGATCGAGCGCTACGGGTTGCCGCGGGCGTTGTACACGGATTGGAAGAATGTGTACGTGCGGGAGCCGAATGCGGGCGAGTGGAGGCGCGGCGAGGTGCCGGTCACGCAGTTTGGGCGGATGTGCCAGGCGTTAGGGGTAGAGATTTAGGCGGCGAGTTCGCCGCAGGCCAAAGGGCGGGCGGAGAGAAATCACGGCACGCATCAGGACCGTTTGGTGAAGAAGTTACGGCGGAAAGGGATCCGTACGCACGCGGACGCCAATCGGTACTTGGCCGCGGAGTACTGCCCGCAGCACAACGCCCGTTATGCGCTGCCGGCGGCGGCGCCGGAGGACGACCCCCTGCCGAGCCCAGGGGCGAGGAAGTTGGAGAAGATTTTCCGGCTGGAAACGGAGAGGGTGCTGAGTAACGACTGGGTGGTGCAGCATGAGAACCGCTTCTATCTGTTGTTAGCATGTCATCTTTCCGGTTCAATTAGCACGTGATCTGTCCGCTGGAGGCGGCGGGGAGTTGAGGCATTCTGAAGGTAGAAGGCAGGATGCCAAAATACTCAGAGGTCGCCTTCACATGGTTTTCGCTAACTTTTCG
>Ga0181533_1003224_pt1 | contig 17965 bp, 13 predicted proteins | sample PEATcosm2014_Bin_45_FD_119772 | JGI IMG/M metagenome (GOLD analysis project Ga0181533, IMG submission 119772) | Peatland microbial communities from MTU Mesocosm Facility, Houghton, MI, USA - PEATcosm2014_Bin11_60_metaG | ecosystem: Environmental > Terrestrial > Soil > Wetlands > Peat | place... | reverse complement strand
TGCAGGGCAGCCCGCCCACGGGACCGCCGCTGGCGCTGTATTCCGGTATCGTGACGGTCGGCGCCCACGGCAATGCCGAAGTGACGTTCGACGTGCCCGACTTCACCGGCACCATCCGCGTCATGGCGGTGGCGTGGAGCAAGGATAAGGTCGGCCACGGCACGGCCGACGTCATTGTGCGCGATCCGGTCGTACTCACGGCGACGCTGCCGCGCTTCCTCCTTCCGGGCGACCGCTCCAGCCTTCATCTCGATCTCGACAATGTCGAGGGGCAAGCCGGCGACTACACGATCGCCGTGACGAGTGCGGACGCGGTCAGCGTCGGCACTGGGGCTACGCAGAAGCTCACTTTGCGCGCGAAGGAGCGCGGTGCCGTTTCCGTTCCGGTCGCCGCCACCGCCGCGGGCAGCGGCACCATTCGGATCAACGTGACCGGGCCGTCGGGCTTTGCGCTGGAAAGGAGTTTCACGCTCGCCGTACGGCCTCCGGCGCAAATTCTGGCGCGGCGCACGGTCAAACAGATCGCCAAGGGTGAGAGCCTGACGCTGTCGAGCGATCTCTTCGCCGACCTCGTTCCCGGCACCGGCTCGGTATCGATCTCCGTCGGCGCTTCGGCGGCGTTCGATGCGGCGAGCCTGCTCGCTGCACTGGATCGCTACCCGTTCCGCTGCTCCGAGCAGATCACGAGCCGGGCGCTGCCGCTCCTTTATGTCGCCGATCTCGCCAAGGATGCGCATCTGGCGCTCGATACCAAGACCGATCAGCGGATTCGCGACGCCATAGAGGCGCTGCTCACGCGCCAGGATTCCAACGGCTCGTTCGGTCTTTGGGGCGTCGGCGGCGACGATGTCTGGCTCGATTCCTATGTCACCGATTTCCTGACGCGGGCCCGCGAGCGCAAGGTCGCGGTGCCCGAGGCGGCATTCAAGCTGGCGCTCGATCGGCTGCGGAACGTGGTCGCCAACACCACCGATCCGGGCAAGAACGGCGGCACCGATCTCGCCTACGCGCTCTATGTGCTGGCGCGCAATGGCGCGGCTCCGATCGGCGACCTGCGCTATCTCGCCGATGCCAAGCTCGACGCGCTGTCGACGCCAATCGCCAGGGCGCAGATCGCCGCTGCGCTCGCTATGGTCGGCGACCGCACGCGCGCCGAACGCGTTTACGCGGCCGCGCTCGCGGCCATCGCGCCCACCTCGCAGCCCGATCCGCTCGGCCGCGAGGATTACGGTTCGACGTTGCGCGACGCCGCAGCGCTGGTCGCGCTCGCCAGCGAAGGCGGCGCGCCGCGCGCCACCGTGCAGGCCGCTGTGCAGCGTGTCGAAGACGCGCGCGCGTCGCTGCGTCCGACGTCGACGCAGGAGGATGCCTGGCTGCTCCTGGCGGCCAGCGCCATGGCCAAGGACGCCGGCAAAGTGTCGCTCGATGTCGGCGGCACGCCGACACCGCACGCGCTCTACCGCACGATCCGCGCCGACGACCTGAAGGAGTCGCTGCGCATCGGCAATAGCGGCGAGGATCAACTCGAGGCCGTGATCACGGTCGCCGGCGCGCCGCTCACGCCGGAACCGGCAGCGGAGAAAGGCTTCAAGATCGAGCGTCTCAATTACACGCTCGGCGGCGATGCGGTTGATCCGAAGACGGTCAAACAGAACGCCCGGCTTGTGGTGGTGCTGAAGATCACGGAAGCGCAACCGCAATTCGGCCGCGTGATCGTTGCCGATTATCTGCCGGCGGGATTCGAGATCGACAATCCGCATCTCGTGTCCTCGGGCGACACCGGCACGCTGTCGTGGATCACCGACGCTGAGGAGCCGGCCGATGCCGAGTTCCGCGACGACCGCTTCACCGCGGCGTTCCAGCGCAAGAAGGACGACCCGCCCGTGTTCACCGTGGCCTACGTCGTGCGCGCGGTCGCGCCCGGCAAATACGTGCGGCCGCAGGCGAGCGTCGAAGACATGTACCGACCCGACCGCTTCGGCCGCACCGCGACCGAGAATGTCGAAGTCACGGTCGGGAAATGACGAAAAAAGAATGCGCTTCGCTAATCTCATCACTTTGATTGCCTGCATTGCGGCGTTCGCCGCCACCACTTGGTGGATCGCTGCGCTCGGTCCGGCGCCGATCGGCAAGGACATCGAATTCTCGACCCGCGTGGTTGACCGCGACGGCCGCTTGCTGCGCGCCTATGCCACCGGCGAAGGCCGCTGGCGTTTGCCGGCGCGGATCGCCGATGTCGACCCGCGGCTGTTCGACGTGCTGTTCGCCTACGAGGACAAGCGATTCCGCGCCCATCACGGCGTCGATCCGCTGGCACTTTTCCGCGCCGCGTTGCAGCTGGCAGGAAGCGGCCGCATTCTCTCCGGCGGCTCGACACTGACCATGCAGGTGGCGCGGCTGTTGGAGCCGCGCAGCGGCCGAAGTTTTGTTGCCAAGCTGCGCCAGATCGTGCGTGCGCTGCAAATCGAGCGGGCGCTGAGCAAGGACGAGGTGCTCGCGCTCTATCTCGATCTGGCACCCTATGGCGGCAATATCGAAGGCATCCGCGCCGCCTCGCTTGCCTATTTTGGCAAGGAGCCGCGCCGGCTCTCGCTCGGCGAGGCGGCGCTGCTGGTCGCGTTGCCGCAATCCCCGGAATTGCGCAGGCCGGACCGATCCTCCGAGGTAGCGCGTCAAGCGCGAAACCGGGTGCTCGACCGCTTTGCTGCCCAGAACAATGTGCCAGTCGACGAGATCGCTCTGGCCAAGGCCGAACCGGTGCCGACGACACGCCGCCCGATGCCGATGCTCGCGCCGCACGCGGCCGATCGGGCGATCGCCGAGTCTGCGCCGGGCAGCGAAGTTCGGCTCAGCATCGACGCCGACCTGCAGAAGAATCTGGAAGAGCTCGTGCGCGAGCGTGTGCGTACGCTGGCGCTGACGCTCGGACCCGACATCTCGCTCGCCATGCTGGTGGTCGACAATGCGACCGGCGAGGTTTTGGCGCGCGTCGGCTCGCCCGACTATTTCGATGAACGCCGTGCCGGCCAAGTCGACATGACGCAAGCGCTGCGTTCGCCCGGCTCGACGTTGAAGCCGTTCATCTACGGACTGGGCTTCGAGGACGGCTTCATTCACCCCGAGACATTGATCGAGGACCGGCCGGTACGCTACGGGACCTACGCGCCGCAAAATTTCGATTTCACCTTCCAAGGCACGGTATCGGTCCGTAAGGCACTGCAGCTTTCGCTCAACGTGCCGGCGCTCGCGGTGCTCGATCAGGTGGGAGCGAGGCGGCTCGCGGCACGCCTCGCGCAGGCCGGCGCCACGCTGGTGCTGCCGGAAGGCGAGGCTCCGGGGCTGGCCGTCGGTCTCGGCGGCGTCGGCATCAAGCTTTCCGATCTGGTGATGCTGTATGCCGGGATGGCGCGGCTTGGCACCGTGTTGCCGCTCACCGAGCGCATGGAAGGCAAGGGGGACGGAAATCGTCTCATGGAGCCCGTGGCGGCGTGGTACGTCAGCAACGTGCTGCTCGGCACGCCGCCGGCGGAGAATGGCGTCCCCGGCCGCATCGCGTTCAAGACCGGGACCAGCTACGGCTACCGTGATGCCTGGTCGATCGGCTTCGACGGCAAGCGCACAATCGGCGTGTGGGTTGGCCGGCCGGACGGCGCGCCGGTGCCGGGTTTGGTCGGGCGCATCGCGGCGGCGCCGATCCTGTTCGATGCCTTCGCTCGGTTGCCGCCGCCGCCGGCTGCCCTGCCGCGTACCCCCGACGGGGTGCTGGTGACAACGAGTGCCAGGCTGCCGCCGCCGCTCAGGCACTTTCAGCCGGGCGATCGCGCCGCCGCGGCCGCGCCGGCGAGGCTGCACATCCTGTTTCCGCCGGATGGCGCGCGGCTCGAGCTGCGCACCACCGACAACAAGCCGGATCCGGTTCCGGTCAAAGTCACCGCCGCGGTCGCGCCGCTCACCGTCCTCGTCAATGGTGTTCCGGCCCGGGATCAGCCGCGCGGCTCGCTGTTCTTTCAGCCCGCGGGCCCGGGATTCGCCCGCGTGACGGTGATTGACGCGTCGGGAGCCGCGGACAGCGTCGTCGTGCGGGTCGAGGACGCCGCGTCTGCAAGGTCGGCGGTGCAAGCCGCAGCCGCGGCCTGTCCGGTCGCGCCTTGCGGCCATCCCTAACCCGATCCTTTCCTGACGCAAACGTTTTCACTATGGTCGGCCGCGCATTCTGTACGCCCGGGAGCGGCATGAGCACGAGCAGCGCGACGACACCGTATCTTCAGTCGGTGGGCATGCCGTGACGGAAGCCCCACCGCGTCATACGCGCTCCGCGCCGGCGGCTGACGCGTTCCCGCAACGCATCGCCGTCAATCTCTTGCGATGGTGCCGCGTACTGGTGCGCGCGCCGCGGGCGAAGCCACCGCTCCCGCACGCGGGCGCCATCGCCGTGGTTGCGCTCACGCTGGCGGCCACCATCGCTTCGATGTTTCTCATCGACGCCCGCGCGAGCGAATGGGCGCGGCATTTGCCGCTTTGGTTCACCGAGATTTTCTATCAAATCACCGATTTCGGTCTATCCGGCTGGTTTCTCTATCCGCTCGGTTTCATCTTGCTGAGTCTCGCAGCCGTGAGTTCCACGACGCTGCCGCGTATGACGCAGGGCGTGCTAGCGCTGGTGGCGGCGCGGTGCGGATTTTTGTTCTTGGCGATTGCCGTGCCGGGTCTGTTCGTCACCATCGTCAAGCGAATGATCGGCCGAGCGCGCCCTTTTGTTGGCGGTCACGACGATCCGTTCCTCTATATGCCTTTCATCTGGCGACCCGCCTACGCTGCCATGCCTTCCGGACACGCGACAACGGCGGCTGCGGCGGCGATCGCCATCGGCGCCATCTGGCCGCGCGCGCGGGGGGTGATGTGGCTGTACGCGCTGATGATCATGTTCAGCCGGGTCGTCGTGCTCGCTCACCGTCCGAGCGATGTGATCGCCGGCGCACTCGTCGGTACCGTTGGCGCCCTCATGGTGCGCCGCTGGTTTGCCGCGCGGCGTCTGGTGTTTTCCGCCAGCGACTTGCGGCCGCTTCCGGGACCGTCGTGGCGGCGGATCAAGACCGTCGGCCGCTAGGTCTGTGCACCCTCTAAGTGCCTCAAGCGCCCGCGGCGAGCGCGGCAAAGCCGTGTTCGAGATCGGCGATAAGGTCCTCGACGGCTTCGAGCCCGATATGAAAGCGCACCGTCGGGCCGCCCGGCTGCCAGCGCGTCGCGCTGCGCACGGCGGTGCAGTCGAACGGAACGGCGAGACTCTCGTAGCCGCCCCACGAGGCACCGATGCCGAACAGTTCGAGCGCATCGAGAAACGCGTACACCGCCTTCTGCGGCACCGGCTTAAGCACCACGCTGAACAGTCCCGACGCCCCGGTGAAATCGCGTTTCCACAGCGCGTGACCGGGATGGCTTTGCATCGCCGGATGCAGCAGGCGCAGCACTTCCGCGCGCTGCTGCAGCCAGCGCGCGACGGCAAGTCCCGATCGCCAATGGCGATCGAGCCGCACCGCGAGCGTGCGCAGCCCGCGCAGGCCGAGATAGACGTCGTCGGGACCCACGCACCAGCCGCTAGAGCCGACGGTGGTCTTGAGTCGCGCCGCGGTCGCACCGTTGGCCGAAACCGTGCCGAGCATCAGATCGGAATGGCCGCCGATATATTTGGTGCCGGCTTGGATCGAGAGGTCCACGCCATGATCGAGCGCGCGGAAATAGAGCGGGCTCGCCCAGGTATTGTCCATGAGCACGAGTGCGCCCTTGGCGTGTGCCGCCGCGGCGATGGCAGCAACATCCTGCATTTCGAAGCTCAGCGAGCCGGGCGATTCGAGGAACACGGCGCGGGTATTTGCCTGCATCAGTCCGGAAATCGCGGCGCCGACGAGCGGGTCGTAATAGGTGACGGTGACGCCGAGCCTACTGAGGATGTGGTTGCAAAAATTGCGCGTCGGGCCGTAAGCGCTGTCGGTGACCAGAAGATGATCGCCGGCTTGCATGACCGACAGCAAGGCCGCCGAAATCGCCGCCAGCCCGGAAGGCAGCAGCGCCACGCCGGCGCATTGCGGGCCTTCGAGCTCCTGCAAAGCCAGTTCGAGCGCTTCCGTTGTCGGCGTGCCGCGACGCCCGTACTGGTAGCGCGCGCGATGGGCGACGAAATCCTCGGCGCTGGGATAAAGCACCGTCGAGGCATGATAAACCGGCGGGTTGACGAAGCCGTGATAGGAGGCGGGATCGCGCCCGGCCGTGACCACGCGCGTGTCCGGGTGTCGCGGCGGGGGGCGGCCGTTCTTGCTGCCGTTGTTCATAGCCATGGCCTCTCGCGTGCCTCGCCGGGCGCTCGAAGCGCCGCCAGCGCCATTACTTCGCCATCGAACGTCCTCGTCAACCCTTGACCTTGCAGTGCGATCGTTCTCAGATGCCGCCGGCGGGGAATAGCCGTGAGCGCGCCAGAACGGCCTGGCATGGGCGCGGCCGCCCATCCTGAAAGGTCTGATCATGAAACGGCTCGCTACGGCAATGACTCTGGCAACGGTGGCTCTCTTCGGGCCACATGCGGCCTGGGCCCAGACGCTCGGTAGCATCAAGGATCGCGGTGAGCTGATCTGCGGCGCCAACGGCACGCTGGCGGGCTTCGGCCTGCCAGATCCGCAGGGCAATTGGACCGGTTTCGACGTTGATTTTTGCCGCGCCATCGCCGCGGCGATCTTCAACGATCCGACCAAGGTCAAGTTCGTGCCGTTGACCGCGAAGGATCGCTTCACCGCCCTGCAATCCGGCGAGGTCGACGTGTTGTCACGCAATACGTCCTGGACGCTGTCACGCGACACCTCGCTCGGGCTCGACTTCACCGCCGTCAACTTCTACGACGGTCAGGGCTTCATGGTGCGTAAATCGCTGAAGGTGAGCTCGGCGCTGGAGCTCAACGACGCCGCGTTGTGCGTACAGCAAGGTACCACCAGCGAGCTTAACCTGACCGATTATTTCCGCAGCAATCACATGGGCCTCAAAACCGTGACGTTTGCCACCGGGGACGAGGCGCTCAAAGCGTATGAATCGGGCCGCTGCGATGCCTACACCACCGATTCTTCCGCGCTCTACGGCGAGCGGCTGCGGCTGCCCGAGCCGAGCCAGCACATCGTGTTGCCGGAGATCATTTCCAAGGAGCCGCTCAGTCCGGCCGTCCGCCACGGCGACAATCAGTGGAGCGACATCGTGCGCTGGACCCATTTCGCCATGGTCGACGCCGAGGAGCTCGGGGTGACCAAGGCCAATGTCGACGAAAAACTAAAATCCAGCGATCCGGAAACGCGGCGGCTGCTCGGCAGCGAGGGCCAGTATGGTGAAGCGCTCGGCCTCACCAACGATTGGGCGTACCGCATCATCAAGCACATCGGCAATTACGGCGAAAGTTTCGAGCGCAACGTCGGCCAGGGCTCGCCGTTGAAGATCGTGCGCGGCCTCAACGCGCTGTGGACCAAGGGCGGTTTGCAATACGGGCCGCCGATTCGCTGAACCGCCTGTTGTATGCCCGTCAGTTCCACTGCGGGCCGGCCGATGACAGAGAAAATCCAAGGCTTGTTGCCGCAAGATCTGCCGCACCGGCCGCGCCGCATCGGCGGCATCGTCCTCCAGATCGCGCTGATCGTCGTCATCGCCGGCCTGGCCTACGGTGCCATCCTCGACCTGGCGCAGAATCTCGCCCGCGCCCACGTCGCTTCCGGTTTCGGCTTCTGGAACAATACCGCCGGTTTCGATATCAGCCAGACGCTGATCAGCTATTCGCCGAGTACGTCGAGCTTCGGCCGCGCATTCTGGGTCGGCCTGCTCAACACGCTGCTCGTCGCCGCGATCGGCATCGTGCTCGCGACCGTGCTCGGCTTCGTCGTCGGCATCGCGCGGCTGTCGCGCAATTGGCTGATAGCACGGCTCGCCGGCGGCTACGTGGAACTGATCCGCAACGTGCCGCTGTTGCTGCAACTTTTGTTCTGGTACAACGCCGTGCTCAAATCGCTGCCGCAATTGCGCGGCAGCGTCGCGCTTCCCGGCGGCGGCATCCTGAACAATCGCGGCTTGTTCCTGCCGCGGCCTGAATTCGGCCCGTATTTTGCCGCCGCTCTGATCGCGTTGTTTGTTGCCATTGCCGTAGCGATCGTACTGCGCGACTGGGCGCGCCGGCGGCGCGAGCGCACCGGCAGGCAAATTCGCATTGTCTTGCCCGTGCTCATCCTTGTCTGCGGATTGCCGCTCGCGGTCTTGGCGCTGGCCGGCTTTCCGCTCGGCTTCAGCGTTCCCCATATGGGCCGCTTCAACGTCAGCGGCGGCGTCGAAATCCTGCCGGAATTCGCCGCGCTGGTTCTGGCGCTGACGGTCTACACCGCCGCCTTTATCGCCGAGGTGGTGCGCGCCGGCGTCCTCGCCGTGCCCGCCGGCCAGACCGAAGCCGCCCAGGCGCTCGGCCTGCGTTCTGCCGCGACGCTGCGTCTCGTCGTCGTGCCGCAGGCGATGCGGGTCATCATGCCGCCGCTGACCAGCCAATACCTCAATCTGATCAAGAACTCCTCGCTCGCCGTCACCATCGGTTATCCCGATCTCGTCCAGGTCTTCGCCGGCAGCGTGCTCAATATCACCGGCCAGGCGGTGGAGGTGATCGCGATCACCATGGCGGTCTATCTCGCCATCAGCCTGTTCACGTCGCTGCTCATGAACCTTTACGCGCGCGCGACCGCGATTGTGGAGCGCTGACCGGGATGAGCGCGATCGGCGACCAGTCGTTGCTCTACGTCCGCCGCTCGCCGGCCGACCGGCTGCCGCCGCCGGCGGCGCGCGCCGGCGCGTTGGGCTGGTTGCGGACCAATCTTTTTTCGAGCCCGGCCAACATTGTGCTGACGCTCGGCTGCGTCTTGTTCATCGTCTGGGCGGTGCCGCCGCTGCTGCGGTTTTTCCTGATCGACGCGGTGTGGTCGGGAACCGACCCCGACGCCTGCCTGGCTTCGCCGGCGCAACCGCATCCCGGCGCCTGCTGGGCGTTCGTGCGCGTCTGGTACTCCTACTTCGTCTACGGCTTCTACCCGATCGGCCAGCGCTGGCGGGTGGATCTGTTCTTCCTGGCTTTGGCGTTCGGCGTCGTCTGGTTGTTGCGGCTGTCGGCGCCGCGTCGCGACATCGGCGCGTTGTATTTCTTCGTCGTGTTGCCGGTCCTGTCGTTCGTGCTGCTTCACGGCGCGCCGTGGATCGGGCTTCGCGTCGTGCCGACGGCGTTGTGGGGCGGCATCCTCGTCACCGTCGTCGTCGCCACGATCGGCATGGTGGCCTCGCTGCCGCTCGGCATCCTGCTGGCATTGGCGCGACGCTCGGAGATGCCGGTCGTCAAATTGTTCGCCGTCATTTTCATCGAATTCGTCCGCGGCGTGCCGTTGATCACCGTCCTGTTCATGGCGAGCGTGATGCTGCCGCTGTTCGTCCCCGAACATTTGGCACCGGATAAGCTCGTTCGCGCGCTGATCGGCGTGGCGCTGTTCGCATCGGCCTACATGGCGGAGGTGGTGCGCGGCGGCCTCATCGCGGTGCCGCGCGGGCAATACGAGGCGGCGCGCGCGCTCGGTCTGAGCTATCGGCGCATGACGGGGCTCGTCATCCTGCCGCAAGCGTTGCGGGTGACCTTGCCGAACATCGTCAATACCTTCATCGGCCTGTTCAAAGACACCACGCTGGTTTTTATCGTCGGAATTTTCGATTTCCTGCGTACCATCGAGGCGGCGCGCGCCGATCCGAAATGGGCCGCGCCGACCACTACCGTTACCGGCTACGTCTTCGCCGCGCTATTCTACTTCGTCTGCTGCTATGGCATGTCGCGGTACGCGCGAAACGTCGAAGCGCGCCTGACGCGCTCCGACCGGCGGTAAAGAGGCGGCGATGGTTGAACGTCCGGACGATCCCAGCATGGCTGCTCCGCGGGAGGAGGTCGCCGTCGAAGTCGCTGGCTTGCACAAGTGGTATGGCGACTTCCACGTGCTGCGCGACATCAACCTGAAAGTTTTGCGCGGCGAGCGCATCGTCATCTGTGGGCCGTCGGGCGGGGGCAAGTCGACGCTGCTGCGCTGCATCAATCGGCTAGAGGACTGGCAGCGCGGCCGCGTCGTCGTCGACGGCATTGAGCTGACGGACGACCCCAAGCGCATCCTTGCGGTGCGCCGCGACGTCGGCATGGTCTTTCAGCAGTTCAATCTGTTTCCCCACCTTACCGTGCTGGAAAACTGCACATTGGCGCCGATCTGGGTGCGGCGCATGCCGAAGCGGGACGCCGAGGCGCTCGCCATGAGCTATCTCGAGCGCGTGAAAATACCGGATCAGGCCAGCAAATATCCGGCACGGCTGTCCGGCGGACAGCAGCAGCGCGTTGCCATCGCCCGCGCGCTGTGCATGGGCCCGAACATCATGCTGTTCGACGAGCCGACCTCGGCCCTCGACCCGGAGATGGTCAAGGAGGTGCTCGACACCATGGTGGAGCTCGCCGGCGACGGCATCACCATGCTGGTGGTCTCCCACGAGATGGGCTTCGCGCGGCAGGTCGCCGACCGCGTGATTTTCATGGACGAAGGGCAAATTGTCGAAGTCAACGCGCCGAAGGAGTTCTTCAGTCACCCCCGACACGAACGCACCCGGCTCTTTCTCAAGCAAATTCTTCATCTCGCCGGGGGCAGCGGGCCGCAACCGCTCGCCGGCGAGCCATCGTCATAGAATATCGGAAATGTTGAGCAAGGCGGCAAAATTGCGTCGCCCAGATATATAAATGTTCATCTGCGTAAGATGAAAAGCCACTGATCGCCGCGTTTTCATCGGCGCATGCCAGACCTGACAAAACTTTAACTTGAGTCCCGGCGGCAACGGCCGTTTACTTCGCGCACATTGCATCTCTCTGTGGAGGAAAAAATGTTCAAGCCCATGGTCGTCGCGGCGGCAGCACTTGCCATCGGCGGCTCTTCGATCGTGTATGCGCAACAGCATCTTGGCGGGCCGGGTGGCTATCATGACGGCGGTCCCGGCTTCGAGCACCGGCATCGGCTGAGCGCCGCCGACATGGCGGCATTCACCGACGCGCGCATCGCCGCGCTCAAGGCCGGGCTCGAGCTGACGCCCGATCAGGCGAAAAACTGGCCGGCGTTCGAGCAGGCCTTGCGCGACATGGCGCAGCTGCGGATGGAGCGGCGAAAGGCCCGGGAAGCGGCCGAGCAGCAGCAGAGCCAGACGCCTCCCGCGCCGTTCGAGCGGCTGGCCAAGCGGGCCGATAACCTTTCCAAGACCGGGGCCGCCCTGAAGCGTATCGCCGACACCGGCGCGCCGCTTTTTCAAAGCCTCGACGACGCTCAGAAGCACCGCTTCAAGATGCTGGCGCACTTGCTGCGGCCGCATCATCACCACATGCACGCCGGCTTAGAGGGCGGCGGTCATCGGTGGGGACATCAGGGCGGTCATTGGTGGGGGCACCAAGGTGGCCGCTTCGGACAGGACGAAGGCGGTCCCGGCGGTCGGATGCACCACATGATGAGCACTGACGATGAGGAGTCGCAGCTATAGAACATGATCTGCAAAAGTGGATGCCGGTTTTCCGAAAAGATCTTGCTCCACTAGGATATAGAGCGCCAATCGATTCAATCTGATGCGATTGCGCTTCAGTCGCAGCGATTTTACCGGTGTCCGCTGATGCGCCTCCCCCGCAGCGGGCGCCAAAGCGAAGGCCGCAGGATCCGCTCCTGCGGCCTTCGCATTCTTGGCCGCTGAGCCTTCACTCCTCGTAGATCATCTTGCGAGTCATGCCGCCGTGCCGGGCTCACGGTGTCAGCCGCGTTCGACGGGAAGGTCGGGGCGCGAACCCCACTCCGCCCATGAGCCGTCGTAGAGACCCTTGGGCTCGCGGCCGATCGATTCCAGCGCCAGCGTGAGGATCGCGGCGCTGACGCCTGAGCCGCAGGAGGTGATGATCGGCTTGTCGAGATCGACGCCGGCCTCGGTGAACGCCGCTTCGATGCGGGCGCGCGGAACCAAGCGGCCGTTCTCGACCAATCGGCTATAGGGCACATTGAACGAGCCGGGCATGTGGCCGGAATGCAGTCCGGGACGTGGTTCCGGCGCTTGGCCGCTGAACCGCTCGGGCGGACGGGCGTCGACCAGCTGTGCGCTCTCGTCGGTCAGCGCCATGCGCACGTCGGCGAGCATCGCCACGGCGCCGACATTCATCTCGGCAGTGAACGTTTTCGGCGTCCGCGCAGCATCGCCTTTCTCCAATGAACGGCCCTCGAATTTCCATCGCGGCAATCCGCCATCGAGGATGTAAACGTTCTTCGCGCCGAAGACTCGGAACGTCCACCACACGCGCGGCGCCGAAAAAAGACCGACGCTGTCGTAGACGACGATGGTGTCGCCGTCGCCGATGCCGAGCGCGCCGGCCGCTTGGTTGAAATGCGTGGTGCCCGGCAGCATGTGCGGCAGGTCGGTCGAATGATCGCTGATCGCCTCGATGTCGAAGAACACGGCGCCGGGGATATGGCCGTCGCGATACTCGGCATGCGCGTCGCGCTGCTGCGTCGGCAGGAAATACGAACCGTCGACCACGACCAGATTGCGATCGCGCAAATGCTCGGCGAGCCAATCGGTCGAAACCAGCCATCGGCTCTTCGGTGATGGGGCAGGGGTGTCGTCGGTTCTCAGCATGATGATCATCTCATGACAACGCGGTCGCGAGCGCAATGTTCAGACGTAGGGAACTTTGATCTGCGAGCGGCGCTCGAGCCAGTGCGGCACCGGCAGCTTCTTTTCGCGCAGAAACTGCGGATTGAACAGCTTCGATTGGTAACGGGTGCCGTAATCGGCGAGGATGGTGACGATGGTGTGCCCGGGACCGAGGTCCTTCGCCAGGCGCACGGCGCCGGCAATGTTGATGCCGGAGGAGCCGCCGAGGCAGAGGCCTTCGTGCTCCAGCAGGTCGAAGATGATCGACAGCGCTTCCGCGTCGGGGATCTGATAGGCGACATCAATCGGCGCGCCTTCGAGATTTTTGGTGATGCGGCCCTGGCCGATGCCTTCGGTGATCGAGGATCCTTCGGATTTCAAGGTGCCGGTCGTATAATAGCTGTAGAGCGCGGCGCCCATCGGGTCGGCGAGCGCGATACGCACGGCGCTATTGCGCGACTTGAGCGCGATAGCGACACCGGCGAGTGTGCCGCCGGTACCGACGGCGCTGACAAAACCGTCGACTTTGCCGTCGGTCTGCCGCCAGATTTCCGGCCCGGTCGTTTCGACGTGCCCCTGGCGGTTGGCGACATTGTCGAACTGGTTCGCCCAGATCGCTCCGTTCTTTTCGGTTTTCGCCAATTGCTCGGCCAGCCGGCCCGAGAGCTTCACGTAATTGTTGGAGTTGGAATAGGGGACGGCCGGCACCTCGACCAGCTCGGCGCCGCACAGCCGCAGCGTGTCCTTCTTTTCCTGGCTTTGGGTCTCCGGGATGACGATCACGGAGCGAAACCCCATGGCATTGCCGACGAGCGCCAACCCGATGCCGGTATTGCCCGCGGTACCCTCCACGATCACCCCGCCGGGCCGCAGTTCGCCCTTTTTCACCGCGTCTTCGATGATGAACAGGGCGGCGCGATCCTTGACCGACTGGCCGGGATTCATGAATTCGGCCTTGGCTAAAATGGTGCAACCCGTCGCCGCGGAGACGCGTTCGAGCTTGATCAAGGGAGTGTTGCCGATCGCCTCGACGATTCCGTTGTTGAATTGCATCGTCACAATGTCCCGCGGGGGCGCCGACCCTAAATGACTAACCCATTGGAAACAAGGCTAATGCTCGCGTTCCGGGCTTCGCAAATCGAGGGCGCAACAGCTCTGATGTAAGCGTGGCAATCAAAAGTGCTACTGCCGAATTAACCATCCAGCGCCGCCATCGCGCCGCATCAGTTGCCGCCAGGTCGCAAGATTGTCGAAACCATAGCCTGCGCATCACCCCCGGCGGCGTAGGGGTATTCACTGATTGTTTCCGGCCATGGCGATATGCGGACAACGATGAGGTTTTCCAGCGATCGCTTACCCGCGTCGGGCCAATCTGGTTGAGCGCAATGAACCTGGACGTCAACACACTCTTTCTCGTGACTGTCTACGTTGAAGCGATCCTCGGATTGCTGTTGTTATTCGCCTGGGCGCAAAATTCCGCGATTACCGCCGTGGCGTGGTGGGGCTTCGCGCACCTGTTGCGCGCCGGCTCGGTGATGCTGTTCGGCTGGTACGGCGCGGTGTCGGATCTGATCTCGATCGACCTCGCCAACGCGATACTGTTCACGGCCTTTGCTTTCACATGGACCGGAGCGCGCGTGTTCGACCATCGCCGCCCGCAGCCGATCCTGCTGTTCGGCGGCGCCGTGCTTTGGCTCATCGCCAGCCGCATGCCGGCGGTTGCCGACTCCTTCAGTCTGCGCGTGTTGCTGAGTTCCGGCATCATCACCGCCTACACCTGGGCGACGGCCTACGAGTTCTGGCGCGGGCGCAGCGAACCTCTGGTCTCGCGCTGGCCGGCGATCTTCATGTTGTTCGCGCACGGCGCGCTGTATCTGCTGCGGACGCCGCTCGGGGCCATGCTGCCGTGGGTGCCAACCGACAAAGAGGTGTTCGAAAGCGTCTGGCTGACCGTGCTCAGCTTCGAGGGACTGTTGTTTACCATCTCGATCGCCTTCATCCTGCTGGCGATGGCCAAAGAGCGCACCGAGTATTGCCACAAGACCGCGGCGCTGATCGACCCGCTGACCGGCATCGCCAACCGCCGTGCCTTCCTGCAGGACGGCCAAGCCCAGCTCAAGCGGCAGGCGGTGAATCCGCGTCCGACCGCGGTGATGCTGCTCGATCTCGATAACTTCAAATCGGTCAATGATCGCTTCGGCCATGCGATCGGCGATCGCGTGCTGGAGATTTTCGCCGACGTGGCGAGCGGCTGCGTGCGGCGCATCGACCTGTTCGGTCGCCTCGGCGGCGAGGAATTCGCGGCGCTGTTGCGCGACACGACGCGCGAGCGGGCCTTGCTCGTCGCCGAGCAGATCCGCGCCTGCTTCGCCGAAGCCACGCGCGACGTCGACGGCCGGCCGGTCGTCGCCACGGTGAGCATCGGCATCGCCATCAGTCATGATGCCGTGCTCGATCTCTCGGCGTTGCTGGCGCAGGCCGACCACGCGCTCTATCGCGCCAAAGACAGTGGCCGCAACCGGATCGAGGTCGCTTCGCTCGAGCTTATGCTGGACCGTGCCAAGCGCGGTGCCGGCGACCTTCTCGGCGCCGTCGGCGGCAAGTCAGCTACATCGGCGGAGAAATCCGCGGCCTGACGTGCAGGCGTCGGCTCTTCCTTTCCTTTACATAACGCGCTCCGTGCCGCGCCGCGCCCCCGGCGGGCTGTCGAGGCATGTGGTTTTTACCGACGTAGTTCTACGTAGGCGAAATTGCGGCGCTGTTAACCGGGCGGTGATCGCGCCGCTGTTCCTATTTCGCAGGCGGCAAGCGCCGCCGGTGTGTCGGTCGCAGGCTCAGGCATGATCAATCTTCACCTCCTGCTCGTCGATGACGAGAGCGATATTCGGCAGACCGTCGAGGCGTCGCTGGCGCCCGATCCGTTCTTCATTCTGCGCGACTGCGCGTCAGGCGCGGAGGCGCTGGCTGCGGCCGTGGCCTGGCGACCCGATCTCATTCTGCTCGACGTCATGATGACCGACATGGATGGCCCGACGGTGCTGGGGCGATTGCGCGCGGACCGGCGCACCGCGCCGATCCCGGTCGTCTTCTTCACGGCGCGCGCCGAGGGGCGCGAACATCAGCGTCTTAGGGCGCTGGGCGCCGCCGGCGTGATCGCAAAACCGTTCGATCCGCTGCGGCTCGCGGCAGAATTGCGCCGCTACGTTGCCGTCGAGGGCATTCTTTCGCCTGCGCGCGAGGGTTTCCTGCGACGCCTTGAGGCCGACGCCGGCGTCCTTTCGGATTACCGTCGGCGCTGGACACAGCGTCCTTCGAAAGCCACGTTGACGCGCATCCACGAGATTGCGCATTCGCTTGCCGGCGCCGGCGGCATCTACGGGTTCGCCGGCATCACTTGTGCATCGGCGGCGCTTTCGGACGCCGCCGAAAACAATCTGGCCGGCCGCGCCCCGCCGATCGAAGTCGATCGCGCCCTGAACGGACTGCTCGAGCGCATCGGAGCGCACTAGTGGACCGATTCGGCAGTTCGGGCGTGCTGGCGGGACACCGTCGCGCGGGAACTTCGGGCGCGCCGGAGCCGTTTCTTGTCCATGATCGGATTTGATAGAATGGATGGTCGACCCTTTGCCCCGGGAGATCGATCATGCTCGACATCAGCAAGCAACGCGGCGCGGCGCCCTTCGACACGGCGCGGCTCGATCAGCTGATGGACGACGCCGGCATCGGTGTGTTGCTGGCGACCTCCAAGCACAATGTCCAATACCTGCTCGGCGGGCATCGCGCCTTCTTCTTCGACACCATGGATTCGATCGGGGTCACCCGGTACCTGCCGGTGTTCGTCTATCCGAAGGGCGCGCCGCAAAAGGCCGGCTATTTCGGCCATCGCATGGAGGGTTATCAGGTCGCGGTGAAGCCGTTCTGGGTGTCAGAGGTCAACACCAAGAGTTCGGGCGCAATCGATGTCATGGAACGGGCCGCCGGCTACGTGCGTCAACTCCTGGCCAGGCCGCAACGCATCGGCGTCGAGCTTAGCTTCCTGCCGGCAGATGCCGCGGCGACGCTGCGCAAGGCGTTTCCCGACGCCGAGCTTAAGGATGCACTGTTCGTGCTCGAGCGGTTGCGCGCCCGCAAAACGCCGGAAGAGTTGGCGAAACTGCGGCTCGCGTCCGATCTGGTCATCGACTCGATGCTCGCGGTCATCGACAGCCACGGACCCGGCGCCACCAAGGCGCAAATGGCCGAGGCGCTGCGCCGGGAAGAAACGATGCGCGGATTGATATTCGATTACTGCCTGATCGCCGCCGGCTCGAGCCTCAACCGCGCGCCCTCGGAGCAGCGCTGGGAGAAAGGCGACGTGCTGTCGCTCGATTCCGGCGGCAACTACCACGGTTACATCGGCGACCTCGCCCGTATGGGCATCGCCGGCGAGCCCGACAGCGAGCTTGAAGATCTGCTGGGCGAGGTCGAGGCCATCCAGCAGGCGGCGCGCAAGCCGATCCGCGCCGGCGTCAACGGTGGCGAGATTTATCAGGCGGCCGGCGCTGTGCTGCACCGATCGAAGCTGCACAATCACATCGACTTTCTGGCGCATGGCATGGGGCTGGTCAGCCACGAGGCGCCGCGGCTTACCGGCTCCGGCCCGGTCCCCTATGACGCCTACGATGCGGACAAGCCGCTCGAAGCCGGCATGGTGATTTCGGTCGAAACCACGCTGACGCATCCGCGCCGCGGCTTCATCAAGCTCGAGGACACCGTCGCGGTGACGGCGGCGGGTTTCGAGGTCTATGGCGATCGCGCCCGCGGCTGGAACCGCGCCGGCGGCGCCGGCTGATCTTGTCCGCGCGCGTGATGGTGTGATCGAGGTCGGCTTTCGCATTGAAATTTGACGGCAGCGGGTATGACCGCAGATCGCCCGGCTTGACAATGCGGCAGGAAATCGGCTCGACATAACTGCCCCAATAAAGCGGCGTGCCTGACCCGATGCCGGAATTTTATGATGCCCTGGAGACGCGCGCGCCCGAAGCGCGCGAGCGCGAGCAATTCTCGAAGCTGCCGGGTCTGATCGCGTACGCGATGAGTGCGCCGGGCTGGGCCGAGCAGCTTGCCGGCATCGATCCGAAATCCGTCACGTCGCCCGCGGCGCTCGCCGGCCTGCCGGTGCTGCGCAAGTCGGACCTCAAGGAGCGGCAGCGAGAGAAGCCGCCGCTCGGCGGCTACG
>Ga0181533_1003220_pt1 | contig 17979 bp, 11 predicted proteins | sample PEATcosm2014_Bin_45_FD_119772 | JGI IMG/M metagenome (GOLD analysis project Ga0181533, IMG submission 119772) | Peatland microbial communities from MTU Mesocosm Facility, Houghton, MI, USA - PEATcosm2014_Bin11_60_metaG | ecosystem: Environmental > Terrestrial > Soil > Wetlands > Peat | place... | reverse complement strand
TCTCTTCAAGTACTCCTGCTTCGAGGCCTGACTCATCCTGTTACCCTTCTCCATATCGGGTAACATTCTAAAACTGCGCGACGATCCTCCTCGGGTAACATTTTAGATTGCGCGATACGGGGGGTTGCGGCACTTCCAGGTGCAGTATATAGTGAAATTTCGTGGAATTATCTGATGAGGACTTGGGTTAGCGGCGTCTTGTGGGTCACTCTCGTCCTGTTCGCGGTCGGTGGGGAAGTGTGCGCCTTGGAGGGCGGCACAACCTCTTCCAAGCAGGCCAGCCCTCTTTCCCAGGCAGCCGACGAATTCAAGGTCCTCACGCGGGATTTGGGGATGCGCCCGGAGAGCCCGCCGAGCGCGCAGGAGCGACACGGCTCCAAAATGCGTTGGCACGGGCGGATTTATGAAAACTTCCGCAATGACGTTCTGGATGCGATCCCGCACGAAGTGAAACAGAACGGGGAGAGCGTATCTCCGCTCCGCCGCAATCAGTTTGGATTTAACATTTCCGGCCCCGTGCTTTTCCCCCATCTCATCACTAATCCCAACAACACTTTCTTCATGTTGTCGTATGAAGGTGTGCGCGAGCGGATTTTTCGCGCCACGCTGCTGACGGTTCCCACCATGCCGCAACGGCTGGGTGACTTTTCGCAAACCGTCGACCCCTCCGGGAATATCCTGCCCATTTACGATCCGGCACAGACCGCTCCCAATCCCGCTTATGATCCGACGCAAGCAGTCTCGACCAGCAATCTTCAATATCTGCGCGCGCAATTTCCCGGGAACGTCATCCCCACGTACCGCCTGTCGTCGGTGGCGCAACAAGCCCTGACGTTGTATTCTGCGCCCAATACGGATATCGGGCCATTCTTTCAGAATAACTATTTTGTTAACTCGCCGCAGATCGACGACGCCGATGGCATCATTGCCAAGGTGGATCACCCTTTTCGTGAACGGCAGCGCCTGACCTCCAACACTACCGTTTCCAGCGGGTATCTGAGCCCCTCAAAATACTTTCCCAACGACGCCAGCCCAACCTCGCCGGAGCAGCACTTTTCCACGTTGCACTCGGAACTGGATTATGTGTTTACCGCCAGCGCCAACACCGTGAACTCGGCCAGCCTGGCCTTGAACTCCGATGTTGTGCAATCGGGCAGCGGAACGGCGACCGCCTTTCCTACCTATTCGCTCGGCAACTATTTATCGATGGGCACGGCTTACCCGAACTCGCGGAACGCGCGCACCACCATGGACCTTAGCGATGCGTGGTCGACCCGGAAAGGCAAGCATTCCATTCATCTGACCGGCGAGGCCGCTTTCTATCAAGTGAATTCGTTTAACCCCACTTACCCTTCCGGATATTTCCAGTTCACTGCGGATATTACCAGCCTGCCGGGAATTATCGATACCGGCGATCCTTTCGCCGGCTTTCTGCTCGGCCTGCCGGCTTCGGCGCAACGCACGATCATTACCGCCCCGTCCTATTTTCGCAACTCTTACCAAGGGTTCACTGCGCGGGACCGGTACGCCGCGCGAAAGAACCTAACCCTCAACGCCATTCTCACCTTCAGCCGCCGGACGCCGCGGACGGAGAAATACAATCGCCAAAGCACTGTGGATCCTAACCTGATTGACCCTTCCAACGGCCTTCCCGGCGGGCTCGCCTTTGCCGGCGTCGACGGAATATCGCGCGGCATGCGGCCGGTGGATTACGATATTGACCCCACGCTCAGCATCACCTGGAATCCGCGCGGGAACAGCAAAACGGTGGTTCGCGCTTCTTACAGCCGCGCGCATGGCCAGATTCCCATTTACAACGGGCAATGGGCCACGCAAGGGTTCAATGCGACTCAGACCTTCATTTCTCCCAACACGCAACTTAGCCCGGCGATTGACTTGACGGCGGGCATCCCCCCGCTCGGCACAACCCTGCCGGACCTGAGTCCCTCAGCGGCCGATAACACCACAGCGGATTATATGAACCTGAGCAAGGCAGAGCCTGTCTATCAGTCCGCGGCCCTTTCCATCGAGCGTGAAGTTCCTTTCTCCATTACCGTTTCCATGGGGGCAAACCACAGTGTGGGCCGTGACCTCCTGGTGGGCGACGGCGTCGTCAACCCTAATGCCATCAGCCCTGCTGAAATGAGTTATGGGGATAACCTTTACGACTATTCCTTCCGCTCGACGCTCCAGCCCTATCCCCAATACACCGGCTTCGAACTTTACTGGCAGTACCAGGCGGGCCGCTACCAGCGGGACGCCGGCTATGTACGCATCGAGAAGCGTGCCTCGTTTGGGTTGACGTTGACGGCCTATTATGAATTTTCCAAACAGCTTGATGACTATTCCGGCCCTTACGGGAACCAGGATCTCTTCAACCTGGGCAATGACTGGTCGGTGACCACCTACAACACCCCTCAGTATGCGACGCTCAGTTACGTGTACGAATTTCCGTTCGGTCCCAACCAGCCGTTGCTGAATTTCTCCGGTATAGGGGGCGCCCTCGTGCGGGGTTGGTCACTCAGTGGCAACGCCTACTGGAATGAGGGAACGCCGCTGGCGCCTCATCCGGAATTCAACAATACGGGAGACATCCTTTCTACGCTCAATGTAAACGTGGTGCCGGGCGTGAGCCCGCATGTTTCCAATCCCGGACCGTCGGAATGGTACAATCCCGCGGCGTTCGATCAGCCCGCGGACTTTACCATGGGGGACGGTTCACGCACCGTATCGAGCCTGCTGGGGCCTGGCTATAATTCCATGGACGTCAGCCTGGGCAAGCGCCTCCCCATCGGCGGCGAGCGTGCCCTTGAGTTCAATGCTACGGCCCTGAATGTCCTGAATCATGCGAACTGGAACTATCCTGATACGATGATCGGTCCGGCCAGTGCGCCCAATCTCGACGCCGGCAGAATCATTGGCTCCCATGGTGGGCGCGTCATCCAACTTGGGCTGAAGTTCAGCTTCTAATGCTTCGATCCTACCCCCTGGTTCTCGCACTTCTCGCTGCCGCTTCGACGCTCGGAATCGCCCGGGCGCAAACGGCCACGGTTTCCATTCCCGCCTGGGTGGAGGAGGGCCATTGCGGTCCCGCTCCGAAGTTCGAAGCCACCTTCAACGGCAAGCCGGCGCCGGTGACCTCCCAGTTGGGTCCGGGCAGCGACCAGATCGTTCTGCTCGTCCTCGATTTCACCGGCGAAGCCTCGCTGGTGGATGCCGCGAAGCAAGCGGCAATAGCAGAAATCTCCAAATTGCCCTCCAACGCTTGGGTGGGCCTGCTGCGCGACCAGGACGGACTGCATGTGCTCGCCGACCCCAGCTCCAGCCGTCAACCCCTCCTGGACGCCATCAAGGACCTTGGCAGCACGGGCAAGCCCGGGTTATTTGAAACGGTCAGCCCGGCGCTGGCGCTGGCGGACAGCATCCTGCGCAAATCTCCCGTGCGCGTTTCTGTTCTGTATATTACCGATAGCAACATTTATAATTACCGCGAGGATTACACGAACCCGGTGATCAACGGGAGCGATCCCCACGATCTCAGCCGGGTCTTTCCCGATGTCCTGATTCAGGATAAGATTTCCAAACTGGTGGAGGAGGTCAGTGCGCTGGAGGCGCCCCTCTTTGTGGTCCATATCAATTACCGCGCGGATACCCTCGACGAATCCTATCAGAATGGCCTGCTGACCCTGGCGGATGCCACCGGTGGGAAAGGGCAGGTGTGCCGCTCGGTGGGGGAAATTCCGGACGCGATCAACGCAGCCTTCGCTCGTATCTCCAACGCTTGGCGGCTGACCCTGCAAGTGCCCCCCAAGTTTCACAGCAACGCACAAATCCGTCTGAGTGCCCCGTGCGGTGACGAAGACGCGCGGCTTTCCTGGCGCACGCGCCTGCGCCCGAAGGAGGGTTAATGCGTCCCTTAGGTCTGCGAATTACTTTTGAACTGATTTTGGGGGCGGTTCTTGCCGCCTCCCTGGTGATCATTTTGCGCCAGTCGGTGCGCATTGCCGAATACCAGCGCCACCAAGAGGCGGATGAGCAAGCCCTGCGTTTGCTCCGGGAAGCTCTGCGCCAGAAGGACCTGCAAAAGGTTCCCCCGGCGGTGGCGGAAGAGGCGCCGGCGGGGAACGATCATGCCGGCATCGCCAAGCGCGAGGCGGTCATCGAGCGGCTGGATCGCGAGCTGGCGGAAACCCGCGCCACCATGACGGACCTCCAGACGCAGCTTTCCACCTCCAATGATCAAAACACCAAAGCCCTGGCGACCGCCCAGGAGAGCTTGCAAAAGCAGCAGGCCGATTCGCAGGCGCAACTGGAAGACTTGCAAAAGAAGCTTGACGCCGCGCTGGCGGAGTCGGATATCGCCCGCCAACGCGTCGCGGCTTTGGAAGCGGATAACGCCAAGCTGATGACGGATACCACCGCCGCCACCACCCACGCCGCCGATGTGGCCCACATCATGGCCAGCCTCCAGGACCTGGATCGCCGCCGCGACGGTTATTTAACCTCCATCCTCCGCCGCTACCGTGACATTACCGGTGAATTCCGCAATATGAGCGGCATGCTGGATACGAGCCAACAGCCGAGCTCCGGCGCGTGTAGCGGCGCCGTCCTGAGCCGCATCCAAAGCGCCGTGAACTCGGCCGAGGATGACATGCGCCAAGTGAACGAGTTGAACGCCCGCTCACAAAAACTGGAGAAACAGCTCCAACAGCTCCTCAAGAAGTGACCCGCCCAAGCGGGCATTACAAAGTCTTCAGTCCTCAGTTTTCAGTAACTGCTTTCACGCGAGTCTTTGCTCCGGGCGGGAATTTCGATTCCATTCTGAATTCGGAATTATGAATTCGAAGTCTTCCGCTCCCGCGTTTGCTCTGGCCGGGATTTACAATTCAATCCTGAATTCGGAATTGCGAATTCTGAAGTCTTTCACCCCCCGCCTTTGCTCCGGCCGGGTATTGCCCTCTCCGAGGGTGGGTTCTCCTCTCGATAAGCACGCGTCTTGCATTTGGCCGAAGATCTTGTCGCTTCTCCTTTCGTCGGCGTGAATTTGTAAAGTGAGCGGGCGACCGCCCCACCCCCCGATCGTTTACTGTCCTGCCGGCCAGCAAGAAACCTGTGTCGGGGATTTCCTATCCCCAGCAACGGACTTCGGAAGGTCGATCCTTGGCCTTTTTTGCGGTAAGTCAAAATATTTCACTGAATTTGACGCAAGTCAAATTTGGAAATAATAAGTAAAAAAAAGATGTTGACAGTCATATAGACTATCTGCGAAGCTTCTTCTTTAGGGCAACCTGTTCACAATCACAACTGATCTCAGCAACTACTTTTTGGGATTGGCATCCCCAATGGAGGTTTCTCATGTTCGTGTCCCTCAGCCTTGCCAGTCGATGGCAGACCGCGGCAAAGCGCATTACGGTCTGCTGCGGATGCGTTGGCCTTTCACTTCTCGCCATCGCGTGGTTCGGTGTTCATCATCGGATGAAACTTGTGGGCGCTAATGCCAGTACCGCAGTGGCCGGCACAGCAAGATTGCGGGGCAACGTCACATCCCCCGCGGGCGCTTTGATTACGGGAGCGCAGGTTTCATTTCAACAGCCGGCGGCGAAGGGTGCTCGTGCGACCCTCAAGTCCCGGCAAGAATTTTCCAGTCTGCCGATGGCCGCCCAGCCGGTGGTCTCCGCCACGCTGGGGCAGAGCGATGCGCGCTATCAGGTGGGAGCGGCAGGAGGTAGACTGCAAACCCAAAACCCCGCCCAGGCATTGCGGGCGGATTTCACGCGACAGGGCATGGAAGTGCGCTCGGGAAAGACGCACTGGCGCCTCGATCTGCGCGGCTACGGCTATGGCGACCATCTTGAGAAGGTGGAAGGGGCCGCTCCCCAGAGCCGGGCCAACCGGGTGGAGTACCAGCGGGGGCCGCTGGTGGAGTGGTACGTGAACGGTCCGGCGGGGCTGGAGCAGGGCTTTACCCTCAACGCGCCACCGGCAAGCAGTACTTCCGGGACACGGGACACGGGATACGGGATACGGGAAACGGGACACGGGGCAAGCGCCGCTTCCCGGAGTCAAGACTCTTCACTCCCGACTCCGAACGCTTCCCCCCTGACCATCGCGCTTGAAATCGGGGGAGACCTGACGGCTACGGCCGACTCATCGGCTCAGGAGGGTGCGCGGGCGGAGGGAATGACGCTGCGTGACGGCCACGGCCAGGCGGTGCTGCGCTATACCGGCCTCACCGCCCACGACGCCAACGGACGTGCGTTGGCGGCTTGGTTGGAGGTCGCGAATGACGAATTGCGACTGCGCGTTGACGACGCCGGAGCGCGCTATCCCGTGGTGGTGGACCCGTTTGTCCAGCAAGCCGTGCTGACCGCCTCGGACGGGGAGACCGGCGACGACTTGGGCTGGTCTGCGGCGGTTAGCAGCGACGGCAGCACCATCGTGGCCGGCGCGTATCAAGCTACCGTCGGCTCCAACACCCAGCAGGGTGCGGCGTATGTCTTTGTCATGCCCGTGGGCGGCTGGGCCACCACTTCCACCTTCACCGCCAAGCTCACCGCCTCGGACGGGGAGATCAACAACAATTTTGGCTATTCGGTGGGTGTGAGCAGCGACGGCAGTACCATCGTGGTCGGCGAGTTCGGGGCTGGCTGGCCTATCACTACGGGTGCGGCGTACGTCTTCGTTAAACCCGCGGGCGGCTGGGCGACCATGACTCAAACCGCCAAGCTCACCGCCTCGCCCGCGGGGAACGATGACAATTTGGGGTGGTCTGTGGGCGTGAGCAGCGACGGCATCACCATCGTGGCCTGCGATCCAGACTATCTCGACGGCTTAGAAGTTGGCGCGGCGTATGTCTTCGTCAGGCCCGGGGGCGGCTGGGCAAACATGACTCAGACCGCTATACTGACCCCCTCGGACGGGGAGTACTACGAGGATTTTGGCTACTCGGTGGGCGTGAGCGGCGACGGCAGCACCATCGTAGCCGGCACGCCTTATGCTACCGTCCCTCCGGTGGTCGGCGGCAACGTGCAACAGGGTGCGACGTATGTCTTCGTCAGGCCCGGGGCTGGCTGGGCGAACGCGACCGAGACCGCCAAGCTGACCGCATCGGACGGGGCGGAGTCCGACAGGTTGGGATACTCTGTGGGCATAAGCAGCGACGGCAGCACCATCGTGGCCGGCGCGGTTCAGGCGACCATTGGCGCCAACTTCGTACAGGGCGCGGCGTATGTCTTCGTCAAGCCAGGGGGCGGTTGGGTGACCAGTTACGAGACCGCCAAGCTGACCGCCTCGGACGGGGGGGCGAGCAACTATTTCGGCTGGTCTGTAGGCGTCGACAGCGACGGCAGCACCATCGTGGCTGGCGCACCTTTTTATATCAACGGCACCGTCGAGGGCGCTGCGTATGCCTTCGTAAGGCCTGTGGGCGGCTGGGCAACCACTTCCACCTTCACCTCCGAGCTGACCGCCTCGGATGGGGTGGACTTGGGCTACGCAGTGGGCGTCAGCGGGGATGGCTATGCTATCGCGGCCGGCGCGCCGGGCTTCAACGGTGACCAGGGCGCGGTGTCTGTTTTTCTCACGGCTCCGACGGTGACGTTCACCGGTGCGCCCCCGAGCGCGGCCTATAACTCCACCTTTACCGTCGCGTCTACCACCAACGCCAGCACCACGGCCGTCATCACTGCCAGCGGAGCTTGCTCGGTCGCAGGCACTATCGTTACCATGACCAGCGGCACCGGCACTTGCACCCTTACCGCCAACTGGGCAGGGGACAGCAATTACAGCGCGGCTACCGCCACCCAATCCACCACTGCCACTCAGGCCGCGAGCACTACGGCCATCACCGCGAACTTGCCCAATCCCTCCATTGTGGGGCAGGCCGTGACGGTTAGCTTCACTGTGAGCGGGAACGGCACGCCCACGGGTTCCGTTACCGTGAACGCCAGCACGGGGGAAACTTGCAGCGGGTCGCTTATTTCCGGTGCGGGAAGCTGCTCGATTGTCTTCAATAGCGCCGGAGCAAGGACCTTGACGGCCACCTACGGCGGCGACAGTAACTTCACCGGCGGAGCATCGGCGCCAGTCAATCAGAGCGTCAACGTACCCGCCGCGGCGAGCGTCTCGCCCACTTCGCTGTCATTCGGCAATCAGGTGATCAACACCGCCAGCGCCGTAAAGAAAGTAACGCTCACCAGCACCGGCACGGTCAACCTGAGCAAGCCGAGTATCACGATCACCGGCACGAATGCCGGTGACTTCAGCGAAAACAACACCTGCACTGCCGCGAGCTATGCGCCGGGCGCCAAGTGCACCATCAACGTGACCTACACGCCCACCGTTCTGGGCGCAGAATCGGCCACCCTCGTCGTGACCGATAATGGTTCGAACAGCCCTCAGACTGTCGCCTTATCCGGGACGGGGGAAGCGCCGGTCACGCTCAGTCCCACCTCGCTGGGCTTCGGCAACGTGGTTGAGGGCAACAGCAGTACCGCCAAAACCATAACGTTGACAAATAACCAGAAGGTCGAGCTGACCAACATCAGCGTGACCACCACCAGCACGGACTACACGCCGACCAGCGGCTGTGGCACGTCCCTCGCCGCCGGCCAGAAGTGCACCATCACGGTCACGTTTGCGCCGTCGATCATCGGTACTGACAACGCCACGCTGAGCATCTCCGACTCTGCCTGGGGCAGTCCGCAGACGGCCACCTTGACCGGTACGGGCACGGCTCCGGTTTCGCTGACTCCCACCAGCGCTACGTATGCCAGCCAGACCGTCGGCACCACCAGCGCCGCCAAGGTGTTTACATTAACCAGCAGCCTGACCGCCACGCTTAAGAACATCGTCATCTCGACCACCGGCGAATTTGCGGTGTCTTCCGCCACCTGCACGACGAGTTTGGCTGGCAAAGGTAAGTGCACCATCGACGTGGTGTTCAAACCGACCGCGAAAGGCACAACCACCGGAACGCTGAGCGTTAGCGATAGCGCCGGGAGTAGCCCGCAAACTTCGCAATTGACCGGCACCGGCAAATAGCTCGGGATCACAAGGGGGCGGTCTCGGAACCGCCCCCACTCCTTTTGTGGCGGTGCTCTGCCGGGCGCGGGCGTAAGCTGTGGGTGACAAGCGCAGAGTTTGTGCAGTTCAAACTCTGCGGCCCTTAAGCTGGGGTCAACTTCAAATTTGTGCAATACTATCAATTGATATGGTCTTGCGGCGCAGCGGTGGTGAGGAACTCTAACAAAGAACCGCAGAGTAATGCGCTGCTGCGCATAACTCTGCGCTTTGGTCGCTATGGGTCATGCCGTCAAAAACTCTTTCACGAATCGCGAAACAGCGCCCGGAAGCCTTCCTGCTCAAAATGCCGGTCGTTGGTAAGAACCTCGGTCAGCCCTTCCTTGCGCATCGTCTGCATCGAAATACAATCGACCAGGCTGTACCCCTTGTCGGGGCGGGCACGATAGAGCTGGAGACCGGCGAGGAAAGATTCCCGACTTTGCGGGATCACGCGAATAACCGGCTTCGCCAGGATACCCACAACGCTTTCGGCTGTTTCGCGGCGTAGAGGCTCGGGCGCAGTCGAAAAAAACGTGAGGTACTCGGTCAACACCTCATCGGTGGTAACGATTTGCGAGGCTGCGTGCTTGGTTGTGAGAGTCAACGCCCGCTCATGCGCGCTGTCGGTGAAATCCGCCAGCGCAATCCAGTAGTACGTGTCGGCGAAAAGGGCGGTCATGCCTCTCTTTTGGGCCAGCCGTAGATGTAGTGATCGTGTTGGCTCGCGCCGTCTTTGGGCATGGTCTCCATGATTTCCGGCGGGACTTTGCGCATGTGGGCGAGAACGATGTCCGCCGCTGTTTGCAGGGGATTCTGGCCAGATGGTTCCGCGCTGGCCAGCTTGTTGAGCCAAGCCTCAAGGGTAAGGCCCGCCGCCGCCGCTTTCGCTTTCAGCGCTGCCGCCTGTTCGTCGGGAAGCTCTATCACCGTCATAAGAAATCTCCCACACCCATCGTAACAGCGCCCATCTTACGCTATTGGGGAGGTTTTGTCACGTTTGTCACGCGGTGGCTCAGCGATTTCGCAAACCGTCCGCCCAGGGCTGGTTTGCGGCTGATGGATGAACTATTTCTTGGTTTTGCCACTGGTAGGAGGATTGGGTAGAGGCTGTTCGCGGGAAAAAGGGTGGGCTTTCGGTTGACGGAGAATAAGGAGGTGGAACGCTCCCGGGGGGGCGCGAAGGTTTAGGTTGGCCCGCCACCTTAGCTGGAGTCCAAGGGTGGGGGCAAGAAAAGATAGGCCAGAAGCCGGGCCATCTCCCGGAAAGTGGGCGGAGTTTGGCGCGCAGGGCTAACCACTTGACGATGGTAAAAGACCAGGCTCAGCGTATAGGCCAGAACGCGCATCATGGTGAGCAGGACGAGCGCGCAGGTTTGATGGACGGAGGGCTGCTTGAGCTGGGCCTGGGTGGTGAGGGTCTGGAACACTTCCGTGTCCACTCGCCAGCGGCTCCGGCCCAGTTCGTGGATGAAGCGGGGAGGGATCGAACCCAACTCCAGGTGGGTGGCGTAGTAATTCGTGCTTTCTTGCGGGACGGCCTGCCGAGTCTTTTTCTTCTTTCCGGCTTCCTCCCGGATCACCTGCACCCGGCGCACTTTCTGCACGCGGAAGGTCTTGACGACCCGCAGGGAGCGGTCCGCCACCGGCCAGTAAACTTCCGGCGCGTGCCAGAGTTGGACGTCTTCCTGCGGGCGGGACAGGGTGGCTTCGGCCGGCCCCTGCGTGAGCCGCTGGGCTTCCGCCAGGAGTTCGGGTTGATTCTCCTTTAGGTTGAACACCCATTCCCAATCTAAACTCTCGACCGCCTTGACAAACCCCTGCTGCAAGTACAGCGCGTCGCCCACCACCAGATCGAGGAAGCGGCGGCCCAGTTGTTGATCCAGTTCGCGCAACAGGGCGATGGCACACGCCACTTCCGTCTCCCCGTCTTTCTGGAAGCGGATTCCCAAGGGAACGGGAAAGGGGGTACTCACCAGCACCACCGCCACGATGCGGTGGTAATACTGCGTGTCCTTCCGTTTTTGGCCGTCGACTTGGTGTTCGACCTCTCGCTCCATGCAGGCGTCGCAGCAGCGGACAAAGGAACTACAAATCTCGATTCCATCCACTGCCGCTACCAGGCGCCCGCGCGCCCAGTCCGAGCGCAGCACGCCGTTGCGCTTCAAACGCCGGGCCACTTCACAACCCAGGGCGAAAACCGGAGCCGGGTCCTGTCGCTGCAGCGCGTAGCCCACCGTATCCTCGCTGAGCGCCCCAATCCGTTGTGCCAAGACTCCCGCTCGGCATTCCGCTTCCAGTTGGTGCAGGTTGGGGATCTGCACCGCCGCCCCGAGAAAGACCGCGTCCCCAACCTTCTTCCAAGGGTGCTGGGGAGACTGCCGCCCTTCCGGCAGGGCGGCCATCTGGCCCGACCAATCGAAGACTTTGTCCAAGTAGGCTTCGAACTGGCGCCGCTGCAAGGGTGAGACTCCTCCTATTTTCCCTTCTTTCGGGCCTTCCTCTCGCCTAACCAGCGGCGAAGATTCAAGTGGGTGATCATCGCCGCCGCCTTCTGGAAGCGCCGATGCAAGTCGACTCGCCGCCGGACCTCCGCGGCCTGCTCGGCCGGGACGTTATAGGTTTTCAATTTCCCCTCCGCGAGGACGGAGAGTTGATATTGAGCGTGCCGGTGTTCCCCGTCGGCACAGCGGCACAGGGGCTTGCCGCAGGAGCGCCGGCGCTCGACGAAAGAGCCGGGCAGCATCTCCCGCAGAGCGCCCAGACTACGGACAAGACGACCGCGCAACTGCAACTCAGGATCGCTGGGCATAAGGGCCTCCTTCTAAACTGACATTAATAATAATGTCAGAAAGGAGCCCTGTCAAGACCCTTTCGAGATTTGCAAAAATGACCTGCAGGGGAAAAACAAAGGAAACTTGGCAGCAATCAAAAGGTTAGCCCTACCGCGCCCCTACGCTTTACGAAATCGTTGCGCGGTGGCTTTCACGCGGTGGTTCAGCTATTCACTGCGGGTTGAGTCCCCCTATTGGCAAGGGAAAGCCGCGGACCTACAAAACAGGTCCGTGCTCCGCTTGCTTTCCAGCCGCGACATTTTCTAGGCTCTAACACTTGTAGATTTCTCTTGACTTTCATAGCGTAGGTTGATATACTAAAAGAGAGTGACGAGTGACGAGTGACGAGTGGTGGAGGCTCACGAATATGCTTCTCAGGGTCCGAAACGGGGCGCTGACCCTTAGAGATGTTAGAAATGAAGGAACCACCGGGGATGTGCATGAAAACACAGGCGACGGTGACAAAATGTCCAGCGAAAAACACGGCTTTTACACGAAAATGCACCCATTGCGCCCTAATCGACAAGAATCTGTCGGGTTTTTTGGCGGAAAATGCATGGGATACGCGATAATTCGGGGTGAAGTGACGCCATTAGAGCCTGCTGCCGAGAAAGCGTAAAGCCCGAAGCTGGAGGGGCGGGAAGGGCCGACGACCAACTCCCCGCGTGGCATACTTCCCCCGTTTCGGTTATCGGCAGTGCGGGGTGAAGGCGCTTCTTGATCAAGCTCCAGTCAAAGCCGCACGGAGCCAGTCGACCGTACGCCGCAGACCGGCTTCAAAGGAGACGAGTGGTTCATAACCCAACGTCGCGCGCGCCAGCGAAATATCCGCCGTGGAGTGCCGCACGTCTCCCCCGCGGGGCGGCGCATATTGGGGTTTCACCTGAACGCCGAAGATGGCATTGAGGAGGGTAATGGTTTGATTCAGCGTGGAACTCTTGCCGGTGCCCACGTTGATGACTTTTCCGGGAGCGGCGGGGGCCAGGCAGGCACGCAGTGTGGCATCGACCACATTCGCAACGTAAGTGAAGTCGCGCGACTGTTCACCATCGCCAAAGATGGTGGGCGTGGTCCCGCGAAGGTAGGCGACGATAAACTTGGAAAGTACGCCGGTGTAAGGAGACTGAGGGTCCTGCCGGGGCCCAAAAATATTGAAATAACGCAGGGAGACAACTTCCAGCCCAAAATTGCGATGGAAGATTTGGCCATAATATTCGTCCGCCAGTTTGGTGAGCGCATAAGGCGAGAGGGGCTGCGGCATCTGCGTTTCCACGCGGGGCAGAGCGGGATCATCGCCGTAAGCGGCGGCGGTTGCCGCCATCACCACGCGCTTGGCATGAGCGTCACGGGCGGCGAGCAGAACGTGAAGCGTGCCGTTGAGATTGACGAGGGTGGTTTCGACGGGATTCTCCATGGAGCGCGCCACAGAAGCCAGTGCGGCGAGGTGGATGACGTGATCAACTCCGGCAAAGAGTGGGCGGATGGATTCAAGATCGCGAATGTCAGCCTGGCGAAAGTCGATCTTGCCCCGGACCGCGGCAAGATTCTCTTCGTGGCCGGTGGAGAGGTTGTCGAGAACGCGGACGGATTCGCCGCGCCCGACCAACTCTTCCACGATGTGCGAACCGATAAACCCTGCGCCGCCGGTTACCAGATAAAGTGCCACGCTCCGCCTCCTCATGGAAGAATCAATGAGTCTATCATGAGCGCGAAAGAGCAGGGGAGAAGGCGCGGCGACTTGCTTCTTGTGCAGCCGCGCTGCGCGGCCGAGGAAACAGCCTCGATGCCGTCAAGATTTTTGATTTGCTGAGCGGCCGGGCGAATCGTCCTGGCCAATTTCCGGCGTTAAGGGGAACTTGATCGGTTTCTGATCTCGTTGGGAGCGATAGAGGGCCTCGAAGATTTCCACGGTTTTGCGGCCTTCTTCGCCGGGGACGGCTGAATCGCGGCCTGCTATGACGGCCTTTAAGAATTCGGAAATCTGGAGTTGGTGATAGTATTCTACAGGATTAATACTTAGAAAGAAATCAGAGTCTTCCTTCTGCCACTTTTTCAATAATTCTTCTTCCCCCGGCACGGTCCACAAATCGTTGATAGGAGGTTCGGTGATGCTCGACATTCCGGCGATAAACATTGCCCCGCCATCGGTTTGGACCCCGATGGAAGCGCCGTTGCTGCCATGTACGTAAACCCTTCCATAGAGCGCCGGGTTTTGGGAATTGCTGACCACGATATTGCCGAGCGCGCCGTTTTTGAAACGCAGCACCGCCACCGCGGTGTCCTCGACTTCGATGTAAGGATGATTGAGGTTGGCCCAAAATCCGAAGAGTTCCTCGATCTCACCCATATACCAGTGGAGCAGGTCAAGTTGGTGCGGCGCCTGGTTGACCAGGACTCCTCCCCCTTCGCCTTGCCACGAACCGCGCCAAGGGTCACTGCGGTAGTAGGCCTCATCACGCCAACCATACATGGCCACGGAGCCGAGGATCGGTCGGCCCAGTTTTCCATCCTCGATTGCCTTCTTGACCCGCGCACACGGAGCATAGAATCTCCGCTGGGAAACCATCCCCACCTTGACCCCATTCTCTTTTGCTGCACGAAGGATGGCGTCGCAATCCTCCAGCGACGATGCCAGAGGCTTTTCGATAAGGACATGCACGCCGGCCTTTGCCGCTTTGACGGCGTGAAAGGCGTGCAACGGGTGGGGAGTGCAGATGGTCAGCGCTTGCACTCCTTCGCGGGCAATCATCTCCTCGACGTCGCAATAGGCTTTTACCTTATAGGCGGCGGCAAATTTCTCGGTGCGCGCCAGGTCTCTGCCGCAAGCAGCGACGAAGACGGACTCGGGCGTGCGACTGAGGGCTTTGGCGTGCAAGTGCCCAACCTTCCCGCAGCCGACTACGGCGGTTTTAAGCGCTTCCATGTTTGTTCCTTGGCGCTAACAATGCAGGATGACTTTTAGCAAGCCCGGTTCACGGTCATACAAGCGATTGAACCAGGCTGCGCCTTCCGCCAACGGAGGAGTGGCGCTGACCAGCGCTTCCGTGTGGATGGCCCTGCGGCCCAGCAAATCCAAACAGGTAGGGTATTCACCGCAACAGGCGCAACTCCCTGCCAGCGTCAATTGCCGCGTGACCACCGCTTGCAAGGGGATCTCCACGGAAGGCTGGAAATTCCCCACCAGGGTCAGCCACCCGCCTTTGCGCAGGCTGGCAACAGCGGTGTTGATGGTTGGGCTCAGACCGATCACTTCCAGGGCCACGTCAGCCCCTCGCCCTTGAGTAAGGCTCCGCACCTCTTTGACCACGTCGCACGCATCGGCCTTCAGGCTTACGTCGGCGCCGAGTGTCAGCGCCAGCTCTAACTTCTGCGGCTCGATATCGACAGCAATGATCCTTCCACACCCCGCGACGCGCAGGGCTTGTACCACCAGCAGGCCAATCATGCCGGTTCCCATGACCACTGCGGTGTCCCCCAGCGAAACCGGGGTGCGTTCCACGGCGTGCACCGCCACGGACACGGGTTCAACCATGGCAGCCTGTTCGAAGGAGACAGAGTCGGGGAGGCGGTACAAAATGCGGTGGGGCAGGGCCACGTATTCGGCAAAGGCTCCGTCCTGCCGGTAATCCTCGCAAGAGACCCCCAGCACCCGGCGATGGTCGCACAGGTTTACCAGCCCGCGCTGGCAGAACCAGCACGAGCCACAAGAAATGGTCGAGTCGAAGGTTACACGGTCACCTTTCTTCCAACCCTCGACTTGTTTTCCGACCTCGGCGATCACGCCGGCAGCTTCGTGGCCCATGATAATGGGCGGGCGGCGGCGTCCGGTGGAGCCGTCCATCCCATGCACGTCGCTGCCACAGATTCCACACGCCCGCACCCTGACCAAGACCTCATCGTCGGCGACCTGCGGGTCTGGGGCATCGCCAAAGACCAGGTGTTTGTATTCTGTCAGCGTTAGTGCCTTCATGATGTCAAGGACCTTTAATATCCGTTATCACACGCGCCGAACACTATACCCCAAGACTTGGGAGGGTGGAACGTCAGCAGGGTAGCGCGGAGGTGGGTGCAGTCCGCCCTCCTCCGCGGTTTTTAATTCATCACGCCTTCACATGTTTATTAACGCGAAACGGCGAACGAGCCGCAGACGAACGCAAATTACGCGTACGTCTGCGCTACCCTGCTGCTTTAGGCAAGGTCGTAGCGATCAAGGTTCATCACCTTGTTCCACGCCGCCACGAAGTCCTTCACAAACGCCTCCTTCGAGTCGTCACACGCATAGAATTCCGCGATTGCCCGGAGCTGGGAGTTCGAACCGAAGATAAGGTCGACACGCGTGCCGGTCCACTTGATTTCGCCCGTGGCGCGATCGCGCAGCTCATACACGCCTTCGGATGTCGGGGAGGCCTGCCACTTCAACTTCATGTCGACCAGGTTGACGAAGAAATCATTCGTCAGCGTCCCGGGCCGGCTGGTGAAGACGCCGTGTTGGGACTGCCCGAAGTTAGCATTCAGGGCGCGCAGGCCGCCGACGAGAACCGTCATCTGGGGGGCCGTCAGCGTCAGCAACTGCGCCCGATCCACCAGCAGTTCCTCCGCCGGTCTTGGGTGTCCCTTCCGGAGGTAGTTGCGGAACCCGTCGACCGTCGGCTCCAGTACGGCGAATGACTCCACATCGGTCTGCTTCTGCGAAGCATCCGTGCGCCCCGGCGAGAAGGGGACCTTCACGGCATGGCCGGCCTTCTTCGCAGCCGCCTCGACGGCTGCGCAGCCGCCCAGAACGATCAGGTCAGCCAGCGAGACCTTCTTCCCGCCAGTCTGCGAGCTGTTGAAATCCTTCTGGATCGCGTTCAGCTTCCGAAGGACCTTCGCCAGTTCGGCGGGCTGGTTGACTTCCCAATCCTTTTGCGGCGCGAGGCGAATGCGTGCCCCGTTGGCGCCGCCACGCTTGTCGCCGCCACGAAACGTTGCCGCCGACGCCCAGGCCGTCGTGACCAGTTGGGAGATGGACAGTCCGGAGGCGAGGATCTTAGCCTTCAGGTCAGCAATGTCCTGCTTGCCAATCAGTTTATGATCCACCGCGGGAACGGGGTCCTGCCACAGCAGCGGCTGTTTAGGAACGAGCGGGCCCAGATACCGCGAAACCGGCCCCATGTCGCGGTGCGTCAGCTTGAACCAAGCCTTGGCGAACGCGTCGGCGAACTCCTGCGGGTTCTCGTGGAAACGCTTCGAAATCTTCGCGTAGCTCGGGTCCACCTTCAGGGCGAGGTCCGTCGTGAACATCATCGGGGGGTGCTTCTTCGACGGATCGTGGGCATCGGGCACGGTGCCCGCTGCAGATGCGTCCTTGGGCGTCCATTGGTTAGCGCCGGCGGGACTCTTGGTGAGTTCCCATTCATAACCCAACAGGTTGTCGAAGTAGCTGTTGCTCCACTTGATCGGGTTGGTGCTCCATGCGCCCTCGAGCCCGCTGGTGAAGGCGTCGTCGCCTACGCCGGTGCCAAAGGTATTCTTCCAGCCGAGGCCCTGCTCTTCGATGGGGGCGGCCTCCGGTTCCGGACCGACATACTTGATCTGATCGGCAGGGCCATGGGCTTTGCCGAACGTGTGTCCGCCGGCGATGAGGGCCACCGTCTCCTCGTCATTCATCGCCATGCGGCGGAAGGTCTCGCGGATATCCCGTGCCGCCGCGAGGGGATCCGGCTTGCCATTGGGCCCTTCCGGATTCACGTAAATCAGGCCCATCTGCACCGCGGCGAGAGGATTCTCGAGCTCGCGATCACCGCTGTAGCGCTCGTCGGCCAGCCACTTGCCCTCCGGCCCCCAGTAAGTGTCTTCTTCCGGCTCCCAGATGTCCTCGCGCCCACCGCCGAAACCGAAGGTCTTGAATCCCATCGACTCCAGAGCGACGTTACCGGCGAGGATCATGAGGTCGGCCCAGGATATTTTCCGGCCGTACTTTTGCTTGATCGGCAAGAGCAACCGGCGTGCCTTGTCGAGGCTCACGTTGTCCGGCCAACTGTTGAGGGGCGCAAATCGCTGTGCTCCGGAACCCGCGCCGCCTCGGCCATCGGAGATACGGTAC
>Ga0181533_1003219_pt1 | contig 17982 bp, 12 predicted proteins | sample PEATcosm2014_Bin_45_FD_119772 | JGI IMG/M metagenome (GOLD analysis project Ga0181533, IMG submission 119772) | Peatland microbial communities from MTU Mesocosm Facility, Houghton, MI, USA - PEATcosm2014_Bin11_60_metaG | ecosystem: Environmental > Terrestrial > Soil > Wetlands > Peat | place... | reverse complement strand
TTGCCGCCGGACGGGGATTATAGGTGTATCCCTTCACTCCTACCGTTATGCGTGGGCGGAACGCGCCAAGACCTGCGGCTATCAGATATCACACGGGCGGCGAACGCGGCCATTGTGCCGCTGCATGACAGGATGCCGGTCATCATGGCGCCAAATCATTTTGGCTGGTGGCTGAAGGACGACGACGGGCGGAGTGAATCGCACAAAATGGCGCTGGGGCATCCACTGGAGGAGCCGTTGAAGATTTATCCGGTCAGCGACCTGGTGAACAGCCCGAAGACGGATGATGCGCGCTGTATCGAGCCGGTGGCAATTGACCGGGACTTTTTCGAGCGGCAATGGTGGGGGGGTGGGTGATGGTGCAACGCATGATTAGGCATGGTACTGTTTTTATTTAGGAACTTTGCTGGCATAAAAACTTGCTCACCACCAATAATGGGTTTTCAATTTACGGGTATGAAAAGGGATCAACTCGCGAAAATTATCTACCTTGGAATCGTTTTTTTGATGCTGACGTTCTCGCAACAGGCCAAAGCTCAACCCGTCTTTCAACCTGCATCAATTGACAGTGCCCCGCTTGGAAATCGTATTCCTCTCATTTTGATTCAGGGAATACAATCCGATCCGAGCATGTGGAACAATTTTTTGAATTATTATGCAGCACACCCTGCTTTGCAGAATAATTTCAAACCCTATACCTTCGCATACAAAACCGATGACGCGGTCATGGTGGCTGCCGATCCAAATGATATATTTGGCCTTTGTCCAATACTTGGGAATTTTTTACAGCAATCTTTCGGCACTCAGCGTGTTGCAATACTCGCGCATTCAATGGGTGGATTCATTAGCGCCGACAAGGAACAGCAACTGCGCCTAGTTTTCGCAACCCATGAGGTCGTGATTCGCGGTTTCACGCTACGGCGAATCGAAGCGGCCATGCACCGGATGGAATTGGCGTCCATCGTGACGCTGCCAGCCAAATATCAACCACTAATTGCTGATGGCCAGCCCAAGATTCGGGAAATTGTGGTGACAGAGGCCAAGGCTGGCGGCCTTCAATCAGAGGCATCTCTTAATTAAAAGCGGCGTGTTGGAAGTCAACCCTCCGTCGGTCCTGGTGAATTGCTCTTTGGCGGTATTTCGTTTGCAGTCTTCACCATTTCATCGAGGAGTTTCCTGAATTCTTCCAGACCGGTTGATGGAATAATAATGGTGTCGTGTCGACCACCGGCGTCTTCACTGATGCGTAAGAATCGACCACGCGGATTTTCTTTGAGCGTGAAGACAAATGCCTTGCGCTCAATTTGAATTTCTTCGCTTTTCAGCGTGTCCTCTTGAACCGGTGGTTTAGGCTGGCCATAAGGGGACTGACCGTAAGGCCGGCGAGCGAAAGGTGATGGCCGTTCGTTTGAAATCATAAAATTCGCGCATTTTTCCGATGCGCACATCAGCATGACAAATCTCGGTCATATTTTCAATCCCCCCAAATTATTGTTCAAATATGCGCAGGTGGAAAAACTTGGCGACCCTTTGCCTCTGGTTGCTTCGGCCTGCGGTTCGGCGAACGGAAAAGTGAAGCGCAGGCGCAGAGACGGCAGGAACGGAGCCGGAGCGAAACGACCGTCGCCGTGCCGCAGGCGGAAGCACGCCAAACATTTGGTATTGTGCGGATGCTGCTCGTGACGAGCGCGCTTTTTGCGGAACGAAACGGGCATGGTCGTGACGGGAACAGGGCCGACCATCAGCCGGTGAAGGTCGGGTAAGAGAGCGGCATTGCTGCCGCTCCCTCCCCTCAGAACCGGACGTGAGACTTTCGCCTCATCCGGCTCAAGCCGCTCTGAAGCTCTGCGTGAGCAGAGCCGGTGTTCACGACGGTTTAATCCCAGCTCCCGCCCGATGAATGCCGAATCGTTTAAGAAACGCACGGTCTTCAAAATACCGACGCCAGCGCAAATCGAACGGGTTGGCCGTGCCTTTGATTTGCGGATGTCGCCGGATTTTGGTCGCGGCTGCATGATGCAGCTTCAACCAAACGATTTGGCCGGTCGGGGTTCGGTCGCCGTTGTCCACTGCAAACATCCAGCTTCGCTGTCCAATGGTGTGCCAGTATTTGCGCATCACCCATTGACTCGGCTTATGCGGATGTCGGCGTTTAGCCCAGCGCCAGAGACTTTGCCATAACACATGATCCACCTTGCTGAACGTGTCCGCCGCCACGATGGATTGGTGATAGTTCGCCCAGCCCCGGATGACGGGGTTGAGTTGACGAATCAGCCTTTCCTGTGTCGCCGTCCGGTTCTGCTGGATGATCGTTCGGACTTTCTCCAAGAAGGCGTGCGTGTTCTTCTTCGACGGCTTGATGAGCAGCTTGCCGTCATACTTGCGGAGATTTTGTCCGAGGAAGTCGAACCCTTCTTCGATAGACGTGATGCAGGTTTTCTCTGGCGAGAGCTGCAAACCACGGTCGCGCAGAAACTGCTCGACCAATGGTCGGACTTCATTTTCCAGCACGTCCTTGGTCGGGCCGGTGATGATGAAGTCATCCGCATAACGAATGAGGTTGACCTTGAGCCGGTATTGCCTGGCTCCGTCGCGCCGCCTGCGAAAGGCGACTTTCAGGAGTTGCTCCAATCCGTCCAAGGTCATGTTCGCCAGCGTCGGCGAGATGATGCCGCCTTGCGGCGTGCCTGCCTCTGTGGGGAACAAGGTTCGGTTCTCGACGTAGCCGGCTTTCAACCATTTCCGCAGCACCTCCGTGTCGGTGGGAATCTGGTGCAGCATCCATTCGTGGCTGAGATAATCGAAGCAGCCGCGAATGTCGCCTTCCAAAACCCACGGCGCGTGGTTCCGCCGACTGAGCACGCTGTAACATTGCTCAATCGCGTCGGCTGTGCTGCGTCCGGTGCGAAAGCCGTAGGAGTGTGAATCTCCCAGCGTTTCGGCGATGGGTTCCAATGCCAGCGAGTGTAATGCTTGCATGGCACGGTCTTTCATCGTCGGAATACCGAGGGGACGCAACTTGCCGTTGGCTTTCGGGATATGGACGCGGCGCAGCGGTTGCGGTTGATAACCGCGTCGTCGTAACGATCCGATGGCTTTGTGTTTGGCTCCCGGAGCTTTCCAGATTGCTCCGTCCACTCCGGGTGTTCTCTTGCCTTGATTTTCCGTCACTCGTTTCACGGCCAAGGCTTTGCCGGAAAACGAGTGGGTCAGCAGCCGTTGCAGGGCTTTCACCTTGCCCCAGCGGCCTTCCCGTGTTGCCTTGACGATGCGTGCTTGCAGCCTGCTGACGTGGCGTTCACACTGTGGCCAGTCAATCTGTTCCCAGTGTGGTGCGTGGCCGGAGGATGCACACATGGATGAATCCATGTTCATTTGCGATTTCCTCCTGTGCAGGTTCTGCCTGCTGTCTCGTCACGAACGACCCGCTGGAAGTCAGCCCGCTTGCGCGGCAAGGTAATGTTGCAACCTCTATCCGCCCGATTACGGGACGGCCTTGGCTTTTTCCAGCATCCTCTGCCCGCCAACTCATCAGCGCGCTTTGCAGCAACGCCTGCCTCAACGAGGCGGGTTGGCGGGTTTACCGTGTTCCGCTCAAGTAACACGAAGGCGTTAGTCCCTGTCTCTTCACCGGCAGTTCTAGGTGTCCGTGTGCCCCCAGCTTCAAGTGAGGCAACCGACTGCTTTGCCTTTTGGCTCAAGCCTGTCAGCGTTTTTGGCTTGTTGCGTTTCACGGTGCTTTCGACAGTTTACTTGTGTTGGACTTGGCCTTCAGCCTGACCCTCCGACCACCTTTGACGCTGGCAGTCGCGGCGACTTCCTCACGGTTGTCGCCTCGCCCCGTTGGGCGGAGATGTGTTGTCACGGCAGCTTCCGACCCAACCGTTGCCAGTTGTGCCGGTGCCGCTAGGCTGCTGCGGACGGAACCGCAGGTTCGGCTTATGGTGTTAGCCATATCGAACGATTACTTGAGCAACTTTCACGTCGCACTGAAGCATAAAAGCGCGTTGGTCACGGCGGAACAAGTGTGTCCACGAATGCATGGTTGCCAGCAAAAACGGGTCATGGTTTTATGGTTTTCGACTGCCAGCAAAACTGCCAGCAAAACTGCCAGCAAAGGTGTAGTGAAAGAGTAATGCGGGAGTTGTTTTAGAGTTTTGAAGGGGCAGTTAAAAGCTTGACGAAAGCGTCAAAACCTGCGATTTATCAGGGGTTGCAGCGTAAGTTCTGCAACTTGCGTTCTGGCGGGGAGATTGGAAGTTTAGTGTAAATTGAAAGTTTGGTTCAATTCCGCCCCCAGCCACCATCCTACGCTCTCCGCTATGCTGCGAGCTACGGATGGCAGGCCAGCCTTCTGAAGCGGGGGAACGCAGACCGGGCTATGAGCGCTTAAACAAAAAAGACGCTCCGAGCTTCGACCCGGCAAGCGGGTCAATCATTCATAGCGAGGACTTTCCTGCTACGAATTCCGGGCTACGGATGGCAGGCCAGTTAAATTTTAGGATTTCGGATTTTATGTTTTGGCTCTAGGGTTTTGCCAGACGCTTGAAAACGCTGCACAAATATCTGACCGGCCAGGTGCTCGCCTCGTTGGTGCTGACGGTGGCAGTGTTCACCTTTGTGCTGTTGCTCGGCAATGTCATCAAGGAGATTTTGAGCCTGCTCATCAACGGTCAGGCGCGTCCCGGCATTGTCTTCCAGGCCATCGGCCTGTTGATTCCTTTTGTATGGGTCTTTGCGCTGCCCATGGGTTTGCTGACGGCGACGCTGCTGGTGTTCGGCCGTTTCAGCGCGGATCAGGAACTCACCGCCGCGCGCGCCAGCGGCGTCAGCCTGCTTTCGCTCATCACGCCCACTTTGTTGTTAAGTCTTTTCTGCTGCGGGCTCAGCGCCTGGATCAACACGAACCTCGGCCCGCGTTCACGGGTGGCCTACAAGAATTTGCTTTTCCAGGTCCGGGCTGAACTGGTGAACGCCCAACTGCCTGAAGGCCGGTTTATTCATGATTTTCCGGGCTACATTTTTTACACGGAAAAAAATCGCGGCGGCAATTTGCAAGGCGTGATGATCTTCAAGCTCGAAAATGAGACCAACGTGGAAACAACTTTGCGCGCGCCGCGGGGTCGGTTCGAAACCGACGTGGCGAACAAACAACTGATTTTACACTTGTTCGACGCCCGCACCGTGACGTTATCTGGACCACGGGTGGGAATCACCGCATCCCCGGAAATGACATTGAATTTCGACCTGAACACGGCGACGAACCAGCCGGGAAAACCCAAAGTCAGCGACATGACGTTCTGGCAATTGCGGGATGAACTGCGCGATTTGGAGCGGCGAATCGGCCTGCCGCCGGAGGCCACCCTGACCTCCGATGAATTGCGCGCCCAAGCCCGGGAATTTGACCGACAGCGAAACGATTTGACCGAGCCGATTCGCGTGGAGATGAACCGGGAGATCTCGTTTTCGTTTGCGTGTTTTGGCTTCACGCTCGTCGGAATTCCTCTCGGCATTCGCATGCACCGGCGCGAGACGAATGTTGGCGTCGCCATCGCGCTTTTGCTCGTGCTGGTTTATTACAGCTTCATCATTGCCGGCGAACAGTTGTCCGGACGGCCTGAGCTGGTGCCGCATTTGATTCTCTGGCTGCCGAATTTTATCTTTCAAGCCGTCGGCGCCGTGCTGCTGTGGCGCGCGAATCGCGGAATTTGAGGATAACATCAAACAAAAATCAGCGGGGCGTATCCCAGCACTGTACTTGAACAAGGTCTGGCAAGGTGGCGGAGCGCGGCTTGTCCCAAGCCGCAGCACTCCCGGGAGCGCCTTGGGCTGTGAAATTTTTCTCAACCGCTTCCCGGCGGAAGCGGCGGCTGCGAGTTGAGACAACTCGCGCTCCGGGGCAGTGCCCGGTGGTGCACCCCTTCAGTGTTCGGCGTTCAATGTTGAATGTTCGATGTTTAATTTTTTCTTCGGTAAATTTTGTGTATCGCTGCCTGGTCAACCGGCTTGACGAGCAGTTCGTCAATGTTTACGTGCGGCGGGCGGCTGGCAACCCAGACCAAAATTTCCGCGATGTCTTCCGCCGTCAGGGGATTTATGCCTTCGTAAACTTTTTCCGCGCGCACGGCGTCGCCTTTGAAACGCACGAGCGAAAATTCTGTTTCCGCCAGGCCGGGATCAACCGTGCTGACGCGAATACCGGTGCCGTTTAATTCCATTCGCAATGCGCGGGTGATTTGCAACTCACCTGCTTTGGCCGCGCAATACACCGCGCCGCCTTCGTAAGCCGTGTGGCCGGCAACCGAGCCGATGTTGATGATGCTCGCGCCCGCGTCGTGCGGCATCAACGGCAGCGCCGCGCGCGTCACGCGCAACACGCCGAGCACGTTCGTTTGCAGCATCGTTTCCCAATCCGCGTCCTTGCCCTCGGCGACGCTGTCCTGGCCGTGCGCGCCGCCGGCGTTGTTGATCAAAACATGCAGGCACGTCGGGCCTGGCGTCTGGCATCCGGGGTTTTGGATTTTGGATTTTGCCCAGACGATGAAGGCTTTGACACTTGGCGTATTCGTCACGTCTAATTTGTGAAAATATGCTTCCGCCGCGCCGGCCTTGCGCGCTTCGGCGGCGACTTTTTCCAAACGGTCAACGCGGCGCGCGCCGAGCAAAAGTTTTGCGCCTTCCACGCCGAACGCCCGTGCCGCCGCCGCGCCAAATCCACTCGATGCGCCGGTGATTAAAACCCATTTGTCTTTCAACAGCATTTTCATGGTTTGATGAATTTATTCGGCAGTTTTCAATGATTTAGGTGTAAAAACAGAATAATTGTCGGGGCTGGCCTGCCATCCGTAGCCCGGAACTTGTGGCGGAGAGTCCTCCTCCGCCAAGGCTAAGGAGGACACCATCCTACGCCCGAAACCTCCAAACGTCGGTTCCGGGCGTAGGATGGTGGAGCCGACAGGAATCGAACCTGCGACCTTCTCATTGCGAACGAGACGCTCTGCCAACTGAGCTACGACCCCATCCACGTCAGCCGCAAATAATTTTGCCAGAAAAAACGCCGTGCTGCAACCGTTAAGTAAATGTGCGAATGGCTGTACGTTTGGAGTTCCGCGTTTACGCGGTCCTTGTGGCACATGAAGTCCGCGCCGCGTAAACGCGGAACTCCAAACCGATCCGTGCCCGGCCTGCAATGCGATTCGGAATTGGCAATTCCTGTCGGCCCTGCTATTTTCCGGGCGCATGTCCGACACGGCTGTTGTGGCCCAAACGCCCTCGAAGGCACAAGTGTTTCTCCGCCGGTTGATCACCACGGTGATTCTCTGGACGGTGATTCTTGCGGCTTTGTTTTCCGAAAACCGCCTCGTTGCCAACGGCGGGTTTGTTCTCATCATGATATTTCTCGCGACAGCCGGGCTTGCGGAATTTTACGGACTCGTTGAAAGGCGCAATCTTGTCTGCTTCAAGTGGTGTGGTCTGCTCGGGGGTGTGTTGCTCATGGTGGGCACGTTTTTGCATTTGACCGGACATCTCGGCATTTACAACTCGCCGTCGCGCGCGAACGATTTTGAAACGGGTTTCCTCATTCTGTTCGTGCTCGGTTTGTGCGTGCGGCAATTCGTTTCGCGCAGCAACACCGCGGGCATTCTGGCCATCTCCACGACCTTGTTTGGCCTGATGTATGTGCCGTGGCTGTTGAACTTCATCCAGAAAATCAATTTCTTTCCCGGCGTGGACGGCCGGTTCTACGTCCTTTACTTCGTCCTCGTGACGAAATTCAGCGACACTGGCGCGTATGCCGTCGGCTCGCTCATTGGCCGGCATAAAATGATTCCACGCATCAGCCCCGGCAAAACGTGGGAGGGCTTTGGCGGCGCAATTTTTCTTTCGACCGTGACGAGCCTCGTCTTTGCGCATTTTTTTGGCGATAAAATGGCGGGCATGAACTGGCGGCACGCGATGGTGCTGGGTGTTTTGCTGGGTTTGACGGCGGTCATCGGTGACTTGATTGAATCGCTCTTCAAGCGCGAAGCGGGCGTCAAAGATTCCGGCGGACTGTTTCCCGGCATCGGCGGCATCCTCGACTTGCTGGACAGTTTGCTGTTCAATGCGCCCATCATGTATCTCTATTTGCGGCATATTCTCACGCATACATGAGAAACGAACGCAGCGAAATTCTGAGGCGCCCTGAAACCGGGGGGTTGGAGTGTTGGAGTGTTGGAGTGTTGAATTCCAGTGCTCCATTACTCCAGTACTCCATCTCTCCATTCCGCCGATGAAAAATGTAGTTTTACTCGGTTCGACCGGCTCCATCGGCACCAGCAGTGTCAAAGTGGCCGAGGATTTGCCGGACCGCATCCGGCTGGTCGGCCTGGCCGCCGGAAACAATGCCGAACTGTTGCTCAAACAGGCGCGCAAACACCGGCCTGAGGCCATTTCAATCAACAACCCCGAAAAGGCCGGCGACTTGGGAAAATTCTTCGGAGCGGCGACGCAGATTTATTCGGGCGATGAAGGCTTGATCAAACTCGCCACGCTGCCGGCGGCGGACATCGTGCTCATTGCCATCGTCGGCACGGCGGGATTGAAGCCCGCACTTGCCGCGATTCGTGCGGGCAAGGACATCGCCATCGCGTCGAAGGAAATTCTGGTGATGGCCGGCGAAATCGTGATGAGCGAGGCGCGCAAACACGGCGTTCGCGTGCTCGCCGTGGACAGCGAACATTCGGCGATTTTTCAGTGTCTCGACGGCAAGCCGTCCAGTTCCGTCCGCAAACTCTGGCTCACGGCGTCCGGCGGACCGTTTCGCAACACGCCAAAGGAGGAATTTCCAAACATCACCGTTGAGCGCGCGCTCAAACATCCGTCGTGGGTCATGGGCAAAAAAATCACCATTGATTCAGCGACGTTGTTCAACAAGGGACTGGAAATGATTGAAGCGCGCTGGCTGTTTGACATCGGCATCGAGCGTGTCGGCGTGCTGGTGCATCCGCAAAGCATCGTTCACTCCATGGTGGAATTTGTGGATGGAGCGCTGCTCGCGCAGCTTTCCACGCCGGACATGTGCCTGCCGATTCAATACGCCTTGACGTATCCCGACCGCGCGCCGAGCGAGCGGGTGCAGACCAATTTCGCAAAACTCGGAAACCTGACGTTTGAGGAGCCGGATGCGGAACGTTTTCCGGCGCTGAAACTCGCGCGCCGGGCGGGGGAGGTGGGCGGCACGTTGCCGGCGGTGTTGAACGCGGCGAACGAGGTGGCGGTCGAAGCGTTCGTGAATCGCAAAATCAATTTCCCGCAAATCACGGAAATCGTCCGGCGGACGATGGATGCGCACAAAGTTGTATTGCATCCGACACTGGAACAAATTTTGGAGGCTGACGCCTGGGCGCGGCGTGAGGCGTTGATAATGACGAATGACAAATGACGAATGGAATAACAGAAAGTCTGAAAGATTGTTCGGCCAGAGAACTGGCGTTTTGGGAAGTTGTTCCGGTGTATGGTGCACTTGCATTGCACGAAGAATCGCCGGCCATGGTCTATGATTTGGAGGAACGAACCGCGTGTTTCGGCGAAACCATTGTTCGCTTTGCAAAGAAGATTCCGCACAGCCCGGTCAACAATCGGCTGATTGACCAACTGGTGGGAGCGGGAACAAGTGTTGGCGCAAATTACTGCGAGGCGGATGATGGAGTTTCCAAGCCTGATTTCAAGCACCGCATCGGCACTTGCCGGAAGGAAGCGCGGGAAGCCAAATTCTTCCTGCGCATGGTCGCGGTTGCTGAACCAGTTCTGAAATCGGAAGCGCGGGAAATCTGGCGCGAAGCGCACGCGTTACATCGCATTTTCAGTCGCATCTGGCGCAACACCAAGGTATGACTCGCATCAGACAATACTTCGACTCCGCTTTTGCCATTTGTCATTCGTCATTTGTCATTTAACCGGCGGAAAAGCCGTGATTGCGGGCGAAGTTTTCCCTGATATAATCACAATGTCCCTGCGTTGGGGGCTGATTTTTTAGCATGACCATTTTGAATGTCATTTACGTTATTGCCGCCGTGCTGGCGTTGTTTGGTGCGGCCATTTTCATCCATGAATTCGGCCATTTCTGGGTCGCGCGGAAGCTGGGCATGAAGGTCGAGGAATTCGCCGTCGGTTTTGGCCCGAAAATTCACAGTTGGAAGCGCGATGGCATTGAACACTCAATCCGTTGGATACCGGCCGGCGGTTTTGTGAAGCTGCCGCAAATGATCACCGCCGAAGCCCTCGAAGGCCAGTCGGCGGAGGAAGTTCCGCCAGCACCGCCTTTGCACAAAATTCTCGTCGCCGCCGCCGGGCCGTTCATGAATGTGGTTTTTGCGTTCGCCATCGCAACGGTAATTTATTTTGTCGGCCTGCCGGTGCCGATCAGTCAGCCAATTATCGGCAAGGTTGATCCTGCTTCTCCAGAAGGCAGGTTGGGGATTCGTGAAGGTGACCGGGTGGTCATGGTGGATAAAAAAAACATAAAGTCGTGGGAGGATGTTATGGAATTCACGATGCTTGCCCGTACAAACTTGATTCCGGTGGTTATTGAACATGGTGGGGTCTCGAACACTTACAACCTGACCGCCACGGTCAATGACGTTATCGGACTGAAAACTCTAAACCTCGACCCGCGCGAACATCCCGTGGTCGGTGCCGTGGAGAGCGGCATGCCGGCGGCGGCGGCTGGTTTGCAGTCGGGTGACAAGATTCTATCCGTAAATGGAATTCCCGTGCCCGGCCAAGACCAGGTGAAAGAGCTGATTTCAAAATCGGAAGGCAAGCCGTGCGAAATTGTTTTCAACCGCAAGAATGAAAAGAAAAGCGTGACCGTAACGCCACAATACGACCCGGCCAATAAACGCGCCCGGATTGGCATCATCTTTAGCGCGGGGGTTTACGAGGTGGAGCACCCGACACCATGGGCACAAGTCAAGGACGTTTGTGCGAAGATGATCGGCCTTTTCAGCGCGTTGGCGCACTCCAAACAGACCGGTGTGGGTGCAAAAGATATCGTCGGGCCGGTCGGCATCCTCGCCATGCTCGCCAGCGCTGTGAATAGTGACTATCGCCTGGCTTTGAGTTTCCTGGTGCTGCTCAACATCAACCTCGCAGTCATCAATTTGCTGCCGGTTCCCGTGCTTGACGGCGGACATATTTTGATGGCGATCATTGAAAAAATTCGCCGCCGTCCGTTGAGCATCAAATTCGTTGAATACACCACAACCGGTTTCGCGGTGTTGCTGATTTCGTTCATGCTTTACGTCACGGTTTTTGGAGATATCAAACGTTTTCCGCTCTATCGCGCGATGTTCAAAATCAACGTGCAAATCGAGCAATCGGCGCAGCCTGCGGAAACCGCGCCGGCCCAGCCCAAATAATTCATGCGCTACTGCGAATCCCCGTTTTTCCATCACCGGCGAAAGACCCGCGAAGTCGTCATCGGCGATCCGGCGCGTGGCGGGGTCATCATCGGTGGCAACCATCCCGTCGTGAAGCAGTCCATGCTCACGTGCGACACGATGGACACCGCCGAAAGCGTGAAGCAAACGCTCGACCTCGTCGCCGTCGGCTGCCAGTTGGTGCGCATCACCGCGCCGACGGTGAAGGACGCGGCGAATTTGCAGAACATCGTCGCCGAATTGCGCAAGCGGGGCTGCAATGTGCCGATTGTCGCGGACATCCATTTCAAACCTGATGCCGCGATGGAGGCGGTCAAATGGGTCGAGGTGGTGCGCGTGAATCCCGGCAATTACGCCGACTCGAAAAAATTTGCGACCAAGGAATACACGGACGAGCAATACACCGCCGAGTTGAAGCGCATCGAGGAAAAATTCACGCCGCTCGTGCTGGAATGCATTCGCCGGAAACGCTGCCTGCGCATCGGCACGAACCACGGCTCATTGAGCGACCGCATCATGAATCGCTACGGCGATACGCCGCTGGGCATGGTCGAAAGCGCGCTGGAATTCGCCCGCATCTGCCGCAAACACAACTTCCATAACGTCAAGTTCTCGATGAAGTCGTCCAATCCCAAGGTGATGATCGAGTGCTACCGGCTTCTAGTTGCGAGGTTGAATGAGTTGGACGAGCAGGAATTCAATCCGCAATCCGCAATCCGCAATCCGCAATCGTGGAATTACCCGATTCATCTCGGGGTCACTGAAGCGGGCGAGGGCGAGGATGGCCGCATTAAATCCGCCATCGGCATCGGTTCGTTGCTGTGCGACGGGCTCGGCGACACGATTCGTGTTTCGCTCACGGAAGATTCCCCGCGCGAAATCGAAGTCTGCACCGATTTGCTGGCGCAAGTGCCGAAGCTGACTTGTTCGGTGTCCCGCCTTCAGGCGGCATCGGCAGAACCGGCTAAAGCCGGGACACCAGACACCTTCCCCTTCGACCCGTTCCATTTTGAACGTCGTGAAACGCCGGAAATCGAGTTGAACGAGCAAGTCAAATGCGGCGGCGAACAACTCATCCGCGTCGTTGTCATCCGCGCCACGTGGGACAAGGTGGCTCCGAAGATTCGCCCGAAGGACGACGTGAAACCGGAAGCGGTTTACGAAGACCTGAACGTCGCGGAAATTGACCCAACAAAAGATTTCGAAATCAACTGCGAAACCCAACTTGTCACCGTGAAGGATGGTGTAAACCTGCCGGCCATCACCGCGTTTCATCTGCTCGCCGCGAAGTTGAAACGCCTTGGCCGGAACAATCCGATTCTGCTGAAGGATTGTTTGAATCCTGTTGTAGTGTCGAGCCTGCGGCTCGATTCCTCGGCGCACAGCGCCGACGCTACACCTCTTGAGCCGAAGATTGCCCTGCTGCGCGCGTCCGTGGTCATCGGCTCGCTGCTGGCGGATGGCATTGGCGACGCGATTTTGATTCGTGGCGAGGCCGGCGGCGGGCAATCGCTGCGGCTGGCCTACAACATTTTGCAGGCGGCGGGCTGTCGCTCGTTCAAGACCGATTACGTCGCGTGCCCGTCGTGCGGGCGCACGTTGTTCGACCTGCAGACGGTGACGGCGCGCATCAAGGCGCGCACGGAGCATCTCAAGGGCGTGAAGATTGCCATCATGGGCTGCATCGTGAACGGACCGGGCGAAATGGCGGACGCGGATTTCGGCTACGTGGGCGGCGCGCCGGGCAAGATCAACCTCTACGTTGGCAAGACGCCCATAAAATTCAACATCCCTGAAGCCGAGGCCGTGGACCGGCTGGTGGACCTCATCAAGGAACACAACAAGTGGGTGGAGCCGGAAGCTCAAGGACAATCTGCTTTGCAGACTGTCGTTTAGTCTGAACTGATAAAAGTCTTGATGCCAAGAGCGATGTCTCCGCTGCTGGATCCTGTTTTTTGGATGATGACGCCCCAGTGTCCGACCAACGCGCCGCCCCATGCGATCTCCACTTCATCTGCGTAATTAAAGATGACCATCGAAGAATCAAGCTTTCCAAGAGAGGTTGAGTTTACCAAAGCATTCCATGTTGCGCGGTGCTCCGTTTCATTCCATAGCGACCATTTCTTTGGACCTGGCAAGCGTCCATTAAGTGGTAAAGTGTTGGAACAAACGCGTGCGATTTCGCGCAGTTCAGCAGAAGAAATGGTTGATTTGATTCCGTGACGGAATCCGATTTGAAAAATCTTGGCGGGGGCGACGACTAATCCCGACACCGAAAAGAGCAGGGAAAGAGCCAGCATGGAAAATGCAAGGCGACGATTCCTTCCCTTGACCAAAGTTACAACGCAAATGACAAACAGGGCTATGGTAGAAAATAGAATTATTAAAACGGGCACAATTTGAGCTGGCAACATACCGATCGACAGAGGCATTCCCAATCGGCCTCCAATATACGATATGGCGAAGAACGAGAATGTGGCGGCAAACACTATGCCGCAAAGAATTTTGCAGCAACGCTTCGCGCTTAAGATTGATGATAACCTCAATCTATTCGAAGATGCGGATTGCAAACCAACTGGTGACAGGGGTGGCTTATCAATAACGCACTCGGTTGCTTCATCCGGATGCTCCTTTCCGCAATAGGTGCATGTTTTCATAGCGACGCAGGTCAAGAGCATCATATGTAGCAACCTTCATTTCGCAAGCTTGGTTTGAAGGTCAGAGCCATCGGCTACGGCGCGATGAGAAAGCGCCAGAGGACTGGCGCACTCCATGACGTTTTGCGTGATTCGTGAGTCGCTGGCAAACGCTCTGCGTCTTGGACTGCGGCGGCCCTCCGCCGCTTTATCAGCCGGGCAATTCCGGGCACTAATGAGATTGCCCGCCAATCCGTTCCACGTCCGCCAAATCCTGCGGGCGGCCGGTGGCCAGTTTGTTTCGCACGAGCAGGTCCTTGCTGATGACCCAGACCGGCAGGCCGTCGAGGTTCGTTTCAATTTTGGTTTTCCACGCTTCCTCGAAGGAAACTGCCGTGACGGAAGTCAGCAGGTCAATCCGGTTGGGCGCGCGGCCCAGTTGAATGATGGTTTCAGGTTTGCGGAAATCGTCCGGCTTGAATTCTGGAAATCCAAAATCATTGACAGCGGCGGCAACGAGCGCGGCGTTTTCCGGCGAAGTTTCGATGAGGAAGTCAATGTCCTCCGTGAAACGAAGCAGGCCGTGATAGGCGACGGCATGTCCGCCCACCAACAGAAACTTAATCTTCCTGTAGTTTAATAACGCGAGAAACTCTCTCAAGTCTTTGCTTAATTTCATCGGGGTAAGCGGAGGCGATTAAATCGCAGAGCATTTCCAGCCGTTGTTCCGGTGTGAATGATTGATAAGATTCGCGATCTGCCTTGTCGGCTTCAGCAAAGGAGCTAAAGATGCGAGCCACTTTTTCCACGCGCATAGTTTATCACATTAAGCGCGGGTCGCACAGGAAATTTTCAATGTGAAATCATTTTTAGCCGTTGCGCCGGTGATTAAGTTGAAACAGTTCGGCCTCCAAGGATTTGAAAGTCAGCGCCATCGGCGGTGGTGTAAAGACTGTTCCGCGTAAACGCGGGACTCCAAACCCGGACCGTCTGAAGGCGGAACTCCGAACGCAAAATCGTCGCAGCCAAACAATTCCATAAAAATCCTCAACTCCCCGAGGAGGGGGCTGGGGAATCTTCCTTTGCAACGCTGCGCCTGATTATTTTCCCTTCTTGAACCGGGCCGCTTCATCCGAACCGCCGGTAGCGTTGCCGGCGCTGTAGGAATGCGCACCGGTTCCGGCCAGTTTGCCGCCGTCAACAATCAGATATTCCGAGCGAATCGGGCGCTTCTCAAACCAGCACTCCAGAATCTCGCGCACCCCGGCGGCATAACGCGCCTGCGCCGAGAGACTCGTGCCGGACGTATGCGGCGTCATGCCGTGATGCGGCATCGTTCGCCACGGATGGTCCTTCGGCGGGGGCTGCGGGAACCAGACATCGCCGGCGTAACCGGCCAGCTGGCCGCTTTTTAGTGCGCGCGCGATGGCGTCGCGGTCGCAGATTTTGCCGCGGGCGGTGTTCACGATATACGAGCCGCGCTTCATCTGGCCGATGAGTTTGTCGTTGAACATGTGCTCGGTTTCGGGATGCAACGGACAATGAATGGAAATCACATCGCAAACTTTCACGAGCGATTCCACTTGGGGATGGTAGGTCAATCCGAGTTCCTTCTCCACCTGCGGCGGAAGCCGGTGACGGTCGGTGTAGTGCAATTTGACATCGAACGGTTTCAGCCGTTTCAGCACGGCCAATCCAATGCGGCCGGAGGCCACCGTTCCCACGCTCATTCCTTCCAAGTCGTAGGACCGTTCAACGCAGTCGGCAATGTTCCAACCGCCCTGGATGACCCACTGATAGGACGGAATATAATTGCGCACCAAGGCCAGGATCATCATCACGGCATGTTCGGAAACGCTGATGCTGTTGCAGTAAGTGACCTCCGCCACGGTAATTTTGCGTTCCATCGCGGCCTGTAAATCGACGTGGTCGGAGCCGATGCCCGCCGTGATGGCGAGCTTCAGCCTGGGTGCTCTGGCAATGCGCGCCGCGGTCAGATAGGCGGGCCAGAACGGTTGCGAGATGACAATTTCGGCGTCGGAAAGTTCCTTTTCAAAGGCGGAATCCGCGCCGTCCTTGTCCGAAGTAACGACCAGCTGGTGGCCCAGGCTTTCAAGAAATTTGCGCAAGCCGAGTTCGCCGGAGACCGTGCCCAGAAGTTCGCCGGGTTTGAAATCAATTTTCTTTGGTGTCGGCATCGTCTGGCCGCCGGGATAGCATTCCAGCCTGGGAATGTCGTCGCGGGCGTAGGCTTTCGGATGTCCCGTCACGGGGTCGTCGTATAAAACGCAAATAATTTTTGCCATGGCTTTTCCTTTTTTGTTATAGGTCCGGCAAAAAATGTAGAAAAACCTGTTGTCGGTGTCCATAAGTAAAAAACCGGAACACAAGCCTCGAACCGGGGCAAATCACGCCGGGGTGGTGGCTGCATCCGGGCAATGACGTTGTGCTGATTCCCGGCTTTCGAAGGCAGGAGCGCGTGCCGGAAAATGCGGCCGCAGCTTCGGTGAAGTTGATAGTGGATGTCCGCCGGCGGATTGAGCCGATTGGCCTGGAGGGCTCCACGACGGGAAAAAACTGATGTGGATGGTTACGACCAATGAGCATCCACCGGCCGGCGCGATTGGTCACCTGATTGAATAACGGGTGCGACGCGCATTCAAAATGCCTCGAGTGTTCCCCGCCATTGCGCGGCGCCGAACGGTTCGGCCCGGCTAGTTTGCATGGTTCCCATGAAGAACTTCATGCAGTGTATTAAGCATGGTCTCGGCGGTATAGGGCTTGGGAATAAAATGTTGGATGCCGGCATTCTTTGCCATGGCCATGCCACCGTCGGAGGCCAGGCCGGTTGAACTGACGATCCTGACTTCCGAATTGATGGCTTTAAGGGCAACAATGGTGGCCGGGCCATCCATGATGGGCATGGCCATGTCAGTGATGACCACGTCAATTTCCTTCTGCCGGGGCGCGTAAAGAGAAACGGCTTCAGCGCCATCAGCCGCGAGCAGGACGCGATAGCCAAAACGGGTCAGCACTTTTTGCGCAAGGTTGCGGATAGGTTCCTCGTCATCCACGACCAGCACCAGCTCATCATGGCCGCGCGGCAGTTTGGATTGTTCGATTTCCGCGTCATCTTCGTCATCCAGCGTGGTGTTGGCTGGAAAATAGACTTTGAATGCAGTGCCTTTGCCCGGCGTGCTGTGATAGTTGATGAAACCGCCGTGACTCTTGACGATGGCCAAAGTGGTGGACAGGCCCAGACCGGTGCCTTTGCCGAGGGCTTTGGTGGTAAAGAAAGGATCGAATATCTTGTCCTGTATCGCCTTCGGAATTCCTGTGCCGGTGTCCTCCACTTTGATGCACACGTATGGACCGGGCCGGACTTCCAGATTCATGCCGGCATAGACTTCGTCGAACATCACATTTTCCATGTGGATGGCCAGGGCGCCGCCTTTGGGCATGGCGTCGCGCGCGTTGACGCAGAGATTCAACAGGGCCTGGTGGATTTGGGTCGGGTCGCCGATAATGGTCCAGAGGTCGTCGGGTGAATGGAATTCAAACTTCACTGATTTGGGGAAGGTTTCATGGACAATCTGTTTGATTTCGCGGACGACGTGAGCGGGATAAACCAGGGTGCGCTCGCCGGTGACCCCGCGTCCGAAAGCCAGCACTTGTTTCACGAGGCTCGCACCACGCTGGACGTTGGTTTCCAGAACGCGCAGCAGTTGTTGCCCGTCATCATCGGTGATTTTTTCCTTTAACACCTGCACCGCGACGAGGAGTGGTGTCAGCACGTTGTTGAGGTCGTGGGCGATGCCGCCCGCCAGAGTGCCAATACTTTCCATGCGTTGAGAACGCAGGAACTGGGTTTCGAGTTTTTGCTTTTCGGTGATGTCGCTGAAAAGAAAAAGCAGGTGCGGTTC
>Ga0181533_1003213_pt1 | contig 18008 bp, 18 predicted proteins | sample PEATcosm2014_Bin_45_FD_119772 | JGI IMG/M metagenome (GOLD analysis project Ga0181533, IMG submission 119772) | Peatland microbial communities from MTU Mesocosm Facility, Houghton, MI, USA - PEATcosm2014_Bin11_60_metaG | ecosystem: Environmental > Terrestrial > Soil > Wetlands > Peat | place... | reverse complement strand
GCACGAGCGGCAGCGGGCATTCGGCCTCTGGGCGGCGACCACCGGGGCCGGGGTCGCCCTGGGCCCGATCATCGGCGGCCTGCTGCTGGCGCACTTCAGCTGGGGCTCGGTCTTCCTCATCAATGTCCCCATCGCCGCGCTGGCGCTGGCCCTGGCGATCCCGTTCATCCCCAACTCGAGGAACCCGCACGCCGAGCGGCCCGACGTGGTCGGCGCGGTGCTGTCGATCGGCGGGCTGGGGCTGCTGCTCTGGGCGATCATCGACGCGCCGGTGCACGGCTGGGCCTCCCCGACGGTGATCGGCGCCGGCCTGGGCGGCCTGGTCGTGCTGGCCGGCTTCACGGTCTGGGAACGGCATGTCTCCCAGCCGATGCTCCGGCTCAGCTTCTTCCGCCAGCGGCAGTTCTCGGTGGCCGTGCTGTCGGTGAGCATGGTCATGCTCGGCCTCTTCGGCGCCCTCTTCCTGCTCACCCAGTACCTTCAGTTCGACCTCGGTTACACCGCGCTGCAGACCGGCATCCGGGTGCTGCCGGCGGCGGGCTCGATCATCGTGGTGGCCCCCCTCGCCAGCCTGCTCGACCGGGCCCTGGGGGGCCGGCTGGTGGTGGGCCTGGGCCTGCTGCTCATCGCCGCCGGGCTCTGGCAGATCTCCGGCGCCACCGTGGCCACCACCTACGGCGGGATCGTGCTCGGCATGGTCCTGCTCGGGGTCGGGGCGGCCCTGGTGATCCCCTCGGTCACCGCCTCGGTGATGGGCTCGCTCCCCGCCGAGCACACCGGGATCGGCGCCGCCACCAATGGCGCCTTCCTCCAGGTCGGCGGCGCCCTGGGGGTGGCCGTCCTGGGCAGCCAGCTCTCCACCCGGTACCAGGGACGGATCCTCGCCTCCATCGCCCCGTACCACCTCCCGGCGGAGATCCAGAGCACCATCCTCGGGTCGGTGGGTGGGGCGCTCGGGGTCGCCCAGCGCGAGGGCGGCATGATCGGGGCGGTGCTCGCCGGCTGGGCCCGCTCCGCCTTCATCAGCGGCATGGACCTGGGCCTCCTGACCGGAGCCCTGGTGGCGGCTCTCGCCGGGCTGCTCGCGCTGCTGGCCCTGCCCGGTCCGGCCCGGTTGAGGGGTCGCAAGCCGCCGCTGGTGGTCGTCTCCGCTCCCGCCGGCGAGGGCGAGAAGGAGGCTTAGGGCTCGCGGGGGGTTGCCGGGGCCGGTCGCCGGGGGCGGGGCCGCGGCCGGGGCCGGGGCGGCGCCGGAGCCCCGGAGGGGGGCCCGCCCGGACCGGTCCCGGCGAGCACCCGGCGCCGCGCCGGGGGCCGGTGGGGGAGCGCGGCCGAGGCGGCAGTCGACGGGGAGGGCCCGCCTGCGATGTGGTTCGGCACGGGTACCGCCTCCGGTTCCGATGCCACCGCCGTGTCCGACGCGGCCTCCGTTCCCGACCCCGACGGCTGTGCCGCGGGCTTCCGCCGGCGCATCCATCCCGGCGGGCTGAGCACGACCCAGATGGCGATCAGGGCGGCCGCCAGCCCGGCGAAGAGAGGGCTGCGCAGGACCAGCAGGGTGCTGCCGAAGCCGGGCAGGACCACCGCCTCCTTGCCCAGGATGTCGCTGCGCGGCACCGTCCAGGGGTCGGGGGCGGGGTTGTTGTCGCCCTTGAGCGTGTACCCCACCGTGGGGTTGCCCGCGACGATGCGGTGGATCAGGTCGTCACCGGCCCCGATCTGGCCCTTGGGGACCCGGTACACCACCAGGTCGCCCACGTGGTACGCGGGCTGCGCCTCGGCCAGGACGAAGTCGCCGGTCTTCAGCGTGGGCAGCATCGACGTGCCTCTGACGGTGATGAAGGTGGCGGGCCCGCCGAGCAGGGAGGTGGGGCGGAGCTCCACCCACCAGGCCGTGACCACCACGAGCAGGACGGCGAAGAAGGCGATGTTGCCCGGACGGCGCAGGCCGGCGAGGAGCTCCCTGGTCCAGGGACGCGGGGTCTCCCCGGCGCGAAGCTCGCCCGCGGTGTCGGAACGGCCGGGCGCGAAGGGCGCGGGGGCAGGCGCGTGCGAGCTCGCCGTCCCATCGATGCCGTCAGCGGCCGCTCCCGGCCTGGGTGACGTCCGGCCGCGGTCGAGGACGGTGGCGATCACCGGGCGGAGCGGGTCGACGACGGCGCCCAGCTCGCCCAGCGCCGCGCAGGTCAGCCGCAGCTCACGGAGGGGGCGCAGCCCGCCCCGGGAGACCGACGCGGTCCCGACCTGGCTCACGGCACGTCGACGTAGGTGATCACCAGCTGGGGGTCCTCGGTGGCGTTGGCGGTCTCCCCGTTCTTGGCCTCGTAGGTGGCGTGGTAGGCGGTGCCGGCCGCGGTGAGCTCGGCGCTGTCGCGGATCATCCACCCGTAGTCGGCGGCGCTTCCGGCCACGAACTTCGCGACGTCAGCGGTCACCGTCCAGCCCGTGACGTACCCGGCGGCCTTGTTGGTCGTGCAGGTCGATCCCACCTGCATCTGGGCGGTGTACCCGGTGGCGGGGTTGTTGAGCGCGGTCCCGAAGGGTTGGTTGGTCCAGGTGATGCCGGCCTCGGTCCAGGACGCGGTCACGGGGAAGATGTCCTCGGTCCGGCAGGTGGCGTTGGGCACCGCCGTCGCGTAGAGGCGGAGGGTGGCGGCGCGGACGATCGCGCTGGCCGGGATGGCCGGGTAGCAGCCGCTGACCAGGAACTCGATGTAGACGCGCATGTTGGCGTTGTGGCTCGACTGGACCTCCATGGTGGTGGCGGTCCCGTAGTTGGTGCCCGTATTGCCCTGCTCGACCGGGGCGTCGATCTCGGTGGTGGTGGTGGTGGGATAGCCGCTCAGGATGCAGGTCCGGACCGGGGTCAGGTTCTGCGCGGTCAGGCCCAGGCTGGCGGCCGAGGCTGTGGGGATGGTCAGCAGCGCACCCAGGGCGAGGATCGCATAGCGGAGCTTCATGGCCCGGTCATCGCCACGTCGGCCTCCGCGGCGGCGGTGACCGGAACGTCGCCGGAGGGGATGGTCAGCGTCACCGTCCCGCCAGCTGCCGGCACCGTCTGGCTGGCCGGAGTGTAGAAGACGGTGGTGCCCTCGGCCATGGTGAGGCTGAGCGTGGCTCCGCCGCAGGTCGACGGGATGTTGCTGACGGTCACCCCCGTGACGTATGTGGTCGTCACCGTCTCGACCACGGTGAGGGCCGACGAGGTGCAGCGCGGGGTGGCGGCCTGCCCGGCACCGATGCGGTCACCCGACGTGGTCAGGCCCGCCGCACCTGCGACCACGGCCGTCCCCGCGACCACCACGGCGGCGGTGGCGAGGAAGCGGATCAGTCTGCGGGACCTGTGCATCTCCACATCACCCGGGAAATGGCCGGCGGGCCCTGCGGCCGATGGACCGGAGGACCCGCTGGCGGAGCGAAGCGAGGTTATCAGCCGCCCAGCACGACGGCCACGCCCGTCACGGATGCGGCACTGACCGCGGTGAAGGCCGCGGCGAAGGTGGTGCCGGTGCCGGGGGTGGTGCCGGTGGCCTCACCGAGGCTGGCGCCACCGCTCCCGTAGAGGGTCACCCGGTAGGGGACGCCGTAGCAGGTGCTCTGCAGGTTGTTGACGGTCACCGTGGCGGCCGTGTAGCCGGTGCCGCTGGTGTAGCTGAGCGGGGTGTAGGTGGCGTTCAGGGTGGCGCTCTGGCAGGCGGCGACGGTGGCCGTGCCGGCCCCCAGGTTGTCGCTGGTCACGTTCAGGCTGGCCGCCAGGGCGTAGATGCCGCTGAAGGCGACCACACCCGCCGCGGTGGCTCCGAGGATTCGCTTCATGATGAATTTCGCTCCGATGCGCTGAGATTGGTTGGGCTATCAGCCGCCGATGACGACCGCAACGCCCGTGATCAGGTTCGCGTTGACCGCCGTGCCGAAGCTGGCGGTGGTGAAGCTGCTGCCGGAGGTGTTGGCGACGCCGCTCACCGTGCCGGTGACCTCACCCAGGGAGCCACCGCCCGATCCGTAGAGGGTCACGCGGTAGGCCTCGCTGTTGCAGGTGGTCCAGCTCGGGGTCGCGGTGTTGTCCTTGATCACCAGGGCGGAGACGGTGTAGCCCGGAATCGTCGTCGAGTAGGCGAGGGTCCCGTAGGTGACGGTGAGGCTGTCGGCGGTGCAGGACGCGACCACCGAGGTTCCCGCACCCAGTTGGTTGCTGCTGACGCTCAGGCTCGCCGCCAGGGCATAGATGCCGCTGAAGGCGATGACGCCCGCGACGCCGGCTCCGATGATGCGCTTCATGTCGACCCTCGCTCCGTGACCCTGCAAGACGCAGGTGGTGAACCATGTCTGGTGCGCCTGCTGTCAGGGCAGGCACCTCATGAAGCCATAGTGCATCTGCACCATTTGGCGCCTACAAGGCGTAAACAGGCCGCTTCTCCCCCGTCACGGGGCCACCATGCCGGTAACACGGGTCACGCGACGGTGACTCGGAACTCAGACACCTGCGGTCTGGATGCGATGGTTGCGATCGCTGCGATCGTCCCGCGCCCGCTGGAGGCCCGCCTCGCACCGGTGCGCCCGGTGGGGGGCTGTCCTCAGCCGCCCAGGACCAGCGCCACCCCGGTCACCGCGGCGACGTCCACCGGCGAGGCGAAGCTGGTCGCGGCGAAGCTGGTGGCACCGCCGGGAACCACCCCGGTCACCTCGGCGAGGGAGGCTCCGGACGCGCCCAGGAGGGTGACGCGGTAGGTCTGACCGGCGCAGGCGGCCAGGCTGGGGGTCGTGGCCGTGTCGGTGACGGTCACCCCGGTCACCCCGTAGCCGCCGCCGCCCGGCGCCGGCGAGTACGCCGTCGTGTAGCTCACCCGAAGGGTGTCGGACGTGCAGGCGGACACCGTCTGCTGGCCGCTGCCGAGGCTCTGGCTGCTAGCGCCGAGCCCGGCGGCGAGGGCCTGGCTGGCGGCGAGCGCGGCGATGCCGGACCCGATCACCGCAAGCGCCTTCAACGCCTTAGTCACGTCCCTCATCCTGGCCCTGGCCATCCTTCCGGGCGAGATGCATGTGGTCGAACCTTGGCTAGTGCCGCTGCACCGGGCCCGGTGACGGATCTGCAGCGTACCGGACGCCGTGCCCCTCATCCTTGTGTGTCGGCGTCGACGAGCGGACGGCGCCATCCCGGCGCCGCGCGCCGGGTGACCGACCCGGCTGGCCTGCTTGATACAGTCTCGCCAGGAGTGCCGGGAAGTCTGGTCGGCAGGGCGTCGTTCAGGGAGGACTCCTGTGCCGGTCGGGGCCGTGGCACCGCTCTTCGCGCTCGCCGCCTGCGTCAGCCTCGCCACCAGCTGGCTGCTGGTCTCGCGGCTGGAGCGGGTGGGCGAGCGGCTCGGCCTCTCCGAGGCGCTGCTCGGCATGGTCGCCGCCCTGGCCGCGGACGCCCCCGAGATCACCTCGGCGATCACCGCCCTGGTCAACCATCAGCAGCGGATCGGGGCCGGGGTCGTCATCGGGTCTAACGTCTTCAACCTCGCCGGGCTCCTCGGGCTCGGCGCCCTGGTCGCCGGCGCCCTCCGGTTCCGGCGCCGGGTGGTCATCCTCGGCGGCCTGATCGCCCTCTGGATCGCGGCGGTGTGCATGGTGTCCGTGCTCGGCGCCATCCCCCCGGCCGCGGGGCTGGCGCTCGGCGCTCTCGCCCTGGTCGGGTACCTGGTCCTGCTCGGCGCCGACCGGGGGCTGCTCCGCCGTCTGGCCGCCGGGCATCGCTGGGCTCACTGGCTGCGCGCCGCGGTGGTGGAGGAGGAGCGCGACCTGGACGCGGCCATCCGCCCCGCCCCCGCGGATCGCACCGACATGGTGCTGGCGGGTGTTGCCCTGATCCTGGTGGTGCTGGCGAGCGTCACCATGGAACGCGCCGCGTCGGATCTCGGTCGGAGCTTCGGCGTGCCCGAGATCGTGACCGGGGCGCTGGTGCTCGCGGCGGTGACCAGCCTCCCCAATGCGGTGGCCGCGGTTTACCTCGCGGTCCGCGGACGAGGCGCGGCGGTCCTCAGCATCGCCCTCAACAGCAACAGCCTCAATGTGGTCATCGGTCTCCTCCTCCCCGGTGCGGTGGTCGGCCTGGGAGGGCCCTCTGGAGAGGCGGGACTGGTGGCGGCGTGGTACCTCGGGCTGACGGCGGTGACCCTGGGCCTCGCCCACCGGCAGCGTGGGCTGAGCCGTCCCGCGGGAGCCCTCATCGTGGGGGCCTACGCGGGGTTCGTGGCGTGGCTTCTGGTCGCCGCCGTCTGACCCGGGCTCAGGCCGGCGGGGGCGTCTCGGGGTCCTCCTCGGCGAGGATCCGGTAGAGGCCCTTGCGGGTGTCCGCCAGGAGCTGCCGTGCCTTGGCCACCTGGGCGTCGCTGCCGGCCTGGCCGACCTGGATGGTGGCGGCGCCGACCGCGGCCATGATCTCGAACAGCGAGCGCGAGTCCTCGTCGATCGAGCCGGCCACCGAGGCCCAGGGCGCGGCCAGCTCGTCGGGGTGCTCGTCGGCGTAGGTGCGTCCGGCGTCGGTGAGCCGGAACTCACGCCGGCCGGCGTCCTCCACGGCCTCGATCAGGCCCTCGTCCTCGAGCTGCTGGAGGGCCGGGTAGACGGATCCCGCGCTCGGCTTCCAGAGGCCGCTGCTGCGGCGCTCGATCTCCTGGATGATCTGGTAGCCATTGCGCGGCTGCTCGCGGAGCAGGGCGAGGATGGCGGCACGGACGTCGCCCCGGCGCATCCGCGGCCCCCGACCGGAGCCGGGCCCGAAGGGACCGAAGAAGCCGCCGAAGCGGCCGAACCGTGGCCCCCCGAAGGGCGGCCGGTGGTGTGGCCCCCACTCGGGAGGAGCTCCCCGCTCCTCGCGGGTCGGGTCGAAGCCGGCCCCGCGCCGGGCTCGGGCGGCGAATCGCCGCAGGCCGTGCGCCCAGGGCTCTCCTTCGAAGTGTGCGAACCACTCTGCGGTGGGGGTGTCGTCCATGGCTGGGTTACCTCGGGGGTGTTCGATCGACGATATGCTAACGATATATCGTGATAGAGCTGAATGCAAGCCCGGGACCCGCCGCCCGCCCGGTGGGGCGTCAGACCGTCCCCTCGTCGAAGAGCGATCGCCAGCCCGGCGCCCGGGTCTCGACGGAGGGGAGCCAGCCCAGCTCCTCGCGGACCCGGCGCGCGTCCACCGCGATCGCGGTCACCAGGGCCGCGGCATGGGGCGTGAGCCCCGAAGCGCGGAGCGAGCCCAGCACCGCGTCGTAGAGACCGTCCTGGATCTCGTCCTCGCGCTCGGCGGCAGAGGTCGGGTGGTCGGCCTGATCCGGGTGACCCAGCGGGTCCCACGCTCGGAGCTCCTCCGCCACCTCGACGAGCAGCTGGGCCAGCGTCGCCGAGGGATGGGGGGGCAGGTTCCAGCCCGGGCCCGCCTCGGTCACGGCGCGGGCCATGCCGCGCACCTGGCGCTCCACCATCTCGACCACGGGGACGGCGGCGCGAAGCCGCTCCGCCGCGGCCCGGCCGCGCTGCCCGGCGGGGTTCCACCGGCAGGCCTCCTCGGCCCGGCTCACCACGCGCGCGGCGGCCGTGACCTCGGGGCCGAGCTGCCGGGCCGCGTCGAGGAGGGCCTCGGGGTCCGGCGTCACCGGAGCCGGCTCGCCCGGGTTGACGTGGGCGGCGACGCTCTCCACCACAGCCGCCAGCCCCGCGGCGACACCCCGCACGCGCGCCTCCGCCTGGTCGAGATGGGTCCGCGGGAAGACCATCAGGTTCACCAGGATCCCGCACGCCGCCCCGATGGCGGTGTCGATCACGCGGTCGAAACCATAGCCGCCCAGGGTCGCGCCGAGCACCAGCACCAGCAGGGCGCTGATGGGCACCTGGATCGAACCCTGGGTGCCCAGGCGCAGCGCCCTCCCCAGCAGCAGCGAGACGAAGATCACCAGCGCGATCGACCAGGCGTGGATCCCGGCGACCTGGGCGAAGGCGCCCGCGACGACCACTCCCACCATCACCCCGGCGACCCGCTGGAGGCCGCGCGACACCGATTGCCAGACGGTCACCTGGACGGTGAGCACCGCGGCGAGTGGCGCGAACACCGGGATCTGGTTGCCGAGGAGGTCGGCGGCCACCAACCAGGAGACGCCCGACGCGACCGCGGTCTTCGCCGCCTGGAGGAGGGTGCCCTCCAGGCTGGCCCTCAGCCCCGCGACCAGCGCGGAGAGCCGGCCGGTCCACCGCGGCGAGGGCTTCACGGCGCCCATCTTCCCCCCTCCGGGCGGGGGCGGACGGCGCCGGTCACTACCGGAGGAACACCAGTCCCGCCACCCCGAGCGCGGCGCAGTAGTAGGCGTAGGGGTCGAGCCGGCCGACCCGGAAGTAGCGGACCAGGAAGCGGGCGCTGGCGTAGGCGGTGAGCCCGGCCGCGAGCCCACCGATCAGCATCGGACCGAGGTTGGCGGAGCCGGCCAGGGACGGCACCTCCAGCAGTCCGGCGGCGAGGATGATCGGGGTGGCGAGGAGGAAGGAGAAACGCACCGCCTCCTCGTGGCGAAGGCCGCCGATGAGCCCCCCGGCCATGGTCGACCCCGAGCGCGAGATACCCGGGAAGAGGGCCAGCACCTGGCAGGCGCCGACAAGTGCGGCCCGGCCGAAGCCCATCTCCTCGATGGTGCGGAAGCGCCCCGCTTCGAGGCCGGGGTCCCGCCGGGCGATCCCTGCTCGGCGCTCCGCGCGCCGGCGGAGCAGCTCCGCGCCGAGCAGGATGCCGCCATTGACGATGAGCAGTCCCGCGGCCAGCCGCGGGTTCCCGAAGTTGGCCTGGAGTGGGGTCTGGAAGATGAAGCCGACGATCCCCGCGGGGATGGTTCCGACCACGAGCAGCCAGGCCAGGCGCTCGTCGCCTCCGCTCACCCTCCCGGTGATCACGCTGCGGACGAATCCCACCACGATGCGGACCCACTGCCGCCGGTAGAGGACGATCAGGGCGGTGGCGGTCCCGATGTGGAGCAGCACCAGGAAGGGGAGGAAGTCGGCGTCGCTCTCCCGGACCCCGATCCCGAGCAGGGGCGGGACCACCACCGCGTGGCCGAGGGACGAGACCGGGAACAGCTCGCTGGCGCCCTGGAGGATGCCGAAGAAGAGCGCGATCGGCAGGGTGATCCCCACGAGCCTCGGACACTACCAGGGTCGAGTGGGGGATCACGCGGGACCGGCTCGGGCTACTCGGGACCAAAGTCGTAGAAAGGCAGTGCTCTTCGACCCTAGGACCGCGCCGGTATCTGGGGTGAACTTGCAGTGGAGCCGCCCTGAGGTGGCCGCCGGGAGAGAAGCTCACCGTGGACCGCCTGCCCGCTCAGTGCGACTGGAGAGGGACCAGCACATGCTCGCGGCCCGCCGACGTCGAGCTCGAGTACCCGGCCGGCTCGCCCAACCACAGCCGGTGTCGAGCCGTCTGCCACCGCCACGCAGAGGTGATCCTCGAGTACTGCGCACGGGCCAGGATGGATGCTCCGACACCGCGGCCGCTGCACCGGTCCGCGGTGACCATCTCCGCGCCGCTGAGGGCGCTGAGCGCCTGAGCGGCCCTCTCCAGCCGGCGCCACCAGGGCTGGCTCCCGGCCGCGGCGGGATGTTCGTGGGAGCGGGTACCATCCGCGCCAGAGAAGGGACGATGGGCATCTGACAGGGCGGGACCGCGCGCGAGCAGCCCCGTGGAGCTCGGTGCGGTGTCGCGGTCAGGTCGTGGAGGCGCGAGATGAAGGCGAGATGGATCCTGGTGGCCGGGCTTGCTCTGCTGGCGGCCGGCTGCGGCGGCTCAACGACGCCCTCGACCGCGACGCCGAGCCCGTCGACGCCGACGCCGGCCCCGGCGTCGACGGCACAGGTTGCCCAGGCCTATCTGTCGGCCGCCGCCGCGGTGGACGCCGCCTACACGACGTGGACGGGTGACCTCCATGCCGCCAACGGCAACGTCCTCCAGCTCAAGTCGCAGGCCGCGGCGTATGCCGCGGTGCTGACCAGCTTCGACAGCTCCATCCAGGGAATCGGCGCGACCGGCCAGGCGGCCGCCGACATCGCCACCCTGGTCACCGATGACAACGCCGTGATCGCCGACCTCAACGCGCTCCCCTCGCAGACGGCTTCCACCGAGACCGCCTGGGACACCAAGGCGATCTCGGACGGGCTCGCGGCGGTGGCGCAGGGTGACGTGGTGCGCGCCGACCTGGGCCTGCCCGCGTCGTCCTGAGCCGGCACGCGCCGGGGCGTGCCGCGGCGGACACGCCCGGGCCGCCTGCCGGACGGGTCGCGCCCCCGGCGTCAGTGATGGAAGCGCGACCGTTCCGGGTGCTGCGGCAGCGGTGAGCTCAGCTTCTCGAGCTGGGCGACCTCACGGCGGAGGTCGGCGACCAGCAGGTCGGCGAGGTCGCGCGACATCCCGTTGCGCACCACCACGCGCAGCACGGCGGTGCCCTGGAGGTTCTCCGGGAAGCTGTATGCGGGCACCTGCCAGCCGCGCTTGCGCAGCCCGTCGGAGACGTCGAAGACCGAGTAGCGTCCCACCTCCGGCTCGAGGGTGAAGGCGAACACCGGCAGCTCGCTGCCATCGGTGAGCAGCCGGAAGGGCCCCATGCGCGCGATGGCGGCAGAGAGGTGCTGGGCGGTGTCGAGACAGGCCTGCTGCACCCGGCGATACCCCTCGAATCCCAGCCGGATCAGGTTGTAGTACTGGGCGATGACCTGGGCCCCGGGGCGCGAGAAGTTGAGCGCAAAGGTGGGCATGCTGCCGCCCAGGTAGTTGACCCGGAAGACGAGCTGGTCGGGCAGCGCCTCGCGGTCGCGCCAGATCGCCCAGCCCACCCCGGGGTACACCAGCCCGTACTTGTGCCCGGAGCTGTTGATGGAAACCACCCGGGGGAGGCGGAAGTCCCACTCCAGATCGGGCTGGACGAAGGGCGCGACGAAACCGCCGGAGGCGGCGTCGACGTGGACGGGTACGTCCGGCCCACCGCCCTGGTGCAGACGGTCGAGCGCCGCGGCGATCTCGGCGACCGGTTCGTAGCTGCCGTCCTGGGTCGAACCGAGCACCGCCACGACGCCGATGGTGTTCTCGTCGCAGAGCCTCACCGCCTCCTCACCGGTGAGGTGGCGCCGCTCCCCCTCCATGGGCACGTAGCGCGGCTCCACGTCCCAGTAGCGGCAGAACTTCTCCCAACACACCTGAACGTTGATCCCCATCACCATGTTCGGCTTCTCGGCGGAGGCGCCGGCGGCCCGCCGGGCCTCCCGCCAGCGCCATTTGAGCGCCATCCCGGCGAGCATGGCCGCCTCGCTCGACCCGGTGGTGGAGCAGCCGACCGCGGTCTGATGCGGCTGCGCATGCCAGAGGTCGGCCAGGATGTGCACGCAGCGGCGCTCGATCTCGGCGGTCTGCGGGTATTCGTCCTTGTCGATGAGGTTCTTGTCCGCCGCCTCGGCCATCAGCCGTCCGGCCTGCGGCTCCATCCAGGTGGTGACGAAGGTGGCCAGGTTGAGGCGCGCGTTGCCGTCCAGCATCAGCTCGTCGTGGACCACCTGGTAGGCGACCTCGGGGTCCATCGACTGCCGGGGGATCCGCAGCTTGGGCACGGCGGTGCGGGCCGCCCCGCTCGCGTAGAGCGGGTTGAGCTCCAGGGTGGACTCGCCGGGCTCGTGGTGGTGCAAAGGCACGTGTCTCCCTCCCATGGCGCGCCGCTGTCGGGCTCGCCCTGGGAGTAGGGTAGCCGCGCGCGCTCAGCCGGGCGGGTGATCCGCTGCCGCGGCCGGGCCGGAGGACATGGCGGGGGAGAAGATCCCGCGGGCGACGAAGTCCAGGTTGGCGGCGGTCCGCCGCCGCACCGCGTCCGGGGAGTAGACGGGCTCCCCGAGGTGGCGCTGGATCACCGGTTCCATGAGCAGGGGCCCGAGGATCACCGACAGCACCTGGTAGGGGCGCCACTCGGGATCGGAGTCGGGCCGCAGCCCTCCCGCCTGCTCCAGCAGGTCGAGCCCTCTCTCGACGGAGGCGACCAGCTGGTCCAGGATCGTGGTCCCGGCCGGGGTCTCGTCGAGCAGGCAGCGGCGCAGGTAGCCGCGGATCTCCGAGCTGCCGCCGATCACGTCGGAGATGGCGACCGACATGGCCCGGGCGAGCAGGTCCGCCGGGAGGGTCTTGGGCAGCGCCTCGAACCGCTCCAGGAAGAGTCTCAGCACCGACTCGTCGACGGCGGCTCGGAGCCCGTCCTTGGATCCGAAGTGGTGGACGACCAGACCCGGGGACACCCCCGCAGCCTGGGCGACGGTGCGCAGCGAGACCCCGAACCCGGAGCCGGCGAAGAGCCCGAGGGCCGCCTCGCGGATCTTGGCCCGCGCACTCAGGTCGGATTCCTGGACGGTGGGGGAGGGCGCGCTCACGAACCCATTCTAACGTATAAGTAATTGCTTTGGCGAATCATAGATGATATGGTCGTATCTTAGATTGAACAGATATTCAACCATCGCCGAGCCGACGTCCCCGGTCATCGGGGCGAACCCCCCCGATGCCGTGGGCGGTTCGGGGGGTGGGGACGTCCACCTGGCTCGCTGGGCCTCGCTCACCGTGCTCTGCGTCGCCGTCCTGATGGTCAATCTCGACAACACCATCCTCAACGTGGCCCTGCCGACCCTGGTGGAGAAGCTGCGGGCCACCACCGACCAGCTCCAGTGGATCGTCGACGCCTACTCCATGGTCTTCGGCGGCCTGCTCCTGGTCGCCGGGAGCGTGGCCGACCGGTACGGGCGCAAGAAGCTCTTCCTCGCCGGCCTCGCCGTCTTCGGGAGCGGCTCGCTGGGCGCCGCCTTCTCGGGCAGCGTGGGACCGCTGATCGCCTGGCGAGGGCTGATGGGGGCCGGCGCGGCCATGACCATCCCCTCCGGTCTCTCGATCGTCAACGACATCTTTCGCGATCCCGGCGAGCGGGCCCGGGCCATCGGCATCTGGGCCGGCACCATCGGGCTGGGGATCGCCATCGGACCGGTGGCCGGCGGCCTTCTGCTCGCCCACTTCTGGTGGGGTTCGGTCTTCCTGGTCAACGTCCCGGTGGTCGCCGCCGGCCTGGTGGGGACGGCGCTGCTCGTCCCCGACTCGCGGAGCGCGCAGCCCCGGCGGGCCGACCCGGTCGGCGCCCTGCTCTCGATCGGCGGGCTCGGCCTGATCCTCTGGGCGATCATCGAGGGGCCGGTCCACGGCTGGTCGTCGCCCGCGGTGGTGGGCACCCTGCTGGGCGGCGTCCTGCTGTTCGGGGGGTTCGTGGCCTGGGAGCGTCGGGTCGGCCATCCCATGCTGCCGCTCGGGTACTTCCGCCGGAGGCGCTTCAGCGTCGCCATGGCGGCGCTGGCCCTGGGGCTCTTCGCACTGACCGGGGGCCTCTTCCTCCAGACCCAGTTCCTCCAGTTCTTCCTGGGCTACTCGCCGCTCGGCGCCGGGGTGCGCATCCTGCCCATCGCCGGGCTGGTCGCGGCCGGCGCCCTGGTGTCGGCACGGGTGGTCCGGGTGGTCGGCACCAAGCTGACCGCCGCCGCCGGGCTGCTGCTGCTGGTCGGCGGGCTCGCCCAGGAGGCGGCCGTGGCGACCACCGCGGTCACCTACGTGGCGGCCCTCCCCGGGATGCTGCTGATCGGCATGGGGGCCGGCCTGCTCTTTCCGGCGGCCACCGACTCGGTGCTCGGAGCCCTCTCCCAGGGGGATGCGGGGGTCGGCTCGGCGGCCAACAGCACGGCCATCCAGGTGGGCGGCGCGCTCGGGGTGGCGGTGATCGGCAGCGTCCTCTCGACCCGCTACCAGGCGGCGATGACCCCGATCCTCGCCGGCCGGGGGGTGCCGGCGGCGATCGCCCAGCAGATCCTCGGCTCCCTCGGGGGCGCGCTGGCGGTGGCCCGGGCCATCGGCGGCCCGCTTGGCACCGGCCTGACCGCGGTGGCCCGCAACAGCTTCATGCTCGGCAACCGGACGGCGATGCTGACCGCCATGGCTGTCACCGGGGTCGGGCTGCTGCTGGTCCTGGCTGCCCTGCCGTCGAGGGCTCGCCCCGGCCGGTGAGGGGCCTCCCGTGACCGCGGGCTCCGCTGGCCCGCGGCGCACCCGGTGAGGCGCGCAACCCAAAGGGGGGGCGCGCGCTCACCGAGCAGGAGTGGAGGTCAGCCCAGAAGCGACTTCACCAGGCTCTCGATCTGGCTGAGCGATGCCGACGTGCCCTCGGTGAAGACGCCCGCGAAGTTGCCACCCTGGATGGCCAGCACCCCTTCCACGGTGGCGCCGTTGGCGGTGTACTGGTAGGTGGCCGCCTCGTCACCGAGGCCGGAGAGGGGCGTGAAGTTGATGGAGAGGTCCGCCTTCTGCAGGGATGCGACCTGCTCCTGCTCCTGGCTGGTGAACCAGCTGGTGGGCACGCCGGCCCCGAGCGCGACGATGACCACCACGGGAGCGGTGCTCACGGCGCTGATGTACGAGCACGCGATCCCGGTGGCACCGGCGGGGAGGGCGGACGCCGACGCCCCGGGGGCGACGACGGTGGGGTTGGGGAGGGTCGCGCCGAGCGCGCCACCGATGGCGGACGCGGACGGGCAGGCGGAGGCGTTGATCGCCGCCGCGGTCGGTGCGGTCGCCCCCGACGCGGGTGTGGCGGTGGCCCCGCCCGGTGCGGACGAGCTCGACGACGGTGCGCTGGTGCTGCCGCAACCGGCCAGCGCGGCGACCGCGATCAGCCCGGCCAGCAGCGATCGAACGGTGATCCGGTGCGACATCGGATGCGGCCCCCCTGGTGTCGAGGCGGGACGGTTGTCCCAGGGAACCTGACATTAGGGTACACGGGGACCGCTGACAAGAGCATCGAGCTGTCGGGACTTTCGACCCTAGATGTCATCGGGGCGAATGGGTGTTGCGACGTGGTGCAGGGCATGCGGCGTTGGGCGCCCGGCCCGGCAGGGACGCCACCGTTGCTATCCTCGGAGTCGTGCCACGGCGGTATGTGGTCTTCGGCGCGGGCGCGATCGGTGGAGTGATCGCCGGCTTCCTGCACCGGGCGGAGTGCGATGTGGTCGGCATCGCGCGTGGCGCGCACCTCGCCGCCATCCGCCAGCATGGGCTGAGCCTGCGCACCCCGGACGGTGCCTTCACCGTGCACCTGCCCGTGGCCGCCACGCCTCGCGAGATCCGCTGGCGCGACGACGACGTGGTGCTGCTGGCGATGAAGTCGCAGGACACCCAGGCCGCCCTGCACGAGCTCGCCACCGCCGCCCCGCCATCCATCGTCGTGGTCTGCGCCCAGAACGGCGTCGCCAACGAACGGGCGGCACTCCGCTGCTTCGAGACCACGCTGGGCATGTGCGTGATCTGTCCTGCCACCCACCTCGCACCCGGGGTGGTGGAGGCGGAGTCGTCACCGTGTCCGGGGATCCTCGATGTGGGTCGCTACCCCTCCGGGAGCGATGCCACCGTCGAGGAGGTCGCCGCGGCGCTGCGCGCCGCCACCTTCGACTCGCGTGCGGTGCCCGATGTCATGCGCTGGAAGCACGCCAAGTTGCTGGTCAACCTGGGCAATGCGGTCGAGGCGATCTGCGGGCCGCGGAGCGGCGGCGACCTGATGGGGTGGGTGCGCGAGGAGGGGGAGGCGGTGCTCCGCGCCGCCGGCATCGACTGGGCGCCGGTGGAGGAGGACGCGGCGCGGCGCGGTGACCGGCTCTCGATCCGTCCCGTCGACGGGCGCATGCGAGGGGGCGGGTCCTCCTGGCAGAGCCTGACCCGAGGTGCCGGCACCATCGAGGTCGACTACCTCAACGGCGAGATCGTGCTGCTCGGACGGCTCCATGGGATCCCGACCCCGGCCAACGCCGTGCTGCAGCGCATCGCCCGGCGGATGGCGCACGAGCGGGTCCGGCCCGGCGCGATGCATGAGGACGAGGTGCTCGCCGCGATCACGCGGGCAGGCTGATCCGGATCGCGGTTCCCAGGCCCTCGGTGCTCTCCGCCGCGACCGTGCCACCGTGGGCCTCGACGAGGTCCCGCACGATCGCGAGCCCCAGACCGGATCCGGTGGAGCCCGGTCCCTTGGCGAAGCGGTCGAAGACCCGCGGGAGCAGGTCGGCGGGGATGCCGGTGCCGTCGTCGCGCACCGTGAGCATGACCGCGTCCGTGGTGCCGCTTGCCTCCACCCGCACCATCCCCCCCGGCGGGGTGTGGGCGAGCGCGTTGGCGATGAGGTTGCCGAGCACGCGCCGGAGCTGGGCGGGGTCCGCGTTCACCGCCGGCAGGTCGGCGGCGAGCCGGCTCTGCAGGCTCACCTCCCCGGTGGCCGCCTCGGTGCGGAAGGCCTCGACGGTCTCGTTCACCAGCAGCGCGATGTCCACCGGCTCGCGCTCGGGGTGGAGGGCCCCGGCCTCGGCGAGGGTGAGGGTGCGCAGGTCGTCGGCCAGCGCCTCCAGAGTGCGGGTCGCCGCGACGATCGGAGCGATGTGGGCCTCGTCGGCGGGGTTGACGCCGTCGGCGATCGCCTCGGCCTGGCTGCGAATCACGGTGAGCGGGGTGCGCAGCTCGTGGGCGATGTCGGCGAGGACCGATTGGCGCCGGCTCTCCTCAGCCTCCAGGCGGGCGCTCATCGCGTTGAAGGCCCGGGCCAGCGAGCGCACCTCCCTCGGCCCGCGACTGGGGACCCGGGTCGAGTAGTCGCCGGCCTCGACGCGGCGGGCGGCCCGGACCAGCCCGCCGACCGGCGGAGCCACCCTGCGCAGGGTGATGGCGATGGCCACGGCGGCGAGCACGCAGAGGCCGAGCGCCGCGGTCGTGATCCCGCGGGCCATCGCCGATGAGTTGACCAGGCCGAAGGCGCTGAGCAGCAGCCACACCAGGGCGGAGAGCGCGGCGAGCACGACCAGCAGCGCGCAGCCGGCGCAGCAGCCCGCCCGCCGGGCCATGCGGGAGGCGTCACCGGGCCGCTGGTTGAACTCCCGCGGCGGGAAGGGCGTCCCCTCCGGCCACCAGGGGGGGCGGTGCCGGGCGCCCCGCCCGCGGCCCCGGCCGGCCGCCGGCGGCTCGTGGCTCACCGGGCCACGTCCGAGAGCCGGTAGCCGACCCCGAACACCGTCTGGAGCAGCCGGGGGGCCCGGGGATCGCGCTCGATCTTGCGCCGGATGTTCTTGATGTGGGCGTCGATGGCGCGCTCGTACGACTCGATGGCGACGCCGTGCACCGCGTCGAGCAGCTGCGCCCGGGTGAAGACCCGTCCCGGCTGGCGGGCCATGTGGAGCAGGAGCTGGAACTCGGTGGGGGTGAGCGCGACCGTCCGACCCTCGACGGTCGTCTCCATCCGGGGGACGTCGAGAGTCAGGCTCTCGCCAACCCGGATCACGTCCTCCCCGGCGCGGGCGCCGCTGGTGCGTCGCAGCACCGCCCGCACCCGGGCCACCATCTCCCGGGCGCTGAACGGCTTGGTCACGTAGTCGTCGGCACCGAGCTCCAGGCCCGCCACCCGGTCGGATTCCTCGGTGCGCGCGGTGAGCATGATGATCGGGACGTCGCCGTCCCGGCGGAGGGCGCGGGCCACGTCCAGGCCGTCGAGTCGGGGCAGGGTGAGGTCCAGGATCACCAGGTCGGGATGGCTGCTCCGGGCGACCTGCAGCGCCTGCTCTCCGTCACTGGCGGTGAGCACCCGGAAGCCGGCGCGCTCCAGGTAGTCGCGGACCAGCCGGACGATGTCCGGCTGATCGTCGACGATCAGCACCGTGGTCATCCTGGCGAATCCTAGGTGGTGGGTCGCCACGCGTCCCACCCGGTGTCATGCCGCGGACCATCTTCGCGGTCACCTGTGAACCCGGTGTGAGCGCGGCCGGGAGAGGTGATGGCCGCCGGCCGCCGGAACGCCGCCTCGGTGATCAGGCGAAGGCTTGACCGGCGGGGGCGAACATGACACGGTGCGTCTGGATCCCGACCGCGGAACAGGCGCCCACACCAGAGCCATCGCGCCGATCGACCGCGG
>Ga0181533_1003212_pt1 | contig 18008 bp, 8 predicted proteins | sample PEATcosm2014_Bin_45_FD_119772 | JGI IMG/M metagenome (GOLD analysis project Ga0181533, IMG submission 119772) | Peatland microbial communities from MTU Mesocosm Facility, Houghton, MI, USA - PEATcosm2014_Bin11_60_metaG | ecosystem: Environmental > Terrestrial > Soil > Wetlands > Peat | place... | reverse complement strand
CGCGATTATGTCCCCCGAGGAGGCAAGCAAGGTGCTGCAAGTCACTTTGGGAGCGGATTGGGAAACGATTGAGAAATCCCGCCGCGAGATCGTCCAGAAATCGCATCCGGACAAGGTCCGGTCACTCCCCCCGGAAAGGCGAAGGGGGATCATCGAACATGCGCGCAGGGCCAACGAGGCGGTCCAGGTCCTGCTCGGCTTACGAATTCAAGAAAAGACCCGCACAAGCCAGTTGCATGAAACCATCGCGCCTGCACAAGAGCGGGTACTGCTTCGCATGCCACAAGTGAATCGCTGAAGCGCAGTTTTTGCTCCTCGGTCACGCAATTTGCCTGCGACCAAACTGATTGGGAATGATAAGTCGGCCAGTGTCCGGGAAATGTGAACCGGCCGGGTCCTTTCCGTGAGGCCCGTGTCCTGCCCTCGAACCTCGGGCGGCCACTTCGGTTACCGCTGACTTTGGCGGCCCAAAATCAAAAATCAGCCAACAGATCAAAACCGGCAAACGGGGTTATCTGCCCTCCTATCCCGAGATGCGCGCCTCGTTCTTTGCCATGGGCGAAGGCATCGCGCGGCAACGCGATCTTGGCGTCATCGATATGCGCCAGATTGCGCCCGCGGCCGCTTCCATTCTGGGTGTGAGCTTGCCAATCGCCAGGGAACCCAGGCTGAATCTGGCCCGCTAATGCTGTGTAAGAATGTCAAGGGCAGAGCTCTCCGCGTCCGCCCTTCAACTGAGCCGATCGAGCCTTCTTGCTGTTTATGGATGCGATAACATAGACGCGGACCAACGGCTCGAGGCCTGTGTTTCAAGAGCAATCAGGGATTCCTCGTGCTGGCTAGCCGCACACTTCGCAAATTCCGCTGAGCCCACTATCCCCACAGAACTTTGCCGCCGTCATTCACTAGTCCTTCTTCGAAAATTCACTGCTCGTTTACCGCGGCGTCATCCTCGGCTGCAAGCGTATATCCAGCGGAAGTTGATCGGCGCGACTTAGTTTGGAATCCGTCACGATTCAGACCGGGACCGCACGCGTCTTTCACGCGCTCCGGGCGCGTCAAGGACTAATTGCAGGCGATTCTGAAGTTGTGCTTTGTCAACTCACGCGCCGTTGCCTTCAGTTACATGCCAGGTCACAAAAATAGGCCAGGTGTCGTCTCAGACTAGCGCCTATACCGGCCGTTCCGAGCAGCCTTTGGCTGCCGTCGAAACAAAGGAGAGGAACTTGAATAGCATAGCGAAACCTTTTCCCAGAATGTTCTTGTTTTGTCTTCTGACGCTTTGCGGCCTGCTTACGTCCGCAAAGATCGTCGCGCAGTCAACCTATGGAATGATCATCGGAAAGGTGACCGACCCCAGCGGCGCGGTTGTCGTCGGTGCAAAGGTGGAGGCGCAAAACCAAGCCACCGGGGATACCCGCAATGCAACCACAGACAGCAGAGGCGAATACCGCTTCTTAAATGTCGATCCGGGGCAATACACGATCACCGCTTCGGCGGAGCAATTCTCCGTCTTCGAGGACAAGAACGTCGTCGTGTTGGCCCGCGAAACCGCTCGCTCGGACATTCGCCTGGAAGTAAAGGGCGTGCAGCAGACGGTGGTTGTCGAGGGAAGCCAGTCGCTCGTAAGTGAGGACCTTACGAGGTCTACCTCAATGTCCGGGACTGAGATCGGTTCGCTGGCGTTGAACTTCCGCGCCTCCAATGCGCCCAGTCCCATCGAAGCCGCGACGGTCTCCCCCGGAGTCAGCCAGGATCAGGGCGGCAACCTCACGTTTTCAGGACAACTGCCGACCGCCACTTCTTTTTCCCTGGACGGCATCTCCATCCAGTCGGTGCGCCAGGGCGGACCTAGCAGCAATCTCTTTCCCTCGGTGGAAGGCATTGCCGAATTCCGCGTCAACACGGCGGGCAACAGCGCGGAGTTCGCTCAGCCGACCGACCTTACCGTTGTGACCCGGGGCGGCACCAACCAGTTTCACGGCAGCGGCTTCTGGTACTTCACCAACAAGAACTGGAATGCCACGGATGGCATCGGACTTTTCAATCCCACTCTCAGCGCCAATACCTTCGGCGGCTCGGTGGACGGCCCGATCATCAAAAACAAGCTTCTCTTCTACTTCGACTACGAGGGAGTGCGCCTCGACCAGGACACGTTGATCGCGACCCAGACGATGCCCGCCAGCTGGGTCTCCGGCGACTTTTCCGGCGTTCCCGGCCTGCAGTTGTACACTCCTGGCGGGGCGCCGGTGAGCGGCAACAAAGTTGCGGTCAATGCCGATTCGGCAACGATCATCAGAGACTTCTTCCCCGCGCCCGCAGGCTCCAATTCCGCCAGCTCGAATATCGACAGCACGGGAAACAATCTGAATATGACCTGGCCAGGCACTTACTCGGCCAACGGCTACGACGGCCGCCTGGATTACAACTTCTCGGCCAAGCATCACATCTTCGGTCGCGTGACCCAACACAACATCACCAGCACCGGCAGCGACGCCACCTCGGAGGGCGCGCTCGGAGCGGTCGGCGACACCAGCTACAACCCGGATATGGGCACATTCTCGACGATCACCGACGCCACCAACGTGGCTATCTCCTACAACTGGATCATCCGGTCCAACATGGTGAACGAACTGCGCGGCGGCTATACGGCCTACAACCTGACCTACACCTATCCGCAGGCACTGCAGGGCAATTCTATCATCACCGCGCTGGGCATCTCCGGACTTCCCGGACCGCCGGTGAACGGGCTTGGCGGCGTACCGGTTTTCTATGTGGCGAGCCTGATGGGCGGCGCGACCAACCAGTTCGGTCATCCGCGCGATCAGAAGAACGGTATTTGGGAGGTTGGCGACAACCTCTCCTGGACGCACGGCAAGTGGAACTCGAAGTTCGGCGGCGACTGGCGCCGCTTGAACTACCAGGACAACATCACTTTTGAGGTCGGCGACGAATACGGCGACTACTACATCACCGGAGATCAGGTCTGCCCCGCAGCCGAGCTGAAACTCTATCCCGACGCCTGCGCGGCCGCGCAGTTCGTGCAGGGCTACCTGGACGAGGCTGATCAGGCGAAGAACGGCCCCGACGGCAAGCCGTACGGCTACCACTGGGACTTCTTCGCGCAAACTGAATATAAACTGCTCAAGAACCTCACAGTGACGGTGGGCCTGCGCGACGAATTGAATACCGCCTTCAACGACGCCACCAATCAGCTCGGCAACTTCGACTACCTTAAGAGTTCGCCGGACTATGGCAAGCTGGTCTATAACCAGAACGAGAAGCTGTCCTCCGACTGGGTCGATTTCGTCGACAACTCGCAGGTCAACTACCAGAACCAGTTCGTCCCCAACTCGGCAGTCGGTCTTTCCACCGCACTCCGCAAGCTCGACACGGCTAACATCCAGCCCCGGCTCGGCCTCTCCTGGAGCCTCACGCCCAAGACCGTCGTCCGCGCCAGCGGCGGCATGTATTCGGTGCCGGTCCTCGGAGCTGTTCTCTACTCGCTGTTGGGCGTGGACACCAGTAACTTCGGATCCTTCTACCCCACCAACGGCGCCGGATCGATGACCTGGGCCAACGCCTACGGTACCGGCAGCAACCCCTACGATCAGCCCTGGACCGCCTGCCCCACATCCTGCCCCGGCTATCGCCGCGCCAATCAATGGGACTTGAAGGACCCCAGGGTGATTCAGTGGAACGCCGCCTTCGAGCAGAACATCGGATTCCGCACGGTGGTCAAAGCTAGTTACATCGGCTCTCACACCTACGATCTGATCTACAGCCCGGATCTCAACCAGATTCCCGCCAACACTCTGGGATATTGGCAATACCGCGCGGCTAACGAAGCCAACTTCCCCAATTTCCGCGAGGTTCTTACTCGCGCCAACGGCCCCAGCGACAAGTATGATGCATTGATTCTGGAAGCGAACAGAACCCTGGGCCGCGGCCTCACCTACACCAATGCATTCACCTTCACCTACAACAAAACCAACGCGCTGGGCGCGGTACCCAGCGGCGCGATCCCGGTTGGCGGCCAGGGCGACAATGGCGACAACGTCCTGAACATCTACAACATTGGCGCCGAGACCGGCAATGCCTTCTATGATCCAAGCAGGAAATTCCTCAGCACCCTGGTCTATGACATTCCAATCGGCCGTGGCAAGCAGTTCATGGGGAACGCAAGCAAAGTATTGGACGCGCTTGTCGGAGGCTGGACCACATCCAATATCCTGCTCTACCATTCCGGCTTCTGGCTTACGCCCTACTTCCCGAGCAGCGAGGCCGATCCTTCCGGCACAGGGCCGAGCTACCGTTCGGTCAAGCAACAGAATCCTGATTGCGTATCCGGCGTCAGTGGCACCCTCTCCAATCCAACCATTGCCGATTACTTCAACGCCAATGCCTATTCCGTCCCGGCAAGCGACATTGGCCGTTTCGGTAACTGCGGCGTCGGCATTCTGGAAGGTCCCACCACATTCACCTTCTCCTCTTCGCTTGGAAAGACCTTCCACGTCAGCGATCGCCTCGCTGTTCACTACGAGGCACAGTTCGCCAATCTCTTCAACGTCAATAACTGGGGTCTTCCGAACATGAACGTGGGCAGTTCCTCGTTCGGTCAAATCACCAACGAGCAGGATGGAACGCCCGGCTCGCAGGCTGGACCGCGATCCATCCAGATGTCCTTGCGGTTGTCCTACTAACTCCTGCCGTTTATCCGGAGGGAGCGCTCGATGGCGAGTGCTCCCTTCCTCGTGTTAGTGACCGTTGACAAGACCGCCACTTTTGGACTTGTTGAAGAAACTTTTATGAAATGGGAGAGAGATCTTGAAGCTATTGAATCCCGCCGTTCCTCCGCGTACTGTCCATGCCGATCGACTGAAGGCTCTGGTCCTGGATTGGGCCGGAACGACGGTGGACTTTGGCAGCCTGGCTCCGGCGCGCACCATGCGGCGATTGTTTGCGAGCGTGGAGATTGCATTGACCGAGCAGGAGACCCGGCAACACATGGGCCTGCCCAAGAAAGAACACATCCGCGGAATCCTGTCGATCCCCCGCATTCGTGATGCATGGAGCAAGCTGCGCGGCAGCGCTCCGGGCGATGCGGACGTGGACAAGATGTATGCCGAGTTCATTCCGCTGCAATTCTCCTGTCTGGAAGAGTACTCGGCTGTGATTGCCGGCGTTCCGGAGGCCGTGGAGAGCTTTCGCCGGCGCGGACTCAAGATCGGCTCGACGACCGGATACACGCGCGCGATGCTCGATCTGCTGCTGAAGACCAGCGGGCAACAGGGCTACGCGCCCGATTCCAGCCTGACTCCGGAAGAAGCGGGCGCCGGCCGGCCGCATCCCTTCATGATGTATGAGAGCGCGGTGCGCTTGCAGGTCTATCCGCTTTCGGCCATCGCCAAGATCGGCGATACGCCCGCCGATATTCGGGAAGGCCTGAATGCGGGCGCCTGGTCCATCGGAGTCGCGGGAACCGGCAATAGCATCGGCCTTTCCGCCGATGAGTTTCATGCGCTTCCGCAAGCCGAAAGAAAATCGCGTTTGGAGGCGGCGCGCGGCGAACTGCAGAACGCCGGCGCGCATTACGTTGTCGATAGCTTCGACGATCTTCCCGCGGTACTGGACGAGATCGACGCGCGCCTGAAAGCGGCCAGCGCATCGTCGGCGAGGGTGAATGAGTAGCGGCATTATCGCCAGCGCCGGAGCGCCACCGCGCACTGCCGCAAGCGGCCTGCACCGCCGCCAAGCCTGGACGGTGGTCCTGCTTTTTGCGGGCTATGCCGCCTATTACTTTTGCCGCTCCGATCTCTCCGTCGCCATGCCGCTGTTGATCGAAGACTTACAGCGCCACGGCATGGCGAACCACGAAGCAATCATCCGCATGGGCCAGCTCGCCTCCTTCGGAGTCCTCGCCTACGCCATCGGCAAGATGTGCCTGACCGGGCTGGGAGACCTTTGGGGAGGGCGGCGCACCTTTACCCTCGGGCTGAGCGGCGCGATCGCCTTTACTTTGCTCTTCGCGTCCACCGGCTTCTTGCCCGTCTTCACCGTTGCCTGGATCGGCAACCGGCTGGCGCAATCGATCGGCTGGGCGGGACTGATCAAGGTCTGCTCCAAATGGTTCGGTTACTCCTCCTATGGCACAGTTATCGGCATCCTGAGCCTGAGTTATCTGGTGGGCGATGCCGTGGCGCGCCAAAGCATGGGGTTGCTCATCCGGCAAGGGTGCGGCTGGAAGGCCTTGTTTTGCTTCGCCGCCATTGTGGCGGGATGCATGCTGATCGCCAACCTGCTGTTCCTGCGCGAATCGCGCGCGGAACTCGGTTATGAAGAGCCGGAGCTGAATCCACTGAACCTCTTTGCGGACTCCACGTCGCAGCCGGGGAATCTTTGGGAGATTCTCAAGCCGCTGTTCGTGAGCCGCACCTTTGCGGTAGTTTGCCTTCTTTCGTTTGGATGCACCATCGTTCGCGAAACCTTCGGCCTCTGGACCCCGGTTTACCTGCGTGATTTCTTCGGTTACAGCGTCGCCAACGCCGCGGGAACAAGCGCGGTATTTCCCGCCGTGGGCGCGGTCTCCGTTCTCATTACAGGCTGGCTCAGCGACCGTATGGGTCCAAGCGGTCGCTCGCTAGTCATGTTCTTCAGTCTGACCGCGACGGTTGTGCCTTTGATCGCGCTCACTTTCCTTGGCGCCGGTTCCGCCGCTTCAATCTTGCCTGTGATCCTGATCGGAGCTGTGGCCTTCTTCTTACTCGGCCCTTACTCCTATCTCGGTGGAGCTCTTGCTTTAGACCTCGGCGGCAGCCGAGCTGGAGCGGCATCCTCCGGAATCGTCGACGGGGTAGGCTACCTGGGCGGCGTTCTTGCCGGCGACACGATTGCCCGCCTGTCGGTGGCCTTTGGCTGGCGAGGCGTCTTCATAGCCCTCGCGGTTGTAACTGCGCTGTCAGCTTTGGCTGCCGGATTCTTGTATCATCACCAGCGCGCACAACAACGAAAAGGATTGGTCACGTGCTAGCTGCCGTCGAATCATCCGCGGCTCAAAGACAAAGGAGAACCTGAATCCATGACCAGCGATAAACTGCTCTTCACTCCCGGGCCGCTCACCACCAGCGCAACGGTGAAGTCCGCAATGTTGCGCGACGTCGGATCGCGCGAGCGCGAATTCATAGAAACGGTGCGCGAAATTCGCGAACGGTTGTTAGCAATCGGTGGCTCGGCATCGCCGAGAAGCGGAGGCGAGCACGAATGCGTCTTGATGCAAGGTAGCGGCACCTTCGCCATCGAATCCGTGATCTCTTCTGCGATTCCGCGCGATGGCAAACTGTTGGTTCTGGTCAACGGCGCATACGGGCGCCGCATCGTGCAGATGGCGCGCATCCACGGAATTGAAACCGAAACCATCGAAACGCCGGAAAACCGCAGAATCTCGCCCAAAGCCGTGGCGGAGCGTTTGGCGGCATCGCGCGGCTTCACCCATGTGGCAGTGATTCACTGCGAAACGACCACGGGCATCGTCAACCCCATCGAAGAGATCGGCGAGGTTGTGGAAAGCGCGGCCGCCGTGTACATCGTCGATGCCATGAGCAGCTTTGGCGCAATCCCCGTTGATCTCGCCGCAGCGCGCATTGACTTTCTGATCTCCTCGGCGAACAAGTGCATTGAAGGCGTCCCTGGCTTCGGGTTCGTGCTGGCGCGGCGCAGCCGCCTGCTCGAAGCCAAAGGCCGGGCACGCACACTGAGCTTCGATCTGTACGCGCAGTGGGCAGGACTCGAGTCCGACGGCCAGTTCCGCTTCACGCCGCCGACGCATGCGCTGCTGGCCTTCCATCAAGCCTTGCTCGAACTGGAAGCAGAGGGTGGTGTTGCAGGCCGCGGCGCGCGCTATGGCGCCAACCACGCGGCTCTGATGCGTGGGGTGGCCAAAATGGGCATCGAGGCGTATCTTGCGCCGGATGACCAAAGCTCCATCATCACCACGTTCCGTTATCCCGAGCATCCACGGTTCAGTTTTGCGGAATTCTACGAACGGCTGAGCCAATTGGGGTTCGTAATTTACCCTGGCAAGCTAACGGCGGAGCCGTGCTTTCGCATCGGGACGGTCGGACGGTTATCGCCCACCGACATTGAGGCGCTGCTGACAGCCATGCGGCGTGTCTTGGAGGAGATGGGGGCCGCGCCCAGCGTAAATGCTGTTATGTAGGGCTGTCCCTCGCCAGAAGCCATCTGGATGCAAAATGAGCCTGTTTCTCAAATTCGGCGGGCGTTCTGGCAGCTGTGACTTGCCGAAATTCCATCTGGGGGATAGACGGCCTTGTTTTCCGCTTGTAGGTCTGAATGAGTGATTTTTCACTCCAGCAGTGCTGAGCCACCCTGCAGCGACTGACGCGCCTTGCTCGTTTTTCCGCTGCACAACACGCTGGGCAAACGGGCAAACTCATCTGGGCTGTAGTCGAATTTGTAACTGTCAAAGCACCCAGAATCCACAAGGATCAACAGGGATCGATAGGCACGCGGTAAACAGTTCAATCAAAAGCACTTAAAATCACCCAGTTTCAATAAGATTTCACAGACTATTTGACCTGTTTTGGGAGCAGATGGAGCCACCTCCAAAACTTCAATAAAATCAATGGCTTGGCGCGTCACCTTGTTGAACAGTGTTGAACTTTGAAGTTCCTACGACTACAGCTACACACCCAACAGGCCGGACTCTTAAGGATCCATTTCCGTGAAGCGCACGCTGAAATGCCGTTGTGGTTTGTCATTGTTGTGAAGTGAGGAATTGACAGTTCATTTGCTTGATTCGACGACAGATCGTTATTTTGGCGAGGCACAGTTTACCCACGATGAACGCACCTTTCATCTCCTTGATTCGAAAGCAGATCGTTATTTCGGCGAGCCATAGGTCAGCGTTCTGCTTGCTTAGGAAGACCAGGGTTCAGTGCGAGACTTCTCCGTAAATGGGTTTGATTCTGCGATTCGGAGATCCACTTTTCCTATGCCACTGGCCGTCGCCAATACGATTTGCGTTCGCCGACAAGTAAAGATACGGCAAATGAAACAATACCAGCGGTTACTTTACCAGCAGTAGGTAGCAACGACGTCCGGAGCGCTCGGAAGCTGGTTTATGACGCTGGTATGCAGGACAATCTGTATATTCTTTCTTTCCCAGCCTTTTGGGAGGGACTTTGCCAGCGCCGAGATGGATTGTGGATTGGTGAGGAATTCCGCAGCGGCACGCGTTCCCGCATGTCCCACTCCCGCGGCTGTGAGGACTGTCGTGCCAGTCCTGGAGTTCAAAACCCGGGATACGATCGCGTAGTCATCTGTAAGTTCATGAGCGGCGGTAGACCAGCGCTTTTGAGAGACTGAGCGGTCCACGATGGCGTTTGGCCCTTCGAAGACATAACGCAGATTCTCAGTCATGGTAAGGGTCCATGAGTTGTTGTGCGCACCGATCAAGATCGTGGGGTGTTCGCGAAGATCGCCATACGCCACATCGTTACCGAATCGAACGTCGAACTGCTTATTGCGATGCACCAGCAGGGACACGATCTTTGTTGTTGCAGCGACATCACCAATGGTGACGAAGGTATCCTTTGCGGGATATAGGTCCTGAACGTCAATCTTCGTGCTCGGGGGCAATGGAATATAGGATTCCAGTCCCATTTCCTCTGTTTGGCTCCGGGGGTGTTGCTGGTAATACGCATCCATGTAAGAGGAAGACAATTCATAGACAGCATTGCTGCCGAGATAGATCAGGACTGTATGGGAGTTATCTAAAATAGGCGACCAGAATTGATTTAAGGCACGATCCTCGGGAGATGCGAAGTAGTGCTGCATTGCCAAAGTCAGGATCACCGCCGAAGCGGCAATCACGACCCACCATCTGCGGCCTCGGAATCTTGGCGAGGGTGTCGCAAGGTCGGGCCCTGCGACCTCGTGGGGAGCCGGCGGGGGCATAGATTCGACCGGCGGCTGGCTCTGTTCCGGTCTGTGCGGCGGAGCCGACGGCAACTGAATCGGCTTCGTGTCAGCCCATTCGAAAATGGCTCTGAACGAGCCGGAGGGTACGCTGATCCGGACAGATTCTTCACGCGCTGTTTGATAGTAGAGCGCGAGGCGCTTCCTGACCTCGGCGGCACGCGCGCGAACGATCGGATCGTCATTTGTGTCGTAGTCTGGGCGTCTGTCAAAAACATTTGCTCCGATGATCCGTTCCTTGAGCATCTCAAGGTGGCCTGCGAGAGACTGATCGACGATGTACTGCAACAACTCCTGAGACTGTTTACTGGAGTGAAAGGGCGTGCTTTGCAGGATCGAAGACAACGTTTTCTGGACTTCGGTCGCTGGTACCTTGTCCGAGCCCTCTTGCCGCTCAGGAAAATCGATCTTTTCAACTGCATGCGCCATCGATTGCCTCGAATTCTCTGGTTCCAAACGGACTGTACCCCTTCTTAACGCTCTTGACAAGTCAAAAACCTGAGCTTGTCGTTAACGTTGCTACAAGTAACTTAAAATCAATGAGTTGCAACGATTCGCCTGGTCGATTTGCAGCGATTGAACATACTTCCGGCGAAGGGCGTAAACCATTTTTAATCAATAGCTTACAAGAACTTAACGGAGCTTCCATCGCCAGAACGCTCTCGAACAGTACCGTACAGTACGTTGCCATACTGTGCGCAGGCCTCGTTTTCTTGTGCGTGTTGTGCGTGCAGCTCAGGGGGACCCGTTGAGTGTGCTACGGGTCTGTCAGACGATCAATCAGCCAACGTGATGAGGAGACTCCGGCTCCTCCTATAAAGAAAAGGCGGCGGGGCCAATGAATAGCGGGATCAATAAGGAAAAAACTCAGGAGGCAGCATGACCAGATTACGTCTCGTTCTCTTGGCAGTCTTGATGGCCACTATAGCCCTTGGACTGACATTCCTTCCGGCACTCCATGCGCAAACGATGAGTACTACCGCGGCTTTGTCAGGCACGGTTTCCGACCCGTCCGGAGCGAGGGTTCCGAAGGCAACAGTGAAACTCACCAATCCCTCGCAAGGAATCACCCGAACCTTCACCACCGGTTCGGCAGGAGAGTATTCGTTCTCCCTCCTGCCTGTCGGCACCTACACGCTGGAGGCAACTGCTCCGGGGTTCAAGACTTCCAAGCAAGAGGGAATTGTCCTCAATGTAGGCGACTTCCTTACCGAGGACATCCATTTGGCCATCGGCACTTCCGAGCAGGTCACGGTAAGCGCATCGGTGGCCATGTTGCAAACCGAGAACGCCAACGTCAGCACCGAAATTGCCTCAAAGCAAGTTGAGGAACTTCCGCTCAACCTTAGGAATGTGGTCGGCCTGGTAATGTTGAATTCCTCGGTGAACAACCAGACCCAGCAGCAGTTATTGAATGCGGGAGGCGGGGAGGATACTGCCGACCAGGACATGTCCTTCCTGAGCTTTGGCGGCGGCTTCTTTGGAACCACGGCCTTTCTTCTGGATGGCGGCTGGAACGTGGCCGGCGGCTGGGGCGGAGTCGTTTATGTGCCTGCGGTGGATGACGTCCAGGAATTCAAGGTCATGAACAATTCGTTCTCGGCCGAATACGGATGGAGCACCGGCAATGTCGTCAACATGATTACCAGGTCCGGCACCAGCGACCTGCATTTTACTTTGAGCGACTACCTCCGCAACCAGAAGATGGACGCCAACCTCTACTTCCATAATCTGGAAGGCCTCCCCAAGTCCCCGGACCATCGCAATCAGTTCGCGGCAGCCGGGGGCGGGCCGCTGTATATCCCCGGCATTTACAAGCAAAGCAACAAGACATTCTTTTTCGCCAACTATGAGGGCTTGCGGCTAAACAATGCCGGCTCCTATAGCGCAAATGTGCCCACCTCCGCCCAGGAGTCGGGCGACTTCTCGGCGCAACTTGGTGCCCAGACTGGAACGGATTGCCTGGGCAACCCGATCTATAAAGGCGAGATCTACAATCCGTACACCACGACCTATTACTCTTCCGGTCCGTGCGCGGGACATTACGTTCGCCTGGGTTATCCTGGGAATAAGATTCCCACGTCCGGCGTAGGAGCGATTGACGCTCTGGCGAAGACCCTTGCCTCTGGAAATTACTGGCCGGCGCCGGCAAATCCAGGCGGCGGCTACAACTTCAACGTCGCGGCGTCGCAAGCGACGGCTTCCAACGAGTACGGAATTCGAGTCGACCACCACTGCACACAATACACTTCGATTTAAGGGCGCTGGTCGCAGAAGTTCGAATCGAAATCCGGTATGCCGGACTATTACGGAAGCGGCGACATTGCTGGACCGGGCGACGTTAACCCCGACAACCGGTACAGCATTGCATTTGGCGCTTCTCACATCTTTTCGCCCACTTTCGTGATGAACGGCAACGTCGAATACAATCGCTGGGTTGAGGGTAACGTCGTGCAGAGCGGCGGATTCCAGCCTTCCACGCTCGGCTTGCCCGGCATCATTGACGTGTATTCTCCGCAGTTTCCGGAGGTCAGTTTAGGCAACGCCTATGCTCCCTTGGGACCAACCACCGGCTTCGGCAAAATGAAAACTCCCAACAATGTGGGTACCGCTTCCATAGACTTCAACAAGATGCACGGAGTGCACTCGCTCTCGTTCGGGTATATGGGCGCTGTGGTCCAGATTTTCGGCGGCAGGATCGCTCCCACGACATTCAACTTCTCAAACGCCATGACGGCAGGTCCAGACTCAGATGCCGCGACGCCCGGCACCGGGGACGCGTTCGCTTCCTTGATGGCGGGCGCTGGTGTTGGCGGCGCCAATAATGCCGGCTCCACCGGGTTTAACGCATTTCCGGCGTCTCAGTACTACCTGCATGGAGCGTACGTTCAGGACGACTGGAAGATGAGCCGGAAGTTGACCCTCAACCTGGGCTTCCGCTATGAAATGCAAACCCCGATCACAGCGAGGAAGAACAACCAAGCGTACTTTGATTTCCACGCCCTCAATCCGATCAGCGCCGGGGCCGGGCAGCCGGCTTACGGGGAAATCGTTTACAACACTCCTGGGGACCGCGGTCTATATCACTTCAATTATGACGACCTGGCCCCGCGCATTGGATTCGCGTACTCCGCCTTGCCTAAGCTGGTTGTGCGCGGCGGCTGGGGTCTGTATTACTCGAGAAACTACTTTGGCGGGGGACCGAGCCCGGGCTACTCTCAAACGACGAATTGGACTTCTTCGGTCGACGGTAACACGGTCACCCAGCCGCTCGCACAGGCATTCTCAACGGGCGTTCTGCCGATTACCGGGAACGCGCTGGAAGGTCTGACGAACGTCGGTCAGGGCGGTGGTGGAATTGATCCGCATCGTCCCGATCCCCGAATCAAGCAGTTCATGTTTGGATTCCAATATGCGATCACTCCGAACAACCTGCTGGACGTCAACTATGTAGGGAACCGCGGAACGCGCATTATCCTTGGCAGCATGAACTACGGCGAGTTGAATCCGCAATATCTCTCCATGGGTTCGGCGCTGAATACCATGGTGAACAATCCGTTTGCCGGCGCAATGAAGACCCTTGGCCTTGCGACTAGCTCCTGCGGACTGAGTTCGCCGACCGTTCCGCAGGCGCAATTGCTGGAGCCGTATCCGGAATTCTGCGGAGGCGCCTCTGCCTCACAGGAGCCGATCGGATTTACCAACTACAACTCGTTGCAGGCGACTTTCACCCACCGCGTTACCCAGGGCCTGATCTTTATGGCCTCCTACACCTACTCGAAGTTCCTCGACGATGCGGGCGGTCCCGAAGAGTGGGCCTCGGTCAGCAGCGGAGGCGCCAGTATCCGCAACTACTATGACTTGACTGCGGAGAAAACGGTCGACGGGACGGATGTCCCGCAGTCTCTCGCTATGAACTATGTGTACGAGTTGCCGGTTGGGAAAGGCAAGAAATTCGGCGGCGGCATGAACACAATAGAGGATGCGGTTGCGGGTGGCTGGCAAATCTCCGGACTTACCCATGTGCAGGCCGGATTCCCGCTGTCGATCGGCAATGCCAACGCCAATGCCGCAAGTCTTTGGGGCGGGAATCAGCATGCTAACATCGTGCCCGGAGCCGATTTCAAGAGCGGCACCTGCGGCAACGGCCAGGCCGTCGGAACGGGGATCTGCTGGTTCAACCCGGCGGCCTTTACGCAGGCGCCTGCATACCAATTCGGCGATGCGCCCCGTTACTTCTCCAATCTGCGGGCTCCCGGTTACGTCGACGAGGATCTGGGGATCCAAAAGTGGTTCAACCTCAAAGAGAAATTCCGCCTGCAGTTCACCGCACAGATGTTCAACGCGTTCAATCACACCAACTTCGATTCCCCCGATATCAACATCGGGGATAGCACGATGGGGCAGATCTCAAATACCCAGGGAGCGCGACAGGTGCAGTTGTCGCTTAAGCTGGTCCGATAGGTCACATGAATGCACTGCTTGAGGAGTGCGGGGCTCTGTGCCCTGATCGCCACAGTTTCAACCGTGGCTGCATGGGGCATCCAGACCGATAACAGTGCGACACTTCAATCCCTTCTCGGCGCCGCGCAGCAAGCAGCGGCGAGAAGGGACTTCTCGGCTGCCGCCGATTCCTACCGGAGAGCTATTGAGATAAGCCCTCAAGTGGCTGAGCTGTGGGCCAATCTCGGACTGATGTACCACGAGATGGGCAACTTCGACGAGGCGATCAAGAGCTTAACTGAAGCGGCCCGTCTCAACCCATCCTTGTACGTCCCCCAGTTGTTTTTGGGAATTGACAACCTCAAACTGAAACGCGCCGAAACGGCGGTGCCGTTTCTCGAGAAAGCCGAAAAGCTCAACCCTGCAGACCCGGAAGCTCCAATCGCATTGGGCCGCGCTTTTGCAATTGCCGGCAACGGCAACGGTTCAAGCGACGCATATTGGAGAGCTGTGAGCCTGGCTCCAGGCAAGGGGAATGCCTGGTTCGGGCTTGGCATGGCTTACCTGCAGCAAGTGGACTCCGATGCGCGGGTTCTGACAGGCACTTTCAAGGACTCCAAGTACAGCAGGTTGCGAGCCGGCGAGTTGCTCGCCGAACAGGGCAGCCTCATCCAGGCGGCTCGCGCCTACCAGGATGCGCTTTCGGGGCCGTTGCCCTTTCCTTGTTCCCACGCCGGTTACGGCATCGTGCTGTTGCGGGAAAAGTCGATCGCCGAGGCAAAGGCGGAATTTGATCGGGAATCAGGTTCCAATTCAGGATGCCCTTTGACGCGGCTTGGTTTTGCGATGCTGCATTTGGTACAGGACGACACCGGGAATGGATTGAAAGAACTGACGACTATCTGGAAGGCGGATGCGAGCTTTCTTCGCGAGAGCTTGCCATTGTTGCGCGACGGAATCACGACCGAACAGACCGAGAAGCTATTGCATATGGCAAAAGAGCGGCAAGCAAGCAACCAGATTCCAACCGGATTCGTGGATTCGATCCAGGCAGGGTTGAAGCTGGATGCTCCGGTCACGGTGTCTCTCAACGGGGTTGGAGCCGACGCTTCAGAACTGGGAAAGGAAGCAATGTCCCCATCGTCGGCGGATCCTGAGAAGTTCTATCTGTCCGGTCAGTTCCGCGAATGTAGTGAGTTTCTGCGACACCGCTTGAGCGTGTTGGCTGAGAAATCTCTCCACCTTCTGGCTTCATGTGCCTTCTACACGGGCGATTACAGAACTGCTTCGCTGGCGGCGCGAAGGCTTGCAAGCAACGCGGCAACCCGTCAGATCGGACTGTATTGGGAATCCAAGGCCGATCAGAAACTAGCGATTGCGGTGCTGATTCGTGCTGGCGAGATCGACGCGAACTCCCCTAGAATGCACGTGCTGCTGGGCGACGTCTACCGTCAAGAGAGAATCTGGGGAGACGCGGAATCCGAGTACCGCAAGGCGCTTGTATTGGAACCGGACAACCGCAATGGGCGGCTGGGACTGGCAATATCGCTCCATGAGGACGCAAAACACGATGAGGCGTTGGCGGCCGACAAGGAGCTATTGCAGAAGAATCCGGAAGATCCCGAAGCGAACCTGCTGGCCGGCGAGATATTCATCCAGCAACAACAGTACGCCGACGCCGAACCTTACCTCAGGAAAAGTCGTGGTGTCCAGCCGGAGTTTATACCGCGCCTCCATGCTCTATTAGGTGAAGTCTACGCCAACACGGACCGCGTCAATGAGGCACTGTCCGAGTTTAAGTTGGCCGCGACGAGCGACACGGACGGCAGCATCCACTACCAGATGGCGCGCCTTTATCAAAAGACGGGAGACAAGCAAGCTGCGGCCGAAGCCTTCCAAGCTTCAAGGCAGTTGCGCGAAAAGTCGGATGCCGGCGCAAGCTTCGATCTCCAACAATCAAGCACCGGTATAAGCAGCCAGTGAAGTTCCGAGGTGATCCGAGCTTCACATTTCACCTTGAATTGAGGCAGTCCAATTCTGACATGGGAGTCCATCTTGATGTCTTTACGTTTTGTGAAAATGACTCTTGGCGCTACGGCGCTAGCCCTTCTAAGCGCAATATCATCTCCTTGCGCAAGCAGTTACATCCAGTCCTTCGAACGAAGTACGAATGGCGTAACGCTTTACTCGGAAAGCGGCGCTTTGCGCATTGAAGTATGCTCAGATCGCATTATCCACGTCGTTGCAAGTCCGACGCGAGAGATTCCCGCGGCCATTGTGCCAACAGTGGTTCGTCAGTGTGACGACAGCGACTTCAGAATCGTGTCGAGCAAATCGACAGTTGCCATCCGCACGACCGCATTGCAAGTTAGTGTCGACCGCGTGACCGGGACCCTTCGTTTTGTCTCTGCCGATGGGAAGACGATCCTCAGCGAGCCGGCGGGCGGAGGAAGAAAGCTAACCCCGGCAATGGCCGATGGTACGCCCACATTCCAAGTACGACAGGAATTTCTGTCCCCGCCCGATGAGGCGCTCTACGGCCTTGGCCAGCACCAGGAAGGTTTCTTCAACCTAAGGAATATCCCATTGCGTTTACAGCAAGCCAATACCAATATCTCAGTCCCTGTGCTGTTGTCAACTCAAGGCTACGGGCTGCTTTGGAACAATGCGTCACTGACGGACTTTAATGCCGCCGACCAGCCCGTTCAGTTAGACGCCACGACAGGCGAGGGGAGTTTCAGGACCGGCGCATCGGGAGAATACGGTTTCTTGTTGACCGGAAATCGAAGGTCCCGGCTTCAACTTTGGGTCGGAGGAAAGACGATCATCGATCTCAAGAACATGTGGGTTGCCGACACCGCCAGCGCCAAAATCGATCTGAAGGCCGATACTGAATACAAGATTTTGGCTCAGACCGGCGGCGATACAAAGTTGTTCGTCCGTGTTCCATCGGATACAACAGAATTCCGTTCTCAAGCCGGCAGCGCGGTGGACTATTTCTTCTTCTACGGGCCGGAGTTGAACCGAGTGATTCAGGCGTATCGCGAGATGACCGGCGCTGCTCCGCTGCTGCCTCGCTGGGCATACGGATATTGGCAGTGCAGAGAGCGGTATGCAAGCCAGCAGCAGATTCTGGACACGGCGGCGGAGTTTCGCCAGCGAAAGATTCCGGTCGATGTGATTGTCCAAGATTGGCAGTACTGGGGCAGATATGGCTGGAACGCTATACGGTTCGATGAACATGACTATCCCGATCCGGCGCAAATGACAACGCAACTGCACCAGGAGAATCTCCATTTGGTGGCTTCGGTGTGGGCAAAATTCGGAACGGAGACCGCTGTTGACCAGGATATGAAGAAAGAACACCTGCTCCTGGCGTCTGAGGCGGGACCCAGGGAACCCGGAGAGACACAGGCCAAGGAGGACTGGGCAGACCTATTCAATCCAAGGGCGAAAGAGCTGTTTTGGTCGGAACTGAATCGTGGGTTGTTTCAGGTAGGTCTCGATGGGTGGTGGTTGGATGCTTCTGAGCCCGAGGGCGATGCGCTAAAAGGTGTGATGACCTATCT
>Ga0181533_1003210_pt1 | contig 18015 bp, 12 predicted proteins | sample PEATcosm2014_Bin_45_FD_119772 | JGI IMG/M metagenome (GOLD analysis project Ga0181533, IMG submission 119772) | Peatland microbial communities from MTU Mesocosm Facility, Houghton, MI, USA - PEATcosm2014_Bin11_60_metaG | ecosystem: Environmental > Terrestrial > Soil > Wetlands > Peat | place... | reverse complement strand
GGATTTTTCGTCCTAGCAAGGAAATCGAGGGGTTGCGCGGAGGCGTACGATGGTACGCCGCACAAGCAAGCCCGAAGATTGACACCGCTAGGGCGGAAAAGGACCGTTTCCGGATGGAAACTACCTAATTTCCTTTAGGTTACCCCCTGGCTTTACCGAGGGATATTTATTTGGATTCATAAAATTCGTGAGACCGCTTCCAAAGCATGACTTGCTTGCCTTCATGCGAAACTGGGCGCAGTCATAGCCTCTTTAAAGGATTTGAGAATGACATCTCTTAGATTGATAAAGCAAAAAAAACTTTTATTTTCAGTTCGGATACTACCTGTTATTTCTATTTTTATTTCTGTTTTTGTGTTCAACTGCAATTCACAGGGGAGTTCAGCACCTGAACCTGTTACGATCTTTATTTGCACCCCGCAAGATACCAGTATTGAGGGAGAAATTTTTGTTCCATTACAATTTTTGCAGCTTAAAGAGACTAAAGAAGACCTGAAACTCACAGATGCACAAAATAGTAAAATAAACGAGCTGATTAATACAACCAACTCCGTTATCTTCAAGCAATATGCTGAACAGGGCTTTCACAGCACGGATTTTGATGAGATCAGGAGGCAACTGGATGAAGCAAGAAGAATGGTCGTGGAAATATTGCGGCCGGATCAGATGGCACGTTTAAAAGCTAACATCTACCAACGATATGGTTTGTGGAGCATTCCGAAAAGAGATATGCGCGACTTATTACACGTGACAAAGATGCAGGCCGTCAAAATAGATGAAATTCGTGCGCAGATGTTAAGCAGAATATACGCCTCTGCAGAGATTCTTGACAAAGCAAGTTCAAATAAATCATGTCGCATGGTTGTCGTAAATAATACAACAGAAACGATACTTGCTGATAGTGAATCGTCAGTTTTGAATATATTCACTCCAGAGCAAAGGGAAGCACTGAATAAGTTGAAGGAACAATCTACAATAACCTCAACCCGATAGTTACTCTCGGTATCAGTCGACAGGAAATTATATGAACTTTGTTGAGCAAATGCGAAAAACAGGTTTTGTGACTATGGCTGAGACGGATGTTCTACAACTACTGACAGCAGACGGTGAAGAGCAGCAAGCGCTGTTTCAATGGGCTCGCGATGTCCGGCGAGAAAACTGTGGCGATGAGGTTCTGCTTCGAGGTGTCATCGAAATTTCCAATTCATGTCAGAAGAACTGTGACTACTGTGCGATGCGATCGACAAACAAGGAGCTCGGCAGATATGCCCTGTCTCCCGATAAGATCCTTTCACTGGCCCAGGATATCAAAGATGCCGGGATACGGGTTGTTTTTCTCCAAGGAGGGCAGAACCCTTTTATAGATTCGATCATAGAGCAGGTCGTTCCTGTCATCAAGAACGAAATGAGCATGGAAATCCTCCTCTGCCTGGGAGAAAGACCAAAGGAGGTTTACGAGAAGTTCGCTCGTTTGGGAGTTGATTCCTATATACTAAAATATGAGACGTCGGATTCAAGTCTTTACAGGGAAATCGCCCACGGTCCGCTTGAGAAACGACTCCAAGCCATTAGCAGTATCCAGGCTGCCGGTCTGAAACTAGGTACCGGGAACATCATCGGACTTCCCAACCAGACCATGCGGAGTCTGTTTGAGGATATTCTTCTTGGTATCAAAATTAAACCCGACTTCATCAGTTCTTCGCCGTTTATTCCCAACGCCAATACCCCCCTCGAAAATCATTCCCACGGCAGCGTCAACCTGACGCTTAATACTATGGCGATCTGTCGTATAGTTTTAAAAACTCCCTTGATCCCATCAGTTAGTGCTCTGGAAAGTCTCAATAAAGGTGGGCAAAAAATCGGGTTTGATGCGGGCGCCAACGTCATGACAATCAACTTCACCCCTAAAGATAGACAATCGCTTTACAAGATTTATTCCGATCGCAGATTTGTTGTTAGTTTGGAACATGCATATCGTACCATTGAAAGCGCAGGTCTTCAATTCAGACAACCGTCCCGCCCCGCACAACGTATCAATCAACTTTGACAAAATACCAGATATGGAAAGGGATACCAACAAAATGAAAAGACTGATTACATTGTTGCACAACGGTAGCATAGCAACTTTCACGACAATTTTGCTTTTAACTGTTTTCCTTAACGCTTCAGCTTTTGCATCTTCATTGTCGGAACAGGATATATGCATAAAAATAGACTCGAAGAAATCTCTGGTCCATATGGGAAGCGTAGATTCGACTAGCCTGACTGAAGACGGAATCAAAGCAGCGAAGCTGGTCCTGGACTTTATTGAAAACAACAATAAGGAATCAGCCCGGTCGGCCTTGAAAATATATGAGCGAATCATTCCGCTGGAGAATTTCGGTGGCGATTACACGGCAATACAGTGGTTTGTCGAGTATATGCTGGCTGCCCCAGACAAAAAAGCCAAGTTTTTAAATGACCCTACCGTGTCCAGTTTTTACGATTTTTTTGCAGAGAACGATTACGACCAACTGACGGAATATCTCAAACGCAAATACAAGCTTGGCGATTTGCAGGACAAGGATACGACTGAAGGGACTAAACGCCGTGCTTTTCTGGAGGATTTCATCCTCTTCAACAATCCACGCCGGGAACAGTGGGAGAAATCGAGTGAAATGGTCCGCTCTCTGAACCTGAAACCTGGCGCCAGTGTCGCGGACATAGGGAGTGGCCCAGGCTATTTCACTTTCAAGTTTTCCAAACTGGTGGGTGACAAGGGACATGTCTATGCAATAGATACGGTTAAGGAGGATCTTGACTATATCAACTATTTTGTTTCAAATAACGGGATTAAGAACGTAAAAACCATCCAGACGAGCGATCATACCATCGGAATGGGGAATGAGCAGGTGGATGTAGCCTGGATGTGCTCACTTTATCACATCATTTATGTGACTTACAATGAAAAGGCAAAGGATGAGTTCGTTGAAAGCATCAAAAAGGCGCTGAAGAAGGACGGGATCCTTTATGTGGTTGACAACGGCCTGGTTCCGGATGGGGTTCTTCCCTATCATGCCCCTTATATCGACAAGAATCTTCTCATCGGCCAATTCCAGAGCTATGGGTTTCGTTTGATCAGTCAGCGCCAGTTTATACCCCAGCGCTACGTCCTGGCTTTCAAGAAGCTTTAACTTGGTTGACGGTCATGTGATAGGCATCATCGCCGCACTCGGCTCCGCAGCTTCCTGGTCCGTTGGCGCGTTATGTTTCAACCGTCTGGGAGAGACGCTCTCCTCCTTTGCCATGACGCTGGTAAAGGGAGCCGTAAGTGTTTTGCTCTTGGCGGCCCTGACGCTGCTGGTTGGCGGGGTCTCTGATATCCCCCTGCGGGCCTATGGTTACCTGGCCGTTAGTGGTCTCTTGGGGATAGCCCTCTCGGACACCTTCTTCTTCAGCGCATTGAAGGAGTTGGGGCCACGGGCAATTGTATTGCTGATGACCGTAGGGCAAGTGTTTACGGTTGCGCTTGCGGTAATTATACTGGGAGAAAGACTCCCCCTGTATGGTTGGCTGGGGATCGCGCTCATCGTGTCAGGAATCACCACAGGCATGCTTTCCGGAGCCTCCGAACGGGGCAGGGCGTCCTGGAAAGGGCTCATCTACGGGCTCATCTCCGTGCTGTCGATGTCGGTTTCGGTAATCCTGACGAAAAAGGGGCTCGCGGAGGTTTCCACCGTATACGCCACTTTTATCCGAATGCTGGCAGGGACAGTGGGAATGCTCCTGGTGGGGATCCTGACACACCGTTTAGGGAGATGGGTGACGCCGTTTCGCAATGCAAGGCTTATTTGGCAGTTTACCCTGGCCGTATGTGTCATTACTTTTGGCGGGTTCTGGTTGTCCATAGTCGCCTTCAAGTTCACCAGCGTCGCCGTGGCCAACAGCCTTATCTCAACCGAACCCATATTCATTCTCCCTTTATCGGCGATCTTTCTGAAAGAAAAAGTCACCCTGCAAGCGGTTATGGGGGCTGTGATTGCCACCATCGGGGTTATTACCCTCTGCGCCAATGGGACCGCCATTGGGTAAAATCTCTATTGATAACGAAGCATAGCATTTACTGTTAGTATTCCAGAAGAGAAAGGCCTTCTGAAATGTCACGAGTCGATGCAACCAGTAAGGCTGAAATAATTGCCAATGCGCAGCAGTTCCTTGAGGATTACCGGGAACTGAAACGTTTGGGTTTCATCAACAAAACAGGCGATTTCTTCCCGTCAGTCCACTACCCCCCCATCACCATGTACCAGACTATCTCTCAGGAGGATATGTTCGCCGGATACACCCTTCCCGAAGACGGACTCTTTGACATCTACGCACACCTCCCCTTTTGCCTGCAACGTTGCCTTTTTTGCCACTACCCCGTAAAATTGGGTGAGCAGGCGCTGGAGAAGGACACGTATCTGAATTCATTGGAAAAAGAGATGGACATCTATATGGGTGTCCTCGGCATTGATCGGATTTTGGCCCGCTCCATCCTCATCGGTGGCGGTACGCCGACCTATCTCACCCCGGTTCAGCTCAAACGTTTCCTGGACTTCTTCACCAAGCGGGTTGATTTAAGCAAGTGTACCCAGTTCAACTATGATGTGGACCCCAACACCCTTCTGGGGAATGATGGAATGGAGCGGCTTCGGATCATGCGTGACTTCGGAGTCGACCGACTTACCATAGGTGTCCAGTCTCTCAATGATAGCATCCTGCACAATATGAACCGTCATCATTCCGTACAGCAGGCCCTGGAATCCATAGAGGAGTCCCGGAAACTCGGCTATCAGGTGAACATAGAATTCATTTTCGGTCTTCCCGGACACACTTATGAAGGGTGGATTGAAGAGATTGAACAAGCCATGTCACTGGACGTAGACGAAATTCAACTCTATCGCTTGAAGGTTGAGGCTTACGGTGATTATCAGGGACCGATCAAGACGATAATTAAGAAAAAGGATGCACCGATCTTGACGGACGAAGAAACGCTGACAATGAAGATGATCGCCATCGACATGCTGACAGCCAGGAATTTCACTGAGAACATTCGGCGGGTCTTCAGCCGGACCAAAAAACACTTCTCACGGTATGCCTGGAATCAATGCTGCATGCTCTACGACGAAATAGGATTCGGACTTACCGCATTCAGCAGTCTTCGTGACCGTTTTGTTCTCAACACCCAGTTCTTCAAGGAGTATTACGACAGCATCGATGCCGGGCGTCTTCCCTTGAATCGCGGGTTGGTCCGAAGTAGCGAGGAACAAAAACGGTGGGGGATCATCCTGCCTTTGAAAAACAGTTTTATCAACAAAAACATCTATAAAGCACGTACCGGTGAGTCGGTGGATAACGTCTTCATTGAAAAGATGGCGCGCCTGAAAACTTATGGTCTTGTGACGGAAGAAGACAAAAAGATCGAAACAACAAAGCTGGGCGCTTTTTTTGCCGATGAAGTAGTGCAGCAATTCCATAGTCCGGACTACATCCCATTTGCAAGGGATGCATATGAGGATTCTGTCTTGAATCCCTACCTTACTGTGGAAGATTCATAGTTGTGGGAATGCGGGAGTTGCAGTTTTTAGCAACCTGTCTGACCGGAATAAAACAGTTTATCACTATGGATCAAGGAGGAGGTTTGTGACGTCCTTCAGAATTGGATTCGTATCTATTATCTCGGTCATCGCCCTGGCTCTGGCGCCATTGGCCCTGGCAGGGTCTTTCATTAAAGAGAAATACGATAATCTGGTTGAACAGCAACTCAATATTCCGGTTTTTTTTGCTTTCCCCGAAAGCTCCTTCGCCACACTTCCACAAGAATTGCCGACCTCGGATCTCCTCATCGACTTCAAACACCCGTCTTCCAAAGTGGCCCCTCACGTTCTTGGTTACAGGATATATTCCCACAAGCAAGACGGCACACTAGCCTCAAGCCTGGCCGAAAGCGGCTTTATACAGACAGGTGATATCATCCTGAGCTTTCGTCCGGAGTGGGGCGGCGGCGGCCCATATCCTAACATTCAGATGGGCGTGAGCCATGCGGGCGTAGCCTACATCAAGAACGGAGTGCTCTATAACATCGATATGCCTTTGACCACGGATTACATTGGGCAGCTAAACTCCAAGCATTATATGGAAACCAAGGCGCTGCATGTGATCCGCCCCCGCGGGCTTACTGATCAACAGAAGTCCAATCTGGTGGGGTGGGCAACAAAACTTGTCAACGAAGCCGGGAAAATCTATCCAAAATATATTGCCTTCAACCAGGATTACACCTCCCCGAATTACGCGCACGATAAATCCCTTGTTTTCATAAAACAACTCGGGCAATTAGCATTTGGCAAGACTGACAACATATCTCTCAAGATGTACTGTTCGGAATTCGCCTGGTCTCTCCTCTCACTTCGCGATTGTGATCCGGATCAGCCGGATGCTTTTATGGCTGATGGCGTGCCCGCATGCATCCACCCCATTTTCACTCCGCTGCCAATGGTAGGCTCACTAATCGGCGCGAAAAGCACTGGAACTGGAACCGCAGGACTTTCAGACGGTCCGCTCCTGACTATCAGCGCGATGGGACTATCGGAGAAGGAACGTAATCTTCTACTTAATTCGGTATTCTTGACCATTCAGAAAAGCGATTCCAAAATGTCTCCGGGGCATAGGAAGGTCGCCGAGCAGATGCGTCCGGTTTTCGGTAAACTCCAGGGATTGTACCGCGGCATCTTCACGGGGAATGCTGAAGCGTTGGAAATCCGTAAGCAGTTCAACGCACACATGAAGAATAATTATTCACCAACAAGTTTCATTATTCAGATACTGCTTCCCAAGGATCATCCGGCTCGGGTGATGGATTATGTCGGAACCGTGACATATATTAATCAATAAACTTTCAGGGGCTGACCTCGGAGAATCATGAAATTACTTCGCTTCCACTGGTGTCTTGCCGTATTTGTTGTAATTCTGGGTGCCTGCCAGGTTTTATCGGCTTGTAACCTTACCACCAAGGTTTCCCAATCCCCTAAAGACCTCCGGAATGGCGATATAATTTTCCAGCAAAGTCAGACTTCCCAGGCAGTTGCGCTTGAGGAAGCGACAGCATCGATATGGACTCATACAGGAATAATTCTCTGGCATAACAACCAGTGGATGGTAGCACAGGCTTCCGCAACGGTTGGCTATACACCGTTAGAGCAGTTCATTGCAAAGGGAAAACAGCAGAGATTTGTAATCAAACGTCTGAAAAACAAACTATTTCCTCTAGACTCTGATACCGGCAGAAATCTTGAGAACCGTGTGGCGAATTTTCTGGGCAAGCCGTATGATATTTATTTTAAATGGGATGATGGCTCGATATATTGCAGCGAGTTGGTCTGGAAGGTATATGAACCGTTTGTCAGGTTGACTGAGCCGCAAAAGCTGAAGGACCTTGATCTCAGCGGGCCGCATGTCAAAAAGCTGATCCTGGAGCGGTACAAGCGCAACGGTAAGAAGCTGAATCTTGAGGAAACAGTAGTGACACCGATCTCGATCTTCAATTCCAGCAGACTCTATCAGGTCTATGATTCTGCTGGGAACTAGCCCGCAATAAGACAAGACGTTCTGATGGTTCATCTCCCCATATCTCGATCTGTTCGACTTAGAGCTTATCCGTAAATAAGCATTCCAGGCTCGCATCCCGTCTTCAGGTCATCTTTGACCGGCCCTCAATCACAAAATCCTTGACGTAGCCCTGCTACGCCTGCGGTTTTGCTCAATCAGCCCGGCCAAATCTGGTATAAATCCGTGCGCGATCCCTTGTAACGTTATTTACGGACAAGCTCTTAGTTGAGAAAAATACAAATTCCCATGCTATTGAATTATTTCCAGTTCCCCATCAGGATGAACGGCGCCCAGAAGTAGGGATGGGCATAGCTTTCCTGCCGCTCTGTTCTCCGGTCGGATTTTTCATCACCATCCATGGGAGAATCCTGTTGCGGCAGGGGTTTGATCGTACCGTTCAACAGGCCCAGTTGCGCCTGCCGCAGTGCCTCCACCTTAGGCAGTTTCTTTTCCTCCTTCAGTCGATAGAACTCTTTCATCAAGAGTGATGTACTTTCGTCGGCCACCGACCAGAGGGTCGCGATAACTGATTTGGCTCCCCGCTCCATGGCGATGGCGCCAAAACCCTCGATCTCGCTGCCGGTGCCATTACTCCCCATTGCGGTTTCGCATGCCGAGAGCGTCAGAAGTTCGGTATTGCGGAAGGCGGCCCCTTTTCTCACCTTGTCCAGTGTCAGTCTGCTGCCGTCCCCCAACAGCAGAAAGGAATCCATTTCCGTGCCGGGGGAAAATTTGAAGTGGCTGGCGATGTGTACCACCGGATTGCGGCTGGCGGATTGCTGGAGTGTCTTTGCTGTGAAGGCCGCGTTGAGGTGTATCTCACCCGGAATGACCCCCCGGTTGCCGTTTTTGACAATGCCGTTCAACTCTCCGATTACGGAAGGGAGAGCTGTGAAGGCGTCGCTGACTTTGTCGCTGACGCCCAAGGCAGCCACTTTCCAGTTCGGTTTGACGGGCAGGGCGATCTTGTCCTTGCTTACTTCGGCGTACATAACGGTACGGTACTGCTGGACCAGGTATTGTTTGCCGTCGTAAAGGGCTGCAAAGGGAAGGTAACGGAGTGTCCCGTCAAGGGAGAGCATCAGGGTCCGGGCCTTGGCTTGTTTCAGTTCCTGTTCGATGGGGGCGATCAGGATGGTATACAACTCTTTTGCCAGGGGACGGGGATCGTTGGTGGGATCGGTAAGAGCATCCCGCAGGGCGGATATTTTACTGTTGAGGTCTTTGTTCTTTATATCGCTGTGACGGGCAAGCTGGGTGTCCGGGGTAGTGAGCAATATGTGGACCCGTTCGTCCATTATCAGGTAGTGGATCAGAACGGCCCCTTCACCCAGGCCGGCAAGGGTCTGCATGATGGCGCCGGTGCCGGCCAGGTTTTTGCTGGTCAGTTCAGCCAGACGCTTGTCCCGTTCCGCCTGGGACTGTTTGGCCAGTTTGTCGGCCTCTGCTTGCAATGAGGTGATCAGGTTGTTAATGAAGTCGTTGAAAGCTTCACTGGCCTTTTGATCCTCTTCCAGAAGTTGGTTCAGCCGGGGACGTTCCGCTTGGCTGAGAACCCCCTTTTCATCTCTGGCGCGCAACTCCCCAAGTTCCTTGCCCAGCCTGGCGTTGTTGGCGGAGAGCTTTTCGTACTCCAGGTACCACGGTTTCTCTGTTTCGGTAAAAGCTGCCTTGGTGCCCAGCTTGGAGACGCTGTCGGCGGAACGGCGCAAATACTGGAAGTATTCCTCTTCCTTGAGCATGGCCAGCACCTGTTGGGCCTCAGCCAGCCGGCCTTGCTCAATGAGAAGGTTGGCTAGCCGCTTGTAAACTTGCTCTACGGTTTCGGTGTAGCTTTTGAGGGTCTCCTTACCCAGTTTAGAGACGTTCGCGCGAAGTCCCTGGCTGGTATTCACCGCCTGCTTGCCTAAGAAGATGGCAGCCTCGGAGTTGTTCTGTTTATTGAGAAGATCGGAGTAGTTGCTCTGGACTTCGAATAGCAGCGCTGGATTACCGGAGGATTGAGCAATGGCCAGGGCCCGCCTATAAAGCCGCTCGGCCTCGGCGTAGCGGCCAGTTGTGCGGTATAGCCCGGCCAGATTGTTGAGGCGTTTGGCGACATCTGGGTGTTCCGGACCGAAGACCTTTTCGTCGATGGCCAGAGCCCGCTTGAAAAGCGGTTCGGCCTCGACGTAGCGGCCAGTGGTATAGTATAGTGCAGCCAGATTGTCGAGGGTTGTTGCGACGTCGTGGTGTTCGGGACCGAGGGCCTTTTCGTCGATGGCCAGTGTACGCCTGTATAACGGCTCGGCCTCAGCGTAACGGCCGGTGGTCTTGTACAGCTTTGCCAGGTTGTTTACGGCTGTTGCGACGTCGTGGTGTTCGGGACCGAGGGCCTTTTCAACGATAGCCAGGGCATGCCTGTATAACGGTTCGGCCTCGGCATAGCGACCGGTTGTAACGTACAGCACGGCCAGGTTATTAAAACGTTTGGCGATGTTGGGGTGTTCCGGGCCGAAGGCCTTTTCATCGATTGCCAGGGCTCGCTTGAAGAGTGGCTCGGCCTCGGCATAACGGCCGGTGGTCCAATACAGTACAGCCAAATTGTTGAGGGCGGGGGCAACATCGGGGTGTTCCGGTCCGTGGGCCTTTTCGACGATGGCCAGGGCACGCTTATAGAGCGGCTCGGCCTCGGCATAGCGGCCGGTGGTGTCGTACAAACCGGCCAGACTGCTGAGGGCTGTTGCAACGTCAGGGTGTTCCGAGCCGTGGGCCTTTTCGACGATGGCCAGGGCACGCCTGTAGAGCGTTTCGGCCTCGGCATAGCGGTCGGTGGTGCAGTATAGCATGGCCAAGTTGTTGAGGTCAGTTGCGACATTGGGGTGTTCCGGACCGAGGGCCTTTTCATCGATGCCCAGGGCACGCTTGTAGAGCGGCTCGGCCTCGGCATAGCGGCCGGTGGTCTTGTACAGAACAGCCAGGTTATTGAGGCGATTGGCGACATCGGGGTGTTCCGCACCGAGGGCCTTTTCGACGATGGCCAGGGCACGCCGGTAGAGCGGCTCGGCCTCGATGTAGCGGCCCGCAGTCACGTAGAGCACGGCCAAGTTGTTGAGGTCAGTTGCGACGTCGGGGTGTTCCGGACCGAGGGCCTTTTCATCGATCGCCAGGGCACGCTTGTAGAGCGGTTCGGCCTCGGCATAGCGGCCGGTGGTCTTGTACAGAATAGCCAGGTTGTTGAGGCGATTGGCGACATCAGTATGTTCCGGGCCGAGGACCTTTTCGTCGATGGCCAGGGCTCGTCTGTAGAGCGGTTCGGCCTCGGCGTAAAGGCCTACTATGCAGTACAGCTCAGCCAGATTGTTGAGTCCAGTTGCAACGTCGGGGTGTTCTGGACCGAGGGCCTTTTCGTAGATGGCCAGGGCACGTTTGTAGAGCGGCTCGGCCTCGGCATAGCGGCCGGTGGTCTTGTACAGCCCGGCCAGGTTGTTTAAGGCTGTTGCGACATAGGGATGTTCGGGTCCGAGAGCCTTTTCGTTGACGGTCAGGGCCTGTTTGTAGAGCGGTTCGGCCTCGGCATAGCGGCCGGTGGTCTCGTACAGCCCGGCCAGGTTGTTGAGGCGATTGGCGGCGTCGGGGTCTTCGGGACTGTGGGCTTTTTTGTCAATGGCCAATGCCCGCTTGTAGAGGGTTTCGGCCTCGGCATAGCGGCCGGTGGACTTGTACAACCCGGCCAGGTTGTTGAGGCTGATGACGACATTGGGGTGTTCTGGTCCAAAGGACTTTTCGTTGACGGCCAGCGCCCGCCGGTAAAGAGATTCGGCCTCGGCATAGCGGTTGGTGGACTTGTACAGCAATGCAAGGTTGTTGAGAGCCGATGCGACGTAGGGATGAACCGGTCCAAGCACCCGTTCGCAAGTCGCGAGAGCCTCCTTACCTTTATCGATTGCCTGGTCGTATTTGCCAACCTTGTAGAGTTGCAACACCTGGGTATTCAAGTCGTTCGCCCGTTGCAACTCCTTCGCATCGTCGGCATAAACTGGTGATGTGAAGATGCAGGCGCAGACAATTAGGGTGAGCATGAGGTAAAGTAGGAGTTTCATACCGCTTACCTCCATAGTTATTTCCAGTTCCCCATCAGAATAAACGGCGCCCAGAAGTAGGGATGGGCATAGCTCTCCAGCTGTTCTGCTCTCCGGGCAGATTTTTCATCACCATCCGTGGGCGAATCCTGATGCGGCAGGGGTTTGATCGTCCCGTTCAACAGGCTCAGTTGCGCCTGCCGCAGTGCCTCCACCTTGGGCAGTTTCTTCTCTTCTTTCAGCCGATAGAACTCTCTCATAAGCAGGGCCGTACTCTCGTCATAAACAGGCCACAAGGTGGCTATCACCGCATGGACCCCCTGTCCCATGGCGAGAGCCCCGAAGCCCTCGATCTCCTTCCCTTGGCCATTGCTCCCCATGGCGGTCTCACAGGCTGACAGCGTCAGCAGTTCGGTATCCGGGAAATAGCCGCTGTTCCGGATCTGGTCCAGTGTCAGTCTGCTGCCGTCTCCCAACAGCAGAAAGGAGTCCATTTCCGTGCCGGGGGTAAATCTGAAGTGGCTGGCGATGTGCACCACCGGGTATCTGATGGCTGATTTCAGAAGCCTGTCTTTGGTGAACTGCTCATCCAGATAGATCTTCCCGGGTATGACCCCGCCGGAAGCGCTTTTCACGATGCTCGACAGCTCATGGGGAACCGATGGTAGGGAATCGAAGCCTGGATGCTCTTTGCTGACCCCCAGAGCTCCCACCTGCCAACTCTCTTTTGCCGGAAGCGCAACCTTGTCCTTGGCAACCTCGGAGTACATGACGGTGCGATAGTGCTGGACAAGGTAGCCCGTGCCGTCGTACAGGGCCGCAAAGGGGAGGTAGTGCAACGCCCCGTCCAGGTTGAGCATCAGGGTCTGGGCCTTGGCCTGTTGCAGTTCCTTTGCCACCGGGGCGATCAGGACCGTGTAGAGCTCATGTGCCAGGGGGCGCGGATCACTGTTCGGGTCGCGCAGATAGTCGCTCAAGGCGGTAATCTTGGCGCCCAGTTCCTTGGCCGTGATGGTGCTGTGCCGGGCAAGCTGGCTGTCGGGGGTGATGAGGATGATATCCAGTATATCATCCAGGATCAGATATTTCAGGACGACCGCGCCTTCGCCCAGCGCCGCGAGGGTGCTCTGGAATTCCGAGGTCTTTTCCAGGTTCTTTCCACCCACTTCTTCGATACGTCGGTCGCGTTCTTCCTTGGATAGTTTGGGCCGCTTCTCGGCGTCCTCGCGCAGGGCCTTGAGCAGGTCCTTGATATAGTTGTTGAAGTCGGTGATCTGTTTGTTGTTCTCCGCCACCAGCTCGGTCAAGCGTTCATCTTCCTTGTCCGTGATGATCCCTTTTCTCAGTTTCTCCCGCAGTTCGCCCAGCTCTTTACCCACCGTGGCCGCCTCGGCGGAGAGCTTTTCATACTTCAGTTGCCAGGGCTTTTCGGTTGGAGTGGAGGCTGCCTTGGTGGCCAGCTTGGCGGCGCTGTCGGCGGAGCGGCGCACATACTGGAAGTATTCTTCTTCCTTGAGCATGGCCATCACCTGCTGGGCCTCCGCCAGGCGACCTTGCTCTATGAGAAGGTCGGCTAGCCCCTTGTAAACTTGCTCGACAGTTTCGGTGTAGCTCTTGAGGGTCTCCTTACCCAGTTTAGAGACGTTCGCGCGAAGTCCCTTGATAGTGTTAACCGCCTGCTTGCCGAAAAAGATGGCGGCCTCGGGGTTGTTCTGTTTCTTGAGGAGATCGGAGTAGCCGCTCTGGACTTTGAAGAGCAGTTCCGGGTTGCCGGAGGATTGAGCAATGGCGAAAGCCCGCTTATAAAGCGGTTCGGCCTTGGCGTAGCGGCCGGTGGTGCTGTATAGCCCAGCCAGGTTTTTGAGGACAGTTGCGACGTTGGGGTGTTCCGGGCCAAAGGATGTTTCGTCGATGGCCAGGGCCCGCTTGTAGAGCGGTTCAGCCTCGTCGTAGCGGCCAATAGTGTCGTACAGCTTGGCCAGGTTGTTAAGAGCGGTTGCAACATCGGGGTGTTTTGTGCCGAGGGCTTTTTCGTCGATGGACAAGGCCCGCTTGTAGAGCGGCTCGGCCTCGGCATAGCGGCCAATGGTGCTGTACAGACCGGCCAGATTGTTGAGGGCCGTTGCGACGTCACGGTGTTCGGGTCCGAGGATTTTCTCATCGATGGACAAGGTCCGCTTGAAGAGCGGCTCGGCCTCGGTATAGCGGCCGGTGGTAAAGTACAGCAGAGCCAGATTGTTGAGGGCTGTTGCGACGTCGTGGTGTTCAGGTCCGAGGATTTTCTCATCGATGGACAAGGTCCGCTTGAAGAGCGGCTCGGCCTCGGCATAGCGGCCGGTGATGCTGTATAGCCCGGCCAGGTTGTTGAGGTTTTGAGCGACGTCAGGGTGTTCAGGGCCAAGGGCCTTTTCGTCAATGGCCAGGGCCTGCTTGAAGAGCGGCTCGGCCTCGGCATAGCGGCCGGTGGTAAAGTACAGCAGCGCCAGATTGTTGAGGGCTGTTGCGACGTCGTGGTGTTCAGGTCCGAGGACTTTTTCATCGATGGCCAGGGCCCGCTTATAAAGCAGCTCGGCCTCGGCATAGCGGCTGGTGGTTTGGTACAGCTCGGCCAGGTTGTTGAGGGCCGTTGCGACGTCGGGATGCTCCGGCCCCAGCACCCGTTCGCGAATGGCGAGAGCCTCCTTATTTTTATTGATTGCCTGGTCGTATTTGCCCACCTGGTAGAGTTGTATCCCCTGGGAATACAGCTCATTCGCCCGTTTCAACTCCTTCGCTTCGCCGGCAAAAACTGGCGATGTAGGGATGAAAACGCATACAATTAAGGTAAGCATGAGGGAGAGCAGGAGTTTAATACAGCTTATAAAGACCGACACAATAACATCATCCTCCAGAAGCATCAGGTTATAAACTTTCCTGTGGAGGGTTAAAAATCCAGTATTTCCGGTTAGTTGTTTTGTTATTACGTGGGGTGAGGAACTTGCGCTCCTCCAGGCTTTTTCGGGAGAGGACCATTTTGATGTCAGTAATTATCGAATTATTGCTGCCATAATAGGAATGGCCAACGAGACTTGTATCAACCCTCGAAACATCTATTGCGTCAATTCCTTTCGGAGTAAGGATTTCCGGATCGGAATCTCCAGCTCGCCTCCGCTGATTATTAAAGTAACGCGATACTGTCATTGCCACGTCCTTCGAGGAGGAGTATAATGACACTCTTTTTGCCAGTTTGGTTATCTTCGGGGCTATCTCTTTCTGAAAGACATCTGCGTCTATATCTGGAGCTGCCAGCACGAGTTGATTGAAGATGGGGGGTTTTCTTTTATTCAGGTAGGCATCGCTCAGTTTCGCAAGCGCCTGGGTAAGACCATATGTCCCCATGCTATGTGCGATTATATGGATCCGGTCAGGCTTGAATCGGTCGACGACATCCATTATAAAGCTGGATATGGCGGGAATAGACTGTTGAATATTTTCAGCATCGCTCGCGTACTTTAGAAAATTTCCATTGGATGGCCAACTGAAAAAAATCGGCACCCCATTGAACTTCAGGTCATACGCCAGCTGGGCCGTCCTGCGTGCTGCTTTTTTAAAGCTGACATTGTACCCGTGAATGAAAATAAGGATCTCTTTATTCCCAGCATTACGATTGATGGTATTGAAAAAATCTTTTTCTCCAAGTTCGGTAACTTTTTGCAGTATTATGTGCTTATTGGGATCCGCCCAGATCTCCAGTGAAGGCGACTCCAACTCACCAGGTGCATGAACTTCCGGAATGCTCACCTCACAGACTCCGTAATGAATACTCCGGTCGGGTTCCCCAATATACTCCACAGGGTTTGGCGCCGACGCAGTAATAGCCTTGCGGTTTGTCGCATAATATACCGAAACAGGGATGAACTTCTTCGGCTCGGCTTCGCCCCTTGTTCTAAACTTCTTCCTTCTTTCTTCACTATATTCCAGAAGCTTGGTTTTGATATCATCGGGTGCATTCCCATTCTTCGCATAACCAATAGCATTTATTCCCGACGCATCAACTCTGGTGGGATCAGCGCCTGCTTCAAGGAGCAGTACGACTAGAGCAGTATCTCCTTTACCCGCGGCAACCATAAGCGGTGTCCGTTTTTGTTTATCGTCCGTTACATTAACATCCGCACCAGCTGCAATCAGCTTAAAAAGCACATCCGCAAGCCCCAGTTCGGCGGCACGAACAAGTGGCGGTACACCTTGGTCATCAGGGGCATCGATTTTTACACCCTTTTTTACAAGCTCTTCAATTTTAGCGGAATCGTTATTTCGTACTGCAGTTGACAGCTCTCCCTCAATAGAAAGAGCGCTCCAGGAAGTCAAAGGAAAAAACAAGACAAGAAACAGTAGGGAAAACAGTACATTGATCATAATTGTCTCCTCAAACTGTTAAGTAAGGGATTAGTCTTGTATAGTATAGGCTGACTGATCAGGTTATTTCTTGATCTTTATCAGATCGCCGAGATTTGGAGGCATGTTTTCCTTGACGCCGTGTGCCGTCCATAAGTAAAATAGTCCTCCGAATAACAGCGTGGCCACAATCGCCCCGATTACCGCGAATCTAATTTTATGCTTCTTTTTTTCAGCGCCGACCGGAGTTAAAAAGGGTTTGGTATCATCCCCTGCAATTCCCTTCGTACAGGAAAGCTGGAGGATTATGACCGTGACATTGTCGGTCCCCCCGTTGTCTTTAGCGAGTCCTATCAGCGACTGGCCTGCCTCCTGCAACGGTAGACGCGACAGGCGGTCTTTGATGTCGTCGTCGGACACCAGACCGTGGAGGCCGTCGCTGCACAGCAGTATGATATCATTTTCCTCAAGAAGGAGATGAAACGTGTCCGGCGCCATATCCAGGTCACTGCCAAGCGCCCTGACTATAATATTCTTTTGCGGATGACTTGCCGCAGCCTCAGCAGTTATCAGGCCGTCCGCGAGAAGCTTGTTGACAAGTGTATGATCTTCGGTTAACTGCCGTAAGATATTATCCCGCAACAGATACGCCCTGCTGTCCCCGGCATGGGATAAAAACCCATCATTGCCGAGCAGGATGAAAGCCGTGCAGGTCGTCGCCATCCCTTTGCATGAAGGATCCTGAGCCGCCTTTGTGAGAATCTCGCGGTTTGCGGCGATCATAGACTCCTTCAGGGCAGACAACGGATCAAGCTGCTCTGATGCGTAATATCGTTCCTGCATAACGGAAACCGCGGTGCTGCTGGCGGTTTTTCCGCCAATGTTACCACCGACCCCATCTGCGACTATGGCCAGAATACCCTTCTCCTCCAGGAGCCTTTGGTCCTGGGGAAAGAACAGAAGTAAGGAATCCTCGTTCGCGGACCGCACCAGACCCGTGTCGGTATCGGCAAATGATTCGACCCGTGTCGTCCGGAGTGTCAGCATTTCCGGAATCTCAGAACACTCTCGCCCACCTTTAATGTGTCGCCGTCCTGTAATTCTATCTTGGTTATGGCCTCATCATTTACAAAAGTACCGGCAGCGGTGTCGAAATCCGTAATGGTCATATTGCCGTCCTTGATGCGTATACTCGCATGAATTTTTTCGATCTTACCGTCCTGGAGCTGCAATTGACAATCTTCTCCCTTTCCGAGAAAGAGCTGCACCTCCTCATCAGCTATTTTGAAGTCCTTCCATGCATCCGGGCCTTCGGTTACAACAAGCCATCCGTAGATAGGCTTCCTTTGTTCCGCCGGTTTGAAGACAACCGTCTTCCCCAGGTCTTTTTCCTGGTAGATCCTGGTGGCCCCCATGTTTTCCATGACCCTGGTGTCTCCAAATACAACAGTAGACCCCAGATTGCCTTGCTGCTTCGTGTCTCCTTGTACGGGATCAACGGTGGCGCCACAATTGATGCAACACGCGCACCCATCCGGAATTTCCACTCCACATTTTCTGCAGGTCATACACTTACCTCCCTATTATTGATCCCTAAAGATCCCGCACCGAATGATTGTATTGTCTTCAAAAAGTATGATTGTTTCCAGAATGTAGGAGCCGTTCGTTATGTTGATCGCAACCTCTTTACCGTTGGATTCAGGTCTCTACCAGAAAGTGTCGAATTCTGTTCAATTATCCTCTTTTTTCTCCCCCCCTTTGAATGTACTCTTAACTTTATTTACGAAATTATCTTTAAATTTTTTCCACGCGCCTGAGCTGTCCGACTTGTCATGAGAATCCCCGGATGGCGCTTCTTCCTGGCTGGCAGTGCCGCTTTTTTTATCCACGCTGTCCGACTTGTCATGAGAATCCCCGGAGGATACTTCTTTCCGGCCAGGGCTCCTTTTTTTTT
>Ga0181533_1003205_pt1 | contig 18025 bp, 18 predicted proteins | sample PEATcosm2014_Bin_45_FD_119772 | JGI IMG/M metagenome (GOLD analysis project Ga0181533, IMG submission 119772) | Peatland microbial communities from MTU Mesocosm Facility, Houghton, MI, USA - PEATcosm2014_Bin11_60_metaG | ecosystem: Environmental > Terrestrial > Soil > Wetlands > Peat | place... | reverse complement strand
CTCAATCACAAAATCCTCGACGTAGCCATGCTACGCCTGCGGTTTTGCTCAATCAGCCCGGCCAAATAATGCATAAATCCGGGCGCGATCACTTGTAATATTATTTACGGACAAGCTCTTAGTTGATTTGTTGATTTACCTCATGTAACATGCTGAAATGTCAGAGTGCAAGAACTAGGATCACGAAAAATCAAATTTTGGGCATCAACCTTTGACAATACTCTGAAGACTTCTGACCGTTATTTCCAATCAACTCTGGAACATTTCGGGCCTTGCAAAGTTGCAAGATCATCGCCGGCATTGCTGCAATGGACTCTCGGCGTTCCGCGATCTTCTTTGCCTTTATCCTATTTATTGCTCTTCTTCGCCCGTTTTCTTGTAAAAATCCACAGTCTTGATGTGGCTGTCCGGCATTTTTTCTCCATCCGGCAAACTTAGCAAAATTGCCCTGTTTGTCAGAGCAGGCTGGTAATTTGGATCTATTTCCAATGCCTTGTCAAAGGTGGTTAGTGCTTCCTCTCTTTTACCCAGGAATGAGTAGCATAAACCTATATTGCCATAAGATTGAGGATGGTTCTTGTTGATTACCAATACATTCTGGAAGCCGGTTATGGCTTTTTCATACTCCTTATTTTGCATTAGTGAAAACGCCTTGCCAAATTCATCCATTGATTTAAGATAAAGATCTAGTGACATACCGTAATCCCGTGAAATCGACGTTTCCATGTCGAGCAGAAGTTTCTCGGCTGTAATTACCAAATGATCCCCGCGATCTCCAAATTCGATCACTTTTCTAAATGATGTTATAGTGTTTCCAAGATCCAGCAGGTTCTTGTGGGCAACGGCCTTGTTGAACCAGGCTGCAACGAAGTATGGAAACGTTTCAAGGCATTTGTTGAGGAAGAAGACAGATTCCGCATAGTTGCCTTTCATGGCATGCAGAGTCCCCATGCCGTACTGGACTTTGTAAACCTTTGGGTACTTTTCCATCAGTCCGATAAGTAATGCTTCTCCTTTTGCAAGGTTGCCCTTCTCCGCAAATCTCAGCGCATTGTCTACTGCTTTATCCACTTCTGGATCTATTAGCGTAGTGAAGTCTTTAAAATTGCTCTTTTTCATTTTGTCTATGCCATATTTCTCCGCATCGACATAATGGGAGCATCCGCTGCAATCCGAATTTCTTATTTTGGCGCAACAACCGGAGCAAACAGGAGATCCTTCCCTGATTTTACATGAACGTTTACCTTTGGCACTTATGCAGATTACACACTTCATTTTAGATTTCTCGATCCCTGTCTGCAAAATATCCCCCTTACTTGGACATCCTGTTCTTCGTGGTGCTGGCGCCGGTCAGGAGTTGAACGGCAGCAATGACCGAAAACCGCTGTTTCCCGCCAGTCGCTGCCAACCGGCCGGACCGCTCCGGCTAATGTTGGAAACTGTTGAAACATAGCAGATTTTTAGGGGTTTATCCAGTTGTTTGACAAGAGGGCTAGGGGGACGCTGTTATCTATTTCTCTATTGAAAAGACAGATAACGTAAAATATCTTTCGCTTTTTTGATGAATTCGGGGGACATCCATACTTAATTCCCCTCTCACTTTCCGGCATTCCGGGGAGGATTTGTGGTCAGGTAAATAGCAAGTATGAATTATGAAGGATGAAAAAAGGCTTTAAATCACGCTCCGCAAACTTCACCTCGCAAAACCAAACTGCTTGACAGTCAATGTCATCATGCAGCCTTGTCGTGCACACGCTTCCATTCCTTTAGCGCCTCATCGATCTTCTTCTGCCATCCAGGACCCTGCATTTTGAAGAATTCCAACACCTCCGGCGACAGCCGTAGCGTCGTCTGTACCTTCTTCGGCCGCTTCTGAGGCCCCCGTCCCTTGCGATATTCCTCCACGATTTCGGGGAGCACCTCCGCGGCCGGGCGTGACCTTCTGAAATCCTCCGCAGTCCATTCCGGATTCTCGGTGTCGCCGTTAATCACTTTCTTGATTTGCTTCATAGTATTTAACCTCTCTCTGGTTCGCTTTGCGAAGGCTTAATATCCTGACGGTGCCGCTCCTCGGCGTGAAAGCCAGAGCATAAAGCCGCCTGCCGATATATCCCATGGCGCGGTATCGCGGCTCGCCGTAATCGGCCCTTACGTCAGGGATTACAAGCGCACTCTCCCAGTCGAACTCTTCAGCCTCAGCAAAGTCGACCCCGTGCTTCTCCCGGTTGCTTTCCCTCTTGGCTTCATCCCATTCGTACATCATAGACAAATTGTAGTGCCGAAATATCTAAATGTCAATTAAATTGTAGCTACAATAAAGCAAGGATGAAAGATGAATTGAAGCGGCAACTATGAATTATGAAGGATGAAAAAAGGTTTTATCCCAACCAAAACAATCTCCTTGCCTTTCAGTATATATTGTTCGGATTACCTTGAAGGATTCTGCGGCGCCGGGCAACGATCAGTGATTGTCGATATGGTGGTCATATTCTCTAACAACGAACTCCCCTCCACCAAGCCCGCTTCCTTTCCCGGTTCCAGTGTGGTGATTACCGCCTTGCCTATTATTTGCGAGTGCCCGGCAGCTGCGTCTTTAACCCGGATCGACCATGCATTGTGAAACACCAGCGGCCGCCCCTTAGAGTCCGGGCCTATGTAAAGCATGATATGCCCCGGCTTGTAGAACAGGCTGAGAAAGGGAACTGCCTGGCGCCTGATCACGTCCTCCTTTTCCCACGGCTGTTTTCCCGAGAGGTCTAACCGCTGCTGGACGGACGCAATCTGGTCGGCAGAGGTGCGTGGCAGCCAGATCCCGAAAGGCTGGAAAAAATCGCGGAGCATCGCCGAGCAATCCCGCAGCCCGAACATTTCCCCCCACCCATATGGTTGACCAGCCAATTGATTGCCGATCAGGGTGATGTTTTCTCGGTCGAAAGGCAGAGGGAACCTGCCTGCTACTTCACGGGAAATCCGCGTTAGACTGCTCTCCGCCGTGCGTCCTTTCCCCACGGTTGCGACTTCTGCCTCCCACCACGCCTCACCAGCCTCGACAAGGGGCAGAAAAGTGCCGATCTCGGTTTTGTAACTTGTCTCGCTTCTTTCGTCTTTTACCGTGACATCATCCCGGATGATGACAAGCTGCGGCAGCGCCATCCAGGAATCGATGAAGTTTTGATCGGCTATAGCCACATCTTTGGCCTCCAACCATCCGTTGGAGTATGCGGTCTCGACAAAAAACCAGATCCCGTCCCGCGAAACGTGCAGCACCCGCAACGGCTCGTTTGCTTTTACCTGAGGGTACTGGAGCATGTCAAAGGGGTAGGCATTCGCTGCCGTAAAGAGCGGAAGGTGGGTCGGTAGGCCGCGGAGATGGGTCGGGACGATGGATATGGCCTTCTCGTCACGGGAGGGGAACTTATCCAGGGCGCAATTATCGAGGATTCCGCGTAAAAGACCGGCCGGCATGAGACGCCGGTTCACCCCGTACCATTTTGCTTGAGCCGTTTTTATCATGGACTTTTTTGTCTCAGCAAGATCATAACGGGAGGACGCTTGTGTCCAAGGTACGTAAAAACGTTCCCTGAACTCAGCCAGCAACGTATTGCGACAGCCGGTACCGATTGTCAGCCGTTCTCCGGCAACATTGGCATATGTGGTAATCTCTTGGGGAAGCAGGATCACATCGTCGATCTCGGTTATTGCGCGGTGCAGCCCGCCGGACGATCCTTTCTCCAGCGGCGCTGCACATCCGCCCAGAGCAGCCAGTATGGAACAGACGGCGCTCAGCATTGGCAATCGACTCATGATGTGTGTGACGGTCAGGTTTTTCATTTCCAATCCACTTCGGGCGGCAATTCAACGGGGCATGTATGAAGTATGGGGCGAATTCCGGTGGCGAATTCCGGTGGCACCACTTAATTCACTAAACCTCCATCCCTATAACCTCGCAAACCGCCTTGCAGACAAGCTGCATGAAATCGTCGTCGAGTTGGAGCAAGGGACCTTGAATCAACCGTTTGTTGTCGATAGCCCGTATCTGATCGATCTGCAGGTCCGAATCCCTCTCAACTCCTTCACTCGCCCTGATCCTTATCCGCAAAGGCTCTGCTTCTTCCACCAGCTTCGTGGTCAACGGGATAATCAGGGTTGACGGATGCTGGGCATCCAGGAGCGCCTGATTTTGCAGAATCAGCACCGGCCGGACTTTGCCCGGTTCCGTTTCGCGTCCGGGATCGAGGTCCGCCAGCCATACGGCGCCGTACCTAAACTTCCGGCTCATGCTCGACCTCGCTGAACTCCGCGTTCACATTCATGCTCTCTTCCCTGACCCGGAGGCTTAGCTCCATAAGCCGGGTCCTGCGCCTTTGCTGGAGAACTTCCCTGTTCATCCTCTCCAACGCCCTCCGCACATACTCCGCTCGGGGAACGTGGAGATCCTCAGCCCTCTTTTCTACCTCCTGCAAAAGGTCGTCGGGCAAGCGTAGCGAAATGGTAGTCATCTTTGTGCTCCATAATGTAATATGATATTGAATACTATATCAGCAACAGCAGATTGTCAATCCGAAAAAAGTTGTGTGAACTTAGGGGAGCCGTTGCGTTGACTCATAATAAAAGGTAACCGAAAGGCAGGTATCATTGCCTCAAATTTCAGGGAACCGAAGCATTGGGAGGGGTTGGACGTAGTTGATTTGTTGACTCGGGTCAGCTATGATGTGTCAGAGTTCAACCTCCCCAAAGGACATCAATATGACTACACTCTTTGAAAAAACCGTGATTAAATCCCTGGAGATCGGCAACCGTGCCGTCAGGAGCGCCACGTGGGAAGGGGCGGCGGATAGCCGGGGATATGTAACCGACAGGGTTGTGGAAATTTACGATGATCTTGCTGCCGGAGACATCGGTCTTATCGTGACCGGGTTTCAGTATGTGATGGCCAATGGTGTCGCCATTTCCAGTCAGATCGGCAATTACAGCGATGCCCAGCTTCCGGGTCTCAAACGGCTGGCAGAAACTGCCCACTCCCATGGTACAAGCATAATGGTCCAACTGGTCCATTGCGGAAGCAAGGCCAATTCCGACCTGTTCCCTGAGGAGGGCGATATCTGGGCTCCTTCTTCAGTGCCGGACCCATTGACCGGAACCACTCCCAGGGAGATGACATGCAGGGAGATAACCACTCTGGTTGAGGCTTACGCCGCTGCCGCATCCCGGGCGCAGAGGGCGGGATTCGACGGAATACAGCTCCATGGGGCCCACGGCTACGGCATCAACCAGTTCCTTTCCGGAGCTTCCAATCGTCGCTCCGACAAGTATGGAGGGGACATCGGTAACCGTTACCGTTTCCTCGGTGAGGTGCTGGAAGCTGTAAAGGGCGCCGTGGGGAGGGATTACCCCATTTTCATCAAATTAAGCGGCAATGACTTTTACGAAGGGGGCCTTTCACCGGAGGAATCGGTCCGGGTAGGACGGCGGCTTGCCGAGGACGGAATGGACTGCATTGAAGTCAGCGCCGGCAGCAAGGCCTCAGCCAACAGGATGATTCCTTCCCGTACGAACATACACCGGGAAGAAGATGAGGCATACCTGTCCGGGTTATCGGGCTATTTCCGGGAAATGGTGCGCATTCCCGTCATAACTGTTGGCGGGATACGCTCTCCGGAAGTGGTTGAGAAGATTTTGTCACAGGGTCTCGCCGATTATGTTGCATTTTCCCGCCCATTCATCAGGGAACCAGACCTGATCAAACGCTGGAAATCCGGTGACCTGCAAAAGTCAACCTGTGTCTCCTGAAACGGTTGTTACGAAACGGGACTCCAGGGGTTGGGTATCAGCTGCAAGGTGGATAACCGGCTCCGGGAGACGAAGGGGAAGTAAATCATTTCCCCTTTTTTTCAGGAGGGAGCTCGATCTTCGGCTCTTCTCCACGCCGGTAAAACAGAATGGTCCTGCCCAGAATCTGCGCAACCTCAGCCATGCAGGCAGCCGCGACTTCAGCGGCAATCTCGTCCCGGCCACGTAGGCAGCTTTCCAGGATTTTTACCTTGATCAGTTCATGGGAAGCCAGTGCGTCGCCGGTCTCCTTCAGGAGGGCTTCGGTAATTTCACTCTTGCCGATTAATATAACCGGCTTCAGAGAGTGGCCGAGCCCTCTCAAGAATCTTTTTTGTTTACCTGTAAGCGGCATTTATTCCCGGCCCCCTCTTTTTTCTGAACGGCAGCGCTATAATGACGGCTGATAAAGCCAGACAGAGCCCTGCAAATAAATCTCCGTATCGGGTGTAGATCGTCTCAACCGTTCCAATCCGGACTTCGCCGGTAAGATATGCCTCTTTGAAGAGTTGAGTCATCCCGCGGATATGTCCCTTGCTGTCGATGATTGCGGTAATACCGGTATTGGCGGCCCTGATCAACGGAACCCGGTTTTCCACGGCACGGAAGACTGTCATCGAGAGGTGCTGGTAAGGAGCCGATGATCTGCCGTACCAGGCGTCATTCGTGATATTCACCAGCAGATGGCTCCCGGCCTTGACATAGCCGCGCGAAAGTTCCGGAAAGATTCCTTCAAAACATATTAGAATGCCAATCTTCTCTTTGCCGATGCTAAGAGGAATTGTCCCTTCCCCGGCCGAGAAATCTCCTATCCCCACTACAAGTTTGTGCACAAAGGGGAGCAGTTTTGCCAGCGGCACATATTCGCCGAAAGGCACCAGATGGATCTTGTCGCTCCGGCCAACCACCGTGCCTGTCGGCGACAGCAGAAATGCGCTGTTCAGGTAGCTGATCTTTTCCTGCTTCTGTTCTGCGGCCGGACTGCCGACCACCATGAAGGTATTGAGATTGGCGGCAAGGGATTTAACCCGGCGGGTATATTCACCTCCACTCTGGAAGTAAAACGGCAGCGCGCTTTCAGGCCAGACCACTAGGTCGGCGCCGTCGGAGACTGCTTCGCGGGTGAGCTTTTCGTAAACGGCAACCGTCGATTCCTGAAAATCCGGGTCCCATTTGACATCCTGGGGAATATTCCCCTGGACCAGCGCCACTTTCAGCGGCGCGCCGCTTTCAACGCTGTTGAGCCGCGTGAAACCGTAACTCAGGGACAGGACCAGCAGCAGCACAAGAAGTGCTGCGCTTTTGGTCGGATAGACCGAAGGCCCCCGCATGACGGCCCCCTTGATGATCCGGAGCAGCACGACATTGGCGAGGACTATGAGAAAGCTCAGGCCGTATACGCCGGTTATATCCGCAATCTGGATAAGGGGGAGAACGCGGTACTGGGAGTAACCGAGGCTTGCCCATGGGAAGCCGGTCAGAGCAAAAGAGCGCAGGTATTCAAAACCCACCCACAGGATGGGAAACGAAAAGAGGGGAGAGATGCCGGCCATCTCCGCTCTTCGCACCAGCATGGCTACGACCCCCACGTAAAAGGCGAGGTAAGCCGCGAGTACCAGAAAAAGAGAGAAACTGATGGCCCATGGGAGCTTGCCGTATAGAGTCATGACGATATTCAGCCAGTAGATTATCCCTCCGTAGGCGGTAAGTCCACAGACCATGCCGAGCCTGAATGCCCGGGCCGGGCTTTTTCTCGCGATGGAAAGCAGCAGGGGAACAAAGGCAAACCATGCCATGACGGATAAATCCGGTTTCGGAAAAGAAAGCGCCAGGAATGCGCCGCTAAGGAGCGCTAATAGATAGTCGCGCGGTGTTCCGGTTTTATTATCCGGTTTTGCCAATCTCCAGTAATCCACTATTGTTCCGTTTCCTCCGGCTTTTCAGCCAACCTGGTTATCCTGACCTTGCGGATCTTTCGCTCATCAGCCTCCAGAATGGTCATACGGATGGAGCCATTTTCCACATCTTCTCCCTGATTGGGAATCCGCCCGGTAAGATGAAAAATAAGTCCGCCTACAGTGTCAAACTTTTCCCTTGCGATTACAATCCCGAAGTGCTCTTCCAACTCCTCGATGGGGAGCCGGGCATCCACCACGACCGCACCGTCTGTATCCTCCACCAGCCACTCTTCCTCAAGATCGTATTCGTCCTGGATGTCGCCGACTATCTGCTCCAGGAGGTCCTCGATTGTCACAAGTCCCGATGTGCCGCCGTATTCGTCGACAACGATGGCTATATGGATACGTTTCTTCTTGAATTCGTGAAGGAGTTGCTCCAGATTCTTGGTCTCGGGGATGAAATAGGGGGGACGGAGGATATTTTTCAGCACCACTGCAGATTCATCCATCCCCCAGAATTTCAGCAGGTCCTTGGCATAAACCAGGCCCACGATATTGTCGATTGTGCCGTCAAAAACAGGAATGCGGGAATGCCCACAGGCGATGATCGAACTCAGGACTTCGCGCACGGTCGCATCTACCGTTACATACGCCATGTCGGTGCGGGGCACCATAATCTCGCGCACCACGGTGTCCCCCAGGGCAAAGATGGATTGGATCATCTCGTTCTCTTCTTCGTTGATCAAGCCCTCTTCTTCCCCGGCATTCATCAGTTGCTGGATTTCTTCTTCGGTAACCGGTTTCTTTCCAGCCAGGAACTTCCCCAGCATCTTTATTAAACCCGTATTTTTCCTGCCAGTCCCCTCTTCCAAGAATATGAGCCCTCCATAATCGCTTCCAGTATTTGCACAGAGTTATATTCGCAAAAATGTTCTACAATTCTATATCAGCCGACCACCCTGAACAGTAACAGCACCGCCAGTGTTATCGCCGTCCCCGTAGTGGCGCCGATCACCACCTCGCGTATGGTATGGATGTTGAGAAGAAGGCGGGAATGGCTAACCATTACCGCCAGTGCGATAGTGAGTATCGATGTTATGGGGTCTTGGGTGGTGAACGACACAATTGTGGCAATGGCAAAAGCCACAGCCGCATGACCGCTGGGAAGCCCCCCTTCCAGCGGTCTCCCCATTCCGGAAAGCGCCTTCAGGAAAACCACGACAATGACCACCATCAGGAGCGCCACGGCCGTTGCCATTTCTGTCGGGGGCTTTATCATGCCGAGAGTCTCCTTGTATGTGGGGAAAATATACCGGGAAAGGATCAGGTAACCCATGACCGCCGCGCCGATAGCCGCCACCAGCACTCCACCGGCTGCGACATCCTTGGCTGTCTTGGCAAGCGGGTGGAAGTCGGGACTGACCATATCCACAACCACCTCAACGGCGGTGTTAAGCAATTCGGCAAACAGGACGAAACAAACGGAAATCGTCAACATTGTGAATTCCAAGGGCGAAACCCTGAGAAAAAGCACTGTAAACAGCAGCGCGAGGGCGGCAACAAAATGCCTGCGCATGTGTTTCTGCGTCCTGGCGGTATAGATAATCCCGTCAATGGCGCAGTTGACCGAATCTATGAAGCGCGTCGGTTTCAATCAATCACCTGAAGGGCAGGTTCTCCCCACCTTGTATGCGGAAACCCCACCCCTATACATCTCCTCCCATTTCGAGAAGGGAAAGAATCTCCCTTTCCTTATCCTCCATCCGGTGAGCTTCCGCCTCTCCGCTCCGTTCATGATCATACCCTGCGAGGTGAAGGATGCCGTGCAAAAGAAGAAAATGGAGCCGCACAGTAAAAGATATCCCGGCATCCAGTGACTCGCGTGAGCAGGTATCGGCCGATATGACTACATCCCCAAGGAGTTGCGGATTCATCCCGGCAAAGGGTCCCTCCCTCATGGAAAAAGATATTACGTTGGTGGAATTATCGCGTTCCAGGTAGACCCTGTTGAGTCGGCGGATACTCCGGTCCCCCACGACAGCTATGGACAATTCGCTATCGGGATATCCCAAGACGCTTAAGATCTTCACCGCCATCTTTCTTAATGTCTTCCGGTCGACCGAATGGCGTCTTTGCCTGTTCGTTATTGCTACTTTCAACAGGTTTTCTCCCTTCGCTCCCCTTTTCTTTCTCCTTGAAAGCCGGCTCCGGATAATCAATCCGCTGATGATAGATGCCGACCAGTATACTGACAAAACTTTTGGCAATCTCATGGAGATTCTTAAGGGTCAGTTCACACTCATCCAATTGACCATCAATAAAAATGTTATTTATGATCTTCTGCACCATCCCCTGGATACGCGATGGAGTGGGGTCTGCCAGGGTTCGCGAAGCCGCTTCCACATGATCGGCAAGGAGGACCAGTCCTGCCTCCCGGGTCTGCGGCTTTGGCCCCGGATAACGGAATTCACATTCATCGACCGTTTTCCCCTCATGGGTGGCGAGATTTTTTGCTTTCTGGAAAAAATAGCTAATAAGCCCGGTGCCGTGGGACTGGCGGATTATTTCAATGATGGGCTGGCCGAGCCGGTGTTTTTTTGCTAGTTCCACCCCCTCTTTCACGTGGGAGATGAGGATAAGGGCGCTCATGCTTGGAGCCAGACGGTCATGCCTGTTGTCAGAGTGGTTGACATTTTCGATAAAGTATTGAGGTTTTGAAATCTTGCCGATATCGTGGTAGTAGGCAGCCACCCTGGCAAGAAGCGGATTGGCGTTGATGGATTCGGCGGCGCCCTCAACCAGGTTGCCAACCAGCACGCTGTGGTGATACGTGCCCGGAGCCCTGACCATCAGTTCCCTCAGTACGGAAGAATCGAAATTGGCCTGCTCCAACAGTCTGATATCAGTGGTATAGTAAAAGAGGTTTTCGATCAGGGGGATGGTGCCGGTCACGAAAACGGCATTGATTATCCCGCCTGCCAGGGAAAAAATGAGGCAATAAGTGGTCTGCATGGTAAACAGGCTGTCGCTGAAAATCTGGAAGGATAGGGCCATGGCGAAGTTGACCACGGCAACCTTCATTCCCGCGGTAAGGATGGTTGTCCTGTCCTTGCAATGACGGACTCCATGAGCCCCGACAATCCCTCCCAACAGGGCATAGATGACAACCGGCAGGCTGTTGTTGAACATTATACCGAGCAGGGGCGCGCAGATGGCGCAATAGACCAGGGCCACTTCGGAATTGATGATGATGCGCACCAGCATGGCAGAAGCGGCAAAAGGAAAAAGGTAAAAGTAGTTAGAAGTATCTATGGATGGGAAGGAGCTCCCCATGGCCGCGGAGATGACAAGGATCGTCTTCAGTACCAGAAAGTTGAGCAGGGTCAAAAGGGCCAGAAAGACCAAGTCTTTATTGGAAGGATTGAACTTGCGTATGTTCTTCCGTGCAAACCGGTAAGGGAAGTAAAAGAGTACCATGGTCAGGCCCATAATCCCCAGTCCCATAAACAGCCGGTTGACATCGCCCCTCGAAGAAAAGATATTCTCAAGCTTCCGGGCCTGTTCGGCAGAGATTCGCTCTCCCACGCGAACCACCATCTCCCCTCTTTTTACCTGGTAGAGGACAGGGCGAACCGCGTCCCTGGTTTCACGCTTTTTTGCGTCAGTTGCCTCGTGGTCGAATACCAGATTAGGCCGGATGACCCTGGCAAGAAGTCCGGTTACTATTTGCAGATCTCGGGGATTCCCCCCCTGCATGATCTTCATTGAAGTCAGCTGCTCTCTGGCCTCAGCCAAATCGATATATCCCGCTAAATCGCCGGCAGCAGTCTCCCGCTTCGTTTCGGGATCCATGATCTGGATTCCATGAAGTCGATCTGTGGTAAAGGTCTTTTTATCCGCAACAATCTTCTTGTTGAAAAGCCGGTCGGCAAGACGCCGTATCTCGGACAGGAGTATCCGGTCTGATTTTATGTGCAGAAGTGCGTTCAGATCAATATCAGTGACCTCCACACCCAGTATCTTGGTCAAGGCATCCTGTAGTGCCTGTTGGTCAATGCCCTGATCAGGGACAACCTTTTCCCTGATCAGGGCAAAGGCTTTTTCAAAACGTTTGGTTGTTTCCTGTGTGGAGTTGGCATTTATGGTGTAGATGTAAGGAGCTGCGGCCTCAGCTTCGAAACGCTTTTTTTCGGTGAGCGGGCGGTCTTCCAGCAGATAGTCCTGTGTAGCACGGATATCGGAGGTGGCGATTTCCCCTGCCTTATAGCTTACCGCCATGAAATGCGGATTGGGGATGATCAGTATTGTAAGGAGAAGAACGGTCAGGAGCAAAAGGATAAAGCGGTTCCTTTTTTCCTTCCTGCCGCCGGAGAACCTCCGCTCAAGAGCGTCCAGAAAACGGTTCCCCGCCTTTGTCAGGGGGGTAATGAAATTTTTTTCGGTAGTGCCGCTGTCAGGGGGCATTTTTAGTCTGATTCTCGTCGAAAACCCTGAATATTGTATGAAAAGCAATTATTTAGTATATCCCTATAGCCGGTTAGTGTCAACTTAAACCAGCGTTCGATAAATGCCGCGGTCTATAATATATCCTTCCATTTTCGTCAAAGTATGATATGTTTTGACTGTTTTATCGGCGCTATGGTGCGTGAAGAAGTGAATTTTGTGAATGCTGCAAGCACGTATATAAACAAGGGGGGAGCAATGAGCCAGATTACAGAGGTATACGCCAGAGAAATATTGGATTCTCGTGGTAACCCTACCCTGGAGGTCGAGGTTTTCCTTGAATCGGGAGCAATGGGGAGAGCGGCGGTCCCTTCAGGCGCTTCGACAGGTGAGAGGGAAGCTCTCGAGCTCAGGGACGGTGACAAATCACGTTACCTCGGCAAAGGGGTCCTGAAGGCCGTCGCCAATGTCAATGAGCAGATCGCCGACCAGGTCATAGGCATGGAGGCGAGCGATCAGATCGGCGTCGACAGGAAGATGCTCGAACTGGACGGTACGGAGTACAAAAGCAACCTGGGCGCCAACGCCATTCTCGGCGTTTCCCTGGCGGTGGCCAAGGCCGCGGCCGACGAGGCGGGCCTGCCGCTCTACCAGTACATCGGCGGCCCCAACGCCAAGGAGCTTCCCCTCCCCATGATGAATATCCTCAACGGCGGCGCCCACGCGGACAACAACGTGGACATCCAGGAATTCATGATCATGCCGGCAGGGGTGAAAAGCTTTGCCGAAGCGCTCCGGATGGGAGCGGAGGTCTTTCACGCCCTGAAGGGAGTGCTCAAAGGAAAAGGGTACAACACCGCGGTAGGTGACGAGGGAGGATTCGCACCGAATCTCAAGTCCAATGAAGAGGCGCTTCAGGTAATCATGGAGGCGATCGAAAAAGCCGGTTACAGACCGGGCGAAGACGTGCTACTTGCCATAGACGTGGCCTCCTCGGAACTCTACAAGGAGGGGAAATATATCCTGGAGAACGAGGCGCAACCGGAAAAGAGCGCGGATCAGCTTATTGATTTCTACGAAAACCTCGTCAACAAATATCCGATCGTCTCCATCGAGGACGGCATGGCGGAAAACGACTGGGACGGCTGGAAAAAGCTGACCGACCGTCTGGGGAAACGGGTTCAGATCGTCGGCGATGACATCTTTGTCACCAACCCGCGGATCATAAAGGAGGGGATCGCGCAGGGAATCGCCAACTCCATCCTGATCAAGCTGAACCAGATCGGCACGCTGACCGAAACCCTCGACGCCATCGAGATGGCCAAGCGGGCCGGTTATACCACCGTCATCTCCCACCGCTCCGGCGAGACCGAGGATACAACTCTGGCGGACCTGGCGGTGGCGGTCAACGCCGGACAGATCAAGACCGGATCGCTCTGCCGCACCGACCGGGTCTGCAAATACAACCAGCTCCTCCGCATCGAGGACGAACTCGATGTTACAGCCGTCTTCCGGGGGAAAGAGGTATTCTACAACCTGAAGAAGTAACGGCGAGGGATGGAAATTCGCCTGCGGTGGTGGGTCGATCGATGCAGAAATTTAAGAAGGGGCAAATTTTTAATTTGTCCCCTTTTTATTGTTGCAGGTATAGCCGATTGCCATGATGGACATTCCCAACAAATTGTTGTAATTTTGAAACGTTTATACTAAAAATGATTGGCAAATTGTGAAATAATCCCGAGTTGAAATCAAAATGAGTACTAGGCGGTGAGGAGGGGGCGACGCAGGCGTACATGAATAGTACGTTGAGGAGTCCCCGACGAAGCTAACAACGTAATCGTTTGATTTCGACTTGGTATCACTCGCGCGGAGGTGGCCATGACTCAGATTGTCGGCATCATCCAGGTCAAGGGGGGAGTTGGGCGATCAACCATCGCCACGAACCTGGCGGCCGTTTTTTCGGAAAAGAAGCTTACCGCGCTCATTGATTGCGACCTTCCCCAGGGTACCAGCGCATCATGGTATGCGGTTCGGAAATCCGAAGCGCCGCCTGGCAATCTCACCCTGGCTACCGCTCGTGATTACCGGGAGTTGATTGCTCTGGCCAAAGAGCTTTCCCGGGACCACCGTTATCTCATCATCGACGCCCCTCCACGCATCGCCGAGATGACCCGGGCGATCATCGTCATGAGTACGCTCTGCCTTGTGCCATTGGGGGCGAGCGCCGCGGAAATCTGGTCAACAGCGGATCTGCTGGAGACCATCAACGCCGCCCGCGGCCACCGGGAAGACATAGATGTCCGCATTGTCTGGAACCGGTTCAGGGCTCAGACACGGGAGGCGCATGAACTTAGTGAGGCGGCCAGAAACGAATTGGGGCTCAAGGAGCTGACCACCCGTCTCGGTTATCGAGTGGCATACAGCGAGGCCCTTGCCAGGGGGCTGGCGGTGAATGAATGGCTTGACAGGACCGCCCACTCGGAGATGCTGGCCCTCGTAGCCGAGGTTAAAGGGATCCTTAAGGAGGTGGGAAAATGACCCGTTCAAGGATAACGCCACCTGTTCACAAGCCGTCGTTTGACGAGGAGAGGACTGTCAGGTTTGCTGAAAAGGAAGTCATTGAGGCTGATAATGTGCCGGTGCTTGCCGATTTCGTCGGTCAGACCGGAGGCAAGACGGACAAAAAGACGGCAAAGACTCCCGGAGCTGACCGCTTGCATATCACTTTAACTCTCAAGCCTGAAGTAATTGCCCGTCTCAAAGAGGAGGCGGAACGCAAGGAGAAGACGGTCGGCCAGGTCGTGGAAAAGCTGGTCGCAAAGCATTTGGGAAAACATTGAAGGCCGGCGCTTTTTCCTGACAGCAGGCGTTCGGACCATGCCTCGTTCTGGGACAACGGCTATAGAGCCATCATGCTTACGGATACGACAAATTTCTGCAGCCCCCACTATCACCGGCCGAGTGATACGCTGGAGACACTTAACCTGCTGTTCGCCGCGGAAGTCTGCCGTGCGACCGGCGGACTCGTCGTCGGAGCCGCTATTTCTTCCCCTCCCGATTGAACATTTACAACTGAGGTTATTTCCTGATGCAGACAATTGTTGACCTGATAGAAAAGAGTTATAGCAGATTCACCGGCAAAGCGGCTTTGCGGCATAAGATTAATGATGCCTGGCAGGACATTTCATATGAGTCTTTCTGGAACGCCTCCGCCAGGATCGCCGCTGGTCTCGTAAAGAACGGTTTCAAAGTGGGTGATCATGCGGCGCTCCTGGCGCCTTCCTCACCTCGCTGGGTAATCGCCTATCTGGGGATTTTGAAGGCGGGCGGGATTGTCATTCCGATCGACAAGGAGCTGAAAAGCATCGAATTACAGCATATACTGTTGGATTGCGACGCGTCGGTTCTGTTCACTGACAATCCTTGTTTTGAAACGGTGCTCGAAATTGTCGACAGCTTGCCACCACTCTGCCGGATCGTGACGCTCAATCCGACTCTGGCGCAAGACGATTGCAATACCTCTTCACTAATACGCGCCATGGGCAAGGGACAGGACAGGCAAGTGTCTTTTCAGAGTTTCGCGGAGCTGCTTCAAAACTCACCGCTTTCCCCCGTGCCCCGCAGCTCTTCGGACATCGCCGTGATCCTTTACACTTCAGGGACAACCGGGCGCTCCAAAGGGGCCATGCTCAGCCATGGCAATATCGTTTCCAATATCCAGGGAGCGGTTGCCCACCTGAGCCTGGATGAATCGATTCATACACTGTCGATCCTCCCCATAAACCACGTTTTCGAGCAGGTTTGCGGTGTCCTCCTCCCTCTGTCACTGGGCGGTACGGTCTCTTTCTGCGAATCGCTGAAAAAGATCGGAGATAATCTGTCGGAGGTAAAACCGACCTTTTTCCTGGGAGTGCCGGCGCTCTACCGGATGCTTCTTGATCGGATCATGAAAAAAATCCGCGACAAGGCCCTCTCCCATGTTCTCTTCTCTTTTCCAATGACCCGGCCACTTGTAACCTCGAAGATCGGGCAGACATTCGGCACGGGGACCATTTTTATCAGCGGCGGCGCGGCTCTCGATCCGGCCATTGCCGCAGGGCTTGAAAAACTGGGCCTTACGCTCTTGCAAGGATACGGCACTACCGAGACATCGCCGATAATTTCCGCGGAATGCGCGGCTCACAGGCGACTGGGGTCGGTAGGGCGCCTTTTGCCTGGCATTGAAGTGCGAATCGATACCCCCGATGAGGAAATGGTGGGAGAGATACTGGTCAGGGGGCCGAATGTCATGCAGGGCTACTATAAAAACTCACAAGCCACAGCGGAAGTATTGGAGGATGGCTGGTATCGGACCGGCGACCTGGGCAGGCTCGACCGGGATGGATTTCTCACCCTCAGCGGCAGGGCCAGGAACCTTATCGTTACTCCCAACGGCAAGAATGTCTATCCCGAAGAGGTGGAAAACGAACTGCTCAAAAGCCCCTTCATAGCCGAAACGGTTGTTTACGGACAAAAGGTTGCCCCGGTGACGGAGGAAATCCATGCCTTGATCCACCCCAACATGGAATCACTTGAAGAATATGCGCGGAAACAGGGGAAATGCGAATTGACCCCCGCGGAAGTGGAGGCATTGCTCAGAGCGGAAGTGCATACCTTCTGTTCGGGACTGGCGAATTACAAGCGGATTAAAAAGATCACCATTTGCGGGGATGAATTTCCCAAGACCACCACGCGCAAGATCAAGCGTTTTGTCGTGGAAGAGGATATTTTGCAAAATATGGGGGCGCAGATGCAGACGCAGATAAAGGAGACATCCGTGGCCTGGCACCGGTGGGAAAAATAGTCGTGGACCTTGAGCGATAATGGTCAGGTCAGCGTGAAAGCTGACGGAGCGGCTTTTTGTTGGGATGGCTCAAGATGCAGCCTGAAAACATGACCCTGCCAGCCTTCCATGTCTGTTTTAATTCATTGAATTTTGTGAACTTTTCAGTATAATCCCACTAGGTGTGTATATATCCCAGCAGACGTTGTTTAATTAGAAGGGGCCGTTCAATGACCCGTAACGAAATTATGGCGCAGATCCTCCAGCATGACGATTTCCTCATCGCCCATGGAGTGAGACGAATCGGCCTCTTCGGTTCGTACGCGCGGGCAGAGGAACGCGAGGAGAGCGACATCGACCTGATCGTAGAGTTCGATACCGGGAAGACAAACTATGACAATTTCATCGAGCTCTGCTTCTTCCTCGAAGAGCTGCTCGGCCACAAGGTTGACCTCCTCACCCCTGAATCCCTCAGCCCATTTATCCGCCCTTTCATCGAAAAAGACGCCTACTATGAAACTATCCATTAACTACTGCGAACATGTTCTGGCAGAGGCGGAGTAAAGAAAGCCGCTCTTGTCAGCATATTGCTGAAGGCGGCTTTTGAGTTTGTACTGGAGTTGACGGAAAATTATAAAACCATGAATAGGCGCTTATCCTTTGTCGAGTGCAGACCACTACTTATTTTCTAAATGCCAAAAAGAAGGACGGTGGGTTGTTGGACAGAAAACCGTTCAACCTTCCATTTGGAATATTATGCAGTACGTCAAATCTATTAAATTCAGATAGATGGGAAAATCCCATTTTAAATGACAACTTTTTATTTGTAACTTGGATGGGATGATGGACGGATCTGATCAATAACGAGTTGAACCACACCAAAAGTTCTAGTAAGTATCCCCCACCAGAGGTGGGGGCTTTACGATTGCTGGTCCCTCAAAGGGGCCTTATCGCAATCGAAAAATCAAAATCAAAACCCGAGACTGCAGCGAACTGCATAATCCCGGAACTGTCAAACTTTGTGAGTCCCCCG
>Ga0181533_1003204_pt1 | contig 18025 bp, 18 predicted proteins | sample PEATcosm2014_Bin_45_FD_119772 | JGI IMG/M metagenome (GOLD analysis project Ga0181533, IMG submission 119772) | Peatland microbial communities from MTU Mesocosm Facility, Houghton, MI, USA - PEATcosm2014_Bin11_60_metaG | ecosystem: Environmental > Terrestrial > Soil > Wetlands > Peat | place... | reverse complement strand
TACGAAGACCGGCCGTGGGCCTGCCGCATGTTTCCCCTTGACCAGGGCAACAGCGCGGGCGTGCTCCGGCTCATTGCCGACCCATCTTTCTGCCTTGGCATGGGGGAAGAGCGGGAGACAACGGTAGGAGAGTATCTGGACAGGCAGGGCCTTTCGCTTTATGCGGAAAGTGAGACGCTTCTGGGCAGAATAGCCTCTCATCCCCGGTTCTCGAAAGAGCATATTCAGAACCCCAAAGTCCGGGAGATGTGTCATATGGCCCTCTACGACCTCGACCGATTTCGCAGGTTTGTCCTCGAGAGCCGTTTTCTCGAGGTTTTCGAGGTGGAAAAGGAGGTTGCCGACAGGATCAAGACGGATGATCTCGAATTGATGAGACTGGCCCATCGCTGGCTTGAGTTCGGTCTCGTTGCCGGGGAGACCCTCAGGATGCGGGAAGACGTACTCAAGGGTAAGAAGAGTTGAAGGGCAGGGAGGCTTCGAGAAGCTGATGCAGGCGACACTCTTCCAGGACGGCAGCCAGGGGTGCGTAAGACCCGCAGGTGTCGGCAGGGTCCGATTTTCCTGTCATCCACAAATTGCCTGTTTTACGGCGTGCTGCGCCGACCTTCATTTGATCCTTACCCCCTACGATGTGCTGCGCATGAAAAAGCGGCTCCACGTGACTGCCGGGGAATTCATAGAGCGGTACACGCTGCCCCATGAAGGTGAGCATTCCGTCCTGCCTTTAATCCGCCTCAAGATGCGAGAGGATGGAGGGCACCGCTGTCCTTTTGTGGGGCCGAAGGGGTGCGCCATCTACGAGGACCGTCCGGGGGCCTGCAGGCTTTATCCCTTTGGAAGGGGTGCGAGGGTGGCGTTGTCAGGGAAGGAGGAAGAATTCTATTTCATCGTGAGCGAGTCTCACTGCCTCGGTTTTCAGGAGGAGAGGGAGTGGACCGTGGACGAATGGATCGAAGACCAGGGAGTCCGGCTCTACAACGAAATGAACCGGCCCTGGATGGAGGTCGTCGCCAACAAGCATGCGCGAATCAGCGGGCTCACCGATCAAAAACGTGCCATGTTTCATATGGCGAGCTATAATTTGGAGCGCTTCCGCGAATTTGTGTTCCGGACAAAATTCCTCAAGGTCTTCGCCCTCACTGCGGAAGAAGGCGAAAAAGCGGCTGCGGATGAAGGCGAGCTGATGAAACTGGCCATGCGATGGCTGGGGTTTTCGCTTTGTGGGTTGGATACGCTGGCCCTCAGATTACCCACAGGCGAGGAAGGAGAGAGCTAATGGACCCTCGGAACCCGTACATTGAGGAATTTCTCAGGGCATTGATCAAAAGAAAAGGAGAAAAGCTGGAGCCTGATGCGCTCGAGAGGCTGGTTGAGTCGCTCAACCGTCTTCTGGAGAATATGGTGGGCAGAAACATGATAGCTGCCCTGCCGGAAGACGTACGGCGCGCCTTTGTTTCTCAGTACGATAAAGGAAGCCGGGATGTCGATCCGGCTGAACTCTCACCTGTTTTCGACAAATATATCGATGACCCGGCCAAGATCATGGCGGACACGTTGAGAGAATTTGCCGACCTCTATTTTAAGAACAGGTAGGAAGGTCAGATTCTACACCGTATGTTTTTCGTGATCGCGGCTTGTCTCGCCGTTGATGCCGTGTTTCCTCAAGAGCTTCCAAAGGGTAACCCGGCTGATGCCGAGTAAACGGGCCGCTTCGGTCTTGTTCCCCTGCGCCTTCTCCAAGGTCTGAATAAGTTTTTCCCTATCGACGTGGTGAGCGACCCTGTCCGCCTCCTTCTTGGTTGATCGCCCCTTTTCAGAAAGAGGGGGGAGATGCTGCGGGCCAATGAGGGCTTCGTGACATACCACGAAGGCGTACTCCAGCACATTGATCAGCTCCCGAACGTTACCGGGCCACTGATGGGCCATGAATACCTTCATTGTCTGCTCGGTTACCCCTTTGATAGGCTTCTCCGTCCGCAGCCTGATGCTCCTTACCAGATGATGGACAAGGAGGGGGATATCTTCAGGCCTGTGCCGCAAGGGCGGCACCGAGATGGGCACCACATTAAGACGGTAGTAAAGATCTTCCCGGAACCGTCCTTCTTCACACATTTTCCAAAGGTCACAATGGGTAGCCGCGATAATGCGCGTATCTATGGTGATGGGCCTATGGTCTCCGACCCGTTCGATCTGTCTCTCTTGCAGCACACGGAGCAGTTTCACCTGGGTGGAGAGTGGGATATCTCCTATCTCGTCCATAAAAAGGTCTCCCCCGTGGGAAGCTTCGAAACGCCCCCGCCGGTCCCTGTCGGCACCCGTAAATGCGCCTTTTACATGGCCGAACATCTCGCTCTCGAGGAGCGATTCGTTGAGGGCAGCGCAACTCACCTTGATGAAAGGCCCTTTGTTTCTCCTGCCGAGGGCATGGATCGCATTGGCCACCAGTTCTTTGCCGGTCCCGCTCTCGCCACAAATGATGACGGGGACATCGGAGGCCGCCGCGTCGGTGATGATGTCGTAGAGGGCGAGCATTCCAGGGGTTCTTCCTACGATGCCCTCGAACACGTCACGGCCGGGCGATACGAGGTCGGCGAGCTCCTTTATGGTCTGCTCCTTCTCTACAAGGGCCGTGATGTCGGTCAGCGTTTCCACTCCGCCTATCAGCGTCCCGTCCCTTCCCTTGAGGATGGCTGCATTCTTCAGGGCAAAAAGATTTTCCCCGTCCTTTCTCTGCAGTGTACACCGCCTCTTCGCGATGGATCCGAAGTTGTAGAGCTGACAATTTACCTCGACCTGCCCCCCGGCGACGCGGGAGAAGCACTTGTCGCAATTAAGAACCGTGCAGGGCTGCCCGATAAGCTCCTGCGAGGTGTACCCCGTCATCCTCTCCATTGCCTTGTTGACCGACAGAATATTGCCATCCGTATCGACGATCATGACTCCATCCATGATAGTGTCGAGGATTGCATCGGAATAGAGGCGCAACAGGGTGTGCATGAGTAATCCCCGGGCTAAGGCCCATTAACGGTAACGTTAACCTAACGTTAATATAACACCTTCAGGGTTGCAAGACAAAAGCTCATAACTGCTGTTTTTATTGATATTGCAGGCGATCTGACGAACATTGGGGCTTTAGAGGATGTTGGGTATGGGGGTTGCAATAAGCGGGTCAACCCTAAAAGACGAGAGATTGATCGAAGGAGGAGAAAAACTGTGAGTGGGAACGACCAGGAGCCGCACTTAACCGGTGCGGGAGAGGAACCGCGCGGGACCGGGAAGAGCCGCGAGGGTTCCCGGGTAATAGACTTTACGACCGCCCTCGAGGGGCTTCGTTCCCTTGGGGGATCCATGAAAGGAGGGGCCATGTTTCCTGAAAGGGATGATGAAGGATTTCTTACGCAGCCCGAGATGTGGACAAGGAGTGTGGGGGAATCGATCGCCCGAGACGTGCTGCCAGGGGAATTGAACGAGGATCACTGGAAAGTGATCGACTACCTGCGGGACTACTATTCCCAGTACAACGCGGTTCCACCGGTGCGAATATTGGTGCAGAGAACCGGGATAGACGCCCCCTATCTTCGCACGCTCTTTCCATGCGGTTTGACCAATGGGGCATGCAAGATCGCCGGCTTTCCCCGGGCTGCCGTCCGCGGCCTGCTGTATCCCTAAAGGAAGGAGAACTAAGGTGGGAGACGCTCTGCTAGTACTACTGACCTATGCAGCCTATGTGTTTATCGTTGTCATGTATGGGGGAAAGGCGTATCGCTTTGCGACCCTGCCGATGCACCTGCGTTGGGACCTGTATCCGGTCATGCATGAGCCGACGTACAGGTACGGGGGGTCGTATTACGAGCATCTCCAATGGTGGAAGGAACCCCGTCATAGGCGTTTCTTGAGGAGCTTTCTGTTCGTTCTCAAGGACACCTTCTATCTCGGAGAGTATTTCCAGCGGAACAAGTCTTACTGGTCGGTGCTCTTCCCCTGGCACCTTGGGTTCATCCTGATCATCACTTTCCACGTACTATGTTTCCTTGCCGCTGTGACGATGGTTCTCGGGTTCTCGGTGGCGTTCGGCTCGCCGGACATGTTGGGCCGGATATTCTACTACGTGATCCTCCTTTCGGGAGCGTGCAGCTTTATCCTTGGGACCTTCGGAAGCGTGGGGATGATGGTGAAAAGGCTGAGCGACAGGGACCTCAGGGGTTTTGCTTCGCCCATGAACTACTTTAGCTACCTGTTCACGCTGGTGGTCTTCCTGAGCGGCATACACGCCTGGCGGGCCGACCCGACGTTCGCAGACTACAGGGAGTTCTGGACAGGGGTGATCACATTCTCCCCCAAAGGTGTGCAGCCGGCCTCGGCACTTCACATCGTCCTTTTCGACATGTTCCTGTTCTATTTGCCGCTCACCCGTTCCATGCACTACATTACCAGGTTCTTTGCCTACTTTTGGGTCTATTGGGATGATGAGCCGAATGTGAAGGGCAGTGAAAGGGATAAGAAGATCCAGGAATTGCTCGGTCAGCCCGTGACCTGGGCCGCCGGGCACATTCAATCAGGAAAGAAATGGACGGAGCTGGCAATGGGGATGCCCGCAGATCCTCAGACCAACTCGTGAGGGTTGACATGAGAGAAAGAACAACGTTAAACGACATCAGCAAAGACTGCGAACAGCTTGTCACGATCAGGGGGGAAGACTTGATGCCCCTTCCACCTCCCTATCAGTCGGGGTATTATGAACCAAAGATCGAGGCTCTTTCCGAGCAGGAGATGGGCGTTCTTGAGGCCTCACTCGACGGGGCGTCTGCCATCCTCATGCCGAAGCCGAAGAACAAGTCGGAAGAGGACGAGCTTGTCCGCAAATTTCTTTCAGGATTGAGAAAACTGCTTACCAAGGAGAACAACTGGACGTTCTTGCAGCCTCTCACGCACTCCCTGGACTATTGCGGAAAGTGTCTCACCTGCAGCGAAGAATGTCCCGTGTACGTGTCGAGCGGCAGGAAAGAGATCTATCGGCCCAGCTACCGTTCCGAACTGTTGCGGCGCATCAAGGCGAAATACATAGACGGCACAGGGACAATCTCGTCGTGGATTCAAGGCAACGGCGTCGAGTTGAACTGGAACACCGTTGCCAGGTTAGCCGAACTCTCTTATCGATGCACGTTATGCCGCAGGTGCGCCCAGGCGTGCAGCAGAGGGATTGACAACGGGCTGATAACGCACGAGATCAGGAAACTCTTCAGCCAGGAAATGGGGATCGCCCCCAAAGAGCTCCACGCAAAAGGAACGGTCCAACACCTGAAAGTCGGCTCTAGTACAGGCATGACCCCGCCCGCCCTCGAGAACATCATCGAGTTCATTCAGGAAGATATCTTGGAAAGAACGGGCATGAACATAACCGTTCCCGTCGACAAAGAGGGCGCTGACATTCTCCTCATTCACAATGCCGGGGAATACATATCGTGGCCCGAAAATCCCGCGGCCTTTGCCGTCATTTTCGAAGCTGCCGGCATAAACTGGACGTTGTCGAGCGAGATGGTGGGTTACGATGCGGTAAACTACGGCGTATGGTACGATGACGTGCAGTTCTCACGCGTTGCTGTCAAGCATGCTCAGATAGCGAAGAAGCTTAAGGTAAACAGGATCATGGTCGGTGAGTGCGGACATGCGCATAAAGCGCTCATCACCATTGCCGACCGGATCCTTACCGGTGATCTCAGCATACCCCGGGAAAGCTGCCTTCCCCTGCTTGAGGAGATTGTCCTTGGTGGAAGACTTCGGCTCGATCCTGAAAGAAACAACTTCCCCGTTACTCTCCACGATCCTTGCAACATGGTCCGGCTCATGGGGATTGTAGAGCCGCAGAGAAGAATCCTGAGAAAGATCGCCCCCCAATTCCGGGAGATGGAGCCCCACGGCGTGAGGAATTACTGCTGCGGCGGGGGAAGCGGTTTCGCCATAATGTCTCCAAAGAGTTTCGTCGGATGGAAGGCGGCCATTTCCGGAAGGATGAAACTGAAACAAACCCTGGAGACTTTCTCAGACGTCATGGCGCCTGAAACGCGCAAATACGTGTGCGCCCCCTGCTCAAACTGCAAGGGGCAGATAAGGGACTTGTTCAACGCTTACGGGGTATGGGAGAAGTGCGGTATCTCGTACGGCGGATTGGTAGAGCTTATAGTAAACGCCATGGTGGACATAAAGAAGCCTTTCATAGACTGGGAATGGCACTAATTAAGGGCGAAGCGGCTGTTAACCGGGCCGGGACTTCCGGTTAAAGTCCGCAGCCCCCGCTATTTCGCGTCGAGGCTGAGCGCCATATGGACAAAAGCCTTCAGGGCGCGGGAGGTAAATTTATCCTTGTGATAGATGAGATAGAAGGTTTCGGTCATCTCCACTTCGGTAAAACGTTTGGCCCTAAAGGCGCCGGCCTCAACCTCTCTTCTTACCGCATGTTCGGATAGAATGCCGATTGCCGCCCCGCACTCTACCATCCCCTTTATCGCCGCAGTGCTGGCAGACTCCATGACGATCAAAGGGGAAATTCCTTTCTTTCTGAATACTTCATCCACCATGCCCCTGTACGAAGATCCGGGTTCCCGCAAGATCAGCGGCTCACGGTTCAGCTCATTGAGCGTGATGGACTCTCTTTCCGCGAGCTTGTGCTGGTTGGGAATGACGGCCACCAGGATATCGCTGACGAATTCCCGCACCACAAGCTTGCCGTTGCGAGGATGATAGGCGACAAAGGCGACGTCGTTTTTGTGAAGCAGGGTATCTTCAATGATCTGGCTGGTATTGCCGGTGCTGACCTGAAGGAAGATATTCGGATACTTCTGGTGGAAGGTTTTGAGCAGGGTGGGCAAATAGTCGTCGGCAAAAGAAAAGGAGGTGCCTATGCGGACGTTCCCCCGGGACAGTCCTTTCAGGTCGGCAACCACTTGTTCGGCATGACGGTCAAGGTCAAGCATTTGATTGGCAATCTCGAAGAGAACTTTTCCCTCCGCGCTCAGGAAGACCTTCTTGCCGGCTCTTTCGAAGAACTTCAGTTGATAGTACTCTTCCAGGTTCTTGACCTGTAAGGTGATAGCCGGCTGGGTCAGGTGGAGTTTCTCTGATGCCGCACTAAAACTCTGGCTCTCGGCGACTGCACAAAAGACCCGAAGTTGGTGCAAATTCATCGATTGCCCCCCTTACCTCTCAAGCACTGCTTATAGATAGCGCAAGAAGTACCGATTCAACTTATAATAGCCGCGCAACCGAATAATGTCAACAGCCGGAAAGGGAAGTGCTACTACTGGCTTCCCCTGAGAAGAGAAAGGCATGCATCGAGGAGTTTCGTACGGTAACCGTAGTCTCTTGTGAGGATTGTGAGGTTTCTGCGCAGGTCGAGGGGCGTCTCTATTCTTGAGAGCCAGCCATTATCCAGTTCCCGTTGCACGGCCATCCTCGACAGGCATCCCACCCCCAGCCCTGCTTCCACAGCCTTCTTGATCGCCTCGGTATGTCCCAGTTCAAGGGAGATCGTGATTCCTATGCCCTGGCGGGCCATGGCGGACTCAAACACCTCTCTGGTCCCGGACCCCTTCTCCCGCATGATCCAGGGGGCCTTCGCAAGCATCTCAGCCGACGCCGTTTTTTCCCGGTGCCAGGGATGTCCCTGGCCGGCAATAACTACAAGCTCATCCTCGCGCCAGAAAGCGGAATTGACTGATGGGATATGACATGGACCTTCCACAAGACCCAGATCTAATTGTCCATTGTCCACAGCGGTCTCTATCTGCTGGGTATTTCCCACAATCAGGTAAGCTTTTGCCCTTGGATAAAGTCGCGCGAATTCGCCAAGAAGCCAGGGAAGAATGTAGTTGCCTATAGTGGTGCTCGCTCCAACACGCAATTCTCCCACTGGTTCTGTGGTGGCCTCGTTCAGCACCCGCTCGATGGTTCTCGCTCTTCCGAGTATCTCTCTGGCCTCCGGCAGGAGCAGACGCCCTCGTTCGTTGAGGAGAAGACGCCTGCCCCGGCGCTCAAAGAGAGGGCCCCCGACGGTGCTTTCCAATTCGGCGATTGCCATGCTCACCGCAGACTGGCTGATAAGCAGCCGCTCACTGGCCTTCGTTACATGCTGGTTCGCCGCAACTTCTTCAAATATCTCCAGCTGTCTCAAGGTAATCGGCATCGTAGTCTCCTAATCACCAGCATTGATTGATTTAATCAATATTTTGCATTTCTATTTATAACTTTTTTTTGGTATATTTTCAACAGCAGCAGAACGAGGCGGAATCGCGATGTAGTATGGAATCGAGGGCGGGCCGCTATGTCGAAGAAGAGAAGTGGGAAGACAAAGGAAGTTTTATAGATACCATAAAAATTAATGATTTGACTTATAGTAGCCATTCGTCCATATAATGTCAATAATAATAGAGAGAAGTGGCGGAAGTTGCAGAAGACGACGGCTGTTACGGTCGTCACAATCCCACGAAGGAGGAATAGATGAGTGACGAGACTCCCCTTTTGGATGAACTCGAGAAAGGACCCTGGCCGAGCTATGTGAAGGAGATTAAGCGGGCGGCGAAGAAGAACGCGGCCGCCAAAGACCTCCTCAGGATCCAGGAACAGTCTTACGAAGACAGGGTGACTCACTGGAAACACGGCGGCATAGTAGGCGTCACGGGTTATGGATCCGGGGTTATCGGCAGGTACTGCGATAATCCGGAGAAGTTCCCGAACGTCACCGCGTTTCACACCATGCGCATCAACCAGCCGGCGGGCTGGTTTTACACCTCGGAGGCGCTCAGGAAGATCTGCGACATCTGGGAGCAGTATGGAAGCGGTATGACGAACTTTCATGGTGCTACCGGCGATATCATCCTGCTGGGAACGACAACGGAAAACCTGCAGCCATGCTTCGATACGCTTACCGAGGCAGGTTTTGACCTGGGGGGTTCCGGCTCGGCGTTGCGGACGCCGGCGGCCTGCGTGGGCCAGGCGCGGTGCGAGTATGCAAATATCGATACCATGGCGCTGATACACGACCTTACCATGACGTATCAGGATGAGATGCATCGACCGAGATGGCCGTACAAGTTCAAGATCAAGGCGTCCGGATGCCCGAATGATTGTGTGGCGGCCATAGCGAGGGCGGACTTCACGATCATAGGCACCTGGCGTGATAGCTTGAGAATTGACCAAAACGCCGTGAGGGAGTATGTGAAGGACGGGTTTGACATCAAGTCTCTCGTGGTGAACAAGTGCCCGAGCGAGGCCCTTGAGTGGGATGAGAAAGGGAATAACCTGGTCCTTATAGCGGAGGATTGTGTTCGCTGCATGCACTGCATCAACATGATGCCGAAGGCGCTGAGACCCGGCCTCCAGAAAGGGGCGACAATTCTGGTCGGCGGCAAGGCGCCGATCCTCAAAGGTGCCAATATGTCCTGGGTGCTCATACCCTTCATCGAGATCACGCCCCCCTACACGGAGATAAAGGAATTGCTCGCAAAGATTTGGGATTGGTGGGACGAGCACGGAAAGACAAGGGAAAGGCTCGCGGAGCTGATCGAAAGAATCGGTCTCAAGGAGTTCCTGAAGGCGGTTGACCTGAAGGCCGTGCCGCAGATGGTGACAAAGCCGAGGGCCAACCCTTACGTGTTCTTTTAATAGAGTATGACAAGGAGGTAACGATATGCGCAGAACAGACATTGGACCACCTGATTTCAGGACAATGCTCCCCGAAGTAATAAAGAAAAACTACGGTCAGTGGAAATACCATGAGATAGTCAAGGCCGGCGTCCTGAAGCATGTTGCCGAGAACGGGGACGAGCTCTATACGGTAAGGGCCGGGTCCCCGAGGCTCGTAAGTATCGATTTTATACGGGACCTCTGTGATGTTGCCGACAAATACTGCGACGGGCACCTCCGTTTTACAAGCCGTCACAACGTAGAGTTCCTCACGCCGGATAAGACGAAGGTGGAGCCGCTCATTCAGGAGCTTGGGAAACTGGGTTTGCCCGTCGTCGGCACAGGCGACTGCATTTCAAATATCGTGCACACCCAGGGGTGGATACACTGCCACAGCGCCGCCACTGACGCTTCGGGCATAGTGAAAGCGATCATGGACGGACTCTATGACCACTTCACGGAGATGAAACTGCCGAACCACTTGAGGATCTCCATGGCCTGCTGCATCAACATGTGTGGGGCCATACACTGCTCGGACCTCGCGGTTGTCGGAGTACATACAAGGCCGCCCAGGCCCGACCACGAAAAGGTGTTTGCCCAGTGCGAGATACCGACTACGATACAGTCCTGCCCCACCGGCGCGGTGAGGCGGCACCCGGACGCGAACATCAAAAGCGTGGTCGTGAAAGAAGACCTTTGTATGTACTGCGCGAACTGTTTTACCGTATGCCCGGCGATGCCGCTTGCCGACCCGGTTACGGACGGCGTTGCGATCTACGCGGGCGGTAAGGTCTCTAATGCCCGGAAACCGCCGATGTTTTCCAGAATGGTCGTGCCCTTCCTGCCGAACCACCCGCCGAGATGGCCCGAGGTGGTCGACGTGCTGAAGAGGATTGTCGAGGTCTATGCGGCAGGAGCGAAGCCGTGCGAGCGGGTCGGCGAATGGATCGAGAGGATAGGCTGGGAGGCCTTTTTCAAGCGCACGGAAATTCCGTTTACCGACCAGCACGTGGATGATTTTACCCATGCCATAGAGACCTATAGGACAACGACGCAGTTCAAGTGGTAATGTCTTCACCACCCATCGCGGGTGGGCGGGAGTCCTAAGGAGGTGACCGTGAGCGTCGAGGCGTCAGAGGAACTGAAACAGAAGGTGCTCCAGTATCTGGAGTCGGTGACGAAGGCCAAGAACCGGGAAGTTGCGCGTGCCCTTGGCGAGGAGAAGAGTGTTGTCGATAAGGTCATAGCGGATTTGGCCAAGGACGACAAGATCGAGTACGTGTATCTGGGAGCGTCGTTCATCAAGCTGAAAGGGAAATGATAAAGGCAGTGGGCCCGGTCTTGTTGCCCTTACGACGCAGGGCTGGAACGATGACCGGGGAGCCGCCGATTATTACACCAACGGGGCAGATGAAACAGCGGCAGAGTGTGCGCCAAAAGTGGAAATTGACCATGTTGCCAAGGTTTGTCGTCGGAGCGCCGAAGGGGCGCTCCGGCAAGACCACCATAAGTATCGCGATTGGCAGGGCCTTGAGCAGGCGGGGGTTTTCCGTTCAGCCCTTTAAAAAGGGACCTGACTACATCGACCCCTCCTGGTTGACCCTTGCCTGCGGGAGAAGCTGCTCTAACCTCGATACGTTCATTATGCCTGAAGAGGCGCTCCCGGCATCTTTCGGGAGGAGGGCGGCAGACGCCGACCTCGCCCTTATTGAGGGGGCAATGGGTCTGTTCGATTCCCCTGAAGCAGACGGATTGGGAAGTGTCGCGTGGCTTGCCCGTCTGCTCAAGGCGCCCGTAATCCTCGTCGTCAACGCGGAGCGTATGACGCGCAGCATCGCCGCGTTGGTGAGCGGATACCAGCATTTTGAGCCGGAAACGAATATCGCCGCCGTTATCCTCAACAATGTCTCGGGGGTTCGCCACAGAGACAAGCTCGTGAATGCAGTGGAAAGCCATTGCGGCATACCCGTGGTTGGCGCCGTTCCGAGTAATCCGGAGCTGACGATTACCGAGCGCCACCTGGGCCTTACTCCTTCCGCGGAGAAGGAGCAGGCGGAATCCGTGGTGGCGACGATCTGCGATATAGTCGAAAAACACCTGGACCTCGATGCTATCCTGACGATTGCGAAGGGGGCGCCCGAGCTGTCCATTCCTGTGAGAGACCGTGCCCCCAAACCGGTGCGCATTGCCCGCGTTGGCGTGATGCGCGATCGGGTTTTCAGCTTCTACTATCCCGAGAACCTGGAGGCCCTCAGCGATGCAGGGGTAGAGGTAGTCCCCCTTGACGTCCTTGCCGCGCGTAAGCTGCCTGACCTGGACGGGCTTTACATCGGCGGCGGCTTCCCTGAGCTCTACGCATCGCAGCTGGAGGCAAATAGCCGGCTCAGGGCCGGCATCGCCGCAGCCATAGAGAAGGGTCTTCCGACCTATGCGGAATGCGCCGGATTGATGTACCTCTGCCGGGCGATCAGATGGCAGGGCAGACGTTACGAGATGGTCGGCGTTATTCCGGCCGAGGCGGAGCTTTCAACGCGACCGGCGGGACATGGCTATGTGGAATTGGCGGTGACTGCGGAGAATTGCTGGTTTCGCCGGGGCCGTGTGCTGAGGGGCCACGAGTTCCACCATTCCCGGATCATTCCGGCGGAACCGATCGCAACCGCGTGTGAGGTGAAGCGCGGGTACGCCATTGACGGCCGGGTCGACGGAATCGTCTACAAGAACCTGTTTGCCGCGTACACGCATCTCCATGCCCTCGGTACCCCCGAATGGGCCCGCGCATTCGCGGCCCTCGCAGCAGACTATGGAGCATCGAGGGGAAAGGCGAAAGCCCATGACGACATAAATTCCCAGGCCGGTCGATAGTTCAAGAAGAAAGGAGGGCAGGGCATGGCGATATGTCCGGTGTGCAAAGGGGAAGTCGAGGAAAAGAAAGCACGGGGTACAACCACGGTCGGGGAGCGGACGTACTATTTCGATACGAAGGGCTGCAAAAAGCAGTTCGATGAAGAACAGGAAAAATCCAGGGAGAAATAGGAGGCTATACCATGGCGAAGGCCACATTGGGCGGACAGGAGATCGAGATCGACGAGGACGGCTTTATTCAGGAGCCGGATAAGTGGAACACAGAGGTGGCAGAGGACTTGGCAAAGACGGAGGACGCATACCCCATGGGGGAGGAGGCCTGGAGGCTGGTCAACTATCTGAGGGATTACTATATCAAATACGAGATTGCCCCACCCGTGAGGATGTTGACCAAGCAGACGAAGCTCGACCTGAAGAGGATATACGAGCTGTTCCCCGGCGGACCGGCGAAGGGCGCGTGCAAGATTGCAGGTCTTCCGAAGCCGACAGGTTGTGTGTAAGCCGGCGGCAGCGGACAGCGGATGTTTTTCTATGCCGGTCGTTGTCAGTCCGGGCCGGCACGGATGAAGACTGAAAAAAGGCTTGGGAGGAGTAAGTGATGGGCGGTATGGTCCTTGTCCTTTTCTACGGAAGCATTCTCTTCTGTATCATCACGTCTGTGGGAAGGCTGATAAAGATCGCTCGTCTGCCTCTCCATCTCAAATGGGAGTTCTATCGCGACAGTTCCGTGTACGAACAGGTGGACTGGTGGACGAAACCACCGGTACGCTTCTGGCGGAAGGCAGGCGCGATGATCCTGGACGTACTCTTTTTGCGCGAATACTTCCGAAGGAACAGGAGTTTCTGGATCTATCTCTACTTGTTTCACGTGGGTATCTATCTGCTCATCCTGTGGCATGCGTGGCTTTTCATTGCCGGAGCAGTAGTCGATCCCGACACCGTCTCAGCGGTCGGCCTCGTATGGGGCCACACGGCAACGGCCCTTGCCTTTCTAGGCGGCGCCGGTATTCTCATAAAAAGGATAACCGACACCGAGCTGTCCATCTACTACCCGCCGGTCCACTACATCAAATGGGTGATACTGCTCCTGACGCTGCTCGGCGGTTTTTACGCCGTCTACATCTATTTCGGGGATAACGCCGTCAACTTGTTCAGATACGTCCAGACGCAGGTCACCTTCAGCGACCTTCGGCACAAACTCCACCCGCCGCCTGCGACAGCGGCCCATGTGCTTTTCGCCGCTTTTTGGCTTGTCTATCTGCCGTACAGTCACATTATGCGCCTGTTCCTCAGGTACTACCATTACCTGCGTGATGACGAGGTACCGAACGTAAGAGGCGGTGCGATGGAAAAGAGGATCGGCAGACTGTTGGGGCAGCCGGTAGCCTGGTCAGCCTCGCATATACAGACAGGCAAGAGCTGGGCTGAGGTGGCAACGACTCTGCCGCCGATGGGGAAGAATAAACCGAAGGAGTGTGGATAGATGAAGGTTAAGGCTAAGCCGCTGCAAGAAGTGAGTAAGGGGGGAGATCGCCAGCTCATCGATCTGAAGCGGGATGATTTGATGCCCTTGCCTCATATCAGCGATGGGAGTGAAGACCCGGCGATCAGGCCGCTCACGGAAAAACAGCAGGACAACTACGAGCATGCGCTGGACGGCGCGGCCGCGGTACAGATACCGAAACCCAAGACCCGGGAAGAGGAGGAGCGGCTCGTTGAACGGTTTCTGGAGGGAGTGAAAAAGCTGCTTACCAAGGAGAATAACTGGACGTTCCTTCAGCAGTTGCTCCTGACACTCGACAATTGCGTACGCTGCCAGACCTGTAGCGAGGCGTGTCCCATTTACCTCGCGAGCGGCAAACAGGAGATCTACCGTCCCACCTATCGGGCAGAGATTCTGAGACGCCTCGTCAACCGCTACCTGAAGAAAGGCGGCAAGGCCTTTGCAACGCTGCGCGGCAATGACGTCGAGTTGAATTGGGCGACTGTTGCGAGGCTCGCCGAATCCGCGTACCGGTGCACCATGTGCAGACGTTGCGCCATGCACTGCCCGATGGGGAGCGATAATGGTCTGATTGCCCACGAGCTCAGGAAGCTCTTTAGTGAAGAGATGGGGATCGCGGCAAAGGAACTCCACGAGACAGGCACGATGCAACAGCTCAGGGTCGGGGCGAGCACCGGAATATCACCTGCGGCCTTCAAAGACATATTAGAGTTCATGGAGGACGATATCGAAGAGAAGATCGGCAGGAGGATCAAGATACCGATAGACAAGAAAGGGGCCGATATACTCCTCATTCACAACTCGGGCGAATACCTGTCATGGCTCGAGAACCCTGCCGCTTTCGCCATCATCTTTGACGCGGCAGGCGTGAGCTGGACGCTATCGAGCGAGCTGTACGGTTACGAAGGGACGAACTACGGGCTCTGGTATGACGATGTCCAATTCGGCCGTATTTCCTTGAAACATATCGAGATTGCAAATAAGCTGAAGGTAAGAAAGATCATGATCGGGGAGTGCGGACACTCAACCAAGGCGTCCGTGATTATCTCCGACAGGATTCTGACCGGTGATGCGAACATACCGCGGGAGAGTTGTCTCCCCCTCCTCGAGGCGATTGTGCTCGGCGGGAAGCTGAAGCTCGACCCCGATCGGAACACGTTCCCGGTCACCCTTCACGACCCCTGTAATATGGTCCGCCTTATGGGGATTATCGAGCCGCAGCGGCGTATCCTGCGCGCCATAGCGCCCAAGTTTCGCGAGATGGAACCCCATGGACCCGACAATTACTGTTGTGGAGGGGGAAGCGGATTCGCCGTGATGCAAGGCATGAATTTCCCTGACTGGAAGATGAACGTGGCCGGTCGCATGAAGGTGAAACAGATAATGGAAGCCTTCTCCGATACGGTAGGTGATCCCTCCATCCCCAAGTACGTGTGCGCGCCGTGCTCAAACTGCAAGGGGCAGCTGCGCGATCTTCTGAACCATTATCATCTGACAGAACAGTTCGGCATCTACTATGGCGGCCTTGTTGAATTGATCGTCAACGCTATGGTGGACACGAAGAAGCCATACGTGAACTTTGAAGAGATGTAGGCGCAACCTGGCATGAGCGGAGCGAAGCAGATAGTCATCGTAGGTGGCGGTGCGGGTGGAATTATGGCCGCAAACCGTCTGAGGAAAGCGCTCAGGGCTGACGAAGCCCGGATAACGGTTGTGGAGCGGAGCAGAACACACCTGTACCAGCCCGGGTTGCTTACACTCCTTTTCGGCCTGGACGAACAGGACAGGCTCTCGCGAAACATGTCCGACCTGCTTCGAGGCGGCATCGATCTGTTTTTCGACGAGGTGGTGATGATCGAACCAACGAATGCGGTGGTAGTGGGACATTCCGGCCGATACCGTTACGATTATCTCATTCTCGCGACAGGGGCGCGACTTCACCTTGACGATCCCGAGGGGATGCGAGAGGGGCTCGAAGCGGGCAAGAATGTTTTTCACTTCTATTCACTCGATGCGGCCCTGAAACTGAAAGGCGCCCTTGACAGGTTCGAGGGGGGCGAGATTGTTTCCTCCATTTGTGAAATGCCGATAAAATGCCTGGCCGCGCCGGTGGAGTTTATCCTCCTTGCGGAATCGGCTATGAAACGGAAAGGCATTCGTCACAAGTGTCATTTTGTGTTCACTACTCCCAGCGGCTCCGTTCCACCGGGAGTCGAGCCTTACGCGAGTCGCGTGGCAGGTCTGTTGAAGGAACGGGGCATCGAGGTGAAGACTCAATTCTCCCCTTTCCGTGTCGATGCAGGGGCGGGCATTTGTGAGGATTTCATGGGGATTAGGGTCGCGTTCGATCTCCTCTGCATTATTCCACCCCACGCGGGTGTTGATGTCGTGTCCGGGACGGAGGGCCTCGCCGATCCCATGGGGTGGATAATGTGCGACAAAAACACCCTGAGGCATCGATCGTTCAAGAACATTTACGCCCTCGGGGATGCAGGCAATTTTCCCTCCGGCAAGACGGCGTCGGCCGCACGACAGCAGGCGGCAGTCCTGGCGGGGAGGATCACAGCCGAGGTGAGGGGAGAAGAGCCCACGGCGGCGTACGACGGGAACACCGTGTGCCCGATCCTCACCGGCTTCGACAAGGCCCTCTTCGCGGAATTCACCTATAGTAAGAGTCTGTCTTCCGCAAGGGAGAGCCGCTTCAAGTGGTTTCTCCATGTGTTTCTCCTGAGGTGGCTGTACTGGCGTTACATTCTGAGGGGGAAGTTTTTCCGGTAGCGCAGGCCGGGCGGCTACTCGGCTAGTATGGACGAGATCCTCGATTTCATGTTCGGCCATGAGGTGATAAACCTGTGACGGAAGACGCACGGTCGACCAATACGGCGTTGCAGCAGGTGCTTTTCAGCAGGAAAGGGGCGATCCTCGAGGAATGGCGTCGCGCCGTCCTGGCGACCTATGCGGCCGAAACACACGCTTTTTTGACGTCGGAAAAGGACCCATTCTGCAATCCTGTGGGCCATGTGCTTAACCAGACCGGTGATGCGCTTTTTGAGATTGCAATGATCGGTATGGAGCGGGAAAGAGTGGAGGAGGACTTACGCGATATCGTGCGGGTAAGGGCCGTCCAGGACTTCTCACCATCCCGGGCGCTCTCCTTTGTCGACGCCATGAGGAAGGCTATTCGCCATGAGGCGCTGCCAATGGTGGTGGAGGAAACCGGCTTCAGGCATTTGTTATGCATAGAGTCGCGCCTCGACGAGGCTATGCTCGTCGCGGTAGACCTTTATGTCGCCTGCAAAAAGCGGATAGACGACATAAGGGTCAAGGAAGTGAAGGCCGAGAAAGAGCGACTGCTTAAGCTGATAAGGGCGATGGGCGGGGCGAGCGAATCAGGGGACGTGAGCACGTCGAGCCGGCGTGGTATGACCGAGGGGACACATCGATGATTTACGCACTACTTTCCGTTCTATTCCTTGCTGCCGTCGGGTGGGCCGGCGGCGCCCTCGGGAACATGAACCTGCTCTTTGCGGTGGTAATCCCTTACGCGGCGCTCGCCGCGTTTGCCTTTGGTTTTTTCTCCAGGATTATCGGGTGGGCGCGCTCGCCCGTTCCCTTCTGCATCCCCACGACCTGCGGACAACAGCGGTCCCTTCCGTGGATCAGACAAGATAAACTCGAAAGCCCCACGAGCACCTTCTGGGTAATGAGCCGCATGGCGTCAGAGGTCCTCTTCTTCCGTTCCCTCTGGAGGAATGAGAGGGTAGAGATCAAGGGGGGCGGAAAACTGATCTTCAGCCCGAAGCGCTACCTCTGGCTCGGCGGACTCCTCTTCCATTGGTCCCTGGCAATCATCCTTTTCCGGCATCTGAGCTTCTTTATCGGACCGATTTTCCCCGGTATTGCCGCAATCCAGGGGCTCGACGGTTTCTTCGAGATCGGGGTTCCCTCGCTTTACGTGAGCGACATCCTTATTCT
>Ga0181533_1003201_pt1 | contig 18046 bp, 17 predicted proteins | sample PEATcosm2014_Bin_45_FD_119772 | JGI IMG/M metagenome (GOLD analysis project Ga0181533, IMG submission 119772) | Peatland microbial communities from MTU Mesocosm Facility, Houghton, MI, USA - PEATcosm2014_Bin11_60_metaG | ecosystem: Environmental > Terrestrial > Soil > Wetlands > Peat | place... | reverse complement strand
TCCTCACTAAGACAAAGCCCGATTTCGTGGCCAGGCTGCTTGAAATGGTCCACGTCTGGAATAAACGAAGAATGGAGTTAGTGCTTTCGGGGGGCGTTGACTTATACATCCGCCGCGCCTGGTACGAAGGATGTGATTTCATTCCGCTTAGATTCTTCCGCGAGACCGTGCTCCCCAGGCTGAAAGCGGAGGTGGAATTGGCGCACGAGAGGGGAGCCAAATTCGGCTACATTTGCACCAGTGGCTTGCTTCCCATGCTGGACTATCACCTCGAAGCCGGCATCGACGTTCTTATTGGCATAGATCCGGTTCAGGGCACGTACACGGACTTGGAGAAAATCAGGACGAAGGTAGGGGACCGGATGTGTTTGTGGGGCGGAGTTTCGGGAGCCATCACGGTAGAAATGGGAACCGAGGACGAGGTGCGTGCGGCGGTGCGGCAGGCTTTGCGCACACTGGGCCCCCAGGGCTTCATCCTGTCGCCAGTTGACAACCTCACCGTTGACGAGCCGAAGACCTGGAGCAACCTGGCGGTCTTCCTCGACGAATGGCGGCTGCACCGAGGCTCCAGTCAGTGAGAACATGGGACAACGCAGAAGATCAGTCGAGAGCGAACAGACCGGTATGGGACGTATGCCTTGTGGTGGGGGCGATGCCCTGGAGGGTTTTGAGTTCCCATGGGCCTGCGGCCGACCCGTAGGAATGAAAGTGCATTCCTGAGGTTCATTGATTCCAAACGGGTCACGCGCGACTTTCGACGGAGCGCTATTGCCTGGTTACATAAACTATCCAGACTCATTGCCCAGCCGGGCTTTTCCGTTGTGGATTATTTCCGGTTTTCGAGTCAATCGCTAGCTACGGCCACGTCCAGGTCGAGAGCGTAGATTTCGTCGGTACTCAAGTCGCGGGTGGAGAGTGCCAAGCCGTCGGGAGCAATGCCGCTCCAGCCAACGGCAGGAGGCGGTGAGTACCTGGGCAGCCCCTTTAAATCGACCAGAAATTCCGAGTGGGCCTGGCCGACCTTAACCCGCCAGCCATTTCCAACGCTTCCGCGAAGTGAGAAAGTCGGCACTCTGACGTGAACGACTCTTTCTGCTTAGTCGAGTGATTCGGATCCTGTTCGGAAGCGGACTTCTTGCCAGCTCGCGTTCTTGGACCAAGCGACTGCGGATCCGCTTCGCGCCGAAGGCCAATTTGTCACATTGTCCCCGGCCTTTTTGCCCCAGTGTGTCATAATCACGAATCGGGTACCGTCAGGCCGTCAGGCGAAAGGTGAGCGATTTCGCCGCCCGCGCTGCTGACGACAGACATCCCAATCGAATCCGCAACGGTAACAGGACGCCCTTCTCACCGGCTCCCTGATGGCCGAGGTCGTCGCCGAACCTAGCGGGAAAGCCGCTGAGGCCTGGGCTCGATGGTTAGTATCTTTTCGCCGCCGTCATCATCAATGCTGATGGTGAGCATCTGTTCTTTCGGTGTGTACGTCCAGGCTTGAACGACAGCGGTGTGATTCAGCTGAACAGAATACTCCGCTGCTGGGCGGCCATGGACGTTCACAATGTACCTCCGTCTTCCCGGATCATACCCTCCGTGGGAATTACGAGCATTGATTGTGATAGTCACCGTGCCATTCCTGTCGATGCACTCGTATTGAGTTGTGGCGTACACGCCCTGTTCGTAGCCATACTCTCCATCATCTTCGAATAGAGTAAACGAAGAAGCATCCCTTCCTGGATACACCTCAAGAGTTAGCGGACTCAAGGGCATCTCGAAGGAATACTGCATGACAGGGCCAGTCGGAATCATGGCTCCTGCGCGAATAAACACCGGAATCTTGTCTAATTCAGCCTTATAGACAATCTCGCCGCCTCCTTGCATATTTGGTTTTACCATCGGAATAGTCAAACCACTGTCCGGACGGCAGAAAGATGTTGCGAGAAACACTAGCGTCCAGAATCGGAGCAACTAAAATATAGGGCCCCAGAAACCACTCGTCATTGACGCCCTCCGTGTTCGCTTCGTTATCTGTCTCAAACGGTAGAGTGCGGAGCATCGGCGTCCCGTTCTGACTCGACTCATAGTTCAAGCTGTATATATAAGGGAGCAGACGATAGCGATTTTCGAGGGATGCACGGCAGATATCGACGATTTCTCGCGGACGTATGTAGCAAGTATGATCTCCTTCCCCGTGCGCCCACGCGAATGGATTGAACATGCCAGCTTCGAACCATCGGGCGTAAACATCGTCTGCCGCAACACCCATCCAACCTCCGATGTCATATCCAATCGCCGAATAGCCGGACATAGATAAATTCAAGACACCCCGGGTATGTGTCTGTAATCCTGCGAAGGTCGGCAATGAATCGCCGGTCGAGGTCCAGCCATAACGCTGTGATCCTGCTGTCCCAGGGCGGCAGTATCCGATCATCCGTGATTTTTTCTTGGCCCCGGACTCATAATTGGCTGCTCGAGTCATCATCTGAGTGAAATAGACCAGAGCATAAGCGTTGTGCATCTCCCTTACGGAACGTCGGGGATTATTGAAATAGGGGAAAAAGGTATTTTCGGGGTCAGGAACGTAGTCAAGTTCCCCGAAGTCCAACATCCCGTTCCACACGCCATTTCGCAACGGTCCTGCCCATTTTGCCTGGAATGTCGCGTCGCTGGCCGCCGGGTTGAAAAAGTCGATTTCGCTGTATGGCGTGTTCATTCCGTTTCCCTCGTGCAGCAGGGCGTTGCCTTCCCCATCAACAATCATGCCTTTCGGAGTGAGCCGGTTCAGTTCATCCCATTGCGCTGATCCTTTGTAGGCCCACGGCATTCCATAGCCGGCGGTAATCTTTACGTGGAATTCTGTCCACATTTTCTGTGCAAAGTCCGGAGTAAATGTCGCAGCATCTACGTCGTCGTAATAAATCGCGTCAATGGGCAGGTGATACCTTCGCATGTTGCCGGCAATCTCAGTGGCCCATCGGCTTGTTGTGTCGTTTCCCGCTCCTCCCTGGTTATATCCGAATGCCCATTTGGGCAGAAGCGCCGGTCTTCCGGTCAACTCGGTGTAGCGATCGACGATTCGCCGAAATGAGGGATCATAAAACAGGTAGAAATCCATCTCTCCCCCGTCGGCTGTAATTTCAATTCGGCCGCTATTAAACTGACCGATATCGAAGCTGGAGCGCCACCAGTTATGCAAATATATTCCATACCCGCGACTGCTCCAGTACATCGCAATGCTTTTGTAACCCATCAGACCGGTGGACTGATCCTGGTTGTCAGTGTCCACGTTCCAGATATCCATCCGCGTCCCGCGCTTGTCGATGTTGTTCTTCTTGTCCCCAAACCCATAGATGTGCTCGTCATTGTGCAGATCCCACGCCGCTCTCAATCGGGAGAAGTCGAAGCGATAATTGCCAATCAGGGTGTGGTTATTCGAGTCATAGATAGTCAGTCCGAGGGGAGCGTGTGAAAGAACTAAGCGTAACGCCCCGGTGTCAATTATGTTGGGATCGGAGCTGTGGCTGGCGGCGCCCGACCATGCGGAATCGTCCTTAATGACGGCAAAGTCTGGGTTTCCATCGTTAGGAAAGACGCCATTGGGACCGACTCTGATTCGAACTACATCTGGCGCCAGCAGGACAATGCGAACTTGATTGTTGCCTTCAGAAATCGTAATGGGAGTCGTTGCTAAACAGACCCCACTTGATGAAAGGACGAGAGCCAAAGTAAAACCGATTGGGAGAGCCTTTCGTTGTCTGGTCATAGTGGACGATCTTTTCCGCTCCGATATGTACGTTTGGCTACGTCTTCAGCGATTATCACGGCTACGATCCTGGCAGAAGGATTCGCATATCGAATGCGCGAGGTATCCAGCGGCTGTTGCGAAGGCCCGTCCATCATAGTCCAGGATGGCTGTCGTCGGATGGACACCTTCCGACACAATGCCCCCGTCGCACTTGCTCGCGAGAAGAATGTGCAGCGCTTGTTCGCGGCCAGATGCTAATCCCAGGCGGTCAGCCACGCTCCAGGAGGTTGTAAACGGCAGTCGGTCTTAGAGTGGCGAGCAAGAAGTTGTTAGGCAGCGATTTGCTACCAAAGGATTTGCTACCAGCCAGTCGGAAGCACTCTGAGGCGGGCGAGAGTGCGGCGTAAGTCTTGTGGTTGCAATGAAAGATGGTGAGCGCGGAAGGAATCGAACCTTCAACCTACTGATTAAGAGTAGGTGAATCCGAAACTGTCGAGCGCCCACTTTCGCACTGAAGAATCAATGACTTGCCGATAGCCAAGCCCGCACGGAAGCGCTTTGTACTGGTATTGAAAAGACGCGAGTTAGCGCACATGGGATCGAACGGTACGGCACACTTATGGCACACCGTACGGCCCACGGATTTCAGCCTTTTGATTGAATCCGTGCTAAAGTTTTGACATGGTAGTCACGGTCAACATTCCCGATGAACTAGCGGCGCAGGCCAAGGCACGTGGCCTGTCTCTTGAAGCCTACGTCCAAGAACTTTTGGCGCAACAGTTAGCGCCTCCTCAGCAAACTCGACAGCCGCGTACCCAAGAGGAGATTCGCATCTGGCTCGACTCACTGGCCCAATTCTCGGACAAGATTCCCCCGTTGCCTCAGACCATTTCGCGCGAGTGGCTTTATCAGGATCACGACTAAATGTCTATTGCGTCGTGTCTCGTGGATACCAACATCCTGCTACGCATGACACGCCGTTCGGATCCCCAGCACCAGCTCGTAGACACAGCGCTGGCCCGACTCGCTTTCCAAGGTACGATCCTCCATTACACCCACCAGAACATCGCCGAGCTTTGGAACGCGATGACTCGGCCTCTTTCCCGTAATGGCCTCGGCTTGACGATTGCTGAGGCTGAGCGCCAAGTGCGGGCAATCGAGGCCGGCATGACTCTGTTGCCGGATAGCGAAGCAGTTTACCGAGAATGGCGGAGGGTTGTTGTGCAGCACGGGGTCTTGGGCGTTCAGGCGCACGATGCGCGACTGGCAGCGGCCATGTTCGTTCACGGCGTGAGCCATATCCTGACTTTGAACGCCACGGACTTCAAGCGTTTCAGCGGTCTTAGCGCTCTTCATCCAAGCAGCATTTAAGAAACAAAGCGCCCGGTGCAGCCCGCAACTTGTCCAGTTCCTTTTTCGACGTTTTGTGGCGCTGAACTCCGTTATTTGCGAGCAACTGCGTCCATGTCACGCGGTTCACCTTTCACAAACTGCACATTGTTTTTCAGCACCGTTGCCAAGAAGTGATCGCCTTCGGTGACTTTCTTGCGACATTCACCTACCGAATAGTCTGTCACATTCACTTCCGGGCCTATGCGGTTTTCCACTTTTCGTAGAAATGGCGCGAGGTCGCCAAGTCACACGTCGTGGAGGTTCGTGCATTGAGGGCTCTGATATGGTAAATAGTTCCAACCGGAGCATGGGATGAATCCTCGGATCGTGGGTATTGCGGGCCCGCTCAATGGGATGACCTTGGCACTCACCGATGATGAGATATCGGTGGGGAGAGAACCGTCCAACAAGCTGTGGGCTGCGGACTCTGCGATGTCTCGGCGGCATTGTGCGATCGTTAAACAAGAGGACGGCCGGTTTCTTCTGAGCGACCTGGGCGGACGGAACGGTACACGCGTCAATGGAGAAAAAGTCGAAAAGCACGAACTCTGTCATCGCGATCAGATAAGCGTGGGTAATTCAACACTGGTCTTTCTGTTGGGCGATGAAGAAGCGATTGCGGAGCGAAATCCGCTCGAATTGGACGACACGACCGTAGAAGAAGATGTGGTTGCATCCCTCCGTCCCGAAGATTCTACCTATCTTCATCCTGATCCTGAGCGGCCATCAGGGCAGCCGAAGGCGGAGCGTTTAGCGGCAGACTTGAGTACGGTCCTGAAGATCGCCACGCATATCGGTGGGATTCGAGACGAAGGAGGTCTGCAGTGGCAGTTATTGGGAATGTTGTTCGACGTCGTACCCGCGCAACGAGCCGCGATCCTTTTTCTTGATGGCGCAGGAGAGGTCGCCAGCAGCGCAGCCTGGGATCGCATGCATGGACCAGAGGTACCCGTCCGTGTGAGCCGGACCTTGCTGAAAAAGATAACTGCCGAACGAACTGGCCTTCTATTGGACAACATCAAGCGCAGCTCTGTGGGACAAGCCGCCAGCCTGCAATCTGCCGGAGTGAAGTCCGCACTCTGCGTTCCACTGCTCCTCGCCGATCGAGTGAGCGGTGTGATTTATCTCGATACCCGGAGCCCGGAAAATCCATTTGACAGCGATCATCTGCAGTTGATCACGGCGGTCGCCGGTCTGATCAGCCTGGCTTGGGAGAATGTACGGCATTTGCAGAAATTACAAGAAGAAAACAAATATCTTCATGAAGAAATCAACCTCAATCACGAATTGGTGGGCGACAGTCCTCGCATGCGTGCGGTCTATGAGTTGGTTCGGCGCGTGGCCGCTACGGACTCAACCGTTCTGATCCAGGGCGAAAGCGGCACGGGCAAGGAACTTGTCGCCCGTGCTGTTCACAATTCCAGTTCGAGGGCGAATGGGCCTTTTGTTGCCGTGAATTGTGCAGCGATTACGGAAACGCTGCTGGAAAGTGAATTGTTCGGCCACGAAAAGGGGGCATTCACCGGAGCTGTAGCGCAGAAGAAAGGCAAAGTCGAACTGGCCAACGGAGGCACGCTTTTCCTCGACGAGATCGGAGAGTTTGCCGTAGCTCTGCAAGCGAAGCTTTTGCGCGTTCTACAGGAGCGGGAGTTCGAACGCGTGGGCGGAACCCGTTCGATGAAGATTGATGTCCGCTTCGTTGCCGCAACCAACCGTGGTTTGCTCCAGGCAGTGGAGGCTGGGACGTTCCGCCGCGATCTCTATCACCGGCTGAATGTTGTTTCGATCACTCTGCCGTCGCTTCGAGAGCGCGCCGAAGATATTCCGCTTCTGGCCGACTATTTCGTCGCCAAAGCGAGCCGCAAGTGCCGCATGCGCCCCAAGCCGATCTCGCCGGAGGCGCAAGCCTGTCTATTGAGTTATGACTGGCTGGGAAATGTGCGGGAGCTGGAGCATGCGATGGAACGGGCGCTGGTGCTGGGATCTAGCGACAGGATTTTGCCGGAGGATCTTCCGGCCGAGATATTCGAATCTGCTTCGGGAGAACCAAGCTCGTCAAATTTTCAGAGTGTCGTCAAGGAGCAGAAGAAGCAAGTGGTGCAGAAGGCAATGCAACAAAGCAACGGAAACTACATCGAGGCCGCGAAGGTGCTCGGCATCCATCCCAATTCCTTACTGCGTCTGATCCGCAATCTGAACCTGAAAGGATCATTCCCAGAGCCGCAGCCACGAGGATCGGCACTCAAATGAAACAGGCATCGCTCAAGGACGGAAAAAAATCAAAGCCGCCTTCGAGGGCGGCTTTTGGGTTTCTCTGATGTTTGGCGTTCGCTCGGCGCGGACCCGGTTGGCATGTCGGCTCATTATTGCACCATCCGCAGGCTGCCTGCCTTCACGTTGGTCTTGGTTTTCATGGCTATTCTCCTTTCTTCGAGTTGTGCTGCTTTCCTGGTTGTGTTTTCTCGGAATTCACTTTGAGCGAGAGCTACCGATTCCAATACTCCGGGCCCTAGCGTTTAGCGAATTTGGATGCCCGCCTTCACGTTCGTCTTGGCTTTCATGGCTGCTCTCCTTTCCTTTTTAATTTAGTAGTCTCGCTTCCGTTTTCCCTCGGCGCATTACTTAGCTGTTTGCCGACGCTAGCTGCCTTCGTTACATCGTGGCGATGCGCTGTCCGGCCTTCACATTCGTCTTGGTTTTCATGGCTGCTTCCTTTCTTTGCGATTTGCTGTTGCTTACGTCCTTGAGTACTGCAAGGCCCAGCCCAAACGCAGGGCGTGTCACAAAGTTAGGGCGCTGATGGCGGAAGTGATTGAAAACAAATGATCGGGGATTCTGGCGAGGACGCGCGCGCTCGTCTCGACGCGGCTTTGGCTAACCCAACGGTTAACGCCTGTTCGCCGGACGGTTAATCCGCAAGTGGCCAGGCACGGGCCGTTCCTGCCGAATTGACTGCTTCTGCCTCTGCACTTAATATCTAGCGCCAAGACCCAAGGACCCCGGTTGATAGACCTCTGCAGGGAGCCAACATGATCGGCCAGAGCAATCGACAAACGTTTCCCCAGCGTGCGAGCGTGTATTTTCAACGTTTTATGCTGCCTCAGTCTGCCAACGTTGCCTCATTGTGCCGAAAATTTGAGGCGATAGGATACAACTTAGGGTACAGTCTTCCGCTGGAAAGAGGCGTCTGACGGGCGTTTCGGGGAGGATTCGTTCTGGTGCCCCAGTCCGACATGGTCGCCCAACTCTGCGATTCAGCAGGAGGGTCAATAAGTGAACAACAAAGGGTCGAGGAGGATTTTTTCCTGCTACTGCAGCTTGGCGTACTCGGCTTTCGCTTGCTTCAGGATGGGGATGTCGGGGTCGGCATCTTTCCAGAGGGTGAGGAAATCTTTGTAAGCGTCTTTCGCTTTGGCGGTATCACCTGCCATCGCGTACGCACGACCAATTTGAAGGTGAGCCAGTGTTCCCGTTACAAAGTTTACGACGATGCCCCGATGGTCGAGAAGCTTCTGGAACTCGGCGGCTGCCGCACTGCCGTTGTGTCCCAGCAGGTAAGCTTGCCCGCGCAAATAAGCGGGGTATAGCGTTCCCATTTGCAGCGGTGGTGGACTGGCTAGATCGTAAGGAGCGGCGGTTTCTAAATCCACGGTCGCTTGCGAAGAATTGCCCGTGCTGAGTGCGACGGCGGCGTTGATGCTCGGCAGCCAGTAGAGCTTTAGCACGGTGTTTAACGGGTAGTTTTTCTCCAGTGCCCCGACCAGCGCCTTGGCTCGGGGAGCATCGCCAGTACGAGCTAGCGTGAGGGCCGCGACCACTTTCACATCCCGCCCCGGAGACTGCGTCAGAGCCGCCGCGACTCCTTGCCTCGCGAGGGCTGCATTGCCCAACTCCGCTTCCCGAAGCGCAGCATTGACCCGCCACAAAGCCGCAGTTTCCTTGGAGTCCGCGCGAACAGCTGAGTCCACCGCTCGGCGGGAGAAGTCCCGTGCCTTGTGCATCCGTCCGTAATAAGCTTCCGTATCAGACTGTAACGACAGCAGCGGGTCTTCATCTCCGGGCTTACCCGCACCCCAAGCTACCTGCTGCTCCATCTGCGCTGCATCCCCCCGCAGAAAAGCAAGAGCGTATATGTACTCGCGCAACGTTCCGCTATCCAGCTTGCGTGCCAATGCCTGATCAAAGGTGGCTTTGGCATCATCTAACTGGTTGAGTTGGAGGTACGTTGCCTCCAGATCTGCATAGCCCATGACCTCATTAGGCTCAAGGCGCAGCGCTTCCTGTAGCTCCGTCAGAGCTTTGTCATATTGCCCCATAATCCCGTAGTAGTCGCCCAAGTTGAGGTGTGGAAGGTAATCCCGAGGATAGTTTGCGACCCACAGTTGGTAGGTCTGCGCCCACTTGTCCAGTTCTCCCGTGGCACCTGCACCGAAATAAACGGCAGTTATCCGTAGTTTCTCCCGTTCCGTGACCCGGTCGCGCAACTGGTAGGCTTTCGTGGCATGTTCGAGTGCCAGCGACGGCTGCCCGAGATTGCCGTAGCTTGTCGACAACGCGGCATACGCCAGCGGGAAGTTAGGATCGAGTTCAATCGCCCGCTTAAAGAACGGAATGGCGGGTGCGTCCCCTTTTTCTCGCTTTATTGTGACAGCCATGCTATAGGTTTTCAGGGCTTCGAGCGAGGAGGTCGTGGCTTCGATGGGAACAGCGAACTTCTGCACCGAAGGCAGCGACTCTCCCAGTTTGGTGCGCAGAGCGGACGAAGCTTGGCTCAGGGCTTTGAGTACATCTTCCTTGCTGGCGGCTTCACTCTGTTCCTTGTCTAAGGTGTCGCCCGTGCTGCACGCGACCGCATTGAGGTCAATCAGATAATGGCTGCCCAAGGCAGAGATCGTCCCGCCCAGCACGGCCTTGCTGCTTGTGCGCAGGCAAAGCTCGCGCCCGACGTCCGCTGTGATGCGCTCGTTCGCGGGACGCCCCATCATCTGCAAGGTCTCGCTTACTTTTCGGTCGGGAAGCACGTTCAGGAACGGAGATTGTCCGAGTTCCACGGCTAATGCTTGCCTGAGAGTATCGTCGAAGACGGTATCGCCCGTCTTGTTATCGAAGTCGGCGAGAACCACAATGTCTTTCTCGGTCAGCGGTTTGGTTCGATGCCAACGGTAGTAAATCCTGCCCCCGATCAGTGCGGCAACCACCAGCGCTGCCGAAACAAAAATCTTCCAGAGTTTGCTCTTCTGAGCGGGAGGCGCTGCTATGCGACCGCTTTCCGTGTCCCGCTTCAACCGTTGCACGTCGGTGCGAATCTCGGAGGCATGTTGGTATCGAAGATTCCGGTCTTTCTCTAGACACTTAGTGATGATTTCTTCCAGCTTGGGCGGAACGTCCGAGTTGATTCGGACTGGCGGAACGGGCGCTCGTTCCAGAATGGCATTAAAGATGACTCCTGTGCTTTCGCCCCGGAAAGGCATCGCTCCCGTTGCCATCTCGTAGAGGACGGCACCGAACGAGAAGAGGTCTGTGCGTGCGTCCAGTTCCTTAGCTCGGACTTGCTCCGGCGACATGTAGGCAACGGTTCCGAGAGCCGTTCCCGGACTCGTCAGTTGTTCGGCACTCCGTTCGGTCGGCTGGGAAGAGCCCGCTGCCGCTCCGATCACAGAACTTTTCAGAGGAGTTAACTTCGCCAATCCAAAATCCAGAACCTTTGCGTGCCCGCGCTTGGTGACGAAAATGTTGGCGGGCTTGATGTCACGGTGGACGATGCCTTCGGCGTGCGCAGCGTCGAGCGCGTCGGCGATCTCGATCCCAAGCGACAGCACTGTTTCAATCTCCAAAGGCTTGCCTGCAATGCGGTGCTTCAGCGTAAGCCCGTCCAGAAACTCCATGGCAATGAATGCTTGGCCATCCTGTTCGCCGATGTCGTAAATGGTGCAGATGTTGGGGTGGTTCAGTGCGGATGCCGCTTTCGCTTCGCGGCGAAAACGGCTCAAGGCTTGCGGGTCTTGAGCGAACTCGTCGGGCAGGAACTTGAGGGCTGCGAAACGGTCGAGGCGTGTGTCCTCAACCTTGTAGACGACACCCATTCCGCCCCCACCGAGCTTTTCAATGATTCGATAATGGGAAACTGTACGACCGACAAATTTCGCTCCGCCCTCTTTTGTCGCGTCGTGGGCGACCAATTTGCCCACAACCTCCAGCGCGGGCGAGTCAATGAAATGCTCAGCTTTCTTGTCCTGCGACAGCAGGGATTCCACTTCCCGACGCAGCCGTTCGTCGTCCCCGCAGGAGCGTTCGAGAAATTCAGCGCGGTGACTCTCGTCTAACTCCAAGGCACGCTGAAAAATCTCTTTGACTCGACGCCAAAGCTCAGGCTCCATGTTTCAGTTTTCCCCGCTCAACTCCCGCAGCAGCCAAGCTCTTGCCAATCTCCACTCTCGCAGCACCGTGTCGGTTGAAACCCCCAAAACTTCAGAGGTTTCTTCAATGCTCAACCCGCCAAAGAATCTCAGTTCCACAACCCTGCTTTCCCTCTCATCGACGGCTGCCAGCCCCTTCAATGCATCATCCAGCGCCACTAGGTTGGCATCGGGTTCATTGCACACCGACGGGGCCTCGTCCAAGGACATGGGGGCGATGCCCGCGCCTCTTTTCTGGTAACCGCGAGAGCGGGCAAAATCGACCAGAATCCGCCGCATGAGTCGGGCCGACACGGCAAAAAAATGCGCCCGATCCCGCCACCGTACTTGTCCGCAATCCACCAGCCGTAGATAGACCTCGTTGACCAGCGCCGTGGTTTGCAGGGTATGGTCGGAGCGTTGTCCAGCCATGTAGCGTTGCGCCACTCGGTGCAACTGCTCATACACCAAGGGGGTGAGCTTTTCCAGAGCCTGCTCGTCCCCGGCAGTCCAAGCTTTGAGTAGCTGAGTGACTTCGTGGGTGGGAGGCAGGGTCATTCAACGCTCCGTGGTTTCAATACATTACAACGAAAATAAGCGAAAACCTAGCCTCGGATGTACGGATTCTTGTCGATTTGAAATTTTGTTTCGTCTAGTTGCGGTTTCTTGTCCTCAATTCCCGTCTTATTAGATAGAGGGTTGTGGGGGTACAACCTCCCGATTTAAATCAACGAAAAGCAGTAACGAACGATAACGAGAACCATTTTGCGATCAACGAGAGGCGCTGAACGAAATCAGGTTCGTATCGATGAGCCAATGAAGGGGGTGTTGAATGACGTACTTTGATTGCTTCGTGGTAGGGGCATGGATGTTTGCGATTGGGTGGTTTCTTGGAGCCATCTACGTGCAAAACCACAATGAGAAAACGGAAAGACCGCGTGTGAGCGAAAAACCAGAACGGTGCCCGGAGTGTGAAGAATGGCGGCTTCCCGTCGCAGCCAGCGCCGCTGCCGACTAAAGTAAAGAGAGTTTGGCCGCGTTGTTGGAGCGGGATGGGCCACCCTCGGCCATGGATCAGCGTCTGTGCTCTTAATGAATCTGGAGAGCCGTTCAAAATACGCAAGCACTAGGACTTAATCAACTTTTTGCAGACGCTGTAAAGGAGATGAGGGCGTTTCATCCACGAACGTGAACCTAACAGGAGCGTGTCAAATGCGATTCGCCAAGGCCGTACTTTTTTCTTGCACTCTGGTTGTTCTCGTGTTGAAAGGCGCTCTCAACGCACAACAGAGTGCGCCTACGCAGAGCGGACCGTGTACGGAACAGTTTGTCAAAGAGCAGGTAGCCAGGAATGGCTCACACGCTGTCGCGGATGATGCCTATTTCTTCTCCGGCGCACTCGAAAAGCCAGTAATCGGCAGGGGGGCGAAAGACCGAGCATTCAAACCAGTCGTAGCGCAGCGCACAAACGTGAAATCCGAACCGCTGAAGCCAGACCGGATCGTCGCCGCTGGCTCGGGAGAAATAGCCTACGAGTATGGAACGAGCAACCTCAGCTTCGATGAAGTCGGCAGCGAAAAACACATTGCCTTCACCGCCGCCTACCTGCGCGTGTGGAGGTCGGTCGATGGCTCATGCAAAGAAGCAGCATTTATGGCTGAGCCAGAAGGAGACAACTGACCGGTGCGAGTTTTCCCCCACAGCCGCAAAAAGGAGGATGTATGAAGCTTCACAGATGGCTAGTCCGCTGTTTTGTCGTGACCGCAGTGTGCTCTTCTTTGCTGAGCGCTCAACAGGACGCGCCGGCGCAAACTCTTTCCGTCGTGCCGCGCCTGGTGAACTTTGCCGGCAAAGCCACCGACGCGCAAGGTAAGCCCATCACGGGGATTGCTGGCATCACGTTTTCTATCTACCAGGATCAATCCGAGGGAGCTCCGTTGTGGATGGAAACCCAGAACATCCAGGCCGACGCCAAGGGCAACTACACGGTCGAGCTGGGAGCGACGAAGCCAGATGGCTTACCGCTCGATCTCTTTACTTCCGGCGAAGCTCGCTGGCTCGGGGTGACGATCAATGGTGGGCAAGAACAACCGCGCGTGCTCCTGCTCAGCGTGCCCTATGCGCTGAAGGCTGCCGACGCGCAAACCCTCGGAGGATTGCCAGCATCCGCTTTTGTGCTAGCTGCTCCGCCGACGGGCACGAATGACGGGGAATCACCAGCAGGAGGCGCGGTAGCGGTCGCACCCGCAGCGCAGGTATCGCCCGCGACTTCCTCGGACGTGACCACCACGGGTGGGACGGCCAACACGATTCCGATGTACACCACGGCTACTAACATTCAGAACTCGATTCTGACGCAGACGGGAACCACGGCGGTGAACGTGGGCGGCAAACTGAATCTGCCGGCCATCGCGGCGGCTACCAAGACGGCGGGCGCCAATTCGCGGCCCCTGGACTTTGTGGCCTCGGTGTTCAACAGCACGACGGTGACGGCGGTGCCGCAGACCTTCCAGTGGCAGGCGGAAGCGGTGAACAACGACAAAACTACAGCGACGGGCACGCTGAACCTGCTGTATGCCTCGGGCACGGGGACGCCGGCGGAGACGGGGCTGAAGTTGAGCAGCAAAGGACTCTTCACCTTCGCCGCAGGGCAGACCTTTCCCGGCACAGGGACGGGCGACGGCTCGGTCACCAGCGTCGCCACCGGACTGGGACTGAAGGGCGGACCGATCACCAAGACCGGTACGCTGACCATCGACACCACCGTGGTGCCGCAATTGGCAGCAGCCAACACCTTCACTGGCAATCAGACGATCAACGGCAACCTTGGCGTAAGCGGCGGCGTGAGCGCGAGCACCATTTCGGCGAGTGTGTCATCCGGCGCAACTATCGTAGGCACTACGGGCGACCCAAATAACATCGCCATCACTGGTAATGCCAGCGCCACGGGTTCAGGCGGTTCCTGGGGCGTGTTGGGGACCTCATATACTTCCGCAGGCGCGGGTACCGTGGGTTTGGCCAGTGGCGCCCAGGCGTCGGGCGTGTATGCCAATAACAGCGGTAGCGGCTATGGAGTATACGCCCTCTCGGATAGCGGCGTCGCAGTTCAAGGGCTAACATCTAGTGCTACCGGCACTGGCGGGTCCTTTCTCAGCTACTCCACTGGAGACGCTCTGTTTACCTACAATCAAAGCGGAGGCTACGCGGCGTTTCTCGAAGGCAATGTCGACGTCGACGGCAACCTCTCCAAGGCTGGCGGTTCCTTCAAGATCGATCACCCGCTTGATCCCGCCAACAAGTACCTCTATCACTCCTTCGTCGAATCGCCCGACATGATGAACATCTACAACGGCAATGTGACGACGGACGCGCAGGGCAGCGCAGTGGTTACCCTGCCCGAATGGTTCGAAACTTTGAACCGTGATTTCCGCTATCAACTCACGGTGATGGGCCAATTCTCGCAGGCTATCGTGGCCAGCAAGGTCGCGAACCACCAATTCACTATTATGACCGACAAACCCAACGTGGAAGTCTCCTGGCAAGTGACCGGCATCCGCCAGGATGCGTGGGCTAACGCTCACCGCATTCAAGTCGAGGTAGCAAAAGCTCCGGCGGATCGGGGACTTTACTTGCATCCCGAACTTTTCGGCGCACCTCGAGAGAAGTCGATCGCGCTAGCGCACCACCCGATGATGCAGAAGAGCCTGAAACAGCAAGCGGCTAAACGGCAAGCGGCTAAATAACAACCGCAATTCGGCGACGATAGGCCCCACCCTTCGGAAAACCTCCAAAGGGTGGGGATTTCAGCATGGTCCCTGTCCGTAGGCGGCTCCATTGTCGGCGATCATGCGGCATTTGGTGAATTTCTCAGAAAAAGCGGTTGATGCTCAAGGTTATGAATGCTGGGCGACCCACGCAGCGGGAGTAAGGTCTGGAAGGCGCTGGATCGGGAGATTGGCGAACCCAGGGAGAACCGCGGCCAAATAGTCGCGCACTCGGAGTTTCAACCTGCGGCAGCTTTCCACGACCGAGAGAATCGCTGCAACCTTCGGTCCAGCCTGTGGGCTGCCGATGTGGATCCAGTTCTTCCGGTTATGTACACGTGCACATAATCGCAATTATGCGCAGTCCGCGATTATGGGTAGTCCGCAGGCCACGTGATGCGAACCAACGGGCTGGCCGCACTCGCGAACTGCACATAATAGTTAGAGCCCCTGTAAGAAACGAAGCATGCGATCAGGTGCTTGATACCGGACCTGCTTCGTGACCGGCGGTTGGACCGCTTTTAGTGCCGCTTCTTTCATCTTAAGGTCAGCTTCTACATAGAGGTGGGTCGTGGCTGGGCTTTCATGACCAAGCCAGAGAGCAACGACCGTGATATCAACGCCGGATTGCAGCAAGTGCATAGCGGTCGTATGCCGGAAGGTATGTGGCGAGACACGTTTGCGGACAAGGCTTGCGCACTTGCCTCTAGCGGTTTGCACGGCCCGTCGCAGACGGTCGGCAACCGCCGACCGCGTTAGCGGGCCACCCGATGACGCGGGAAACAATGGTTTATCCGGTGCGCGTTCGATCTGCGCGAGCCAGCGACGAAGCCGAAGAGCAGTTGCAGGCCAGATCGGCACGGCGCGGTCCTTGCGGCCTTTGCCGTGGAGCCGAATGCTGGGACTAGCATCCAGTGCGAGATCGGCAATCGTGATGTTGATGGCCTCAGACACGCGAGCGCCTGTGTTGTAGAGTGTGGCCAAGAAAGCCTGATCGCGTTGTCCGGATCGTGTGAAAGGATCGGGAGCGCTGATTAGCGCTTGCACCTCTTCGCGCGACAGGAACCCAACCAACGACCGGCTGTGACGTTTCATCGGGATGGCGAGCACCCGCTGGATGGTAGCCAGCGATTGCGGGTCCTTCAGAACCGCAAAACGCAAGAAGGACCGTATCGCCGCCAATCGGGCGTTCCGACTGCGGATGGAGTTTTTCCGGACTTTCTCGAGATGATCCAAGAACGCCAGGACCAGAGAAGCATCGAGATCGGCCAGGACCAAACGGTCTGTAGGCTTGTTTTGGTGTTCTCGGGCAAACTCGAACAGTAGCCGGAAACAATCGCGATAAGCCGCCACAGTTTGTGGACTGGAGTTCCGCTGGCGCATCAGACGCTCGAGAAAGAACTCCTGTATCAGACTTGAAAAATGGGTTTGGGGAGTGCTCTTCATCGGCATTCTCCCGAGGAGAAACGGGAGAAACGCTCGGAGGCGATCCCCATCAGTTCCGGGATGGCGGTAACGTACCAATACGTGTCGGAAACCTTCGCGTGTCCGACATAAGTCGCGATGGCATCAGCCACATGGTCAAGTTGATTCTGTTGCTGGCCGCGCAACAATGCCCGGCAGATGAACGTATGCCGCAGATCATGGATTCTTGGTTGCGGATGCCCGCCACGCGCAACCCAGCCTAATCGTCGACGCAAAACATCGAAGGTGTGGTGAACCGTTCTATGGGGAATAGACCGACCACTGGCCGTGAGGAAGAACGTTCTGACGCCTAGTTGCCGAGAGATAGTGACGCAGGCTTTAGCGTATCGTGACAAAGCCTCAGTTGTGCTGGAATGAAGCGGTACTACTCGCGACTTCTTGAACTTGGTCTCGCGCACTGTGAGAGCTGACTGTTTCAAGTCAACATCGGCTTGCTCCAGGTGAAGCGCTTCCGAGAGGCGCGTCCCTGTTGCCGCCAGTATGCCGAACAGCGTCACATACGTCAGTGGGCGCGGTCCCTCGGGCTTGAGCTCGCGAGCAGCGGCAAGCAGTTCGGAAATTTCCGCTTCTGTGTAGATGTGTGGTGGGATCCGCCGATGAGCTGGCCCGCAAAACCCCAATGGCAGTACTGGGCAGGCAGGATCGAACTGTCGGCAGTACTTGAGGAATGGACGTAGCACTTCAACTCGGCGGGCCGCTGTGACCGGCCCGGGCTTCTTTGCAGTTTGTACCCAGCGGAGCAGCAAGTCGGTCGTTAGCGGACCGGTGTGGCGACTGGTCTCGTCTGCAAAGCGTGCGAAGGCGTGAAGCTGATATCCTTCGCCCCGCAAATCGAAGCCCATGGCGCGACGGAACGCCAGATATTGTTCGACCTGCTCCGACATCCTGGACCGACTCATGCAGCACCTCCCGGCCAGGGTTGCGCAATCGTTGCCAAGCGCGGTACATCGACCTTGGCGTAGATTGCTGTCGTATCCAGGCTTCTATGCCGCAGGATGTCGGCGATCTGTTTCAGGCTGGCACCACGATGCAGCATCCGTGTGGCCGCGGTATGACGCAATCGGTGTGGACCGTGTAGCCGGTGCGTGAGGCTACTGCGCACAGCCGCCTGTCGAACGACAGAACGGATAACACTGGCGTTCACCGGCAAGTGCAGTGGTGCTCGGTGACGAACAAAAACCGCACCGCTTTCGGTGGCGGGTCGCGCTTTGTGCAGATACTCGACGATCGCCCGTCCGGTAGCGAAAGGCAGGGGCAACACATCAGAC
>Ga0181533_1003195_pt1 | contig 18061 bp, 11 predicted proteins | sample PEATcosm2014_Bin_45_FD_119772 | JGI IMG/M metagenome (GOLD analysis project Ga0181533, IMG submission 119772) | Peatland microbial communities from MTU Mesocosm Facility, Houghton, MI, USA - PEATcosm2014_Bin11_60_metaG | ecosystem: Environmental > Terrestrial > Soil > Wetlands > Peat | place... | reverse complement strand
TCGACGAGGGTCCCAATTATCGGGCCTGGCTTTTCAGGAAAAATAAGGGAGATCACCCCCTCCGCCTCACCAACCGCGCAAAAATCGACTCCTGTTCGAATCGATTTTGGAGCTAAAGCTCACGGTCGGACGAGGACTCCAGTTCCTCCTTTTCCGCGTGCAATCGCGCCAACAGGTCCTGCTCCGGTTGGACGTTGAAGTCGTCGAAGCTGACGACCTGCAAAACCGCGGTTACAGCATTCAGCCTGGCGCCGTAAAGCCTTGCCTGCTCGTCCGCATGCTCGAACTTCCTTTTCGCATCATTCCAGCGTCTTTCCGCACCGGAGAATTCCTCGGCCAGCGCGGCCAGCTTGCTTTGGGTGCTCCACCCCAACACGTATTTCGCGCGGTCGTCCACGCGAAAACGGTCATCCTTCACGTGGCGTGATCCCTCGCGAATGAGCCCTTCCCGGGTCAGCCCGTATTCCACGCAGTTCAATTGTTGAACGTCGGCACAGCAGAGATGCGCAAATCGGCGTGCGACCTCGGACCTGACCCAGTCGGTCAGCCCATGGTCTTTGAAATTCAGGCGGGCGGGCACCCGCTTCGGATCGTTGAGAAGCTCAAGCCTGACGATTTGTTTGGCGGCCGGCACGCGGTGAAAGACAAAACGGATACTCAGGTGCTTGGCATTGATGTACTGCGCGACCTGCCGGTACACGCTTTCTGGCACGAGCATGGAAACGCCGAAGTTGTGGAGGAGCCTCTCGATTGCGCCCGTCCATTCCCTATACTCGGCCTTCACCTCGATCAACTCGCCAGCAAACGGAAGTTGGTCGGCCGAGAGGCCAAGCGCTTCGGACACGGCTTTGCGGATGTTGACGAACTCAAGTGGAATCAGCACCTGGTTGTCCCGAATGCTTTGCGCCTCGGCGCCGATGCGCTGACGGTCCTCCTCCGCCCTCTCCTTGGCGAGGGCGTGCTCCACCTTCTTCTGCTCCTGCGCCAACCTGTTGCCCTCGAGCGTGCCCTGCTCCATCAGCAACTTGTGGCGCAACTCGGTAAACTGAGCTTCGCTTTCCAGCACCGTGGGCTTGCCCAACGTGGAAAGATGAGCCTTGATGCCGTTCAGTGTTTGGAGCTTGTGGGCTCGACGCGTAATGGCCAGCTCCTGTTCCAATTCGATTTCTCGCAGCCGAGACCCCACCTTATCCTTGGACAGCTCGACCTTGATGGACTCCCTGGTCGCCAGTTCCCGCTCAAGGGCGGTCTTCAGGCCATCGCGCTTTTCTTGCAGCTTCGCAATCGATCCCTCCAACTGCTCATCGTAGGCCCTCCGAAGGCCCAGTTCTCGCTGGGCGTAGTAAGCGGGCACTTCGCGCTTCAGGGCGTCGAGGCGCTTTTTCTCGCGCTCGGCCGCAACGATCTTCTCGTAGCCGCTGGCGATTGGTCTGAGCCTCTTGAGCTGAACCTCCGCTTTCTGAATGGCCTCCCAACAGCGGTTCAGCTCGCGGTAGTGTGGAATTAGCTTGGTTTCTAGAAAGCCCAGCGCATCGGATGGCGCCAGCATGTGCTTCCGGACGAAAAGATTCAGGTCCGTGACCTCTTTGACGCCGATGGCCTGGTTGAAGACATCCATCGCGCCGCGATTGGGAATGCCGAGCTTCGCGCGGAAAACCTCGGAATAAGACTCGAAGCTTTTCTGAACCTGGAACCCCCTGGCCTTCAGGTTCTTCACGACCTCCCTGGACGTCTCCAGATTCGTGAGATGCTCCTTGATGCTCCTGTCCCCGTCGGCGACCAGGAAGTATCCGTCGACATCCTGATCCTGCACCCAGAGGATTTGAGCGACTGTTGTCTCGGCGGAAGTATAATAGTTCCGGAATACAGCCAGGATGATGGATTGCGTCCCGTCCTTTGGCCGCAGGTGCTTTGGTTGAGCGGTGGCGGTGTCCTCCTGGCTTTCCGAGCCGTACGTGCCGCGGATGTAGCTTTTGCGCGTCCGGTCCTTTTTCTTCCCCGTGATTGCATCGTTGTAGGTCAGCGATGCCGGCGGCACCAGCAGTGTCCGCAAAGCATCGACTGCCGTGGACTTGCCCGACCCATTCCCGCCCACCAACAGACTCCAGCGCCCCTCCGGGATAAGGCACTCGACCTTCTCGTGGAACGTGCCCCAGTTGTACATTTCCAGCCGCTTCAGCCGGAATCCCGGCAGCGCCGCTTTCCCCTCGTCGTCCTTAATTTCCAGCAGCTTCTGCATATTTCATGATTCGCTCTTTGATGCCCTGAAGCTCGGTGGGACCGATCTTTGCTTTGACGATCCGCATGACTTCAAAAATGTCCTGCTCCTGGTCGATCAACCGCAAGAATCCGAAATCAACCAGTTTCTGAATGGCGGCATCGATTTTACTGACGTCCCGAACCTGGTTCGTCGTTTCCGGCAGGTAGGCAGACACCAGGTCGTGAACAGCCTGCCGTGTTTTGATCAGGCGCGTCGAGTCCGGGTTGGAAGTGTCAAAGGTGCAGAACTCCTGCCGCAGGCAAGCCAGCAGCAAAGTTGCGTGGTAGCTCAGCGCACGCTTTTGGGTCAGACGCGGAATCCGTTCTACGTCCTCCATCTCGATCTGCTTGATGAAGGCGTAGCCCTCGGCCTCGTCCAAAACGAGTTCCTGCCCCATCCTCCGGAAGTGATGACGAATTTCGTCCCGTTGAGAGAGCAGCGTGTTCCAATCGTTCTCGTCCTCGCGGTAAATTGGCTGCTTGAGCAGCTTGACAATAATGAAAGCGGATTCCGGAAATGGGGAATTAGTGCTCATCTGTAAAAGATAACCTTTGGGATTCTCCAGGTGCGGGCACGCGGCCCCGGTATCGTTACCGTCTCGGATTCGTCATCCGTGACGATGTGCCGCGGATTCTCCAGGGCCACCATAATGTAACCAATCACCTCAAGCATGCCGTCCCTCGGCGGGTACTTGTCCAGGACCTCAAACAGCGACAGCGAGCTGCTTTCGCTGAGCATCTCCTTGACCCGGCTTCGGAGCTCGGCGAGCCGGATCCTGGATAGATTTGCAAACTGGCGCAGATCCTCTTTGGAAATCGTATCGTCCGCCACCTGGACGTCCTTGGCCAGGGCTATTTCGGGAGGCGGCTGCCATAACGGGCGCCCCATTGCGGCAAAGGAATCGAGGACGTCCTCTATTTCCATCACATGCTCATCCTCAGGCGGATTGTCCCGTAACGGCAATGCAGCGGCTTGAATCTCTTGGATCAGCTCCAGCACCTTCAACCGGTCTTTCACGCGAGTGGTGTCCAGGACTCGCCTCAGGTTCGTGGACATCCGCTGATGCGATTCCAGGACCTTTTCGCCCTCCGCGAGGAGATTGGCAATCAACTGGTTGAGCACCGGACTGGAGCGCAGTGCCGCGTTCAGATGGGGGAGGCTCAGTACCTCCTCAAGCGCCGCCCGGAATTGTTGTTGGCGTTCCGTCGCCAGAAGGAGTCGGTAAAACCCATAAAAGCTCTGGCCTTGCTCCGAATTCTTCAGGGCCTCATCCGCGTCGAGCATCCGGCCGACGATGGCGCCTTTGGTCAAACCCGGATTCGCCTGCTGTTCGGCAATATCCTGGGCGATCTTCTTGAAATTCTCTTCAACCATGCGAAAATCCCCGAGCAACTCGCGGGCGGTCGCCAGGATCCTCGCATACCGTTCGTTTAGCTGAACCGGCGTGTACGTTGGGGCGACGCCACTGGCTCTAATTCCGTCAATCTGCGCGCGGAGCCGGTCGATTTCCTGCTGCATTTGGCTGACGCGTTCCTCGACGTTGGGGTTACTGTTCTTGAGGATTTCGTCCAGCCCGCTGAAGATGCTTTCGAGCCGCGATTCCGTGCCGACGAATTCGGTGTGCGAGAGCTGATCGAGCCAAAGCAAGGCCTTCTCCGCTCCGGAGGTGAGTTCAAAGACGGGTTCCGTTGAATCTTCCCCATAGTACTTTCGGAGGAAGCCGCGGCCTTCCTCGCACCAATTCGTCAAATATTGGCTGGGTGTCATCGGGTAAGCCCCGGGCTCGGCATTGCGGACTTCTTCCAAATACAGCTCCAGGAGGGCCTGCATCTGGCTTTCAGGGACCGTGACCCGATGCTGGGCCTTGAACGTGCGGTGCAGGAAGCCGAGGAGCATGGCGCCGTTCTGCGCCCGCAGCAGATTCACTGCCGGGTGATCGAGCAAGAGTTGGATTTCCTGATATGTCACAAATCACCGTTGATGCGTCTTGGTGGATTCTTCAAATCAATTCCTCTTGCGCCGGGCCGGCGGCTTTTTGGTCGTGGACCGGACGGGCGAGGTCGGGCCAGGCGAGGACCAGGGAGTTGTAGCCGAGGGCGTCCTGGGCCCACTTTCGGGGTTCGCAGATGGTGTAGAGGCGGTAGCTGAGGTCGCGGGCGGTCTCGGGAATCGGACCGAGCCGGCGCAGCAGGCGGCGCTGGTGGCTCCAGGGCGAGCATCACGGCAAAGACTTCGTTCCAGCATTCCCACATCAGTTTCAGGAGCGCCGCCATGTCCCACTCGTGTGGGCCACCTTTCCTGCCCCGCGCCGGCTCTCCACCGCCGAGGACTTGCTGGACGGTAGCCCTCCACGCTTCCCCCATGGACTCTCTCCAACTGCCGCTCGATGAAGGGGGTCAGGCCGCCGTTGAATACCTCCAGCGCCGTGCCGAATCGTTCGTGATTGGTTTGTGCCATATATGTTTTTAATTCACTGTATTTCCCCAACCGGAACCACCTGATAATCGAATGACTCAGGAAGCCGCTCCATTTGCAGGAGTTGCACCCGATAACCGCCCCCCTTCAACGTCTCGATCAGCTCGTCAAGACCGCCCTGCTGGAACCACTCGCCGAGGACCACGGCCATAAGGGCCTCGCGTGGAAATTCAACCAGCGTGGGGTTTTCCCCTGGCCATACGAGCCTCCACTCTCGCTGCCATGCCCACGCAGTGCTTTTTGCATAGAGCAACGGATCGTTGACGGGGTTGTCGTCGGCCGGATCTACGATCTCCTTCGGGTCGTCAACGTATCGAACTGCGCGTGCTTGGGCGAAAAATGGATGGTCTGCATCAAAACAAAGACAGACGCCGCGGTGACTGTCGCCATATCCTGCCCACATGACTTCGCAACCAGGCACGGAGGAGAGCGACAGGACGCGCACCTCTCGCCGACGATGCTTCCGCTCCAGACGTGCCATTTGTGCGCGATCATCTGGATCGGTGATCTGCTTGAGCTGCGTGATGCTGGAAATCCCGTGCTTGCGCATCATGTCAGGCACGCCCCAAAGATTTAGCATGAGAAATCGGTCAATATCCCTGTGGCTGCCCGTGGGCCTCGCCCCCTGCACTCCATCGTGCGGATCGTCGAAGAACCTTGGAGGTTGACAGTAAAACTCGGCGTTGAGCAACATCTCCTTCGTGCGGTGATGTTCAACGTAGGTGCCGGTCGTGGCGTTCTTTTCCACGCTAATTTTCCATGGGCGGAACTTGCAGAGCAGTCTAGGGCGCCCCTCTGGTCTCTGGGCTGTTGTCATTTTCTTCTCCCGGCTTTGTACGCCGGCCGTTGATCGCCGCTGGTTTCCGGTTCGGCTGGCACCTCCTCGAGGGTCTGATCGACTTCGATTAAACAAATTGGGCGTCGTCCGCACTGCCTGATGTGACCCGTGGTTTTCACGCACCTTGTCCCGTGCCGCCCAGGCGATTTGCGGCGATTGCTGTTAGTTCGCTACCGAGAGGGTGCTGGAGTGCCGTGAGCTTCAGCGCGAAAACCATGAACGCGTCACGGTGGTGGGTAGATTGCGCAATGGCTGGCCAGTGCCGATCTAGCAACAAACGGACAAGTTCAGCGAAAGCATCCTGGGCAGCACGCTCCTCCCAGAAGTAAGCGTCGTCCAATCTAACGCACTCCTTTAACAGACGAAGCCCGTCCAGTCGTCTTCCTTCTGCGGCCGGTGTTTTGAGGAAGCGGATGAATGTGCATGCGCAATAGTGAAAACCAACGCTACGGCGAGCCCAGCGTTCGAAACATGGCCATGCCTTTTCGACAGCGGGCTGAAGCTCGATGCGCCAAAATTCGGCCCCAAATGGTGAAAGGCCGAGTAGGTGTTCCCAACTGTCTTGCAAGTTCCTGAGGGGCTTGCTTGAACTCCGCCAGGCTGGCGAGCTTTCAGCAAATTCCATCATCGCGCACCATTCTTCGATGAAACCTGGCGCAACTTGGTCATTTCTGTTCACCTCGATAAGCCAGCCGCTTACGAAACTGTCAATCCAGTGGCTTCCGTCAACACCCAACTCGAGGACTGGTTCCCACAGAAGGCGATGGGGCTCACCGGGGTTCAGGCGCGCGAGAATCGAGGAAACACGCTCAAGGAATGCCTCTTCGTCCTCAAAAGGGAGTTCCTCATCCTGGTCGTCCCAAGGCTCGTCAAGTGATGCGTCGCGATTAAGCTGGCTGCGCATACGCTGGACCGCGCAAAGCAGCGATTGGCGATGAAATTCAATCCACTGGGCGCGCTCGGCCGCACCTCTTGCTCCGCCCAAATCCTCCGCCCACCCTAGCGCCGCCTTCAGATGGCCTAGATCCATGCCACTCGTTTGGCCCCCCATCCAAGGTTGCGGTTGAGCAATTGTCATCCATGAAGCCGGCAACGGCTCCGTTCGCCCTTCCATGAATGCTCTCCTATGTCGCCTCGTCCATGCCTCAGCATTGAACGTCTTTCGCGGAAATTGCCTTTCCATGAACATGCAGTGCTTGGCAGGACTGTAACGGATTGTGTGAGCGAACAACTGTTCAAAATGCCTCCCCAACTCAAGGCGCCGCCCTGCAGCGATCCGCAACACCCTGTCGACGACGATCTCCCGTTCCCACAAGGCAAATGAGGCAACGGCTTGCCGCAGGAACGGTTCTTCGGGGGCTTCAGTCCAGAGGGTCGTGAGGGCCCAAGCCGCAAAAATGTCCCACTTGAAGTCGCAGAAATCGCCCTCGCTGAACCAGAACTTCCCTGGTGGATTCTCGCCCACCTCGGTCAGAATCCTGATTGCCTCGTCCTCGCGCTCTGGACTTGCGGCCAGCCACGCCCGATGACGCACAACCGCGACCGCAACGATCCCACACAGGGCGTCCTCGATATCCTGCAGTCCTCGGCGCTCCGGCGGCACCTTCAGCCTGCGAACGGAGACCAGATCGTTCCACCAGGCCGCCATCTGTTCCTCCGAACAGGCAGTCTCGCATTTCAGAACCCGGCTGCACTCGAATGGCAGCAACACCAGCTTATTGTAGAGCTCAAGTCTCTCCAAATCGTCTGGTGTCGGCTGAGGCAAATCGGACGGTGGCTCATACCTGATCCTGATCCCTTCCTGGGCAGCCTCGGGCTTCCAATTCTGGAGGTCAAACTGGGCGGCTATTCGCGGCAACCATTCGGGCGCGGGATTTTCCGGCGTGCTCGCTGCAATACGAGCTTCCCATTCGCCGCGGACTTGTTCGAAAGCGACTTGCCATTGGGGATCATTGAAAACCCTGTTCAGTACAAATCGGCTAAGGGTCTCTTTCCGGTGAGGCATCTCGACCCATTCCCGCAATTGCTCGCGCATTAACTGAGACCGATCCCTTATCGTGGATGCGCGGAAGTTGCCTTCGAGCCGATTCTCAACCGTCTCCTCCACCCAGTAAAGCTCCGCGGATGCCAGTAACGGTCGCAACTTGCCAAGGAAGATCTCCGGCCGCCTCTTGCCGATGCAAACCAGTACTGCAGCCAAAGCAATGGAGCGGCTTTCGCGCAAAATGGTCGAAATGGCCCCATCAAGCGACGTCCCTTCATCCATTAACAAATAGAGCCATTTCTCCAGTGACAGCAGAGCGCAGCAGACTGCCCTTGGACCAAAGACGTGCCCCTGATGCCACAAGTAGGAATACCGGTGGCCCCGCCAGATTCTGGTTTCCCCATCAACCGTAATCGGCACTTCGATCGGCTCTCGAATGTCCGCCCCGATTTCGAGACAGCGATCCGTGGCAAAATTCACCAGGCGGATCACCGCCGACAGCGCAATCCCAGGCTGCAACCTGAGGAAACTCAGAAAGGGGCCACTTGTCCAAAACGGGGACCTATGCCGCAGATCGCCAGAGTCGAATCCGTGCTCATCCACCTTGAAGTTGTGCCAATGATCCCGAGGTGACGAGCCTGCTCTCGGAATATTCAAGAGGGTTGCGAACATTACCTGTTCTGCGACCTCGGGAATCGCCGTCATTAGTGGCGCAGGCCAGTGGAGGTCCAGGAACGCCTTTCGAAAATGCGGGTTGCATGGCACCTGAGGTCCCTCCGGCCATGGCTGTGGTGGTCCGAACCGAGGTGCAAACCGTGACGGTGAAGTTTCGCGTTCCTCCACCGGCAGACCGTCCTCTGGGTCCGGCGGGCGGCGTCCGCTCAGTTTCAGCACCAGCGCTTCCACTTCATCCCGCAAAACCGGCGCTGCCGCAAACAGGGCAGCGCAGACCTTCTCCTCCGAGGAAATATCATGGCCGCGTGAACGGCCGCGCTTTCCGCCCCGATGCAGCAGCCTCCCAGCCGCGACTGCCAAATGTGCCGCGGTCCGCATTCCCTCGGGCGTGATCTCATGAAGCGGCAGCCACGACAGGCAGGCATCTGCGATTTCCTCGCGGGCGTGTCTGATGACCTCGTTCTCATGACCTCCCAGGAAGGCAATAACGCCTGGCCAATATGGGCCCCAGGGTAGCCGATAGCGCACCGCCGCAAGTAACTGCAAGTCCGGCTCCTTATCACGGAAATGGGCAACATACCGCTCGTCCGGGATCGTCGCGACACGCAAAAACTGACGAAGGAACCGGCGCAACAGGTCTCCGTCTCCTGCGATGAGAGTGGGCCACAGTTGCTCGAGGGCGCTACGCTGGCGCAACGCGAAGATTGGGGCCTCAAGAAGGAGATTTCGAGCGATTTCGCAGGCGGGATCGTCCGTGCCAAACTGACCGAACAAAGTCTGCCATTCTGCCGCAGTGGCGCTGTGCTCCAGCACGTCCAAGGCATAAAAGCGAAGCGCGCGATGCCAGAACGGGGACTGGAGACGCGCTCTGAGGAAGGGGGCTACTTGGGAATCCTGAATCTGCAGCTCGCGGAGGCGCGCCCAATCCGCGACCAGGTCATGTACGAAGCGCACCGTTTGCGACGCACGATCGATGGCGACATGGCACTCACGTGCCAATTCCAGGAGGGTGCTAACCTCTTCGGCGGAAAACTCGTCAAGCCTCACCCTTGCTGACAAACGGTCTGCAAGGGCACAAGCCAACTTTCGCAAGACCCGGTCTCGGGGACTCACAGCCTGGTCGCGTGAGATTGCAGTGCTCCAAAACCAACGGCTGAACTCTGACTCACTCGCCCATTGAGGAGATGCGCTGCCTCGCCAATGTGTCGCCGCTATATCCAGCGCCTTTGGCCATCGCAAAATCGGATGCAGATGAGGATGGTTCCAGAGCGGTCTCAAGGAGGGAATGCGTTCGCAGGCTTTTCGAACTTCCTCGTTAGTAAACCCGCCAACAACAACTTGACGATAGTCCAGAAGAAGCTCCCGGCGGATGAGTTCCCTATGAACCCGCGCCCAGTCGTCAGGGCTACATGTCAGCACAACAAGCCACCGGTCGCGCGCGCTCTCGGCAAAGGCGGATTTCAATAAGAGTGCGGCTTCGTTGAACGCTGCTTCCTCGAAGCACTTGTCCAGACCGTCGATAACCAGCCGCGCCGGCTTGCTCGCGTTTGCGAAGAGCGCCGACAATTCGTGACGCAAGCCCCATCGTGCGAGTAGCCCCCCGGGCGCGGCGAGATCTGACGCTTTGACCCAAACCGTAAGCGTCCTCTCAGCCGCAATCGCCCAACTCCGAGCGAGAACGGTTTTGCCAAATCCGGAATCGCCCACCAGCAAGATGAGCCGCTTTTGCGATGTTGCTTCGGAAACGGCACCAACAAGTCGGCGCCGTTCCACGGAAAGCGTACCTCCTATCGTTGCCGGCAATGCGGCCAGTTGCTGCTGACTGTCCTGGAGTATCCGCTGCCACTCCTCAGCGTAGCGGGGGAACTGCTTCAGCGGGAAGGTGGGGACCAACCTGGCAAGCAAGCCCGGCAAAGAAATCCGCCCCCCTTTGTTTCGGATGTCGGCGGCGTAAACAAGTATCGCGTGCCAGAGTTCCGGCGCTTGGATGCGTGCCACGTCCTCAAGCGCCTGCTGGCACATCAGCAAGGCCTGCTTGACGCGTTCAGAGTCGGTGTGATCAAAGTCCTGCTCCTGGAGATAAAGATCTCGGAGCAGCCGTGCGGTCTCCGTGGGATCGCCTGAGGCGGCAGTGTCAACTTCCGCAGGGCATTGCATGCTCGCAAATGCATCCCGGCGCAGGGGGGATGGTTCAGCCCCCTCTAATTGTCGCCTGGCGAAGATTTCAGGAGGAGTGCCGGCGCGCGCCGAATCGAGCAGGCCTTGCCACGCCTCCCGAATCGCTACGGCGTGCGGCGCCGTGAAGATCGCCAGCTTGTCGCGTGCCCGTTGGAAAGGACTGTTTTCTTTTCCGAGCCATTCGTTCCAGGCTGCCGCGCTGAACTCAGCCGGTGCGCCCCGCACGCCAAATACTGGAAAGCTTTTTACAGAACAGGCGCAACGATATGCCTCCCCATCTCTGCTCAGTTCGACAATGAAATCGTCGAAGTGCCACCCGTCCTGCCGCATTTGGCAACCAATTGCGTCGATAAGACCGGCCTCCGGGTTGGGCCACGGCGTATTTGAAAGCAGGTGGCACGCCAGCCAGGCCGCGACCCGGTCCTCAACGGCGAAGCCTTCACCAGCCGTGCTCTTAATTGGAGGCAACTTCGCACTACCCATAGGATGCCTCCGCGATGCTCCAGGCTGGCCTTTTCCCGCTGCTACGGCGGACGCAAGCCCAGGATCGATAAGAAGATCGGATTTCTGTGGCACTCTTCACAAGCTCATTTCTCCCTGCGTTGGGGCTGTTGCTTTCATCTCGCCCACCAACCGTTGGACATCGCTCCAGGCGAGGACCAGGGAGTTGTAGCCGAGGGCGTCCTGGGACCATTTGCGGCGCTCGCAGATGGTGTAGAGGCGGTAGCTGAGGTCGCGGGCGGTTTCGGCAATCGGACCGAGTCGGTGCAGCAGGTCGGCGGCGCCTTGCTCGCCTTTGTCCAGCGAGCGGACGAGGTAATGGGTCGCTTCCCAGATGGTGAACCGGGTGTCGGTCCTCGGGTCCCAGTCGGCCAGCAGTTCCTCCTTCTTCAGCAACCGGACCTTGCCGCCTTTGGCGGTGAGGATTCCGGCCTCGACCATGCCAGCGACGCTGGTGTTCTTGGCGGTGGAGAGGGTTTCGGCCTGGCCGTAGGGGCCTTCGGAAAAGCCGAACTGGTCAAACCAGGCCAGGGCCCAGCGGGTGTCGGCGTCGAACTCGCCTTCCTGCTCGGCCAAGACCTCGTCGAGCATCTGGTTGATAAGCGCCAGGGCGGTGCGAACGTTCATGGGTGAACCGTCGGTTTCCAGCACGCGCGCAAAACGGCTGAAAACCGCCATGCCTGGACCGATGGCGGCCTGGGCAAGGTCCACCGGCGCGATGTTTCCCTTTTGAAGGCGACGCAGCGCGTCCGGCAGTTCCTGCTTCAACGAGGCCAGCAAATCGCGGCGCGACGCGACACCGGCATCCTCAAGGCGTGGTCGGCAAACCAGGACGATTGAGGAAGCGAGGGCGTTGCTGGCCATGCTGCGCATCCGGGTAGAGCCCTCGGTTCGCATCGGCCAAGTGCCATCAATCTGCCAATCGGCATCGACCAAGCCTTGGAGGAATGTTTCCCACCCCGTTGAAGCACGGTTGGGGGTGGCGCCACTGTTGCCGGTCAAGAGCGCTTCTCTCTCGTCGTCTCCGGCAGGGATGTCGACGGCCCCGGCTTCTTCGTCCTCCGCCTGCTTGAACGCATAGTAAATCGTGGTCGGAAAACGCGAGTCGCCGGCCTGCCGCAACCTCTTGAAAACGCGCCCCATTCCCCGCTCGAAGAAAGCCCGCGCCTTCTCGTTACCACCATGCCGAAACGGGTCCGCAACCAGTTCTTCTGCCTTGGGCACAAGCACGGTCCCGAGCAGTCCAGGGTAAACAGGCTGGATGGCTCGCCTGAGCCAAACGTAGAAATAGTCCGAGAGGTCGGCGTACGGTACGTTATCATAATAGGGCGGATCAGTGCTGAACATCGGTTTGGACCTCAAATCGGGTGTCCTCGCCGCATCGGCTTGAAATGAGAAGCCCTTTGGCGAAGCTGGAAGCCCTGCTATGGTCTTCATAGCCCCATCAACAATCCCCGCGAAGTCACCACCAGCACCCGCGAATGGATTCACCTCGGTGAAGTCCCAGACCATCGAGACCGCCTGCCGGCCGAATGCAGGCGCAGATTTCCCTTCGCCCGTTCGCCACCGCGCGAGTGTCGTATAGAAGACGGCGGCTTTGCTTGCGCACATTCCGAGGTAGGTTGCCACCGCATCGCCGTAGGCTTTATCGCCATCAGATTCCTCCAGGACCCTGGCGTGGATTTGGCCCACCAGGTCGCAGAACGTCGCCAACGCCGTCAATTGACGATTCGTGAACAGCTGGCGGTGCTTCTTCATGCCATAGTTCTGCACCCGGAACCCGAGTGCCTGCTCCGGCAAGTCCGTGTCAGCCAAGTCCTGTGGACTTGCACATCTTGCGCTGAGTTCGTGTGCTTCGTTTGGCGGCAAATAGATCCTTCCGTTCGGCCCTTCCGCCACGATCGCCAAAAGTCGAGTACCGAGACGGCCTGCCCTGCCCTCGGCGCGGACATACTCAAGTGTCACCGGGCTGTCCGTCAGCAAGCACCGGCCTCCGTTCCGTGAAACCGTTCCGGTGCGCGGCTCACCCTTCCCCCCGCGAATCTCAAATCGGTAGGTCATGGTGCTCTTGTCCACTATCGCCTCCACCCATGTCCTCTGGTCGGGTTTCGCGAAAAGCCAAAAGGACCGGACCAGCGGAACGTAGCCGCCTTTGGCTGCCGGGTCAGGACTAGCAACCGTGCGTGCCCATAACCACGCGATCACCGTGAGATTTTGGACGCTCGGGTTCTGCTTCTTGATCTCTTCCAGGCTCGCGTGGCGGAAAGAGCCGTCTTTCTCCTGAACCACGGCCACCTTGGGATAAAGATGGCCGATGCGTTTCTCCGCCTCGTCGCGCATCCATTGGCCGTAGTACCGAATGTCCTCGGCCAGCCCCGCGGCCCCTTTCCAGGTGCCGGTATTCCCGAACTTCTTTCGCGACTCCGGGTTGACCGGCGGTTTGCCGGCAAATTTGGGCGGGATTTCAATCAGCGCTTTGGTGATGAGCACCGGCACTGGGTTCAAATCGCTGCCATGAGCTTCCAGCCCCAACCGCTGGGCCTCCAACGGGATCGAGCCGCCGCCACAGAACGGGTCATAAACCGGGGGCGCATTTTTCACGAGGTAGGCCAGGACCTCGGCCGGCTTTTCCGGCGCCGTTTCGCCTCGACCGCGGGCCAAGGACCTGGCGATCTCGGAGCGAGCCCCGAGGAGGACCCTCTCATCGTTCGAGTTGTCCCACTTGACCAATTCGCGGATGATGTCGAACAACCGCTCGCGCTCCTGTTCCTCGATGATTTCCCCCACCTTCGGCTCCAGTCCCGGCTCCGGCACCTTGGTCATCCCCGCCGCCTTTGCCTTGTCGGCAACGAGCTTCCGTTCCTTCCAGGCGCTCCGTTGTTCGGCAAAGGTCTTCTCTGCCGCGCGCACCTTGAGCGGGTCGGCCATCAACTCCGGTACGTATCCCGACGGGTCATCAACCAGCGACGCGAACAACACCGCCCGGCAAGCCGCCAGAGGCCGCCGCGCCCACCACAAATGGAGCGTCGACGGATGCCCATGCCGGATGGACTTCTCCCGCGCCGCCTCGCGGTTGATGTCCTCCAGCGGGAGGGCGACTTCAATAAGCTTCTTTTTCACTTGGTCTCTGGCGGCACCAGGTTGGGGTGATTTTGTCGCAGCCACTCCATTACCGCACCCCGGAGTTCTTTGGTGAACTCGATTAACTCGTCCACATTATTGTCTGTCACCCCGCCGGCATGGTCGTACTCGACCGTATTCCGTTTCCCACGACACGTGTCCAGGTAGTCCACATCCGCACCCCGGTTCGCACCCAGGATCAAGGACAGCGCCTGAATAGTGCGATGATGTTGCAGCGTCTTCTCCGGGCGATACCCCGACGCATAGACCAGGATGGTGCAAAGCTTCAAAGCGGCATTGTAGGCGATGCCGAATCTCCAGTCGGGCGAGATTTCGCCCTGGGCGTCGGCCAGGTCACGTTCCACCATCGCCAGCAGGTCTTTGATCTCCTGGGGGCTGGTCCGGTGTGGTCTCAGCCACCGGTTATTGGCCCAACTTTGCAAGCTCATCGTCGGTTCCTACTATGAAAAGGCGAGGCGACGCCAAAAGCGAGGAAATGAAGTGGTCCCCCGAGCGTTTGCGGTTGGCGAACTCCTCTCGCGTCAAGACGTGGGGATTGATCTCGCGGCCAATCTTCAGAGCAACGCCATGGAGGGTCCGGGTAAGCCGGCGTAGGCCCAGCGGGCCAATCACCATGAGATCGATGTCGCTCTCCGACCCAGCGCTTTCCGCCGCAATCGAGCCGAACACAAACGCCAGTTCGATCTCAGCGCCTTGAAGCGCGTTGCGAAGCACATCAACCAGCCCGGCCGTCTTCAGCACGATACTGCGGAGGTCGGCATAGACAGGGTTGTCCCGGTTTGCCTGATAGTACACCCGGTTTCCGTCTCTGCGCGAGGTGACCAATCCCGCGCTCCCCATCCGGGCCAATTCCTGTTGCACCGTCCTCAAGGCGAGCCCCGACCGGCGGGCCAAGTCTCGCAAGTGGACCTCCTTGGGCTCTACGCCGAACAACAGGCGCAGGACCTCCGCCTTCCGCCTGGAAGAAACGATATCGAGAAGCGTCATCATACTGTATGCAATAACCATACAATCGAATGCTTATTGCAGTCAATCCTGGACTTCGAGTTGACGCGCTCTGAACGACGGTGCCCGGTCCGCCGAGGGACCTCCCGGCCCCGTCCGTCAGGGGAAAGGAAAACAGGCTGGATCGCGCGGAGGCGCCCAAGTCTCACCATCATTCGATGCAGGGTGCATGGATAGGCGTGTACGATGGACCTCTCCGGCGCCGCTTCGCGGTCGATGCCATCGAGTCTCGGAGCGACGTTGATGAGCTTCTTCTTCCAGGTCATTTGGTCAAAATCGATTCAACCCAAAGAATATGGGTCCGTGTTCATATCTCGCGGCAAATTGCCCTGTGGGACGGTCATCTCCGGCCACCTGCCCATGTAAACCTGGCCTAACCAATAACCCACGACCTCGATCCATTTTCCCCAGGCGGTTTCAAAATCGGCCTGACTAAAGCGATTGGCTCCAAGCACGCGCCTAAGAATCGGTGACTGTCTCAAAAAGGACTTATATCCGGAGGCGACGGCATCTCTGGGCCAGACGCAAAAGCAGAGAGCCACAGTGACAGGGAACTTCCCGATCGGATGCTGTTGAGCTGAATCGAGTTCCCCATCCTTAACCAGTTTCACAAAATTCAGGAAACTTAACATTTGATAATACGCCGCAATTCCCGCGCGACATTCCCTCTCGGCCCCAAACGCTTTTTTCAGCCAACTCCACGAGGAAATCAACGAATTCAGAAACCCCCAGGCAACAGTGCAGCAATGCTCCAGGCTTTCCGGCCACCCGTTGCACGGTGTCATCGAAAAAAGTGGAAGCGTCTCCCGTGAGCGAAAGGAGTCGGGAACCTTGGCGGTGGCGAGTTGGTAGGCACCTTCACCTGCGCCACTGAGCATCAGCATTCCCCCAACGAACGCCTGAGTCACGAACAGGACTGTCTGGGGAAAGGTCGCGTGATAGACGGCCCCGCTCTTATCGTAACCAGCGGGATCCAGGACGGTTTCTACCCAACTGAGCTGATCTGCATAGCCCGCCGTGCCTGTCTCGGCTGCCGCTACCAAGCAGGCAATAAAAACCTCGTAGCCCTCGACGCCAGATCGAATGTGGGCGAATCTTGCGGAGCAATCGGTGTTGGCGAGTGGGGGGATGGTAGGCTTGTCCGCCCGCCAACGCCTCAGCGCCTCGGCTCCTTGCTCGTTAGCGGCCAGCAGGAGTCTCCGCCATGCTACGCGGTCGTCCGCGTGGATAATCTCAAGGGCGCGCTCATATGCGGCTTCCGGATTCGCCAGACACTCCGAGAATTCGAGCCGCCGTGCCGCCACGGCAGCCTCCTTGGCCCATCCGGCAAATGTGCCGGTGGAGAATGGGTTTTGGCCCAAAGGAGGCTTCGGGAGCCTGGGGGCGTTGTGGATCTCTCGCAGCAAGAGATCAAAATTCTCCTCGACCTGCGCATCATCGCTGAGATCAATGTAAAAACGGGTGCTGACACACCGTGGCAGGGTTTTTGGCGAGCTCTTCTGACGGATTATCGGGATGAATTTGTTGGTTCCCAAATCCCGGACCAACTCTCCGGTGACGACCATTGCCTCGTAGCCAACCCCGCCTTTTCCATCATCGGCTTTGCGTACGTACGAATCAGTGCAAATCATCAGTACCCGTTCCGCTCTTGCGACGGCCTGTTCCATGAATTTGGGCACGTCATCCCCGGGGCCCAAGTCCCATTGATCGAAGAGCACATCTATTCCCTTTGCACGCAACCGCTGCGCGAGTGACGCAACCCACGCCTTATGCTCTTTCGTGTCGTGCGAGTACGAAATAAAGGCGACCGGAACCCTTCCTCGGGCAGTCGCATCGGGGACGGCCGCCTCAAATGGAACCCGCGAGGCTGCATCTCCACCGAAGTCGCCCATTTTGGAGATAGGGGTATTTGGCTCCGGTTCCATAATTGAGAATCTCGACTCCATCTCAAACGGCTTGTTGCACCATTTTCTCCATCAAGTCGTACAGCTTGAAATTCACACTGGCGGTCGCAAACTCAGGCTCCTGAAAGAACGGGCACCTCAAGTATCGCGGAGTCTCGGCCACTCCGGCTTCCACCAGCACAACCGCGAGTATATAGGCGTCCGGGTGGTTCAGGCCAGTCAGGATTTCGTTCTTGGTCACCGTCACCGTATCCGCCCCTTTGACCCGGCCTTTGACCTCAATGAATCTGAGCGAGCGGATCCTCGGGTCGCGGCTTTCGATGTCGTAGCCGCGGTTCTCGGCGCTGACATCGCGGGGCTCGTAGCCCTGCTCGCGCTCGAGGGCCATCACCTTCTCCATGGCCAGGCGCTCGATTTCGCGGTTGCTGGTGCCATACGGCGGCGGCTCTTCGCGCAGGGCGCCCGGCTCGGACCCGGAGAGGAAAAAGCCGGCAGGAATGACCAGGGCGCCGCCGATGACATGCGGGGGCCGCGCTCCGATCTTCAGTTCGAGCTCCAGTTCCTCTAGCCGTTTCTTCAACCGCTCTGCCAGGGCATCGGCACGCTGGCGGGCATTGGAGGAGTTGAGGCTGGAGCGGGATTTGCCCGCCTCTTCCATAGCTCTGAGTTCCTCGGCCCGGTGGTCCCAGTAATTGATCTCGCGCGTCAGGCGGTCCTTCACCTGGGCCATGGTCTTCCGGACGAAGGCTTCCCGGCGCTGCTTCACTTCGCACAGGTGTTCCGGCACGATTTTCTGGACGGCGAAACTCAGGGCCCTTGATTCAAGGTTTTCTCGCAGCCATGGCTCATCCAGCAACCGCTGGGCACGCTGTTGCTGCTCCGGCGTGGCGGGGACATAATCCAGGTACGGGGCGTAACCGGCGACGATTGCCGCCCCGTCCCGCCGCTGCTCGACAAAATGGAGCCGGCGCGAAATGACTCGCTCGTTGCGGCCTTCCACGTTCCGGCCATCGACGATGGCCTGCTCGACATACAGCAGGACGCGAGGTGCCGTCCCCTGGTCGCGCGGATCAACCAGGATCGAGCCCTGCTTGAGCAGG
>Ga0181533_1003192_pt1 | contig 18077 bp, 21 predicted proteins | sample PEATcosm2014_Bin_45_FD_119772 | JGI IMG/M metagenome (GOLD analysis project Ga0181533, IMG submission 119772) | Peatland microbial communities from MTU Mesocosm Facility, Houghton, MI, USA - PEATcosm2014_Bin11_60_metaG | ecosystem: Environmental > Terrestrial > Soil > Wetlands > Peat | place... | reverse complement strand
GCGCTGGATCGTCCAGCGCTTGGGCTACCTCACGCCAGTCCAGGCGCGCCAGCAGCTCCTTGCGCTTGGAGCTGCTGCATGAATACACTCAATTCACTGTCCAACAATTCCAGGGCGAAACAAGTTTCTCGACAACTGAAGTCGGAGGCCGCCATACGTACCGCCCTGCAAGTGCAAATGCTGAATATACCAACCATCCTTGAATGGCATGCTATATCTTGAAACAAGGGAAGTGTCCCCGACCCCCCGCAGGAATTCTGAGCACCACCTCACCGCTCCCCGCTGACTCCTGCGGACCATTTCTTATCGATGCGTTCGAGGATGAACGCTACCTTATCAATTGCCCGGTCCACCCAATACTGTTCCGCGAAATTCGGTTTGTCCGACTCGATCGTCTCGATCAGCTTCCGCGCGCACAAGAGCGTCGCGGCGAAGAGAATCGCGTGCTTGCGTTCTTCGGTCATTGGGTTTCTCCGCGAGAATTTGCGGCAGAGGTAGGGACTACAGTTTACTCCCAATCACACACGGGTTCTGGGTAGGTTCACACGGCTATTTTATCTTCGAAACTTTTGACGACCGCAGAAAACGTCGCCAGGCACCGAGTTCTGGAATCCAGCTGATCTCGTAGACCAGCTCGCGTTCCTCACCAGTGTGCTGCTCATCATTCCATACCATGCGGCTTTCGATTTCCCAATGCGCATGGTCTCCAGCCGGTGACGCAGCAACGGGAAGGGCTTCTGAATGAGTAGCGCCTTCGTACATCAGTTCAATCCCTTGGTGCTAGAACTTCCCCGATGATCAACATTTTGCGAGCAACGTTCCGAGTACTTCGCGGCATTTCCGCCTCCCGCCGCGACCGCGCCTCCGCGGTGGCGCGGGCTACCGGTACTGGAACAATTCAATCTTAGATCGCCCTGTCGGCGTCTCGGCCAGTGGGGATTGAGGCGTCCTACCGAGTAGCCCGCAAGGGACACTTAAGCATGTTTAATGCCAAGCTGGGAGCAGACTTGGGCATCCGTGAGCGGAGCTAACTCCTAAGTACGACAGCATTTCCGGCCGCAACAGCTGAAGGAGCAAGCCCCCACCGAGGATTCACGGGCCGCCATCTAGCAAACACTTTCCAAGAATGTGCAAGGGATTTTCGCGTGCTTCCGCTGTTCTTCCATGAGATCACCTGAGGTTGGATTTTGATTTCTGGCGGAGGAGGGGACTACAGTCTACTCCAGATCGAATCCAATTTCCTTCGAGATTCACAGTGAACGGTGTTGACAAGGATGCACAGAGACTAGCATCCTGAGCGTGACTGAGGATTACCAAATCCTCGAAGGTGGACAAGAATGACCAGCGAACCTAGTGGCGGGCCGTACGTGGCGATGGCAACTTTCTGCGAGAAAGTCCTTCAAGAAAAAGACGGAGTCTTTAGCATCATCCGAGCGATCGACCGTATCACGATCAGCATGTCTGGACCCGGCGCGCCGACCGAAATGCCAGCTGGGGTCATCAACTATCCGATAGTCATTACGCTGCGTTCAGGGTTCGCGAAAGGAAGATACAACCTTACGCTCCAACCTCAGTCGCCGTCCGGAAAAATATTAGGACAAGTGTCAGTGGGAATCTTGCTTGAAGGTGATGATCGAAGCGCGAATGTCATACTCAACGCGAACATCGCGGCACCCGAAGAAGGTCTCTATTGGTTCGATGTCTTGTTAGAAGATCAGCTTCTCACCAGGATACCGATGCGACTGATATATCAACGCATGAGCCAGGGGCCGTTGCCGAGCCCAGCGTGAAATCTATGGCGCTCGTCCCCGTGACACACGTGCCTGACGTTATGAAGGTCCTGACCAGAGGATGCAGAATACTCCGAAGATCGGCCTCGTCTCGATGGCCGTTCGAAAACTCAGCAAGTCGAAGTTCGATTTCGGCCGCCAGTTCGCTCGCCACGGGGTTCCCTTGGAGGTCCACGTCCCATGTCGCCCGGTCAAACCAATCGCGAAATTCCGCCAAGGATATCTCGCCTGCCAGATACCGAACCAGCTGATTGTGAATCTTTAAGTCCAACTGATTGCCCATGACCGTTCCTCTCAAAATAATATCACCCAAAGAGATCAGGGACCTCTTCAATAGCGGCGGTTATGCTCAAAAGGCCCAGACCGGAGAACTTTCGCCCAAAAATCTCCGTGACGGCCACCCCAGTCCTGCTGCTTCCGGAGAGCCGCCATGCACGAGGAGCCAAATCATAGCATACCTTGACAAAAGAGGCCGCAGGGTGGCGATAGTACATCAGTACCTCCGAAAGGATGGAAAGCTCGGAGGAAGCGGCAAACCCGACCCCAAAAAGCTGTTTCATAACGGTGTTCTTCACGTCGTTCGATAGAATCATCTCCTTACCCATCCGGACCGCTCACGACCGCCGAACGTCGCGATGTACACAGATTCTTTCATCAAACCCTCGCGAGAAAAACGGGGGACGCTGCACCGCATGCCCGTGGGCAATCCGCGTCCCCCGCCAAGTCAATACACCGCCGTCGCGCGGCTAGCGGGGCTCACCGCGTTCCCCGCGCGCGCAGAGGCTTCAAATCCCCTCGCGTCACGAGTGCTCCGCGCCACGGTTGGTCATTTCAAAGGAGCGATTTCACGTGCGGGGGGTCCATCCCGCATGCCTCGGGTCACCCGTTCCCCATGCCCGAAGAAACTCTTTCTCGCGCGGGACCGGGAAATGACGTTAACCCAGCCCCGCGCGCCCGGCGCGGCCACACGAACCGCGCGGGAAACTCGCTCAGTGCCCGACGAGGTCGCGCAGTTCCGGGTCGAGCTCGTCGTCCGCGGCACGGTGCAGCTCTCCCTGCGAAACGTCGGCGAGGAAGCTGCGCGACTCTTCGTCGAGGCCCGAGGCCGCATGCTGCCAAGCTTCCGCATGGGCCTTGTGCAGTTCGTGGAGGGCGTGGTGCGCGCGCGCGGACTTCGCGAAATGCTTATGCAGGAGAGCGTTCTCTCCCTTAAAACATTCAGAAATCGCCGCGTGGCTCTCGGACAAATCTTCATGGTGTCCCGCGGCCTTGCGATGATGCTCGGCGCTTTGGCCGATGAACGCGCTCGTCAGTCCTTTTTCGACTTCGCTCATTTTCTTTTTTCCTTTCAAATCAAATTTTTCTCGACCGGGGAAACGACTACCGGTAACCGGTGACGACAAACTCCAAACGACGTTCCCCGGTTTCTGGATCAACTTTCTCGACCGAGTGCCCCACGGGGCGCTGGTCCGGAGAAGTTCTTGTCTTGAATATGGGCAGCGGCGCGCGGTACGCCTCCTGCCGTTCCTCGTCGCTCATCACTCCCGCCGATTTCGCTATCGTGACGTGCGCCGTCACGCTCGCGGCGTGGTCTTCTGCAACGAGCGGCAAACCATGAATTTTTCTCATGTTCGCGTCCCCGGCGCTCTCGCCCGAGAGCTCGCGCAAACCCGGGAACTCCAGGTCGAGCGCGTTATCCTCGAAAATTTTGTTGATCTCGCCCGTGACCGAGTCCGTCTTGGCGAGCAGGCCCGGGTCGGGCTCGACCCGCACGAGCGGCTTGAACTCGACCGCCTTGCGCACGAGCGGCGCCGTCGTGATCGCCTTCTCCATCGGAGGAGGCGCCAGAGCTTGTTCCATATCGTTGTCAAACATTTGCGTTACCTCTTTTTCTCTCGACCGGGTGCACTTCTCGACTTCGTACTGCGCTGCAAAAAAATCGTCGAGCGCGTCCTGAACGTCCTCCGCCAGCGACAGGCGCTCGTCTCTGTATTCGTCCGGGCAGCGAGAGTGCATCATGCGGGCGGCAGAAAGTTTCGCCTCCGCCTTCCGCAAGCGCTCCTCTCGCGTCACTGCTTCCTCCCCTCCGCGCGGCACACGGCCTCGCGCAACTCATCGGCGCGCGCGAAATACTCGACCTCGGCTTTACGCAACCTCTCCCTTGCGAGGACGACCTCGTCGGGCACGGGCGGGGGAGCGGCGTTGATCTGCTCCCTCTGCAGTTCGCTGAAGATCGCTGCCCTGGTCTTCATCACCAGCACCTCCTACCCGAAACGGTTGTATCTGTACGGCCGCCCATCCTCACGTGGACCGCGCGGCCCTGCTCCAGGCCCAGAAATCGTGCCGCCCGCGGCGCGAATCGCGGAAAAATCGCTGCGATCGAACGGCGTCATGACGTTCGGATTTCCCCACTGATGCGCGCAGTTCTCGCAACGAAAAGTCGCGTAGGGCTCGGGCGTGAGCCTCGTCGTGTGCACCCACTTGCACGCGGGGCACGGCGGCGCGGCTACTTCCGGCGGAAGCATGGTGCTGCGCGTGAGGATCGCCCCGTCGCTTCTCAAGTGCGTCTCGATAACCTCTTCGCCCCGCACGATCCGCGCGCGGGGCGGCGCGCCCGGCGCGCCGAATGGCTTCTCGGTGGCTTCACCGCGCGCTATCTTCGCGTTGTAATCGAGCAAGCCATAAATTCCTGCCCCTCTCGCGACGAGGTCGAGCGCGCCCGCAGCCACGTTGCACAAATCGTCATGCTGCCCCGGCTTGTGATCGACCGAATCTTTGCCCCCGCTGCGCGTGCGCCGCACGAGTCCGGCCAACTGCGCTTTCAATCGCGGCACGTCCAGCAACCGCACGGCGCGGCTGTTCAGCATCGGGAGGAAATCGAGGTAGATTTCGCTGCGGTTCTTCTCTGACACCGAGTACTGCACGCCGTTCACGCTGAAACGCTCGCGCGGCCACTCGCCCGCGTAGCGATCGCCCGTAACGCTCCAGCAGCGGTAGCGCTTCAAGTCAGCGGTGAATTCTTTTACTGCAGCTTCGGGCGAGAATGGCGGATGGATTTCGCGCAACATGTCGAGCACGGCAATGTTGCATTCCGCGTGTGCAATGGCGAGCGTCATCGCATCGCCGACCGCGCCGCTCGTGTCCACAAAGCCGTAATAGGTTTGCCCAGCAACAGGAGGCAACTCGAATCGTCCGGCAGCGACGCATGCGGCGATCGCTTCGTAGGTCAAAAAGTTCGCGAGGTCTTGCCTAAATTGCGCGCCGTACTCCGCGCTCGCTGCGGCTTCGTCTTTCTGGTATGCCTTGTCGATCAACTTCTGGCTGATCGTGGGATTCATCGACCGCGTGTCGGCTTGCCAGACCAACTCATCCGTATCCTTCGCGTAATTGTTCTGGTGCGCTTCCCACAGCGCGCCTTGCTGCGCGTAGGGCGAACTGACGCCAAGCAACAATGCACCAGGAATGTTTGCTGAACCTTTTTCGAGGGCGTTCAGAATCTCCGTGTCTGGCGAGACTGAATGTTCGTCGCTAGGCCAAAAGGCAAGCTCATCACAGATAGACCCGATCATCGAATAGCCGCGCACCGAACGATAGTCTGATGTGTGAACCTCGACGCGGATACCATTCGACAACTCCAGCGAGTCCTTCGTCTCATCTACAACCATTTTCGCGAGCAGCGGAATGTCGTGGAAGAAACTCTGACAGTATCGGAAGATCACGCCCGCTTGCGCACGATCTGACGCGATGACTGACATCACGCCGATCTCGCCGCGCTGCAGTTCGGGATATTTCTTAAACGCGGAGTTGTAACTTCCAATCAGACTTGCCACGCGCGACTTACCGCTGCGTCTGCCGCACACGAGCCACGCCTTCGTGAACGGTTCGGTCGGCGCTATGGTGCGTCCAGTGTGCCGCTGGTAGATTTCAACTTCCGCGCTCGTCATCGGCAAGCCATACAACGCTTTCAAGAACACGCGCCACGATCCCCACGAATCTGATTTGAACCAGCGCTTCGCGAACCACGGGCCGAACAGCAAAGGATCGTCCATTGCCTCGACGATGTTAGGCAGCGGTTTCTGGTTGCGGTTCATCGGCTTTCTCTTTCTCCTTTGCCAGTTCCTCGCCGCGCCGTTCAAGATACGTGTCGAGGTCTTCCACTTTCTTCATCTGCCTTTCCAGCCCGAGCCGATCCAAAGTCTTCTGCAGCGACTCGGCAAGCGTGGCGCGCTGCATCACGATCGGCATAGCTGCTTTCTTCCTGCGAATGATCAGAGACGGCAAGCTGAAGATGAACGCGTCGATGTGCGAAATGATCAGGCGCTGCCGCGTGGCGAGTTCGACGAGCATTTGCTTCTGAGGAGACAGATCATCTTCCCCGCCAAGCGCAGTGAGCAACTCTTTGCGCCAGTAGAGAAGCTCTTGCCCGCCCGATGATCTCTTGTCGAGACAACGAAGGCCTTCTAACTGCACTCGACGCCGTATCGTGCGAAGCCCGGCGCGCGCTGCGCCCTTACGTGGCTCCAGCCCCTTACTCACGTCAACACCCCCTCTACGGGCACGAATCCCGCGACAGAGAGCGCCAGTGGCACGCGGTTCGTGAGTGAGTCGCGTCTAAACACGCCTCTAGGGGAGCTTGGAGATACCTCTGTGCACGCTCGCTGCTCTAAAACTCGACTAAAACTATAGGACGCGTGTGCTTTTAGAATGCTGATACTAATAGACTTATACGATTCAACGCTCTGTTTTGAAAGCAGAGGGTCGCCCGTTCGAATCGGGCCGGGCGCGCCATATTCCCTTTACAAACGCGGTTTTCTGACGCTGCGCTCGCTCATGTAATGTCGAGTTTTACTCTCGTTTTACTTCTCAGATCGCATGAAGCTGGTAAGTTCGCAGAGAACGCGAAGCGCAAACTTCCTCGTCGCGCGCGTTACCGCCGCCCTGAGAGCGCGTCTGTTGCGGCGTAAGTAGCTATAGCGGGGCGTCGCTGCAATCTTTTGCCAATCAGAGGATTGGTCGACGAGGGGAAAAACTTCACCAACGATTAGTTATGGTAACGTATCCAGTATTGAACCTCTCTCAAGGAGGTCGACTTGTCACGAAAAAAGAAAGGAATGAAGGTCAATCCACACTGCCCTGTTCCTGGCTGCAGGACGAACAAGCCCCACATGAGCGAGAGTGTGGTACAGGGCATAGATCGTCTATTTTCCGACCCAGCAAGGCTCACCGGATGGTTCAAGGCCGCACTTGCTGACTTGGGTGAATCTATGCAAAGAGACCTACAGGAGAAACGATTCTTTGGATATCTGACTCGTTGGCGGCAGCCAGAGGAGCTCTACTATCGCGCTCTCTATGTTCTCTTTCTCGCAAAGCCTGATGAGATTCCCCACATTTTCTCGGGAGAAACGCCGAATAGCTTTTCGGTCGTCTATCGGGCTGTAAATCGGGATATTCTTGCAGATCGTGCCATCCTCGAAAGTCCGCAACCTGGCTTCAGCCGTGGCGGGTTCCGACCACCCTGCAAGCCTGCAAGGAAGCTGAGATCACAGTTCAGACCTTTTACCGCTGGAGGAAAGAGGGTCTGGTCAATGTAGAAGCGACCAGGCAGTCACCGCATCGAGTCGGCCAACCGCCACTTGGCTCCGCGACCCACACCTTGGTCTGCAAACTAGACCGAAATGGTCCAAAAGTTTGCACATTTACAGCAGCAAATTGCACTTAGCGCGGGAGATCGCGGCACTCTCCGACCTCCCAACTCCTTTCGGCAGAGGCTGCGACCTCGCGCGCCTAGACTGGAAGCCTGCGTGCTGCATTGTAACTCGACAAGCCAGGGTGGATCTCTGAGGAGGTTCGGTATGGATTCTACAGGCATCCGGTCTTTCACTTGCTCGTTGTTGCCGCGCATGGTTGCGGCGATAGTTGTGCTCGCGGCGCTAGCCGCCGCGCCTGCTCGCGCGGATTCAGTCACCTCTGGCGGCGTCACGCTGTCGAACACTGTAAGTGGCCCAGCACTTGTCGTTACGGAAGGCACTGTGGTCGACGTCCCTGTCACGATTCAGAACGACTCCGGCGGGACGATTGTGATCACCTTAATTGGAGGGAGTCTTTCACCCGGTAGTGGAACTGGGGACCCCACCCTCATTGAGTCCCTCGCGGGAGGGGCGAATTTCAGCGGCTGCAGCTCTGATATCTCCTTCACCCTCGCCAACGGCCAGTCTTGTACGTACACCGACATTTACACCGCGTCGAACCTCGATCCTAGCGCGACGGCTGCGGACACCGCGCTCGTGCCAGCTACGGACTATGTAGACTGGGCGAACGGCGCACTAACCCTTTCGTACGATGTCGAAGTCATAGGCGCAAATCCAGTGAACTCCGTGCCGGAACCATCATCACTGGCGTTGCTCGGCGCCGGATTGCTGGGGCTCGGACTCCTCCGCCGCTTCGCATTCGCCTGAGCCAACGCACTGCACGCCATATCTGCCAGCCGGCTTCATTGCGACAGAAAACGACTTCGCTCCGATACCCACCCCAATTCCCATCACCACACCTGAACCGTTCACCGTGTTACTGCTCGTTGTCGGTTTGCTAGCAGGGATGATACTGCCTTGGAGTGCGTGGCTCAGAAGATATTCTCTTTAATCAGCCACTCCCTATCAATCTTTTCCAAAATGAACTCCGCCTCCTCGATCGCCTTGTCCACCCAGATCTGCTTGGCAATCGTCGGCTTGTCGATCTCCATCCAGTCGATCATTTTTCGCGCGCACAAGAGCGTCGCGGCAAAGAGAATCGCGTGCTTCCGCTGTTTTTCCATGGGATCACCTGAGTTTAGATTTTGACTTCTGATAGAGGGGGGAGTTTCAGTCTATTCCAAATCACATCTCATCGCCTTTGCGGTACAGAGACGAATATAGTAAGCGTATCCTTATCTGCCATCAGCGTCATGCCCAGGGGCAAGCTCCCAATAGAATGTTCAAAATTATCGCGAATCAGCAGGACGTTGGGCGCCCGAAAGCGGAAGTCTTGATGACTGCTCAACGATTGATCGCCGTTAATGCCCGACCCTCCGAGCGTGGGTTGAAAAAAAACGGCACCACATTTCCCTCCGGGGTCATCGTGCCCTGGACATCCTCGCGAGTTTCCGGATCAATGGTCCTTCCGGTCTTCCGCACTATTAGTTTTGCCGGGAGTCTTTCCAAAAAAAATTGCCGAAAGGTCGGAAACCGGACCCGGACGTTTGACCACTGGTTTGCGCAACTGCAATTGAAGGTGGCCAGCCTGTAGCAGAATGTTCAGCAAGCGCGAACGATCCAGGTTGGAGAGGCACTCGTGGCGGAGACAGATGAAAAGGGTGCGTTTCGAGCACTCCTCCAGGAATGCACCGGCGGCCAGGTCTTCTGCCGCTTGTAATGACGGCCTGCAAACCATGGCCTCCAGCCTATCTAGCCGTTCGTAGCAACTGGCAAGAAAATGATCGAGACACAGATCCTGCCCCGCCAGGTCAGTGACTGCGGGCTTTGCACAACAGCTCACCTTGCATTCCGGTTTTGCCGATACCATGTCCCTGCTCCCCACACTCAGCGGTGTATTCGATTTACAACCCACGACGTTTTCGGGGTGTTGCGCGCTCTTAGCGCCACTTTTTTCTGTCCCTGAAAATGTGACGCCTGAATTTTCCCACTCCGGTTTTCCGGACTGAACGCGCTACTTTGTTGACAGGAATGCCGCCAGCCTGCGTGTACGCAAAAAGCGATCTACGTATGGTGCCAGGAGTTTCTTCACTTGTTTTGAATTCTCGTTACATTGTTCGACGCGGTCCCTCCCTGTCCAGAGCGTTATCACCGTCACCAGGCGGGCTTCCTCTTCGGAAACAAGAACCATGCAACCGCAGAAACTTCTGGAGTTGCTTAACGCGTTGCGTATGGCCTCTGGGATCGCCTTCAGGAGATTCGCTGCCTTTCCCGGCAAGGCAACGAACTCCACTCCATGCGCGATAACCTCCGGCGTTGGTGTTTCGCCAGAAGAATCTCGCACGGCCTGCGAGATCCGCTCCAGCAGTTCCGGCCCGGCTTCATTCGCGTGTCGGAAATCGTCCTTTTGTTCGGCGGGCGGCCCCGCGAAGCTGGTTGCCTGGTAATTCGCGATCTGAACTTGACCTGCCACGAACCCTCCCAAACCCCTATCCTTCCCATTCGGTAGGAAGGGCGCATCCTGGTCCGGTCAGGTGCTCAAGACGCGCCCTAAGGAGCGGGTGAGGTCGGTGACTTATCCTCACCCATGAGGAAGCCCTGTTTGCGCCGGGCCTCACTCCTCAATTAGTGTCGTGGCCCCGCAATTCGTTTCATTCCGGGAACAAGGGTCCATTGCCTCTTGAGTCGGGGCAAAGTTATACTTCACCCACCGCAAACTGAGGACAATGTGGAACTTTTTGTGTTCGACAAATCGTATGTGGATCGCCTCCGGGACGGAGAGCCGGCGACCGAGCACCATTTTGGGTCCTATTTTGGACAGATTCTCGGCATCATGCTCCGCGCTAGGTACCTTCCTCCGGAACGCGTGGATGACGTCCGCCAGGAGACATTCACCAGAGTCATGGCCATCCTAAGGCGCGATGGTGGTATTCGCCAGCCGGAACGTTTCGGAGCTTTCGTTAATTCTATCTGCAAGAATGTGTTACGGGAGAACACACGGGATCTGTACAGAACTCAGGCCCTTCAGCCGGATCATTTGGAATCCCCGGATCCCGATAGGGTTGCGGACCTTGAGCGCGCGCTGATCTCCAAGGAAACCAAGGAAAAAGTGCGCGAAATCCTGGCTGAGATGAAGGAGCGCGATCGCGACTTGCTTCGCGCTACTTTCTTGGAAGAAAAGGACAAAAACGAAATCTGCCGGGAATTCGGCGTGGACCGGGAATACCTGCGTGTTTTGCTGCACCGGGCCAAAGGCCGTTTTCGCTCCACTTTCGACCGGCTGCCCGAAAACGCTCTGCGCCGCACAACTCATGGCGGCTCCAGATGAAACGATAACACTCCTTTCTGCACTATCTTGAGGATAACGGATATGGACCATCTAGAAGCAGTGCGACTTCAGGCAGCTGAAAAATATGTCCTGGGAGAACTTCCTCCTGAACTCCGCGAACAGTTTGAAGAGCACTGCTGCGACTGTTCCGAGTGTGCGAAGGACCTGAAGGCTCTCGCTACATTTGTGACGGCTAGCCGGATGGTTTTTGACGAGACAGAGTTTTCTTCCCCGGCTCCCTCGCGCGAGGAGCACACAGAACGCTCGGGCTGGTTTAGTTGGTTGCGGCCTGTAATCGCTGTCCCTGCCATCGCGGCACTGGCTGCGATTGTCGTTTTTCAGAATGCGGTGACGATCCCTTCGGCGAAGAAACATGGCGCGCTTCAAAGTGCCGCCGAAGTCTATGAGTCTACTTACCGGCTGCAGGGGGCTACCAGGGGCGGAAACATTACGAAAGTGACGGTTCGCCCCGGCGAAAGTTTTGCCTTGGACTTTGACTTTACCCCTTCTCAGGTTTTTGCAAGCTACAAAGGTAATCTGGTTGACTCGACTGGACATTCGGTGAGGACCTTCGGCCTTACGGGCGAGCAAAGCAACAAGGAATTGCACGTCCTCATTCCCGGGGGTATAGTCCACGCTGGAAATTATGCGCTCGTTGTCGTTGGCGACACCGGAACGCTGAAGCAAGGTCCCCAGGACGGCGAAGTTCTCCGTATACCTTTTGTCGTGGAATTCGGGCTGTAAATCATCAGTATTAGCGAACGTTCTGCCACCAAGGAGCAGCATATGGCTGACAAGGTCAAGCGAATTTTCCATTATCATGCCAGCGGGCTCGCGCTGAGCGGCTCATTCACCAGGCCGGTTTCCAGGTTCATTGAAGTGCAGGCGCCCACCGTTTTGCCGACCATCGGCGGGTACGGCAATGCGCGAGTGGAGAATTTTCGCCTGGACCATCACGTTCAATTCAAGGCCGGCTATTCGCACGTTGCGGGCAGTAAGCAACAAAAGGGTGACAAGGAGTTCTATACCACGCTCGTTACGGCTACCGTCGAAGGCTTGAATCTTCTCGATGTTCTGACAGCGGATCGCATTGTGATGCGGCTCTCGGCTTACCACGTGCTTCCCGATGACGTATCGCATATTTCCTTCGTCGGCAGCACCATTGAACATCTGAAAATCGGCGGGCATCCGGTGGAAATCGAACAGAATGAGCGGCTATTCGCTCATCTGGACACCTTTGACAAAATAAAGAAAGAGTTGGAAACGGACAAGGAATTCAAGAGAATGGCGGAGGATCCCTTCCATTCCGGAACACCTACGCCACTGTCGGAAGGCCACGGAGAGCTTCTTTGCTCGCTCGTCAAGAAGATCAAAACGAACGCCCCGGGAGTGACCGTCGAAGGCCACGCCCTGGTGATACCCGATTGTGGAACAGTTTATCTCGCCGAGGCCCTGCTGAGTTCTTGCAAACGTACCCTGACGATGTTGCGCTTCGAGCTGGGTTCACCCGTTTCAGGCAGCGGAGTGGCCGGCCAGGGCAGCGGCAACGGCACTCCCTGGCCGTAGTTGCGGCAGGCCTGGGACTTTTCCTGATTCTTACCGGCTGCCATAGGCAGAAAACTCCTCCTCTTCAAGAGATGTATGACCAAGCATGGTCCTATCTCAATCGAGGCGAACTCAACCATGCCCTCGACCTCGTTGATTCCCGGCTGCGAATGGTTTCTCCGCCGGAAGGCTATTGGTACTGGAAATTAATTGCTCTAAAAGCAGAAATCCTCCTGCGGGAGCGGCGCACGAATGATGCGCTCGCTTTGTTGCAGCCTGACCTGCCTCCAGGCCTGGCCGGCACCGATGTTGACCTGTGGCGAAAGATGACACTGGGAATTGCGAATGCGTACACCTTGAACTATGCGCAGTCGAAAAAACTCCTCGATGATGCAGAGATTCTGGCCAAGACAAGACATCCGGAATTTCTTGGTGAGGTAGCCCTGCGACAAGGAACGCTGGCCCTCACAAAAAGCGAGTATGAAGTTGCCTCATCCCGGTACCGTGCCGCGCTGCAACTGGCCACCGACGAAAAGAACCCTTTCCTGGAAGCCGCGTCTCTCGGCAGCCTGGGCCTTGTCGCCGCACGGCAGGAGCACTACGACGAATCCATAGAATGGAACCGTAGAGCCCTGGAACGCTCCGTCGCGATCGATGCAAGGAGTTCAGTAGCCAGGATTCTGGGGAATCTTGGCTGGAGCTACCGGGAGATGGGGGACTACGAGCGGGCTCTGGATTTGCTTGCGCAAGCCCGCGCAGCGGCGGAACAGGCCGGCACCGTCCGTCTTCAAATCGACGCGCTAATCAATTCCGGGAATGTCTATCATCAACAACACAACTATGAACTTGCGAAGAGCTCTTTTCAGAGCGCTCTCGCCATTTCCACCTCCGTCTCGGACGAGGCCGCCATGGCGCTGTGCTTCGAAAATCTCTCGCGGCTGGGTCTGGCCACAGGCGACTTGGAGTTTGCGCGGAAAAACGAGGAACAGTTGGCCTCGTTCATTAGCCAGCACCCAGACCATTCCCTCGAACTTTATTCCCTCTTAGACAAGGGGAGTCTGGAGCAGGCCCGAGAGCGCTATAAGGAATCAGAGCCGCTGTTTCGATGCGTCATCGACGATAAAGCATCGACTGCTGCACAAAAGTGGGAGGCCCAGGAGCGGCTGGCGGAAACCTACGGTGTTGAAAACCGGGCCCGCGACGCCGAATACGAATACCGGCAGGCCTTGCAAACCATTGCCAAGGCCCGTTCGTCCTTGGGTGCGGAGGAGCTCCGCCTCTCTTTTCTTTCCACCCCCATTGAAGTCTACGATAGTTACATTGAATTTCTGCTGAAGCACTCGCGCGCGCGCGAAGCCCTCCAGATCGCGGAATTGAGCAGGGCGCGGACGCTTGAAGATGGTCTTGGCGCCGGAACACGAAGAACCTCCTCCATTCTTCATACAGCGGCGCCAGAATCAATCGCGCGGCGGCTGCGGTCGACCTTGCTCTTCTACTGGCTGGGCCAAAATCATTCTTATCTTTGGGTGATATCGCCTGCCAAGACCACGTGTTTCGTTTTGCCGAAATCCGCTGAGCTCGCTCCTCTGGTCAAGGCCTATCGCCAGCAAATCGTGGATCTCGAGGACGTCTTATCCGCGAAGAGTACCGCGGGCGCGCGGTTGTATTCGATGCTTGTACAGCCTGCACGCAAGCTCATACCCAAAGGTTCCCGGGTGATTTTGCTTCCTGCGGAGAGTCTGTACGGATTGAATTTCGAGTCCCTCATCGTTCCTGACCCGCAACCTCACTTCTGGATCGAAGATGTCATCTTGACTACCGGCAACTCGCTCACTCTTCTCGCTTCTGCCTCGCCGCGGGTCTCTGCAAAGCGCAAGAACTTGCTCCTGGTCGGAAATGCGGAGTCGCCGAACACGGATTTTCCGCCCTTGGCCCAAGCTCCGGCAGAGATGGCGAAGATCGCCGGATATTTTCCGCCAGTCGAGAGGGAAATCCTGGAAGGCAAGCGGGCGACCCCTTCGGCTTATCTCCGTACCAACCCCGAACGATTTTCCTACTTGCATTTTGTGACGCACGGTACTGCCAGCCACACGCGTCCGCTGGAGTCCGCCGTCATTCTCAGCAAGGAGGGCGATTCCTACAAACTTTATGCCCGGGACATCGTGGCACATCCCTTGCAGGCGCAACTCGTCACCATATCCGCCTGCAATGGTGCCGGCACGCGCGCCTATGCCGGCGAGGGTCTCGTCGGCCTCTCCTGGGCCTTCTTGCGCGCCGGCGCTCACAACGTGATCGCTTCCCTCTGGGAGGTTAGCGATGCCTCCTCAACCCCGCAACTCATGGACACGTTGTATAAAGGCCTGACCCATGGGGAGGACCCCGCGACCGCCCTCCGCAATGCCAAGCTCTCCATACTCAAATCAAACGCCCACACCGTTTTCGCCAAACCGTTTTATTGGGCCCCATTTCAACTCTACGCCGGCTCGTAAGCCTCCCAAGCCGCCACCTCCTGCCACGCGGTCTACCGGAACATCAGCTTCGGTTTGCGGTTTAGCTCTCGATTATGCTGATGTCCATGATGGAAAAGATTGTTGATACGTTTGCGGCGTTTGACAGAGCTTCGGTCCGCCTTCCGTTTCTACACTCTCCCTTCCCTATTTCTTCTTTCTGGAGTTTTCCGCCATCTCCATCAAGCGGTCCATAGTCGACTGCAGTTGCTGCGGATCGCGAACACATTTCGCGAATATTTCAAGCGGTTCGAAATCTCGCGTGCCTCCGATCCACCGGTAGTCTGCGGGCAGCGGTGGCCCACCGGGCTGGCCCGCCGCGGGAATGACCTCGGGAAGTTGCACCGCATACATACTGCCACCGGCAAGCGCTTGGTGCTGATACTGCATCAGCCAGATACAGTTTCCAGAATCCATCATATAGTTGGCGGAGACTACCGCCCATTGACCCCCGTCGTGCGGCCCAGGTCGCTGGCAACTCCAAAGCAGCACCTGGGGAACGTAAGCGGCAGGCTCTGCAAACCCATACTCATCCAACAGCACCTGCTGCAAACCGTGCTGCCGCACGAAACTTTCAACTTCAGGAAGAGCGTGGTTCCAGTCGAGATTCGAGTCGTTCACCAAGGTGTACCCCGGCCGTCCCATGCTGAGACTGTTCAGGTAAGGAATATAGTTCGGGTAGGTGCGTATGGCCGTAACGATGGAAGCCAGCACGAGCGCAATTGTCAGCCAGTTTCCGATGCGTGCCGCTTGCGGGTTCGCGTCGCGCAGCAGTTTCAGCATGCGCGGCAGGGGCGCGAGCAGCAAGATAATAAGCGCCAGCGCAACCGAGAAATGGCGGATGCTGATGTCCAACCGGTTCAGCATGCAGGCCGCGACGAAAACCACCAGGGAAACCCACACGCTGCGCCACTCCAGGTCCTTGCCGGCAGGGATCGCCGACTGCGCGCGTAACCGGCGCTTCACCAGCACGGCCGCCGCGATCGCAAGAAGGAGCAGCAAAAGGAACGTCAACTGCGATTTCAAAAGGAAGAGCGCGGGGAAATAGAACCACACGCCGTGCGGATAAGCATGGCCGAGGATGAAAGTGGGCCGGCTCGAAGCACTCATGGCAAACCCGGCTAAACCACGCAGGTAGAGCCACACCGGCATGAGCAGTCGCCGCAGGACCGGCGAGGCGGGAAAATGCGGGATGACCTGGAACGAATCTGTTGGCTCGTTCCAGGAGAGGACCAAATACACGATGTAAACGAACAGTGCAGACCAGAGAGTTCCCACTGCAATATTGCGCCACGCCCGCCTGCGCCAGCGGCGCAGCTCAGTCTTCTCAACCGGTTGCTCCGGTAGCGGCTTGAATCGCAAACTCAGCGCAAAACCGACGAACACAAAGAACAACAATCCCGACGAAAATTTCGAGAGCAAAGCCCCGGCCAGCGCCAGGCCAAACCTCACAATTGTTCCTCGCGTGGGAGAACGCCACATATTCGGGAGCTGCCAAACCGTCAGCACCCAGAACAGTGTGACGGCGATGTCCGTAATCACCAGCGGGCCAAATGCGATAAACGCCGGCATGGTCACGAAGGCGGAGAGACACAGCGAGCCTCCCCAGGGACTGCCCAGCCGCTTGCCATAAATCAAAAGAGTAAGTCCGAGTAACAAGGTCAGCAGCAACATTGGCGCTCGCGCCCAAAGCACCGTCGAGTAAGGATCATTCCACCGCATGAGGAACCAGTGTCCAAAAACCCACTCGCCCAAAAACTGGTAGAACATTTTGTGGCTAATCGTCCAGGAGATGTGGGAGTAGTCGGCATGCGCGCCGCGCAGAACCAGCGGCAACGCGGCTACTACTTTCGCCAACGGGGGATGCTCCTCGTTCATCCGCATATCTAATTTCTGGAGATAGCTCACCCCAGCGCCGATGTGCGCGATTTCATCGAAGGTCACGGATTCATGCCTCGCTGCCCCGCCCGCAAGCAGCGCCATCAGGGCAAGAAGCAGGACCGCGGCTAATGTGAAAAAGAAGCTTCCAAGTGTTTTCAATTGCGTTGACCTCGTGCGATGAAACGGAGAGACCTCGACCATTCCGGTGCTGCCGGCTCTCAAAGCGAGCCTGACTTTATTGGTGATTACCCGGAATCCTATACGGTGGATACGGCTGCCGGGCAGGAAAAGTTTCAACTGGCCGGGCTGTTTTGGGGCCCGTTTGGCCTTCGCGTCCACACCTCTCTCGTCGCTTCCCCCACCAAAGTGAAGGGTGAAGGAAGACTATTCCCCATGCCTTACGCAAAAGACTTGTCCGCTGCATAAAGCGTCAAAGAGTCAGGGAATGGAGATTTTCTCCGCCCACGGATCGCCGGGCGTTTCCTTGGGATTACTGTCGCGTGCACAAGCTTCTGCCGCTGCGTCCATGCCGGCGACAGGCGCTGCATCACTCAAAGGCGGAGAAATACTTCGCGCGTCAATCGGCAGCAAATTTGTGTTCTGCGCGGCCCACTTTGCCGCCAGCCCATTCAAAGGACTCTTGGTGTTGTATTCCTGATAGGCAATCATTCGGCCGATGCGAATAACCAGGTCATCCAAACCCTCCGACGCCGCCCAAAAGTCACCGATACAAACCATGGCGTCATCGAAATTTGGGTGGAACACCGGTGTGAGCATCCGGCATTGCGGCGCGCGCCGCGGGTATCCGAGAGAGAGGTTGAGCTCGAGCACATGAACGTTCCGCTCGAGGATTTCTCCTGTGTTGGAGACATAGAGCCCGCGAATATTGTAAGTGAAACGGTATATTTCCGGCGGAATCCCCGCGGTTCCGGTGATTTGGATGAGCGACCAGGCGGACAGGCGCGCCGTCAGCATCTGATGATCAAGGAGGAGTCGGCGGGTTCGGGGTGATGGCATGATCAATCCGCGGTGATCAGGATAGAATGCCCGTCTTCTTCCAACGCGCGATACGATTCACATGGTACTGCAGATAAATGGTGCTGAAGAAGAACGTCATGACCCCGCTCAGCGTAAGCGCGATATTCTCGCGGGAGTTGTAATACTCCTCCATGGCAGCGCGAATCTTGAAAATGCCGAAAATATACGCGATCACACCCGCAAGAATGAACACTGCTCCCAGCGCGGAGAACCCCGCCTCGTGCGAGGTGTTCCCAAAACCAATTGCCAGTACTCCGGCGACAAACCCCGCCGGATACATCGCCACAAGAACCATCGACTT
>Ga0181533_1003190_pt1 | contig 18084 bp, 17 predicted proteins | sample PEATcosm2014_Bin_45_FD_119772 | JGI IMG/M metagenome (GOLD analysis project Ga0181533, IMG submission 119772) | Peatland microbial communities from MTU Mesocosm Facility, Houghton, MI, USA - PEATcosm2014_Bin11_60_metaG | ecosystem: Environmental > Terrestrial > Soil > Wetlands > Peat | place... | reverse complement strand
GGTGGTTAACCGTATTGGGGATTCCTGACTGACAGAAACCGCTCCCTGACGGTCGCGGCTCGGTAAGCCTTGCGACATCAACGCGACTGTTACCGAGCCGCGACCGTCAGGGAGCGGTTTCCCGAAAATGGTTAAGCACCCTAGCGTTACTCTACCACCGCCGGACATCCGTACGGCGTGTTTAAATGTTAGGCGACCGGGAAGACGATCCCGCGCACACAATCATCTGACGCGGCAGTAAATCGTCCGCTATTCCATCACCACCGGAACCTTGTGCGGCCCCACCTTCTTGACGAAAAACATCAGCGGGATCACCGCCAGGAAGATGATCCCCAGCGCCCAGAAGCTATCTACAAACGCCAGCATCGCCGACTGGCGTTGCAGCATGCCATAGAACATGCCTTGCGCCTGTGCCATAGCCTGCGCGGCGCTGGCGCCCCGCGAGGCCAGCATATGGGCGGTCGCGGCGAGCGCCTGTGCATAGTTCGGATCGAAAGGCGTCATGTGGCCCACCAGCCTGTGCTGATGGAACTGCGTGCGGCGCGCCAGCAGGGTGGTCACAATGGCGATTCCCGAGCTGCCGCCAATATTGCGCGCCAGGTTGATGAGACCCGTGGCGCTGCCCATTTTTTCCCTGGGCACGGTGGCGAATGCCATAGTGTTGATGGGCACGAACAGGAACGCTATGCCGGCGCTCTGCACGATGCGCGCCATCATGGCCGTGCGGTAATCGACCTCCAGGTCGAACCCCGCCATGAGGAACAGCCCGAAAGCCCCTACGGACAGGCCGAATATCACCAGCCAGCGCGGCGCCACTTTCGACAGCAGAAAACCTACCAGCGGCATGCATAGCGCAATCACCAGACCTCCCGGCGAGAGCACCAGACCGCTGCGCATGGCCGTATAGCCCATCAGAGTCTGCAGAAACACCGGCAACAGCATGGTGCTGGCATAGAGCACGAAGCCTAGCAGGAACATGGTTGCAGTGGAAAGCATGAAGTTGCGGTTCTGCAGCATGCGGAAGTCCACCACCGGCTCCTTCTGCCGCAATTCCCAGAGCACCACTCCGACCAGCCCAATCAACGCGATCACGGCCATGGTCACGATGAAGTTGGACCCAAACCAGTCGTTCTTTTGCCCGTCGTCCAGCGTGATCTCGAGCGCGGCCAGTCCCAGGCTCAACAAGCCCAACCCGAGGTAATCCACCTTCAGCCCTTTCCAGGCCCTGCGCACCAGGTAGACCGGGTCCGAGATCAGCATCGAAGTCAGCGTCAGCGACAAAGCGCCCACCGGAATATTGATCAGAAAGATCCAGCGCCAGCTATAGTTGTCGGTGATCCAGCCGCCCAGCGTCGGACCGATTACCGGCGCCACCACCACGCCCATGCCGTAGAACGCCATCGCCATGCCCTGCTTCTGCCGCGGAAAGCTCTCCACCAGGATGGCTTGCGAGATGGGCTGCAACGCACCGCCGCCGAGGCCTTGCAGAATGCGGCACAGAATCAGGATGGTCAGGCTGGGGGCCAATCCGCACAGCATGGAACTGACCGTGAACAAGGCCACGCAAGTCATGTAGAAACGCTTGCGGCCGATCAGCGACGAGAACCATCCGCTCAGCGGCAGCACGATGGCGTTCGAGACCAGGTAGGAAGTCAGCACCCAGGTGGCCTCGTCCACCGATGACGAGAGACTGCCCGCGATGTGCGGCAAGGCCACGTTGGCGACGCTGGTATCCAGCACTTCCATGAACGTCGCCAGCATCACGGTGAAGGCGACGATCCACGGATTAATAGCGACACCTGTATTGTGGCTGTCTTGCATGGTGGATATATCCGCTACTTAGCGATGCCGCTGTTAGTGATGATGGTCGCGTCCACGTTCATGCCGGGACGCAGCACAACGCCGTCCGGCAATGAGTCGAAGACAATCTTCACCGGAATGCGCTCCACCACCTTGACGAAGTTTCCGGTGGCGTTCTCCGGCGGCAGCAGGCTCATGCGCGCGCCCGTGCCGCCGGCGATGGAATCCACTTTCCCCTCAATGGTGCGCCCGTACATGTCCACATCGATCTCGGCTTTCTGGCCGGCATGCACACTGGCGAGTTGCGTCTCCTTGAAGTTGGCCGTGACCCATACGTCCTTCAGCGGAATGATCGCCAGCAGGGCCTGGCCCGGCTGCACGATTTGGCCCGGCTCGACCGATTTCTTGGTCACCACGCCGTCGCTGGGCGCGACGATCGTGGTATAGCTGAGATTCAACTCCGCGGCCGCCAGGTTCGCGCGCGCCTCTTCGACGCGCGCGCCGGCCGATACCGCCTGCGCCGAGCTCACCAGCACCTGCCGCTCGCCGGCCGTGGATTGCGCGACCTCCGCCCGCATCTGTTGGACGCGGGCTCGCGCGGCGTCCGCCGCGGCATGCGCAGTCGCAATCCCTTGCTCGGAAAACCGCACGCGATCCTGGGCGGCCTTCAATTGAGCTTCGGTCACTTTGGCGGCAGCCGTATAGGAATCGAACTCCTGCCGCGAAATCTCGGCCTTGGCCACCAGCGGACGCATGCGCGCCAGGTCCGCCTGCGCCTTCTCGTTGTTGGCTTCGGCGGCCCCCAGATTCGAACGGGCGATGGCCTGGTCCGTGGTTGCCTGCGCTACGGCCGCATCCGCCTGCGCCACCTGCGCCTCGGCGGCGGCCAAGCCCGCCGACATTCCGGTAGTGCCGCTATGCGTGGTGTCGCGCGTGAGCGGCACTGTTACCTGTGCGGCGTGGGCTTGGCTCTCAGCCAATGCAAGCGCGGCCTTTTCCTGATCGAGCTTGGCTTGCAGATCGCGCGGATCGATGCGCACCAGCACGTCTCCGGCCTTCACCTGCTGGTTGTCGTTCACCGGGACATCCAGCACGCTGCCGTAGACTTTGGCGGATATCGGAACGATGTGGCCATCCACCTGCGCGTCGTCAGTCGAGACACGATAGCGATAATGCAGCCAGAAACCGGCCGCTACCAGCGCCACAATCAAGCCTCCGCCGAGGACCACCAGCAAGGCCCTGGATCGCGGTTGAGGCCTCCGCACCACGGCTTCCCGAGGCTGCTCGTCGACGGTTTTCCCCTCTTCAATCATTTGAATTTCCATACTATCCTCTCTCACGGCTACTTGGCGTAGACAGCTTCCATCTGTCCCGTGGCGCGCGCCAGGTCCGCGCGCGCCTGGTTGTAGCGATAGAGCGCCACAATCTGGTTGTCGTTGGCGCGGGCCAGCGCGTCCTGCGCGCTGATGACCTCGATGTTGTTGGCCACCCCGGCCTGGAATCGATCGCGCGCCTGCGTCACCTCCTCGCTGGCCAGGCCCACGGCCTGGTTGGCGACGTCCACCTCGCTGCGCGCGGCGGCCATTTGTGCGATGGACGTCCTCACCTGCAGCGCGATCTCGTTGCGCTGCTCCTGCTCCTGCTGCGACACCTTGCGCAGTTCCAAATCGGCCTTCGCGCGCTGGGCGCCGATGCGGCCGCCGGTAAACAGCGGCACATTCAAAGTGAAACCGAAGGTGTACGCCGGGATGGCCGTGGCAGGGGTCAATCCCTGTTCCGACCAGTAACCATCGAAACTCAAGGCCGGGTAGCGGCTTTCCGCAGCCTGCTGCTTCGCTAACTCGACCTGCCGCTGCTCGTGCGCCAGCGCTTTCATCTCCGGGCGGTTGGCATAGGCGGCTTCCAGACTCTGATCCACCTCGATGGTGGGAGTGGCGAAGAAGCTGACCTGGTCGGCCAGTTCGATCTCGCGCTTGGGATCGACGTTCAAAAGTTGCGCCAGGCCGTAAAGCGACGTCTGAAGCTGCGTTTGAGCTTCAATCAGCCGCTGGCGCTCGTTCTGCAATTCCACGTTGGCGCGCAGCGTGTCGATGCCCGTGCCTACGCCGTTTTTCTGCAGGTCGGCGGCCTGATCGTACAGCGCCTGCGCCAGATCCACGCGGGATTGCGCCGCTTTCACGTCGGCGGAGGCGCGCAGGCTGCCGAGGTACTGCGAGACCACCAGCATGGCGATCTGCTCGCGGACCCCCTGGTTCTGCGCGCGCGACGTATTCACTCCTTCTTTGGATGCTTGCCACCGCCGCCAAAGCGTCAAATCGAAGAGCGGAACCGAAAAAGCGGGGCCGGCATAATCAACCTGGTACGGACCGAGGTGGCCTGGAAGGGGCAGGAAGGGAATTCGCTGGAGACCGAACAGCGGGGCCACCGCCAGGCGTTGGGTGTGTTCGTAAGCTTGAAAATTGGCTTGCGGCAGCAGTCCGGCGCGCGCTAAGGTCTGGTCCTGTTGACTCTCGGCGACGTTCAAGTTGGCGACCTGTACCTGCGGATTCTGATTCAGCGCCAATTGCACGGCGTCGCGCAGTGTGAGGCGCAGCGGGGCATTGTCTTGGGCGCGCCCTTGCGCGCGGAGACCGGTGGCCAGTGCCAACGCGACAGCCAGCACGATCAGCGCATGCTTGCCGGCGCGCGCGATTTCATCGACTATGGATCGGTTCATGGGGCTGTGCGCGATCAGCGTGGCGCCGCTTTCGTGCATGCGCGCTAGCAGGCTCTTGCCCGCGCAGTCGATGAAGGTGACGTCCGCCAGATCGACGACCAGGGCGCGGCCGGGCGCCGCCCCGCTGGACGCCGTCCACGCTTGCTCCAGTTCCCGCACCCACGGTCCGGTGAGCTTGCCTTCCAGCTTGAAGGTGCTGGCCTGAGCCGATTCCTGAATGGTGATGCGCAGCATGCCCTGGGCAGGGCAGATTGGCGGCCAAATCGATCAGGTTAATTTTCAGGAAGATGCACAGAGCCACTGAGGCGCGCCGACGCCGATATCGCGGCGCGCGCCGCTATTTCGGCACGCTCGTGGCCAGAGGTCCAAGGCGCAGCGCTCTTGAAATCTGGCACCTAGTACCATAAAATGACTTAAGGCGCACCATGCGAACCTTCAAATCGAAGTGGTTTCAGCGCTTTGCCACGAAGGAAGGAATTGCGGATGCTGTCTTGTGTGAAACCGTTGCTCGGGCCGAAAAGGGCCAAATCGACGCCAACCTTGGCGGTTGGGTCATCAAACAGCGGGTCGCAAGGCCAGGACAGGGGAGATCGAAAGGCTACCGGACCATCGTCGTTTTCAGGCGCGGTACCCAGGCATTCTTCGTGTACGGATTCGCCAAGAGCCAGCGAGCGAACATCGACGACGATGAGAAAGAGCAGTTCAAGGAAGCCGCGAAGCACCTCCTGGCGTTGACTGAGGGGCAACTCGCGGCACTGCTGAAGAGAGGCGACTTTATGGAGGTGAAAAGCGAATGAGCAAGAAGTATCGAAGCGATGCGATGGCGGCCATCCATGAAACCATGGAGGCTTTGCACGATGTCGGGGCCATCGGCAAAAGGACGATGCGGCGTTTCGACGAAGCCTGCCTTACGCCGATCCGGCCATTGAAGCCCGAAGAAATCAGAGCGATCCGGGAGAGAGAACATGTCAGCCAAACCGTTTTCGCCAACTACCTGAACGTTACCAGCGGCCTTGTCAGCAAGTGGGAGCGCGGCGAAAAGCGGCCTTCCGGGGCTTCGCTAAAGTTGCTGTCGCTGGTCGAGAAGAACGGGCTTGCCGCCGTTGCGTAATCGCATGCCCTCCGGGGCTCCGCTCGGGCCATCAAAGCCGGAAGTAGTAGTGGGAAGCGGAAATCTTCTTCGCGACACGTGCTTGCCGGCGCGCGCGATTTCATCCACGATGGATCGGTTCATCTGGGGCGTGCGCGAGGAGCGTGGCCGCTTGCGGCGCTATTTCGGCAAGGACGAGGGCCCCTAACCGATCCGCCTACTCTTGATGCAGCGCCTGCATCGGATCGATGCGCGTGGCGCGCCGCGCCGGCACGTAGTTCGCGATGAGAGCCACCGCAAGGAGCAACGCCGCGACTCCCGCCATCACGCCAGGATCGAGCGGCGCTACGCCGTAGAGCAGCGTGCGCAGGGCGGACGCCAGCACGGCCGCGCCAGCCATTCCGGCCGCGAGGCCAATGACTGCGGTCTTGATACCGTTCCGGATTACCAGCGCCTCGACCTGCCCGGGCGTAGAGCCGAGCGCCATGCGGATTCCGAACTCACGGGTCCGCTCGGCGACGCCGTAAGAGACGACGCCATGAATTCCGAGCGCGGCCAGCAGCATGGACACGCACGCGACAACCAGAAGCAGTGCGGTCGAAATGCGCGACGCGGTGCCGGCCAGCGACAGATAATCGTCCATGCTACGGATCTGAAACACCGGCTGGCCCGGGTCGACCGACCACACGGCCTGCTTCACGGCTTTCACCACGGCCTGCGTATCCATGGTGGTGCGGACGGCCAACGCCATGGCCCGGTCCGTCATCTGCTCAAAGGGGGCGTAAATGGTAGGCTGCGGCTCTTTTTCCAAGCCATAATGGTGCACCTGCCCCACGATGCCGACGACTTCACGGAATTGACCCCACAACCGCATGCGCCGGCCGATCGGATCTTCGTTGGGAAAATACTGGTGCGCCAGTGTCTCGTCGATCAGGATTACCGGCGGCGCGTCGCGAACATCGCGATCGGAAAGCAGCCGTCCCCGCAGCAGCGGGATTCCCATGGTATTCAAATACCGCGGACTGATTCGCCGGAAGTCGGCGACCAGCGTCTGTCCCGGCGGCAGCGGCCGGTTTTCGATGGTGAAGTACTCCCGGTCGTTTTGCTGGCCGAGCGGCAGCACGTCGGTAAGGCCGGCGGATTGAATGCCGGGTATCTGTTGCACGTTATCGAGTACGCGCCGGTAGAAGGCGGCCTGTTCGCGGTCGTCCTTGTAGAGATTGTCGGTGGGCAGGCGCATGCGAAACGTCAGGACATGATCGGGCCGTATGCCCGGATTCACGTGTTGCAGATTCACGAAGCTCTTCATGGCGAGTCCGGCGCCGACCAGCAGCAGGCTGGCGAGAGCCACCTCTCCAGCCACGAGCAAACTCCACACCCGCGCCCGGCCCAGCGACGCCGATGACGCCCGCCCGCCTTCCTTCAACGTGTCGTTCACGTCGGCGGCGGCCACATATAGCGCGGGAATCAGCCCGAAAACCAGCGCCGCCCCGATTGAGATCGCCAGCGCGAAGCCCAGCGCGCGGGCATCTACGCTAATCGCCGGCCGCACGATCTCGGCGCCGGACTCCGGCATCGGCAGCGTGCCGGGCAGCACCGCGCTGAGAACGTCGACGCCCCAGACGGCGAAGCAGACTCCCAGCGCGCCTCCCATGAGGCTCAGTAGCAGGCTTTCACTGAGGATCTGCGATATCAGACGGCCGCGCGGCGCGCCCAATGCCGCCCGAATCCCCATCTCCTTGCGCTGGCCCGTGACGCGCGCCAGCAACAGGCTCGCCACGTTCACGCACGCCAGCAGCAGCAGAAGTCCCACGGCGCCCAAGAGCAACAGCATCGCGGGCCGGATGTATTCGAAGAGCGCCTGCTTCATCCCCACCACGCTCACATCCCAACCGGCCAGCCTGGGCGTCTGTGCGTCGATGCGGCGCGCGACGGTGCTCAACTCGGCCTGCGCACCGGCGAAGGTGACGCCCGGCTTCAGGCGGGCGACCACACCGAAATCGTGAGACTGGCGCTCCTTGGCGCGCAGTTCCGCGACCGGCCATGGCACGTAAAGGTCGCTGGGCAGCGGATGATAGAAATCCGGCGCGAGCACGCCGATCACGGTGTACGGCTCGCTATTCATGATGAAGGTTCTGCCGATGATGCGCGGGTCCGATCCGAAGCGGCGCTTCCAAAACCCGTTCGCGAGCACTGCGACCGCGTAGCGCGCTTGACCGGCGCCCTCAGCCGCCGTAAAGCCGCGTCCGAGAACGGTGCGCGCGCCGAGCATCGACAGAAAATTCGTGGTCACGCGCAGGCCGACGACCTGCTCGGGCTCGCCCTCACCGGTAACGGTGCCGGTGCCGACCTCGAGCAGCGCCATCTCCTCGAAGGATTGACTCTGCTCCTTCCAGTCCAGGAAATTCGGTCCGGACGGCCCTTCGCGCTTGATGCCGTCCTTCAGGTCCGTCTCCCAGATCAGCGCCAGGCGATCGGCGCCGGGATACGGCAAAGGCCGCAGCACCACCGAATTGACCACGCTGAAGATAGCGGTGTTCGCTCCGATGCCCAGCGCGAGCACCAGCAGGGCCACGATGCTGAAGCCAGGCATCTTGCGCAAGGTGCGGAAGGAGTAGCGCAGGTCCTTTAGGAGAGTGAGCATTTGCACGTAGTGGTGCAAGCCAAGGGCCGTTTTGGGGGACTGGGCAAGTGACTGGAACTATTGACTTGCGCGGAGGGGCGCGCACGCGGCGAGTGTCCGTTTGTGGGAATCCTTCGTTGGGTTCGCGCACCATGTGGGCCAGTCCAGGCGGACGGACGAGGGCACACGCAAGCGGCTCAGGGGACCGCCGTGTTCCTGGGTCGGTCGCACCCGCCGGAGGAGCCGACGTTACGTCCACGAATGGATCGGCGCCCAAGCGCCATACCACTTCGCGGCCGAAAGCTAGCGGTCGAGAATGATCAAACGGTCCTGGGAATTGGGCAACTCAGCGATGCGGATCGCATTGCGCCGAATCACTCCGGCCGCGACATCAGTTGGATAATCGCAGGAACGGAGAATGACGACGTTGGCGCCGGGGATTTGCCCCAACAGACGTTCGAAATCGCTGTCCGTCGAGATCAGCACGAAGCCGTGAGCGGCGGCGTGTTCCAGAATCCTGCGATCGCCGGCACGGGCAAGCCCGTTTCGGAGCGCACTTTCGGACTCGGGGAACAGGTCGCGCAGCAACAGAACCAGTCTTGGCGAGAGGCTTTCGTCGAAGAGGAGCTTCATCCTCTGGAGACTTTGCGCCCCGCGGCCAATTCGGCGGCGTAAGCGTACACAGCAAGGAAGTCATCCGGCTCAAGTTGGGGATAATCGGCCAGAATTTGCTGCTGGGATGCCCCGCTTGAGAGCCACTCGAGAATCTCCTGAACGGTGATCCGGTGACCGCGAATGCACGGCTTCCCGAAGCGCACGTCGGAATCGATCGTGATCCGCTCGAGGAGTGAATCATGGGCTACGTGCATTTGTGTTCCCTTGAGCCATTGTATACCGGTGTTGACTTGACCGATCAAAGGCAAGAGGAGGCGTTGCCCTGGGTCGGACGCCCGGCAGGGGGTGCCCTCGGGGCTTGGTCTCTCAGGCCGCCTGCCCCTTTTCCACCGGTTGCGGTGGGTTTTCAACTCTGCGGCTCGCCCCGTTGAAAGTCAGAATGCGCCGCACCCCGTGTACATTCATCACCGCAACTAAATGTGCATCGTGAGCCTGCTTGCCGGAAAGCAAGTGATGGGACACGAGTTTTTCCCAAGCTTGCGCTATCCCTGGCTTTCCTTCTAAAATCCGGAAGAGGTCGCGCAATACCCTCACTTCGCCCGCGGTCATCAAAGGGCTCATCCCAAGGCCGTTTGCCGCGACCGGTCGTGTGGCCACTGCCCCGAACTCGACGAGGTTTTGCCGCGCGATGCACAAATCGGATTCTTGCCGCCGGAGGCCAGCCAGGGCCATTGCGGCTATCGTATTGAGGATGTTCCGGCTGCAGCAATCGCAGCAGAACATTGGTATCGACGAGCGTCTCCATCACCGTCCGTGGTCGCCATAGATCGCTTCCCGCTCCATCGCAGCATCCGGCAGGACGACCGCAATTCCGGAATGACTCGCCACCCATGCCTCAAACCGTCCGATCCATTCTTCCGGTGATAGCTTGATTTTCTCGCCTCTTGCCGACACCTGCCCGCTGAGCAGGCTTTGCAGATATTCGCCCACTGGCATGCCTTCTGCTTCAGCTTGCGCCAGCATATCGGCCTCAATTTCCGGCGGTAGTTCGATGGTCACCGTCATGGGGTGTGCGCTTAACCCTGGGAAATTCCCCCCCCCAACGATCAGTGCTCTACTGGTTCACCCCCGATGCCGCCGACGCCCGCGGTTCACCCCAGAAACAACGGCTCGATATGGCGGGTGAAGAGATTCTCCGTCACGTTACGCGAGACCGACTCTTCACACGCCTGAAGCGTGTCCGTGTAGCGCGCTCCCATGCGGGCCGCGATCTTATAGCCGACATGCAGCAACTGCCGAACGTGAGGATTGAAACCCGGATTTGCCGGGTCGTGACGCACGGCGCCGGCGTATTGCTCCGCACTCCAATCGCGAACCTCGGCGGGAGCGGGCAGCCGGGCGGGGTCGATGTCGATCACCGCGGCGTAAGGCGCACACAGCTCTTCCCGGTGCTCATACCCGCCGGCGTAGATCTGTTTCGCCAGGGCGAGGCCCTCCGGGCCGGCTTCCGCCAGACCGATCAGCTCTTCGAGCCAGGTTGTGCCGGCCGTCTTCAAATGAACGCCGGCGTCAAACCGCCGCAAAGCCCTGTGCATCGGCGCATAGAGCGAGAACTTGTCGCTGCCGGAATGCACGCTCAGCTTCAGGTTGCGGGGCAATGGGTAGCGCTGAATGGCGTTCGCGATGGCGGCCAGGTCTGCGGCAAATTCCCGCTCGAACTGTGCGACATCTCCCACGTAGTCGACGCCCTTGTTGAAGCGCCCCGTGAATTTGGGCGCGATGGTCTGGATCGGAATTCCCTCGTCGGCGATGGCGGCCAGGATCAACAGCAACTCGTCGGGGGTTTGCGGGCGATCCGTCTCGTCCATCGAGACCTCGGTAACGAAGGTTCCGGGCGGCTTGCTCGCGGCGATGCGCCTGTAGATTTGTCCGGCTTCGCGCACGGCCAGCAGATACTTGGAAGCCGCGGCCGCCGCGCCGGCGGACGCGAACTCGGGATGGCGGTGCAGAAAGCCCTCAGCGGCGTCCCGGTCCACCGGACGCCCGATCGCGTTTGCAACATCGATGGTGAAGAAGTCACTCGATTCCAGAAAGCGGTCGACCGTATCCAGATTGATATGGTCGGCGTCCACGTAGTACGGGCGCGTCCATCCCAATTCGCGTACGGCTGCGTCAGCCGCGGCGCGCGTGCTGGATGGCTGCGAGCCCACTATCAAATGCTCGCGGTTGGATTTATTCCAGACTGGGATGACGATCACACCCCGTTCGGCGGCGCGCATGCAGGCGGCCAATTGCGCCTTCGCCTGATGCGCAAAGCGGTCGCCGACACCGAGGGAATACTTCTCCAAGACAACTGGCGCGCTGGTCATTGATTCACTCCGGAGACCAGGAATCCGCCGTCCACCACGATGCACTGGCCTGTGATAAAGCTGGCCGCATCCGATGCCAGCAGCACCGCCGCGCCGATCAGCTCTTCGGCTTGCCCGAAGCGGCCCATGGGCGTGCGCATTTTCAGCTCGCGGCCGCGCTCGGTGCCATCGAGAAGCTGGGCGTTCAGGTCCGTGCGAAAAACGCCCGGCGCGATAGCGTTGACGTTGATGCCGTCGCGCGCCCATTCTATGGCCAGGCTGCGCGTGAGCGCCAGCACCGCTCCCTTCGACGCGGCATACGCTGTGACTTCGTAGAAGGCCACGTAGGAAGTCAGCGAGGCGATGTTGACGATTCGCCCGCAGCGGTTGGCCGCCAGCGGCCGGTAGAACGACTGGCAAGCGCGCAACATGCCCGTGACGTTCACGTCCAGGATGCGATTCCAGTCTGCTTCGGCGACATCCGTGGTGGGCTTCCGCTGAGTCTGGCCGGCGGCATTCAGCAGCACGTCGACGCGGCCGAACTGCGCCAGCACCGCGTCGCGAAAGCGGTCGATGGACTCGCGCGATCCCGCATCGCAGGGGTGGCGCAGCGTCTGGCGGCCGGCGCGCTCGATTTCCAGGCAGGCCTCTTCGATCAGCGCTTCGCGGCGGCCGGTGGGCACCACATCGGCGCCCGCGGCGGCCAGCCCGGCGGCCAGTTTGCGGCCGAGACCGGAGGTGCCGCCGATGACTACGGCCACGCGTCCGGTTAAATCCATCAGGTGTTTTGTTGGCACGATTGTCCTTTCTTATCCGCTCCCTTACGGTCGCGGCTCGGTAACACACCACGGTCGCGGTCGGTAACACACCACGTTCGCGGTCGATAACACACCACGTTCGCGGTCGGGTAACACGCCACGGTCGCGGTCGCTGCTAATCCAGATGCGCGGCCAGAGCGCGCGCGGCCGTGTCCGCGTCCTTTTCCGGAAGGCCGGCAACACCCGCGATCCAGGCGCCCTTTGTGAACACGAAGACCGGGCGTCCGGCGTCCTGGCCGAAGTAGCCGCCAAACGAGGGGATAATCTTCGCGCCGGCCAGCACTTTGTTCCAGTCGAGCAGGAGGAACGCGGCGTCCTGCGGGGTGGGCAACTTGGCGATGAACATACTGTATTCGATCTTGCCGTGCTTGTAATGCGCCAGCGTGCCTCCCGGCATGAAGGATTTTCCCAGGAGTTGGTTGTCCACCACCTGCGTGTCTACGCGGTTGGGCACGGGGAAGCGGCGCGACTCGTCTGCGGGCTTGGGGGCTGCGGCTGGCTTGCCCGGTTCGGATGCGGGAGGTTTCGGTTCGGCGCCACAGGAGATCAGGATCGCCGCGGCTGCAACTAACGGGAGGATGAGAAGGCGCATTCGACCGCAGTATAACGCGGTAGACAGGCCGGGAGGCCTGTCCCACTTCACCCCGCGCTCTTGATCAGCCGCTCGGCGTGTTTCAGCGCCTCCGGCGTCAGCTCCTGCCCCGATAGCATGCGACCGACCTCGCGCGTGCGGCCCTGGCGGTCTAGTTCCTCGATCCCGGCCACGGTACGCCCCTTGGTCTCGCGCTTCTCGACGCAATAGTGATGATCGGCGAAGGCCGCGATCTGCGCCAGGTGCGTGACACACAACACCTGGTTGGCGGTGGCGAGCTTCTTCAGCCGCCGTCCGACGCCTTCCGCGGCGCTGCCGCCGATGCCGGCGTCCACTTCGTCGAAGACCAGCGTGCGCGGCGGCGCGGATTCATCGGATCTGTTCCTGGGCGCGGCGAGGCACGTTTTCAGCGCCAGCGCGATGCGCGAGATCTCGCCGCCGGACGCCACCTTCTCCAACGCCTTGGGTTCTTCGCCCAGGTTCGGCGAGACCAGAAACTCGACGCGGTCGGCCCCGGCCGGCGACCAGGAGGCCGGGCCGATCTCGATGCGGAACGTGGTGCGCTCCATGGCCAGCGAGGCCAACTCCGCCTCCACGGCCTTCTCCAGCTTGCGCGCGGCGCGAGTGCGCAGGGCGGTCAGATCGCCGGCGGCCTGCTCGTAGTCGCGCGCCAGGCGCTCGCGCTCTTTGCGCAACTCTTCCATGCGCTCGCCCGCATGCTCCACCTGTTCGATCTGCGCGCGCACCTCAGCCAGGAACGCCAGCACCTCCGCGATGGATGGGCCATATTTGCGTTTCAGCTTGTCGAGCAGCGCCAGGCGGTTCTCAATCTCCTCCAGGCGGCCGGGATTCGCCTCCAGGCCCGAAAGGTAGTCGCGCAGGCCATAGGACGCCTCCTTGATGGCCACCTCCGCCGATTGAAGGTACTCGCCAAGGCCCGCGAGCGATGGATCGATGCGGCACACATCGTCAAGCCGTTTGGCGGCCACGCGCACCTGCGCCAGCGCGGCTTCGGGTGAATCGTAGAGCGCGGCGTAGGCGGTGCCGGCGTTTTCCTGCAAGCGGCCGAGATTCTGCAGGACGCGCCGCTCGGCTTCCAGCACTTCGTCCTCGCCGGCGGCGGGCGCGGCGCTTTCGATCTCTTTGCGCTGGAATTCCCAGAGGTCCAGCAGGCGCAGCTTTTCCTGCTCGGTGCGCTCCAGCGTTTCGAGCGCCGTGCCGGCGGTCTTCCAGCCTGCGTAGATCTCTGCGACGCGGGCCAGCAGGTCGCCCGATGCGGCAAAGGTGTCGAGCATGTCGCGCTGCGCGTCGGGCGAAAACAAAAGTTGCTGATCGTGTTGTCCGTGGATATCGCCGAGCAGGGGCGCGAGATCGCGCAGCAGCGAGACCGCCACGGGACGGCTGCCGAGGAAGGCGCGCGACTTGCCGCCCGCCAGGATCTCGCGCTCGATCAGCAATTCGCTATCCTCGATGGCGAAGCCCGCGGGATCCAGCAGCGCGCGCACGTCGGCGCGGTCGCGCACGTCGAAGATGCCCGCCACGCGCGCGCGGGCCTCGCCGGAGCGGATCATTTCGGCCGATGCGCGGGCGCCCAGCAGCAGGCCGAAGGCATCCACCACGATGGACTTGCCGCTGCCCGTCTCGCCCGTCAGCAGATTCAGCCCCGGATGAAAGCGCACCCGGATGCGATCGACCACCGCGTAGTTTTCGACCAACAACTCCACAAGCATGCTGTGCTCGATTATACCCGTTGCTCTCGACACCCGCGAAGTGCTACTGTGCCACGGGAAGGCAGGGCCATGGCTGATATATTTCGCGATCGTTTATTGCAGGACAAAGTAGCATTCATCACCGGCGGCGGCAGCGGGATCAATCTTCGCATCGCGGAGCGCTTTGCGGCGCAGGGCGCCAAGGTGGGTCTGATGGGGCGCAAGCAGGATAAGCTCGACCGGGCGGCCGAGGGCATCCGGGCGGCGGGCGGCGAAGCCTTGGGAATCGCGGGCGACGTGCGCTATTACGACGAATGCGGGAACGCGCTGCGCAAGACGCGGGAGGCGTTCGGCGCGATCGACATTCTGGTGTGCGGCGCGGCGGGCAATTTTCCCGCGACGGTGCTAGGCATGTCGGCCAACGGATTCAAGGCCGTGATCGATATCGATCTGGTGGGCACCTTCAACACGTGCCGCGCGGCCTACGAGCACTTGCGCAAGCCGGGCGCGTCGGTGATCAGCATCTCGGCCACGCACGCGTTCGTTCCGATTGCGTATCAGGCGCATGTGTGCGCGGCTAAGGCCGGCATCGACATTTTCTCCAAGACGCTGGCGATCGAATGGGCGGCGGCGGGCGTGCGCGTCAACGCGATCGCGCCGGGGCCGGTGGACGATACCGAAGGCATGCGGCGGCTGGCGCCGACCGAGGAGGCGCGCCGCAAGGCGATGGCCAGCGTGCCGCTGGGGCGCTTCGCTACCAAGGACGAAATCGCCGATCTGGCGCTGTTCCTTTGCTCGGATGCGGCGGCGTACATCACCGGCGCGATCTGCGTGTGCGACGGGGGGCAGTCGCTATTGGGCTCGCGCAACTTTCTGGGAGTGGCGGCCGGCGTGACTTCATGATGCATGCCGGGCTGGAGTTGGCGCGGCGGCTGGAGAAGGCGGAAGCACTCGCCGGCGTGGCGTGCGCCCAGGCGCACGAGCGGCTCAATCCGGCCGTGGGAGCCGCGGTGCTGGAGGTGGGCGGCGGCTTCGCCATCTTCGTAGGCGTTCGGTCGCCGCTGACGCATGCGGTGGGGCTCGGCATGCGCGGTTCGGTGCGCGCGGACGAGATGGACCGCTTGGAGGACTTCTATCGGTCGCGCGGAGCCGCGGTCAGTGTGGAGCTTTGTCCGCTCGCGGATGCGCCGCTGGTCGAGCTGCTGGGAAGCCGGGGCTATCGCGTGACCGAGTTCAATAATGTGTTGGTGCGGCCGCTGGCGGGGGCGGAGTTTGCGCCGGCCGAAGCCGTGCGGCTGGCCTACACCGACGAGGATTATCTGTGGGCGCGCACAGTGGGTCGCGGTTTTCTGGAGAAAGACGATCTGACGGGCGAGGAGATCGAGGTGGGCGGCGCCATCTGGCATATGCCGGGCGCGCGCTGCTACCTGGCGTTCAGCCGTGGCCGGGCCGCGGCGGCTGGAGCGCTGGCCATCGACGGCGGCTTGGCGACGCTGTTTGCAGACAGCACGATGCTGGGCTTTCGCGGCGAGGGTCTGCAGGGCGCGCTGATCCGGGAGCGCTTACGCGCGGCCGTGTTGGAGGGTTGCGATCTGGCCACCGCGGCCACACTGCCGGGCAGCGTGTCACAGCGCAACTATGAGCGCAGTGGGTTCCGAGTGGCGTACACGAAGGCGATCCTGGTGCGGTAGTGGGGCCGTGGCGCGCACTTCAGGCGCTGTCGGCCTCAGCCCGCGGTCCGACGGTCATCCGAAGATGGCGAGCTGAAGCTCGCCACGGCACGCTGAAGCGTGCGCCGCAAAACGCAACTTAGCGGTTGCATTTAGTCGTGCGCTGCGCTAATCTGCAACTTGGAGGTTGCACATGATTGAGACCGGCATTGACCGGATCGAGAAGGAGATCGTCGTACGCGCACCACGAAGCAAGGTGTGGCGGGCCATCACGGACTTCCGTGAGTTTGGCGAGTGGTTCCAGGCCGAGATGAACGACCCGTTCGTACCGGGCGGCCTCTCGAAAGGCAGAATCACGTATCCCGGGTATGAGCACCTGACGCTCGAACTGCACGTCGAGCGCATGGAGCCGGAGGGTTTCTTCTCCTGGCGCTGGCACCCGTACGCGATCGATCCGCAGCAGGACTATTCCAACGAGCCCACCACGCTGGTCGTGTTTGAGTTGGAAGAGATCCCCCAAGGAACACGCATCAGGGTAACGGAGTCCGGCTTCGACAATATCCCGCTCGCACGCCGATCCGAGGCGTTCCGTAGGAATTCGGAAGGCTGGGCGGGTCAACTTCAGAACATCGCTCGTTATGTTGGCCAAACGGAATAGCCGCGCCGAAGCCGCGGCTCTCGATAAGACTGTGCCCGTGTTCGCCGCCCTGGGCGACCAGACGCGCTTGCACCTGGTCGCGCGCCTCGGCCGGGAGGGGCCACTCTCTATCTCTCGATTAAGCGACGGCGCCGGCGTCACCCGCCAGGCGGTCACCAAGCACCTGCGGGTACTGGCCGGCGCCGGCCTCGCGCGCGGCTTGCGCCAGGGACGCGAGCAGCTCTGGCAACTAGAGGCGGAACGGCTGGCCGAGGCACGGCGTTCGCTAGAGCGGATCTCGCAACGCTGGGACGAGGCGCTGGGACGGCTGAAGGCTTCGCTCGAACGCCAATGAACAAGGGAGGACAGCAGCGATGGAAGTGGAAGTGAATGTACAGGACCGAATTCTGAAACTTCGGCGCTAAGCAAAAGTGACCCGGTAGGGCTTGGCTGAAGTGACCCACTCCGAGATCAGGACTTGGAACAGGACGATCAGGGACATCATCCACGCCCAAGGCGTGCATGGTTGGAATGAGAGGGAGAGAAGCGATATCATCCACGCCGCAGGCGTGCGGGCCGCTTTTCCATCATCCGCATCCGGCAGGGCAAAGGGAACAAGGACCGCGATGTCCCCCTGAGCCCGAAACTGCTGGAAACGCTGCGGGAGTATTGGCGATGGGCGAAGCCCAAAACCTATCTCTTCCCAGGTCAAAGCTGCGAGGATGTGCCCTCACGGCCAAAGCTGTGTGGCACGCCTGCCAGGGCGCGTGCAAAGAGCGGGCATCGCGAAGAAAACTAACTTTCGGCGTTAGCGAGGCAGGTTGCCATTGCAGATACATCGTGACCTTACCGCATCCACGGCATCACAAGTGTGCCGTGCGGCACGCCTGCTATTCGTCTGTCCGCGCAACAGAGTCACAGCGCCCGGCGGTCTTTGGATCACTTCCGCCATTCTTCCAAAGCCGGTCTCCACGTGCGCGCTTGCCCCAAGCCGTCCGCCGCAGCTCACCAAGCCAGCGGAATATCCTGGCCAAAAACCTCGGCAAACTGATTGAAGACCCATAGCTCCGCCGCGTCCGCCGCAAACGCCAGCGGCTTCCTTCAAACGGGCCTATCGGAAGCGCCGGCATCACGCTGTGGCGCTTCGATCGGATTCCGCCTGCCGGGGCGCTTCCGATAGGGTCCTGCCGTTTCTGGACCCTCAAAGCGGGCAGAAGTCCGAGATGGCGACAAACCAAGCCTCATAACGGCGATACATAGAAGTGCTGATGGTCCGGAAGCCGTCTGCGCTTTGAGGAATGCACTCCGATCCTGAGAGAAACGCCTACGCGCGGAAGCGCGCCCGGGTGCTTAACCGTTTTGGGGAAACCGCTCCCTGACGGTCGCGGCTCGGTAACAGTCGCGATGATTTCGCAAGGCTTACCGAGCCGCGACCGTCAGGGAGCGGTTTCCGTCAATCAGCAATC
>Ga0181533_1003188_pt1 | contig 18086 bp, 18 predicted proteins | sample PEATcosm2014_Bin_45_FD_119772 | JGI IMG/M metagenome (GOLD analysis project Ga0181533, IMG submission 119772) | Peatland microbial communities from MTU Mesocosm Facility, Houghton, MI, USA - PEATcosm2014_Bin11_60_metaG | ecosystem: Environmental > Terrestrial > Soil > Wetlands > Peat | place... | reverse complement strand
TGACGATCTCCCTCGACCACGGAAGAACATGGCTGGCGACTTTGGGGAGCCAGGAATTGGGCAAGGTTTACAAAACTGGATCATGTTGGGGAAGCAAACGAGTCTACATATGCGAACACCACAAATAGGAGAGCGTCGGCCTCCGCGCGGCCTTTCGGTATGACGCCAAACGGAACGCTCACTTTAAGCGCGTTGCGGCAATGCGAAACCGTTCGCGCGGAATTTTTCTCTCGCGCCGAACGCCTTTCTTTGAAAATGACGGGCTTTAACTCTAGATTTCAAACTCCTCTTTCCGAGTTCCCCCCATGCGCGCGGCGCTGCCCAAGATTCTCATCGCCACTTTCGGATCGCTCGGCGATCTCTATCCTTTCGTCGCGCTGGGGCAGGCGCTTCAGCGCGAGGGTTTCGCCGTCGTCGTCGCGACATCCGAGACCTATCGCGATTTGATCACCGAGGAAGGCCTCGGCTTCGTCGCCATTCATCCCGATATCGAGGAGGCGACGGAGCGGCTCGGGATGGACCTTGGCGAGATCGCGCGGCGGATGAGCGCGGACGATGGCTTTTTGTTCGAGCGGCTGATCTTTCCGTACCTTCACGAGGCCTACGGGCAGCTTTACGCTGCGAGCGATGGCGCCGTGGCGGTGGTCGCGCATTCCATCGCCTTCGCCGCCCATGCCGCCGCGGAAAAGCGCGGCCTGCCGCTGTTCGTTGTCACGCTTTCGCCGTTGATGCTTTATTCGGCCTATGATCCGCCGCTGGGCGCCCGCGCGCCCTTCGTCGCGGCGCCGCGCCGCCCGCTCGCGCTCGCCTACAACCGCGCGCTGTTGCGGGGCTTCGCCTGGGCAGCCGCGATTTGGGCGGCGCCGTTAAGAAAATTTCGGCGCGAGGTCGGCCTGCCGCGCCGCGGCGGGTTCGACCTGTTCGCCGGCGCGGCGCCTGGAGTCAAAACCATCGCGCTGCACTCGAAGCTGCTGGCGCCGCCTCGGCCCGATCATTCGCCCGACATTCTGATCGCCGGCCAGATCTTTTACGACCGCGGCCCGCCGCCCGGAGAAGGAGAGGCGCGGGCGCTGGAAGAGTTTCTGGCGTCGGGGCCGCCGCCGGTCGTCTTCACGCTCGGCAGTTTCGTCGCGCAAGGCGGCGGCGATTATTATCGCGCCTGCATGGCGGCGGCGAGCGGCCTCGGTTTGCGCGCGGTCGTGCTAGCCCATGGCGATGACGTGGCGCGGCTCCGCGAAGGCGCGCCCGCTGGCGCTTTTGTCGCGGCCTACGTGCCGCACGCCGAACTGTTTCCGCGCGCCCGCCTCGTCGTCCATCACGGCGGGATCGGCACCAGCGCGCAGGCGCTGCGGGCCGGCAAGCCGCAACTCGTGACGCCCTTTCTGGGAGACCAGTCCGATAATGCGGCGCGTCTCGTTCGCCTTGGACTCGCCAGAACGTTCCGAGGGCGGGCGATCTCGGCGGAAAAGCTCGCGCGGGAGCTGCGGATTTTGCTGGAGACGCCGGACTACGCCCACCGGGCGCGGGAAGCCGCCGGCGCGATCGCCAAGGAGGACGGCGCGGCGGTCGCGGCGCGCGGGATTGGGGAGGTTGTGCGGGGCATGTGAGCCTCAGCTTTCGCCCCGCCCCGCCTTCAACGCATCCGCCAGTCGCATTTGCGCCGAGCCGGGCTTTAGCGGCTTTTGCTGGCTCTCATGCGGCGCCCAGCCGGAGAGCCAGACGATCTCGAAACTGGCGCGCACGCGCCCGTCCGGGTCGGAAAAATTCTCGGCGTAGATTTCCGCCGCGCGCGCAAACACCGAGCGGCGCGGCGGTTTGCGCGAGCGGGCGGTGAGCGCGTTGGCGGCGCCCATCGCGCGCAGTTCGTCGCACAGCGCGAACATTGAATCATAGCGCAGCGTGAAGGCGTCGGCGTCGGTCACCGGCAGAGCGAAGCCCGCGCGCTGCAACAATCCGCCGAGATCGCGCACATCGACAAAGGGCGAGACGCGCGGACTGGCGCCGCCCAAGATTTCGTCCTCGGCCCGCGCCAGCGCGCCGCGCAGCTCGATCAGGCTGGCGCCGCCCGCCAAGCAGGCGAGAAACAGCCCGTCGGGCGCGAGGCTGCGCCGTACTTGCGCGAATACGCCCGGCAGATCGTTGACCCAGTGCAGCGCCATGCCCGACACGATCAAATCGAAGCTTTCCGGCTTGAAGGGCAGAGCCTCCTCGTCGACGACGATCTGCGCGCCGGTCTCGATGGCCGGCATAAGCGCCGAGGCGCGCAGGATATTGGAGCGTCCGCGGGCGGCGAGAACCTTCGCGAAATGCTCGCTCGGCGTCGCGAGATCGAGCGCGCGCGGAAAATCGCGGCGGATCGCGGCGAGGCGGTCTTCGAGATCCTCGGCGGCGCGCCGCATCAGAAAATCCGGCGCGCCGCGCGCGATGGCCCTGGCGAGGCGCGCGCGCGAGAGAGGGCGGTCGAAGATAAGGGGAGGGGAGGAGGTGGTCATGCGCCCTTCATGAACCCCCGCGCGCCCTGCTGGCAAGGCGTCGCCGGGCGACCGTATCCGAGCCGCGATGCTTGCGCGCCCAATCGACGACACTTTACCAAAACTTAGCTATATTCACTAACCGAACAACAGACAAGTCTTCGACAAAATTACGGCAAAAGCTAGAATGATTTTTGTCTAGTTCAATTTGGCCCGCGCCGGGCCGAGCGTAAGGGTGAAGCCCATGGGCCAGTCGTTCCCGTTTCAGCCCGCCGTCGGCGGGCGCATGTTAAATCTATTGGCCGCCGGAGCCGTTCTTTGTTTTGGCGCGACGGCCTTGCCGGAAGCGGCGGCCGCGCGCAACATGGTTTCGTTTTCTCCGTCGGTGCGGCCGGGCACCATCGTCATCAGCGCGCGACAGCGCAAACTGTTCCTGGTCGTGGGGCAGGGGCTGGCGATCAGCTATCCCGTCGCCGTGCCGAAATCCGGCAAGGAATGGTCGGGCTACGCCGCCGTCAACGGCAAATATGTCAATCCCGACTGGACGCCTCCGCCGATCGTCAAGCAAGATCATCCCGAATTGCCGAATTTCATTCACGGCGGTTCGCCGCATAATCCGATGGGCGCGCGCGCGCTGACGCTCGACCGCTACCAAGTCGCCATCCACGGCACCACCGCCAAAATGCGCGCCTCCATCGGCACGGCGGCCTCCTATGGCTGCATCCGAATGTTGAACGAGGACGTCGCCGATCTTTACGAACGCGTCAGCGTCGGCTCGCCGGTCGTGATGATGCCGTGACGAGGCGTGGCGCTCGCGTTTGGTAAATGGCCTAGGGCGCGGCTTGGTTCGTAAGCCGCGCCCGTCTCGCGTCGCATCGACGCGCGCGTTCTGGCCCGCCCTGGGAAAAAAATCGGCCGGCGACGATTGTTTGCGCATTGCTTATCCAAAGCCTTTTGCCGCCGGCGGGAACTCTTCGCTGTGGACGGCTGCGATCCGACTCTAGACCGCGCCGCGCGAATCTTTCACTGTCGCCGCCAATCGCGGACAGTCGCGCCGGCAAATAAACAACATCGGAAAGGCCGTCGGATTCAGTCGGATCGGGTATAGTTCCAAGCGGTGATGATTCGAATTCGAGTCGCAGCGCGTTTCGTTCGTGCTTGGGATTTTGCGTCAGGCGTCGCGACGCCGTTTGCATGTCGCGTTCCCGGGACACTCAACAAAGGTTAGCTCATGCTGATCGCAGTCGAAAAAGAAACAGATCGCGCGCAACATCCTGTCGACGTGGTCGAACAACTCGCCGCCACGAACGATTGGTCCTTCGACCGTGACAATGAAGACGAAATCTCCATATCCGTGGCCGGCGGCTGGACCGATTATCACGTCGCCTTCACCTGGCTCGCGGACCTCGAGACGCTTCATGTAAGTTGCGCCTTCGATCTCAAGGTCCCGGACCGTCGCCAAGCGGAAGTCTCGGCGCTGATCGCCGCGATCAACGAACAGCTCTGGGTCGGCCATTTCGATCTGTGGCCCAAGGAGGGCATGGTGATGCACCGCCACGGCCTGCTGCTGATCGGCGGGGCGCAACCTTCCGGGCCGCAATGCGCGGCCTTGCTGGATAATGCGCTTTCGACCTGCGAGCGCTATTATCAGGCGTTCCAATTCGTGTTGTGGGCCGGCAAGGGCGCCAAGGAAGCGCTGGAATCCGCCACATTCGAGACCAAGGGCGAGGCGTGAGCGGCCCCGCCCCCTCCGTCGCCATCGTCGGCGCCGGCAAAATGGGCTCCGCCTTGCTGGCGGGGCTCGGGCGAGCCGAAAGCCTTGGCCGCGTTCTCGTCATCGAGCCCAATCCGGCGCCGGACGTCGAGGAACTGTGTCGCGAGAGAAATTTCGCGCTGCGGGCGCGAGTCGAAGCCTCCGACGCGCCCGTCGATGCGTTGGTGCTCGCGATCAAGCCGCAGATGCTGGAGGCCGCCGCGCCCGCTCTCGCGCCATTGATTGGGGCGCGGACGCTGGTTCTGTCCATTCTCGCCGGCAAGCGCGTCGCGGATCTCGCTTCGCGCCTGCCGGCGCGCGCTTTCGTGCGGGCGATGCCCAATACGCCGGCGGCCGTCGGTCGCGGCGTCACCGGGGCTTATCCCAGCCCCGGCGTGGACCCGGAGCAGCGCTCCTTGGCGCAGGCGGTGTTGTCCGCTGTGGGCTCGGTCGAATGGGTCGAGCGCGAGGAGTTGATCGACGCGGTGACGGCGGTGTCGGGCTCCGGCCCCGCCTATGTGTTTTATCTCGCCGAAAGTCTGGCGGCGGCCGGCGTCGCGGCGGGCCTGCCGGATGAACTCGCGGCGCGGCTGGCGCGCGCCACGGTCGAAGGGGCGGGGGAGTTGATGCATCGCTCGCCGGATGCGTCTCCAGGGCGGTTGCGTGAAAACGTGACCTCGCCCGGCGGCACGACGGCGGCTGCGCTCGGCGTGCTGATGGCGGAGGATGGGCTCGGCCCCTTGCTGACGCGGGCGGTCTCGGCGGCCAAGCGGCGCGCCGCCGAGCTTTCCGGCTGACGGCGGCGTTCGCCTCGACGCGATAAATTTCAAGTGAAGGACAAAATTGAGCTGAAGGCTTGGCTCGGACGCCCTTCGGCCATACATAGCAGAGGCGAAAGTCACAGGAGCGGCGATATGACCATCGGCGAGACGAATACATCGGGCGAAGCGCCTCGGGGCGCGGCTAAACCTGCTGGCGGGACGCGCGACGCGATTGTCGACGCCTTGCTGCGGCTCGCGGCGCGGCGCGGATTCGCCGAGACCACCATCTCCGACATCGCGCGCGAAGCGGGCGTGTCGCTGGCCGACTTCCGCGACGCATTCCCCTCCAAGGGCGCGGTGCTCGGCGCCTTTCTGCGCCGGATCGACCGCAAGGTGCTCGACGACCTACCCGCGGATCACGACGCCGAGCCCTCGCGCGAGCGGCTTTATCATGTGTTGGCGCGGCGTCTGGAGGCGCTGGAGCCTTATCGCGACGCCGTGGCGAGCATTAACGAATGGTCGTCGAAAGACCCCTTGGCGGCGACCGCGCTCAACCGCGAAATCGTCAATTCGATGCGCTTCATGCTGGAGGCGGCGGACATCGAGAGCGACGGCCCCGTCGGCGCGCTGAAGCTGCAAGGTCTGGCCTATGCCTGGAAGCGCGTGCTGGAGGCCGGGCGCGACGATCGCCCCGGCGAGCATTCGCATGCGCTGACGGCGCTTGACCGCGAGCTGGATCGGGGGGAAAAATTCATCGACCGGGCCGAGGATCTCGCGCGCTTGACCGAGCCGTTCCGCTCGCTGGCGCATCGGTTATTCGACGGCTTCGGCCATCGCTCCGGCCGCGCGCATGAGCGCCACGACGACGAACACGAGCGCCACGACCACGACGAACATGGGCATCCTCACGCCAGCGCGTGAGGCCGCTCACACCGGCAGCGTCACCGTCGCCCGCAACCCGCCCAGCTCGCTTCGCGCCAGCGTCAGATCGCCGCCGTGCGTGCGGGCGATGTCGCGGGCGATGGCGAGGCCGAGACCGGAATTGCCGTGGTCCTGGTTGCGCGATTCATCGAGGCGGTAGAACGGCCGGAACGCGTCCTCGAGACGATCGACCGGAATTCCCGGTCCATTGTCGTCGATATGAATTGTCATCGTCTTGCCGTCGTTGATCGCGGTGAAATCGATGCGCTTGCCATAGCGTTGCGCGTTGCCGACGAGATTGGCGAGGAGGCGCTTGATCGACGCCGGGCGCGCGACCACGACCGGATCGCCGCTCAACGCCAGCCGCGCGTCGATCCCCATCTTTTGTGTATCTATCTGTAAATCCTTGATAATTGCGCCAATATCGGTCTTGACCGGCGTCTCGCCGCCGTCGCCCCGCGCGAAGGCGAGATAGGCCTCGACCATATGCTCCATTTCCTCGACGTCCTTGCGCATTTCGGCCGCCTCGTTGCTTGGCGCCATCAGCGCCAGCGAGAGCTTGAAGCGGGTGATGATGGTGCGCAGATCGTGACTGACGCCGTTGAGCATCGTCGTGCGCTGCTCGATCGCGCGCTCGACCCGCCGCTTCATCTCGACGAAGGCGGCTCCGGCCTGGCGCACCTCGCGCGCGCCGCGCGGGCTGAAGGCCACGTCGCGGCCCTTGCCGAACTCTTCGGCGGCCCGCGCCAACCGCAGGATCGGCCGGATCTGGTTGCGCAGGAACGAGGTGGCGATCGCTAGAATGACCACGGAGGCGACCGTGGTCCAGATGAAGAAGATATGCGAGTTGGACGCATAGGCCTGCGTGCGCGTCGTCAGTATTTGCAACGTCGTGTCGTCGAGTTGAACTCTAATCTCGACAAGGTTGGAGCCCTTGGTCGTGTCGATCCAGAAGGGGTGCGTCAGGTGGCGCGTGAGTTCGCGGGTGAGCGTGTGGTCGAGCAGCGAGAAAAACGGCTTTGGCGTCGGGGCCGGCAGGGGCTGCTTGCCGAGCACCGTCACTTGCATGTGCAGATCGACCGCCGCGATGCGCGAGAGAATGTCGTGCCCCGTATCCTGTGGAAAACTGGAGTACACATCCGCGACCGCCGCCACGTCGCGCGCCACGGCGGCCGAGAGCCGGTCGGTGATCGCCTCCCAGTGCCGCTCCATGTAGACATAGGCCACGGCCGATTGCAGCAGAACGATGGGCAGGATCAGGATCAGCAGCGCGCGGGCGTAAAGCCCCTTGGGCATGCGCTCATGCAGCCAGCCGGCGAACTGGCGCCACAAGCGGCGCAGCGCGGTGAACGCGTCGAGAAGTCCCATGCTCATGGCGGCGCCCTGTGTTCGAACGTGTTGTTTCCCTCGCCATCGACGATCAGGCGATAACCTTGTCCCCGCACTGTCTGAAGGCAATGGGAGCCGCCGTCAATCTTACGGCGCAGGCGGGCGATCTCGACATCGACGCTGCGCTCGTTCGCCTCGGAGTCGGCACTGGCGCGGGGCGCCAGCGTCCGACGCGAGACCACGCCGCCTCCCGCCAGCAAGCGCAACAGCTCGCGCTCGCGCGTCGTCAGATGGACCGGCTGTTCGCCGCGCGTGAGCACGCCTTTTTCGACATCGAACCGAAAATCGCCAAAGCCGACCGGGCCCCGGCGCCCAGCTTCCCGCCCGCGCGTGCGTCGCAGTATGCTGGCGATGCGCAAGGCGAGCTCTCGCGGCTCGAAGGGCTTGGCGAGATAGTCGTCCACGCCGGCCTCTAGTCCCTCGACACGGTTCTTGGTTTCCGACAAGGCGGTAAGCATCAATATCGGCGCGTCGCGGAGCGGCGAGGCGCCGTCGCGCAGCCGCGCGGCGAATTGCACGCCGCTTTCTCCCGGCATCATCACGTCGAGAACAATCAAGTCGAACAGCAGGTCGCGCAGCCGCGCGGTCGCCTCGGCGGCGCTGGCGGCGGCGCTGACTCGATAGCCTTCGCCAATCAGAAATCGGGACAGCAGAGCGCGGATCCTCTTGTCGTCGTCGACCAGGAGAATATGGGCCGCGTCGGCCTCTGGAGCGGCGAGTTGCGTCACGGCGGCGCCTCCTCGCCGGCGGGGCGCGCCGTCGCCGCGATGAGGAGATGCGCCCTGACGCAGGCGCGGTCGTCTTCGTCGATCATCGCCAGCAGGAATTCCGTCGCCGAGCCTCGCGCGTCTGGGGAGAGACCGCTCAAGACGCGCACGAAGCGGGCCGATTGCAGGCGGGCCAACTCCCGCGCCAGCGCCGCGCCCTTGGGGCTTGTATACAGAAGTCGTTGGCGCCTATCGTTGGCGCCCTCGCGCGCCTCGACGAAGCCGCCGTCGAGCAATTGCTTGAGCACGCGGTTGAGGCTTTGCTTGGTGATCTTCAGAATGTCGAGCAGCGCCGCGATGGCGAGGCCGGGACGCCTGTCGACGAAATGCAGCACCCTGTGGTGCGCGCGGCCGAATTCATATTTCTCCAACAGGCGGTCCGCGTCCTTCACGAAGTCTCTATAGGCGAAAAAAAACAGCTCCATCATGTCGAAAATCGCGTCGTCGCGTTCCGGCGCGAAATCCCGCTCCGGCGGATCGCCGCCGGAGCGCCAGTCCGCGGCGGCGGCGGAATTTGCTGGCGACGCCTCGTTCACGCGGGGTCTCGCTCCCTCATCGTCCGCGCGATCAAGGCGCGAAGCTCCAACAAAACAGCGCTCGAACGGCGACCACGCCGGGGCGAACCGGCGGGCGCGCGGGTTACGTCAGCTATATTGACATATTTTCGAGCGATGGCTAGTGCTCTAGCAGGTTGCCTCAGCCAAATTGGAAGCCGGAAAAGCGAGCCTTCCGGCTCGCTTTTCCGGCTTCGGCAGTAGGTATGGCGCCGCCCACCAACGCGTCGCGCCGGATCGATCTTGGCCAAGGCGCGCTTTTTCGGAGATAAAAAATGTCCCTGCCGCCCTTCGATCAGCGCGACGGCCACATCTGGTACAATGGCGCGCTTGTTCCTTGGCGCGAAGCGAAGCTGCATGTGCTCTCGCATGGACTGCATTACGGCTCCAGCGTCTTCGAGGGCGAGCGCGCTTATGGCGGCGTGATTTTCAAGTCGCGCGAGCATTCCGAACGTTTCCGCCGCTCGGCGCGAATTCTCGACTTCGAGATTCCCTATAGCGTCGAGGAGATCGACGCCGCCAAGGACGCGACGGTGAAGGCCAACGGCCTGAAAAACTGCTATGTGCGTCCCGTGGCCTGGCGCGGCAGCGAAATGATGGCGGTGGCGGCGCAAAATTCGACGATCAATGTCGCCATCGCGGTCTGGGATTGGCCGAGCATGTTCGACGTCGAAACCAAGATGAAGGGCATCCGCCTCGACATCGCCGACTACCGCCGGCCCGACCCCCAAACGGCGCCGTCCCTGGCGAAGGCCGCCGGCCTCTATATGATCTGCACCATCTCGAAACATCGGGCGGAGCGGCGCGGCTACGCCGACGCACTGATGCTCGATTGGCAGGGCCGCGTCGCCGAATGCACGGGCGCCAACATATTCTTCGTGAAGGACGGCGCGCTCCACACGCCGATCGCCGATTGTTTTCTCGACGGCATCACCCGCCGCACGGTGATCGAGCTGGCCAAGCGGCGCGCGATTCCTCTTGTCGAACGGCGCATCATGCCCGAGGAACTCGCCACTTTCGAGGAATGTTTCATCTGCGGCACGGGCGCGGAAGTCACTCCCGTCGCCGAAGCCGGTCCCTATAAATTCACGCCGGGAGCGATCTCTCGCCAGTTGATCGAGGACTACACTAAAGAAGTCACGCCGAAAGGCTGACGGCGCCCGCGTCGCGCCGGTTCGGGATCGTAGAGCCCTCGGTCGCCGCGACCGAGGGCTTTTGCGTTCTCAATAACCCGTTTCGCAGTCGCAGCGCCTGTGAACCGTGCGATATTGCGTCGTCGGGAGATAGATGATGTGCTGTTGCGCCTGATAGGTCGTCACCGGCACGTAGCTCGTGCGCACGGCCGGCTGATAGACGGTGGTCGGAACCTGATAGATCCGCTCGTAGCTCTGGTCGTAGATTGGCGTCTGGTAATAGCTGGGCGCATAGGTCAAGGCGCTATAGGCCGTCGGAGCGCCGGAAGCGTATTCGTCGCCATAGCCATAGCCCGAGTCGCCGTAATAGACGCCGCCTCCGCCGTAATAGCCGCCCCAGTAGTCGCCGACGCCATAACGGCCGCGGCCATACCGACCGTAAACGCCATAAACGCCATGGCCGTAACCGGGATGGCCGGCGTAGCCGCCATAACCGCGGTGGAAGCCGCCGCCGCCCCACCGGCCGCCGGCCGCGGGTCGACCAATGGCATGGCCGCCGCCACCCCAGCCGCCGCCATGCCAGCCGCCGCCAAAGCCGCCGTGTCCGCCGCCGCGCCCCCCCGCGAGCGCCTCGCCGGCGGCGAGCGTCGCGACCACCGCCACGCCGGCCAAGCAGGCGGCCTTCAGTTTCGAATTGAGACGCATGTCCTTGCCCTTTCGTGTCGTATCGGGGCGCCTCCCGGCCCGAACGGCGGAAGTCGCGCGATTTCGGGACGCCCGAGCGGCGCCTCGACAACAAAGGGCAATTAATGCTCCATTAATCCCGCGCCCATTGGGCCAGGTCGGTTTATTCTTCGGGATGATTAACGCGGCGGCCCGACCTCAGCCGCCCATGCGCGCCTTGATCGCGTGTTCGGCCAGCGTCTTGCCGAGCGACCAGACCGCCGAAGGCGCTTTATGCGCATCGGCGATCACCGCGTCGAATGAGGTTTCGATCCAGTCGCAATCCGCGTCGCTCAACGTCAAGGCGGGCAGCAGCTTGATCGTCGGATTGCCGTGTCCCGCGACTTGCGTCAGCAGCTTGTGGTCCTTGAACAGCGGGATGCAGATCAGTTGGCCGAAGAGACCTGAATTGGCCGTCTCGAGCAAATTCCAGGTGGCCTTCAGCATCAGCGACTTCGGCGGCCCGAATTCGACGCCGATCATCAGTCCTTTGCCGCGAACGTCGGAAATGAGCTCATAGCCCCGCGCCATCTTGCGGAAGGCGGCAAGGAGCCTTTCGCCCTTCGCGGCGGCGTTCTCGATCATTCGCTCCTGCTTCAGCACGTCGAGTGTCGCGAGGCCGGCCGCCATGGCCATGTCGTTCTTCGAGAAGGTCGAGCCATGCACGACGGCGCGGTCCATGCGATCGAAGACATTGTCGAAGATCCATTTGCGCGTCAGCACGACGCCGACCGGAATATGACCGCCGGACAGCGCCTTGGCGAGAAGGACCATGTCGGGTTCGACCGCGTAGTGGTCGATCGCCAGGAATTTGCCGGTGCGTCCGACCCCGGTCTGAATTTCGTCGGCGACGAAAAGCGTCCCATATTTACGGCAGAGTTCGGCGACTCCCTTGAGGTAGTCGTCATGTGGAATGTTGACGCCCTTGCCCTGAATCGGCTCGATGAAAAACGCCGCGACGTCGCGACCGCGCAGCGCCTCCTCGAGCGCGGCGAGATCGTCGAAGGGCACCTCGCGCACGTCGGAGAGGAGCGGTCCGAACCCCTTCTTGAAGATCGCGTCGCCGTTGAGCGAAAGCGCGCCATAACTGAGGCCGTGGAAGGAATGCGAACAATGGACGATTGCCGATCGGCCCGTCGCGTGGCGCGCGAATTTGATCGCGGCTTCGACCGCCTCGGCGCCCGAATTGGCGAAAAAGGCCTTCTCCAGCCAAGGCGTGTATTCGAGCAGCCGTTCGGCGAGGACGCCCGCGAGAGCGGAAACGTCGAATTGGGCCAGATTGGCCATCTCGCTGTTCAGCACGCCGATCAGCGCGTCGCGAATCTTCGGATGATTGCGTCCAATCGCGAAGACGCCGTAACCGCTCAAAAGATCGAGATACCGGTCGCCCGCGCGGTCATAAAGATAGGCCCCAACGCCGCGCGTAAAACCGACGTCGTAGCCGATCGTCTTCAGGACGCGCACCCACATTTCGTTGAGATATTTGGAGTGAAGCGCGAAACGCTCGTTTTCGCGCGCCGCCGCGAGCGCGACCAAATCGGTCGAGGCGCCGTCGGAACACGCATCCTGTGCTTGCGACCGAGAAAGAGACGATACGGCGTTCGGCGGAACGGTCATGGCGGGCTCCAGCTTTTGCTTGGGCGTTCATGTTTGGCGCACGTCAATCGCGCGACTGACGACGCCTTGAATTCGCGCAAGCGCAACTCGCGACATTGATTGGCTCGCGTTCTTCGTCGGCGCGACGGCAAAGGGCGGCGCAATCCGTCGCGCCGCTCCCCGAGGCGTTTATCGCACCGCCGCCAATCGCGCAAATTTCGGGCGATCTGTCCACAACAAAGCGTGAATAATGAAAAAACTCGGTTGGATGCAGCGCCGTGAATGGTATCTTTACCTTAGTGATTCATCGACGCGGCGTCGATTCGGGATGGGCTATGGCGCCGTGGCCTGAATCGTCTTGCTCTGGATCAGCAGGGGGGTTGGTCAGTTGGGAGCTAAATCTGGTTTTCAGGATGAGTTTGGCGTTTCGTCCGCGGGTTCGGACGGCGACGAGGCTGGACTTGATCTTTTCGAAGTGGCTGGCGCGATCAAATGGTTCGACGTCGCCAAGGGCTACGGGTTCATCGTGCCGGACGACGGCTCGGCGGATATACTGTTGCATGTGACGACGCTGCGCCGCTGCGGTTACCAAACCGCGCAGGAAGGCGCCCGCGTCGTCTGCGAGGCGCAGTTGCGCGCCAAGGGCCTGCAAGTGTTTCGCATCGTCGCGATGGACGAGACGACCGCCGTGCACCCCTCGCAGTCCTTGGCCGGACGCACGCACGTCCAGGTGACCCCCATCGGCGGCTATGAAATCGCCATCGTCAAATGGTTCAATCGAATCAAAGGCTTCGGCTTCCTGACGCGGGGGGAGGGGACCGAGGACATTTTTCTGCACATGGAAACCGTCCGCCGTTATGGACTTGCCGAGCTGAAGCCGGGCGACAGCGTCCTGGTGCGCTACGGCGACGGTCCGAAGGGGCTCATGGCGGCGGAAGTGCGGCCTCTCGACGCCAAGGGCCCCGCGTCGCATTGACGCCGAAATTCCATCGCGGCGCTGGAGATCGCGGAACATGAAGGGCGTGAGCGGAGCGGCTCGACATTCCTGGTTTTCATGGACCGCGCGGCTTGTCGTTTTTTTTGTCGCCCTGACGATTGGGCGAGGGGCGGGCGCCGGCGCCGAGTCTGTGGAGTTCGTCACGGCGACGGGCGCGCATAGGGTCGAGATCGAGGTGGCGCGCACGGAGCGGGCGCGCGAGACCGGATTGATGTATCGCCGCTCGATGCCGCGAAACCACGGCATGCTGTTCATGTTCCCAAGCGAACAGCCTGTCAGCATGTGGATGAAGAACACATATATCCCGCTAGACATGATCTTCGTCTCTCGCAAGGGCAGAGTGACAAGCGTCGCGCGGGACGCGGTCCCGATGTCGGAAACCATCATTTCCTCTGGACCGCCGGCCTTCGCGGTGATCGAGCTTAACGCCGGCGCCGCGCGCGCGATGGGGCTCGATGTCGGCGACCAGGTTCGGCACCCGAGCTTCAACCCCTAAAAGACCCGCTCGCGTCGCTTGTGGGAGGGGCGCGAGCGTGGTAGCGAAGTTCGCTCGGGAGCAACAAGCGGCTTGCGCATCGCGTGGTCGCCCATCGGGGTATAGCGCAGCCCGGTAGCGCGGAAGTTTTGGGTACTTCAGGTCGCAGGTTCGAATCCTGCTGCCCCGACCAAATCACAAGACCGCCGCGGTCGTTGTCGCGTCCGCGGGACGCAAACAAAAAGATGAACGCGAGGCCACATGACCGCACGCATATTTTGTCCCGCCGCGAGCGCCACGCAATCGGCTCCGGACGTCAAGCATCAATGGGTTCTGCGCTACGAAGCCGAATCCGCCCGCGCCGCCGATCCCTTGATGGGCTGGACGTCGTCGTCGGATATGAAGTCGCAAATCAAGCTCACCTTCGATTCCAAGGAAGAGGCGATCGCTTACGCCGAGCGCAACGCGCTTCCCTATCGCGTCGAGGAGCCCAAGCCGGCGACCGCTTGGCGCCGCATCGCGTCCTATGCCGATAATTTCAAGACCAACCGCGTCGGCCTCTGGACCCATTGACGACGGACGCGATTTCGACCCCGTAGCTCAGCTGGATAGAGCAACTGCCTTCTAAGCAGTAGGTCGCAGGTTCGAATCCTGCCGGGGTCGCCAAGTCCGCCACGCTATATGTAATTGGCGGCGCGCGGAAATTCTTTTGGCCCGCGTCCGCCGCGGGTTTCTTTCGGCTCCGTAGCTCAGCTGGATAGAGCAACTGCCTTCGAAGCAGAAGGTCGCAGGTTCGAATCCTGCCGGGGTCGCCATCAAAGTCAAATAGCCCTGGTGCATTTTGCCGCCGACCGTTCGTCGGAAACTCCGTTCGGGTAGCTGTGCGGGCAACAATCAGCGAGGTTCCGCTGCACATTGGCGCGACACAGCGTCGCCGTCGTTGCCTCCCACCTACAATCGCCGGCCTGCAACCCCGAGGCGCCGCCGGCGTAAATCTCGGCCTTTCCGAATCCTTTTGGGCGTCCGCTCCGCCTTTCCGGCCGCGCGGCCCGAACGCGCGACGCCAGCCATGAGCCCGGAGTCAAAGCCGTGTCTTGACGTGAAACCCATGGCGCGGGAAAGTCGGCCAATGACCAAAACACGTCAGCGCCATCGAAGGAAGCAAGGTCTTGGGCTTTCGCTCTTGGTCGTGGCGGCGCTGGGCTATACGGTTCCTGCATTTGGGCGCGATGACTCGTTGAAAGCGATGATTTCGGCTGAACATGACCTCGACGTCATGTGTCGCGGCGGCTCTCCCGAGGAATTCACGACCGCGGAGGCTTGCAAGTCACGGGTTAAACTCGCGAAGGCGCTCGATGACAAAGGCTATTGCTGGGGGAAGAAAGGCCAAGCCCAGCGCGATATGCAATGGCACAAATGCGGCCCAAATTCCCTGCGAGGATTTGCGCCGTAAGGCGCGCCCCCCCAACGAAAACGGCCGCCGCTACATCCGCGCTCGAGCCGCTTCGTGGCGTCTGGTTATTCAACCGTTCGCTTGCTTGAAGAATGAGCGGCGCTTGACGGACCGCCAACGGAAAAGCGGCGGGTTCCTCGAGAGCTTCCGCACTACGGTCACGCTTCCGCCTTGTTTTCAAGGTATATATTATGGTGCGGCGCAACGCAATTTGAGTGCGCTGCAGCAACGCTAAGTCCTCATGGCATTGCTCAAGCCGTCATAAATATAGAACCGAGATATGACAAAATGCCCTTGGGGGTATTTGCATGGAGTGTGCGCTATGATTACCATGACTCAGTGCGCCGATTTCCTGGGACTTGCGCCGGATGAATTGCTTTTATGCGCTATTCCCTCCGCCCGACATAAATCATTGCTAAGCAGCTACCTGTTTAACCTCAAACGGGGCGAGAAAGCCGTGTGCTGCCTGATCATCGGCGATTTCTGGCGTTTGATGGAACTCGGAGCGCAGGAGCGAGCCGCGGACGTGTTCCATGTCTTACGGCTGTTTCTTTCCGCCCACCCCAGAGCCAAATGCGCGCCATGAACGCTTAACCAGCTTCCACCGCGCTGGAATCCGCCGGCGTCGAGTTCATCGCGGAGAACGGCGGCGACGCGGGCGCGAGGTCGAGGAAGGGCGAACCATTCCCGCCGCGAAGTTGCTCTCACGTCTGAAAGCATAGTTCCGCCAGATTCCCGCGTTAACCATTTCGCCGTCAGAATTCGGCGATGAACCGAGGCATTATTCAGCGTCTCGTCCTATTGTCCGGAGGAGCAATCGCACATGCTAAAACCTGATCCTTTTCTCCTTTCCGCGGCGGAAATGGCGACCACGGAAGCGATGCGCGCCGATGGGACTATCCCACAAGACTGGCGTTACATTGACATCCCCTGGCAGCACGCGGCGATTTTCGATAAGATCGTCGAGATTGGCGGCGCCGACTTGCGGGTTCTTGCCAGCGGCCAGCGCGACGACAAGAAGCGCGGGGAGGTCATTTTCGGCCCGGAAGCGTCGAAGCGCCTCAACGAGCGAGCCTTCGAGATTCGTGTTCTCTTCAAGACCGCCGCTTACAAAGCGAAAGCTGACGCCATGGCCATTGAAGAGGCGGCCTGATCGCATTGCGAGGGTTGTCTTCGCCAGCGCGACCAGCGCCGGCATGGTTTCTCGCGGCCCCGCGTCCAACCGCCCGCCAGGCTAGGCTCAAAGCAGGAAGAGGCGTTGAGAACGCGGCGCGCCGCGCGGAAAGGAGAGAAGGATTGCGCTATTGCATGCGTCGCTATGTTGGCCGAAGCGCAATATCGTAAAGCCCTCGAAGCCTTTGATGACAAAGAATCCGCGTTGAACAATGGGGATTTGCTCCGCGCTACTTTTGGCTTTGACTAGGTTTGAGCTTCGTCCCTCGCAACGACTTAAGAGATTTGGTGGGCGTGGTGTCCTTCCTTAAAGGGCGACCGGAAAGGTCCAAGTATCCACGCCAGATCGGTGGTCATCCGGGAATCCCGCTCAACCAAAAGGAGAGACAAAATGTCGAATCATTTTACAGGACTGAACCTCGGCCCGCCCCTCGGTGACCAAAGGCTCGACCTCTGCGACCTCTACGTGTTCCAGGCGCCCGCGGATTCGTCGAGGACCGTACTAATCCTCAATGCAAATCCGACCGCGGACGCGCTCCATCCCGACGCCATCTACCGCCTTAATATCGACAACGACGGAGATTGCCTGACGGACATCGCGATCAGTTACGTGTTCTCGACGCCGCAAAACGGCAGGCAGACCGCGAGCGTCTTCGTGGCGAAGGGCGCGGAAGCCCGCTCGGTCGAAGCTGTCGGGACCAAGATTATCACCGCCGCCGAGGTCTCCTTCGGCGCCAAGCCTAACATCGTCAAATCCGGCGCTTACACGTTCTTCGCCGGCAGTCGCGGCGACACCTTCTTTTTTGACTTCGACGGAATCAAGAATCTGTTCGACACCAAGGGCGGCAGGAACTTCACCGCGCCTCACCTCGGCGGCAAGTCACCATGGACCGGAGTGGATTCGAATACGGAAGCAAATGTCTTCTCGATAGTGATCGAGCTGCCGACGATTGAGATAGGGGCCAAGCCCGAGGTCCGCGTTTGGGGACGATGCAGCGTGCGACGCGACGGCAAGCTCCTCCATGTCGATCGCGCTGGCCACCCGAGCGTCAGCAGCTTCTTTAACACCGACGAGACTAAAGAAGAATACAACGCCAGCGAGCCGGTCAACGACCGCAAGCGCTGGCTCGATCAGTTCGTCCATCTGATGGGGCATACAGGCAACTATACGCGAGAAGAAGCAATCGCGGCGATCGACAAGGACCGCATCCTGCCCGACATGCTTTGCTACGATCCTTCGCTGCCCGCGAAATACCCCAATGGCCGCGTTTTCACCGACGATGTGATCGATCACCGGCTCGCGTTCCTCTCGAAGGGCGATATTCCCCCCAGCGGACTTAAACCGCACACCGATATTCTCGAGGAGTTCCCGTACATCGGCACGCCGCATCCGACGAGGAGCTAGCGGCGCCGCGGAGTTTTGGCGCTGGAAGAAAGGGGCGGCCATGACGGATGCGCCCCCTGGCGGCGGTGGCGCACAGCCCATGACGCCGCGCCGCTCGGCCGCATGACTAAAGTAAAGGCCATGGACAATCCCGTCCGGAATTTCCCGCCGCGCGGGTCCAGGCTTTGGCGTTTCGATGGTCTTGATTATGAGAGCTTTTGCGATGGCTTCGCCCCGCGGGTAGCGCCAGGGTGACGATATTGCTCTGTCTTGGAGTGTTGCTCCGCGCCTGGGACAATACGCGACAGCAACCGAATATGCATGGCGACACATAGGGAAATTGACGACGCGGCGTCTGTATTTGTCCTGTTGCGTCCGGCCCATTTAACTTCCTTCGAAGCAGAGGGCCGCGGGTTCGAATCTCGCCGGGTCGCCAAAATTCATGCGAAGAATTATTTCAACCGGGAGCGGTTTTCCTTCGCCGCCATTTTCTCTTGAATCACTGCTATAATCTCATTTCGCGCTTCGATGGATTC